>Ga0325410_1000087_pt1 | contig 86234 bp, 54 predicted proteins | sample PopdelMetagenome_16_FD_206182 | JGI IMG/M metagenome (GOLD analysis project Ga0325410, IMG submission 206182) | Populus deltoides microbial communities from Bellville, Georgia, United States - Xylem-PdIQD-R3 | ecosystem: Host-associated > Plants > Phyllosphere > Stem > Wood/Secondary xylem... | reverse complement strand
AACAAAACTCGAACTAGAAGTCGAGGCTGGTGTCTGTAGTTAAGAGGGGCAAAAATAAAAATAATATTTATAGAAGCTCGAGCTTGTGAAATGTGAACCCTCTCTCTTTCTATTTTTTTTTAATTATTATTTTATGATAGCTCAAAGAAAAGCACCAAGCCAGGCTCGGCGAGAAAGAAATACAAAGAGTCACATTAAAAGAAACAAAATAAAAAATGAAAATGAAATAAACAAGTACAAAGGTACCAAAAAGCAGCCAAGGATCAGGCGGCGTCAGCATGGTAGAAGCAGTCAAGCAGCACCCGACGTTGAAAAAAAAAAAAAAAAAACAAAGAAACCATGGCCAAAACACCAAAAAGCATGTGACTCACCTAAAAGAGTGGTCAGAATAATTTTTTTCGGACTCCAAACTCTCGGCCAAAAAACAAAACATCATACGCCTCTATTCTTCTCCCCGACATAATTAAAAAATCAACACACGTTATAATTTATCAAATTTAACCATTCAATATTCATTATTTAACACAATAAAAGTTAACATAGCATTTTATTATATTTAAACTAAATTCATAATTATTAAAATATTAAAGCATATAGGTTAACTAAATATAAAAATCACTCTAGCAAGTTGATAAATTTATAGCGCTTGTGGACAGGTTTGCCCCACCCCAACTCATTTAATTAGAGACGAGCCTATAACACATGTGTAAGGATCAGTATCAAAATTACCTTAACTCATAAACAAGCTTCGCTTGAAAATGGACCTACCTCCCTAATTACGTACCTCCATTCATGATAAACAATCTCATACATTGAAAAATATGTCCATGTAAGATTGTGGATAATCAATGTAAGATTTAACGTGCAATTAATTATTAATCCTAGAAGAAGAGTAAATCCATAAGTTCAACGGCGTCATAATTTTTTTTAACATAAAGCTCCCGCCCCAACAAGAAATTGGATCAATCAGATCTTATACGGGTGTTTGAAAATATAATTGTAATTATTTTTTAAAATATTTTTAATATCATCACATCAAATTAATCTAAAATATTAAAAATATATATTAATTTAAAATAAAAAAATAAAAAAATTAATTTTTTTAAAAAATATTTTTTTTAAAAAAACAAAAGGAGTTAATTAATTGCGGATAATCAAACGAGAGATTCAGCGTGCAATTATTAATCCTAGAAGAAGCTATATGAGTTGGAGGCACGTGGTGCGGGCGAAGAGTGCCAAATCAGCCGAAGCTTAGAAAGACGCGTCTTAAATCCAAAAACTCATCCAAATACCATCGGCGACAGCCAGTGCGGTACAAGGCGTATTTTCCAGAAAAAAACCTCCTAAAATCAATCACCTCTATTCTCCCACCTATTTTCTCTTTTCTTTTCTTTTTTTGTCGGCGGTTTTTCACTATAATTTTCTTTATAGCAAACTTCTTCTTAATAAAAACAAAAATAATCCGAAAAAACGAAACAAAATAACGTGATCAGATTCCATTCTCAGTTCCTAACAAGAGTTAATCAAAGAAAAAAAAAAGAAAAATCGAGTTGCTTATTTCCTTCTCCTTTTCAATTTAATAAAAAAAAAACAAGCGGCATAAATCAATATCTCCGTGGAGTAATGGATAAAGGCAGCAGCGGAGCAGAAATGGCCGGGACGGTGATTTCTTTCAAATTGAAAGAGGCCTCGAGTTGGTGGCACGATATTAATGAATCACCGTTCTGGCAAGATCGCATCTTTCATGTCCTGGCCGCCCTCTACGGTCTCGTCGCCGCCGTTGCTCTTGTACATTCGCCACACCTTCCTCTCCTTTTGTTAATGTCTGTATTAAATTAGCACCATGTCATCTATCTTTGGTTAATCTATGCACGCGAATGATGAGTTTTAGGAATTTCTAGGGTTTTAAATTGATGGATGGAGAGGCATGGAATTTGAATTTGTTTGATTGTATTTTTAGATTCAATTGATAAGGATACAATTGAGAGTTCCGGAATATGGCTGGACTACGCAGAAGGTTTTTCATTTTCTCAACTTCCTCGTGAATGGGGGTTTGTATTTCAATATTCTCAAAGCAAACAAATATGCTTTCCATTGTGATTTTATCATGTTATGTTGACTGAGGTTTCTTCTTCTTCTTCTATATGGCAGTTCGATGTCTACTATTTGTTTTTCGCCGGAATGTAGAAAGCATCCATCCACCGGTATGGGGGTGCTCGACTTTTACATCTCCCCCCCCCCCCCTCTCTCATTTATAACTTAATTGGTTTACAATGATTCCTAATCGGTAAACTTGATCATTTCTGTTACTCAAGATTTTCCAACATATCCTCCTTGATTTCCCAAGTCTGGCATTCTTCACCACATATGCGCTTCTGGTTCTGTTCTGGGCAGAGATTTACTACCAGGTTGAGTTTCACTGGCAGTTCAGTTTATCAATTTTATGTTTGGTTCAAATCTGTTATGACTTGACATATTTTAAACAGGCACGTGCGGTATCTACTGATGGACTCAGGCCAAGTTTCTTGACAATTAATGCGGTGGTTTATGCCATTCAGGTCAATTTTCTTTCCATATTTTTGCTATTAATCCCGGTGAAGGGGGACGATTGAAAGTCATATTCTTTCTATGTGAAAGCTAGTAAGCTTCATTCAAGGAATGTTATCTACTGTAATATTGTTGCAGTTTTTCTCCCGTATTTAGCTAATCTTTTCAAATGTTATTGAAGCGTGTGTTAAGGTTAAACCCTTAACCAGGAATGTTCTTAAGATGACCTCACAGTAACTTTGTATATACAAGATAGTGCAATTTAGATTATTTGGATGACCATTGTAAAAACTTCTTCTTTTCCATGCAAAGGCGATACTTTTCTTCTTTACCTTATTTGCCAAAGTGCCATTTAATTATTAATGTTTTAATTATTCAGAATCAGATACATGAAAAAAATAATTGAGGTTTCCATTTCTCATCCCATTAGTGGAACGAGTGTCCCTTCTAGAGATGCCTTTCTGGTTTTACATCTTATGTTGGGATATAAGCTATAACCTTTGTCCGATGCCAACTGCTGGATGCAGTAGAAGCTGTAAGATAAACTAAGACATTGGGTGTGTTTGCATCAGCAAGAATTTGAGGCTATTATGGCTGATTTCAATTTTGTTGGGTTTGGTAAAGAAAAAGTACTCAGAAGAATTCAGAGCATTTGTTGTTTTACAGGCTAAAAATTAGTGAAGGGCTGCATTAAAGCAATAAGAAAACAAAACTTTGCAAAGAGCAGGAAATAAAAGGGGAGAATAGAAAATAATCTTTATCAGTGGTTTCCAGAAAAATCTTTATCATATTCTTTGCCACTGAATCTGTGAAATGATGCATCAAACATCCACATGGTATGGCTGTATGCACTGCAGGCCAATTGCTAATTGCTTTTACACACAGTTGCATTCTCTTTCGAAGGATGCTTGTATAAGCCATAATAAAATGCTACAGTTTCTATATAGAGCCATGATGTGAAATAAAAAAGCTAGTGGTTTACAAGCACCTAGCTCAGGAAAAAACTTCTAAATGCATACCTTACTGGCTTCTAGGTTCCTCCAAAGAGAATTTCAAAATTGCCCGGTTTCTCATTGTTTGCATATTTAAGTACAACCACATGCTCCAGAACCTGACAACAATTTTCTGTTTCTTTTTTCTTTTATTCAAGTACTTTAAAAATTCACTTTGAAGTTTATGTAAGCAAACTAGATTAAGCCATGGTGCTTTTGTACTAACTTGCCATTCATTTCAACTATTATATCTGGCCATGGTTATGCCTGCGATAGCTTTAGCTATTGCAAACCTAGTATAGCATGCAAGACTGTCCTATCAGCTGGTTTTCCATTGTCTGAAAATTCTGAGTTGGTGAAGGTCAATCATAATGACATGACATTTGCAGGCTCTTAACACCACTTTCCTTTGCATAGCAGCATTCCTAAGATTCGTTGAAGGGTTGAGAATTTTGTGTGATACATTATGCACTATCTATTCATTATACCCTTTGAAGTTGTTCAGTCATTGCATGACTGTTTGCCAAATTCTTTGCATGCCCGGTGTCTGTTTGTTGGTCCTGTCTATGGGTACACTGGTTATTGCTGTATTGATCCCTTTGCAAATTGACCAGTATGATCCGCAACATATTAGCTTCAACTCTGATTCTTTGATTTAATCGATTCCAGATTGCTATGTGGTTGGTGTTGGCTTGGAAAACTATTCCAACTGTTGCCATCCTATCAAAGGTGTTCTTTGCAGGTTCTTTACTTTACACCCTGAACTTCTCAACATAATTGGTAATTCTCTAGTGGTAATTCAGACAATTTGTTCTTAACATTGATATCCTTGGCAGGTGTGTCTTTGTTTGCAGCTCTTGGTTTTCTACTCTATGGTGGAAGGTAATCCAATTTTGTTTTCTTATTGCATATATTCTTCATGCATGATCAAGATGAATACACGCAGCACTTCATATAGGGTGTCAGCACTAGGAAAAATTATAAATTGTATATTTTCACTCTGCAAATGCTATAGGCAGGCTTGGATGCAAATGGCAACAGATTTGTTTATCAGAATACTATAAAGCCATGGACACCACTTTAATTTCCCAGTACTAAATTGCTGTCTATGACACTCAAAGTAGTGGATTTCCATTGGTTATGGTATCATTCTTGCATTGACACCAAATAGTGTCAGCTACTTTTGGTTTGGCAGTTTGGCCAATCCATTGCTTTAATCGGTATAGGTTCAGATATCCATTAAAATGCAACTGTTCAACTTGTCAACTGCTATTTCCTTGTGATATCATTTCCATCTGGAAGTTTCAGCTCCATGTTAAATGGCATGCCAAATCCATGACAATGCTGTGTCATTTCACTATTCCCTTAACCTGGAATGAGGCTCAAAAGTAGATTTATTCCAGGTCTAAAATGGATTTGTAGTTAGCTGCTACTTTTTGGTGGAGGTTGGTTAGGTTGACAGCACCTTTTTTTTCAAAAAAGTAGAAAAGAACAGCCACTGGAGTTCTTATAAGATATATTTCATAGCAAGTGCCCACTGCAATTTATCTTGATCTGATGGAATGGGATATTCCTCTGAGCGAGTTCTGGTGGAATTTTCTAATAAAGGGACCCTGCTGGAGCAATATTTTAGGCGTTTTGATTGTTGCTTAAGTTGTGTCAGTTTTTTCATGTTTCACACTACTTGGTGGGAGTTCAGCCACTGCTCAGTAAATCATAACGGGTCATGGCAATCAGATGCTATCTGTATCCTATCCCACCTGCTATCTTTTTTGACTCTCCTGCTTCCTCTGGAGGAAGTGGGACGCTAAACACATTCAAAAAAGAAAAGAAAAGGAGGGATGGGGATTCCTTCATCTCTGCTGCTGCACTCAGATCTGGTTAGCAAGATCATCCGACTTTTCTATGATGTCTCCTGTTGTTATGATCCTCATGCTATTCATGTAGTGCATTTTGATCATCTTACTTCTAGGGTCAAGGTTCATAAACTGGATCCTTTATGAGTCCAATTGTTGTCCTGTTTTTCATGAGGTGGGCTGAGATGAAGTGTTAGTTACTTGGGGCCACTTCAAAAGTCTTATGAGGATGCCAGTGGTTGCATACTTATCTATACTTATTGTGCTGTCTTTCTTCTAATCGCAATAGTTTGTGTTTGCATAGTTATGCAATATGATGAACTTGTATTTGATAGCCTTTTAGCATGTACCTTTGATTTCTCTTTTTGCTTGGTTTTTGTTCTCCTAGAAGATACGCTTCGTATGTAAGAATCTGTACTCTGAATTGTCATCTTGTGGCAGGCTCTTCTTAATGTTGCAGCGATTCCCTGTGGAATCCAAAGGGAGGCGTAAGAAATTGCAAGAGGTAATTATATTAAGAAAGTGCTGTCCTGTAAATCTAGCAGCCAGAGTTTATGGCTCCATGATGTGTTAGACTCTCAGTTAACCAAAGTGTTTATTCAATGATTCAGATTAAACAAGATCCTCAAACTTAGATGTACAATCTAAACTCATTTAAATCTCTTATTATGCATCTACCCTGAGACTCCACTATCTAGGGTCGCCTGCTGTGGCAGGAAATATTTTCCTTTACAAACTATATGGTTTTCTTCTTTCAATACATTACTGTCCTCAGTTTTTCATTTATTGAGTGTTTTTTCTGTTTGGCTTCTGAACAGGTTGGCTATGTAACCACCATATGTTTCTCATGCTTCCTTGTTAGATGCATTATGGTGAGTTTTTATTCATGTTTCTCCAGATACTCTTTTCTACCCTTGACTATATGGGAATTATGCCTTGTATTGGATATAGAAGTTTTAAAATCGTCAGTTAAGTGCTTACATGAGAAGGGGAATGCTAGCAGCAGTCACTTTGACAGCCGCTTGTGACACTCTCCCAGAATCAAAAGCCATGCTGCCAATAATTTATAAATGTATTACTGGAAACTGGTTTGAATATATATATATATATACACATGTATTTTAACGTTGTTTTCTTTCTGAGATATAAACTGTTGGCTATTAAATTAACATTTCTCCAAATCTGCTTTAAGATGCATCAACCTTCACAGAGACGATCGGTTTACAAATTAAAACCACTAAATAACCTTGCAAATTAAGGTGCATCATCGTTTCATTCAAGCTTAAACAATGAATCCAGCCTCCAAATAAGAACTATGCTAAAGTTCTTGTTGAGCATAATGAAACTTCAGATCAAACGGTGATGTTGAACTCAAAACTGAAAATAAAATGAATGTTGTCGATTCCAAATAGATCCAGCCATGAAAAAAAAGAACTGATTTCTCTAATTGTAAAGTTCTTTCAAGGGAGAGGTTTGTAGAGAGATCAACCAAAGACAAAGAAACTTAAATAGTGGGAAATGTTTTTGGTCTGGGACATTGGAAAAAAATTACAAGAAGCTAGGGGTTGGGGAGGGCAAGAGTGGTAGTCTTGAGACAAACACAGAGGATTCATCCTTTTCTTTTCAATTTTCTTACTATTTTATTTTTAAGAGGGAGATAAATATGAATTGATCAATGTTTAACCAGTTGTGCCATGCCTTTTGCTATTCTTTTGCAACGTGGACTCTTATATTGAGCAAGTGTTCCTAGCAGTTGTCACCATGACTGCTGCTAGCATTCCTTTAAATGAGAATTGGAGTCTAGATTTCTGTTTAGCTATCCTAAATGACAATGTTTATTGTAAATTAGTTACCCCTGAAAGTCTCATTCATTTTGCTGAGACCTGAAGCTCAATTTATTCCATGTCTAGAACTGAAGTTTTTCTAACTATAGTTTGCACTCTATTTTCTTATGCTCCAGATGTGCTTTAATGCATTTGATAAAGCTGCAGACCTTGATGTGTTGGATCATCCGGTTCTAAACTTCATATATTACTTGGTAAGTTTGTGATGTGGTCACAAGTTTGTGGCATATTTTGTTTATCAAAACATAATTTTTTTAAAAGGCTGTTCCATGATGATTTCCCCACGGGATAGCTAAATGTATAGTCAAAGGTGCAAACACACACACACGACATGGAGAATTAATTCTCGGCTGCTTGCAATGTTTGCTGGTTTATGAATATAAGATATCTGGATCTATAGATGTTGGGGTGTTTGAAAATGATATGAGTTTGGTATTCCTAAATGTACCTTGTTTGAATGATCAGCTTTGCTGGAATGTTTATATCAAATGGTACTTTTGAGGTGGCTTGGCATTATATCTGATTGTGAAAAATAATTTGTGAACTTAGAATTCTTTATGCTTTCAGAATTTGAATAGAATCATGGATGACAGCTGTGCATTCATGGATATCCGAAGGTGGTTGTTAGAAGTTCTCGAAGAACAATGCTTATGATATGCCTTTGGTCCTAGGATTCATTATCTCATTGCCATCCTTTACATTATTCTTTGATTCCTGTTTGAAGTGGACTTCTATGTCTTGGCTCTCTTTCTTTATTTTTTCAATTTGTTTTGTTCTTTATCTAATTTTGTGAGTTGTGTATCTATGGCATGCTTTAGAGTACTGATTACATGGTTCTGCTGTTTATTTTTGCACTGCTCGCAAGTATAGTCTCTATCTACCTCTTAAGTGTGTGCTTTTGATTTGTCTGTATTTCAACGTTTTCTTTGCAGCTGGTGGAGATTTTACCTTCTTCTTTGGTTCTTTTCATTTTGAGGAAATTGCCTCCAAAACGTGGTATCACACAGTATCATCCCATACGTTAAAAGAATTGGAGGTAAGTGTATGATGGAATGGAATTCTCAAGAATGGCTTATATGCTTCCATTCACTTTGGAGATGCTATTGCCTATCATACTAAGACAAGACAAGGGATAGCCATAGTTGAGTTTTTTTTATATTGGAGTCTGCAAGCTAATTTTATGGAATGTAAAATGTCAATTGTTCATGGTAGGAGGCCATGGATGTGCTGGAAAAGCATGACCTTCTAAGTACTTGACTGTGTTACAGTTAGTGTTCTAATCTGTGCTGGCTGCATGTCTTATGCTTGGTGCTCTGTTGTTTCTATAACTTTGCAAGCAACCATGCACAAGAAATAGTGGAAAAATTGTTTGTTGTGCCTTAGGCTTGTGCTGTTTCTTATACTGGACCCGTCAAATGTTCTTTGTTCTCTCCTAGTTTTGTGAGTGGATGGATGTTCTTTCCTAGGTCTAATCTTTTATAAAAAAAAATGTATAATTGTTTGTCCAAACAAAACAAGCATTAAAATCAAGTTAATTGCTCTAGAAAGTTGTAGTTAGCAGACACAGATATAAATCGAGCTCATGGAAAATTTCAGTTTTTGAAAGTTTCATATATACGTCATGCAAATTCTACAAGAAGCATTCATGAAAATTATCTACAGCTGGGAAAAAGAACAAACCTGGTAAATTTCCTGTGCAAGAACATGCCTCTGAACCGGGGAGACTCTCTTCACTTTTTCTCCATGCTCTGCTGTGATTCATTCATTAAGCTAGAAGATTTCCGTTCTGATGAGTTTGGTCTCATCGAAAGGAGTTTATAGATTTATGAAGGTTGACTGGCAGATAGATGTCCGTTTGGTTTCAAGCTCTACCTATCTGGTCTTGGCAACATTTTGAATGGTAGGTTTTTAGTTATTTTCTTAGCATCATAAGAACAATTCATATCATAATACCAAACATTACCTTAGATACAAGCAACACCTTTCTCTTTTTAAAGGAAACTGTACATGAGTTGGTTCCTGAGATTGAGGATGCCACTTTTTTTAAAATGGAATTAGCTTGTATAAACATGGGATTTTGACAGCATTCAGTAAGATTTTGTTTTTTTTTTTATTAATTGAATCCATTTAGAAGACGGGTTGTTAATTGAAGATAAGATTTAGTATATTACTAGGTAGAGAACATATTAAAAATCAATGGTTAACATATTTTAAATGCATCAAAATAATATATATATATATATATTAATTTCTAATATTAACATATCAAAACCAAAAAAAAATTCTAAAAATAGATGAATTTAATATTTTTTAAAACAATACTTTAAAACACATGCTCTACAATAAAACACAATTATAGCTCAAAAGGCTAATGTTCTCTCAACCATTAAGAAGCCCATCATTCAAAAGAAACTATATGAAGCCTAGGGAGTCCATTAGATATTGAAAAACAGAGGCGAGACCAATTCTAAAGTACTGTGTTTTTTAAATACGAATAACTATTAAAATTTGTTTTAATTAATGTTTTAACAGCTCTGATTCTTCAAATATGAATGATTATATTTTGAGTCTTCATTTGTTTTTGCATGGTCTTTTTAATGCTAAAGATGATGCGAATATCACTGATCTTCAAATTGAAAAGAACCCACTCATATATAATCATATACTTAGTTTACCAAGGATTATATATATTTCTAGTAAATAATTTACCCAACAACAAATTAAATATTAGGTCGACGAGGTGTGGCATTCAGAATTTGTTGATTGAGGTCTCCATCAAAAGTAAATCAATCATTTTAACTTGCTTATAAAAGTATTTATGATATGAAAATCATCGTTCGAAGTTTTTGTTATGGATACAACGACTAGCGTCACCTATTGTTTTCAAATACCAGCACAAGATACCAGTTTCGCCATTGCATACGTGAGGGCATAAAAGAATTCTCGACCGATGCATCACTTTCAAAAATGGAGTCGGGATTTTACGCAAAACACTACTCCGATTATTCTCGTACTTGGGCCGAGAGAAATTGGATAGAGGCGGTTTCCTCGGCGGGAGTGAAAGGGATGGTTCTGTACACTAGCGAGTAGCGAGAGACAACTTCTTCGATCATTTATGTGAAGCTTCAACTACCTCTTCCGCTTGGGGTATAAACAAAACGTACAAAACATAAAGGAACACGGCACGCCTCCTGAAGAAAACATAAGGCAACACGGCACGCCTCTTTTAACTTAATAAATTAGGATCTAGAATAGCGTTACAAACGTTGATTGTAAAAAAAAAATGATTTTTTTATTTAATTTTTTTATATATTTTTAAATTGTTTTGATGTGATATGTTTAAAATAATTTTTAAAAAATAAAAATATTATATATATAGATGCGCTAAAGAAGCGAAATAGATGAAACTTAAGAAAACAAGAAACATATAATCCGGTTTGCTCTCCATCGTTTCTCCCGTCAATGAGTTAATGCGAGTTGGATGCATCAATGTTTCTCCCGTCAATACCGTATTTTGTTTGCGTTTTCAAAACTCAATTGAACGAAATGGAATCAAACTTGTGAAAAATGAAAAATGTAAATCGAAATAATCTAGATTCAAGTTTTTGTTATCATTTTTTCTTCTGATAGAATATTTCCAATACATAATTATTCATTTTTAACAGTTTAAAAAAATAAAAAATTGGTTATTTTTCATTTCTTATTCACCACTTTCCCCCCAAGTTCATGAATTAATTGGCTATTTATGTAATCTAGGTATGATGGGATATCGCTTCCCTTCCAATTACGTTTGTAAAAATAAAGAATAAAAAATAAAACTCGTTCTTAAGAGAAAGAAGACTGTTTTGGTAGGAAATGTAGAAATTGCCTTATGTATTATTAGTAATATGTTGAGCATACTTGCATATTTATTGATTTTTTTTTTTTTTTGTATCATGCATTCCTGCTGAAGCATATTGATTTTACAGCACAGCTAAGCATGTGGATGTTTTCTTCTTCTTTTTTTTTTTTTTTAAAAAGTTGGTGATTTTCGGTGCAGTTGGTTTTCTTTGGTGCTCTTTCTTGGCGCCGTTATTGACCACCACGACCAGACCTGGGACATTTTGCTAACTATTAAACAAAGGCATTTATCCATCCGAGTCTTTATTTACTTGTATTGTTTTAGTCTTTGCGACTTCGTGTTGGAATTACTGTGTTCTTTATCGAATTTCCTCCTCTTAACTGGTAAATTGACAAACACAAGGTGGGTTTTGTTTAGTCAACTATTTTTTTCGATTGAGAATGATTTGTTGTTCTTCTTGCTTGGATGATTTTGATTCCATTCCATTTCAAATGGGTTTTTCTTTTTTGTATTAGTTGATCCATGGGTTCTTGTTTGACTCTCCATATCCATTCCTAAGATTTTGGATTTTACAATCTCTCCAGTTCCTACTTGTTATATTGTTGGATTTGGATTGAGTTGTTGCATCCTTCAAGTTTTGGTTTCTGGGTTTTTGGGTTGTAGACTCTTTGTTGGTTGAAACAAGATTGAAAAAATGAAAGGGAAAACTGGGGTAGTAGGAAGTCACTTTGTGCTGAACACAGGAGCCAAAATCCCTGCCATTGGACTTGGAACATGGCAAAGTGGTGGTGACCTCTGCGTTGAAGCTGTGAGAACTGCCCTGTCTGTTGGTTACCGTCATATAGACTGTGCACATCTTTATGGGAACGAGATTGAAGTTGGGGAAGCACTGGGCGAAGCCTTCAATGTTTCACTGAAGAGGGAGGATGTTTTCTTGACTTCTAAGCTCTATTGTACTATGAATTCCCTTAATAAAATTGAAAATTATGTGAGGGTTTCGCTTAAGAATCTTGGAGTCTCGTATTTGGATCTTTATTTGATGCATTGGCCTGATAGCTCGGCTTTTGGTGATGCAACTGATCCTCCATCGAAGTCGGGGAGTGAGTATAGGCAGTTTTTGAATCGGTTGAAGCAAGCATGGAAAGCCATGGAAGCTCTTGTTGACTTGGGTCTTGTGAGAGCTATCGGTGTCAGCAATTTCAGTGTCCAGCAGATCAAAGAGCTGCTGAAATTTGCGAAAGTGGTGCCTGCTGTCAATCAGGTTGGCTCATCATTCTTATTAACTTCTGCTATCCATTTTGAACAGATTTTCATAACAGGTTGTTCCTTTATTGATTTAGACAAATGTGTACCTCCTCCTTTCCAATAATTAAGGACCAACAACTATCTCAAAACAGCCGATTCATGTTCTACTCCTTCCATCAAGAGAACCATTTTCGTGGATCTAAAGATGACCTGAAATGGGACTTTCCGAAGCCACCATCACCATCCACTGCCTCTTTCTTTTAAGTTTGGCATTACACTTGAGTCCAAACTTGAAATAGCCTGTTTCCTCTTCTGAACTTCTTTGAACCATCAATATAGTATATAGCATTCCGTGCCTTCTAATTTTATATCTGCAGGATGTAATCGGTAGATCTCAGTTGCACATCTAATTTCATATCTGCCACCCTTTTGATATGTGATGGTCTTTTATTGGAGATTTATAGTGTATACACTACTTTTGAATTGTTGTAAGCATTTTATTTCTTAAAATGTGTGAATCTACGAGTAGTTATTTAGATCCTGTGCATCTTCTCCTTCTTAGCGTAAATTTTTTTTATGGCACATTAATTAATGGGAAGTTAGAAGATGCAATGTTGCATACACAAAAATATATATGGAGATAGAAAGAGTCGAGGAAGGAGGATTTGTCTAGCGAGCTCAAACTTCATAACAAGCGAGGGTGGCAGTTAGTATATGAAGAGATAAATTCTTGCTGGGCAGAATAATAATAAATTAGGATGTATGGTTTAGTTGGTGATATGTCAATGATTTGCATTCAGTATAACAGCAAGAGGATTTAGATAGAATCTAATTGTTTAGAATGACCCCAAAAGGTTGTCTTATTGAAAATGAGGGATTCATGATGCAACGGTGATAGAAAGCTTTAAGGTTGGCCTATGATTTGGTGCTGAGTAGAAATAGTTTAGAGAGGAATAAAAGAGTGACATGTTTCACAAATGACATATGGTTGAGATTTCATCACAAATGACGTATGGTTGAGAAAGGTTAGGAAGAGTTTGATTCAAGCCTGCCATGCTGATTTTCCCTAAGAAATCCTATTCTCATAAAATGAGAACTCATTTTAGTATCTTGTCTCATACCTCTCCATTGACTCTCTTTCGTTGCATGTCATGAGATGACAACGGTGAATGTTTACAATAAAACAGTTTTTTTATCTTTTATTGTTATTCCCATTTTTTTTCTTCACTGTTTTTTCGTTGTAAATAAAGATTTTTCCACAAATGTGAGTTTCTTGATTGATTTAGTAGTTTTATTAGGTTGAGTTGCATCCTTTTTGGAGGCAAGAAGAACTGGTTAAGTTCTGTCAATTGAAGGGTATTCATGTATCTGCTCACACACCATTAGGGGTTCCCACATGGAGCCCTGGACCATCTGATAGCGGATCAGGGGAAGATGAACCTGGCACTCCTCGCATATCATTCAGGAGGTCAAGATCAGTACATGGGCCCATGCTGAAATTGTGTGTTGTCTCAGAGATAGCAGAAAGACACAAGAAGACACCTGAACAGGTAATGTTTTACTCTGTTTTCCACCCCTTTCTTCTATCTGTCATAACGATTCCTTTAATCCTACATGTTATGTTCACGTTTTTTGTTGATACAATGCTTGCCTCAAATAGCTGTAGCCACCTGTATACACTATTTTCTTTTGCCCCAGAATCTGAGAATATGAAGGTTTTCTCGGATATGAATGGAAGGTATTGTAGATTAGACTTTTTGAAACCAACTTCAAATTGATTTAATTAACCTTTGTGTTTTCCTTGTAACTTCCACTGGCACATCCATGAGTCTGTCTAGAATGTTGCAATTCTCTTGTTTCTGGATATCAAATGCCATCTGCAGTGCTAGTATTTTTGTTAGTGATAGAGCACCTGGATATACTGACTAAGAATATGTATGTACTTATCCCGTTATCCGAATGTTAATGTTAAGTTCAGATTTGAAAACTAGGGGAGATTTTTTTTTCTTGAATTGGTTCCTGAAAACTAGAGAAAAGATGCTGACAACGCATAATTGTGAGGACTTCATTTGCTTCCTCAGATTGTTAAGGGATACGCCTGGAGGTTCCAGGCCTTATTTAATTGAGCATGAATTGCATGGGTCTTAAAATTGAGTAGGGAAAAGTACAAATAAGTTCATTTTAAAAAACATTATGACCAATAAGTTCACATTTCTTCCAATAAGCTCATATTTTGTTATTATCCCTGTAATACCCAAACAATATATCTAAAAGTTTGATATTTATGTTTTTAAAACTACGATTATCATTAATGTTTTTTTCTTTCTAAAATAAGATTTACAAATATTAAGAAGTATTTCCAACATAGGATTGAATGCCAAACTAGTCTGAACAGATATTGACAAATAAAAGATGGATTCTGAAATTTAATGATTCTTGTGCAAGTAATGAAAATTAATATTCTTCTGATCCCCGGTACACTGATATGCTGCACACGAATCATTTCTGTTCAAGAGTGTGGACTTATCCTCATCCTGCAATATATGGATCAGATTTTAAGAAAATTGAAAATTGACTTAAAGCTATCTATATATTGTTTTGTGTGTTGTTATAGCATCACTAGGGGTCAAAGTATGGTTCCTGTTCTTGTAGCAGGTTTGAGAAAGTTCCATGATCATTTGGATTATTTCTTACAGTTTTAGCTCTGAAACCTGCTTGATGTTTCCTGTAAATTATGTTCATTAAAATAAAAAAAAAAACATGAAGAGAAAATGGGAGAAGAAAGAGCAGAAGAGAATGGAGGGAGTGCAGAAAACACAAGAGTGCAATTCAAAGTTTTATTTCATTAAAATTGATCACCTCCTTTTCAGCCTTAATATGAGCTTTTATATTCTGATCTCCTCTTTATGAATGCACTATTTGGTCCCTGGTCTAATTGTGAAAACCACACCTTGGAAATGGTTCGGGCTATGATTTTTAAAATTGGTTAAACGTTAAGTTGAATTGAGAAAAAGTTTCTGATATATTGTTGAAAAAGATAAAGCAAAACAAAGAGGTCTTTGCAGATTTTAATTAGTTTGCTTCGATCCATTCAAGTTGGATGGGCACTAATAGCCTTACTCTTAATCCAAGTAACACATGTTCATCCAACAAGATGAAAGAAACATAAAGGCCCCGTATAGTAATTTTTTCTTAGGGTTCAACATTGTCTTGCTAAACTGCCATCAATAAATTGATCGAAGGTGGTTTGAAGTAATTATCTTGTAATTCATGGAGCTCTAAAGTATAATTTGAGCACCTGCAGATGATCTCAAGTATTCATTTTGTTTTTATTTTCTGTATGTCATTTATGATAGGCATCTGTTTCATGTTGGAACAGGGGATTGACAGCAAGTTGTTGTAAATCTCACGAGTGACCATCTTAACTAGCTGAAACTCTGTTTTTTAAAGTTAACATAAGCATTTAGTTCTTTTTGGTTGGCAGGATATCGTAACTTCAAAACCATTGCTAAAATGGTCTTTTTGTAGAAGTTCATTGAAAAAACAAATTGAAAGTTACTTGCAGCTGAAGATAGGCTAATTACTGAAAGATTTTCCCTTTTAATTCATAGCTCGGGCTTTTTTATTGTTATTATTAGATCAATTTTCTTCCAGTAATCAATTTGTGCATGCATAAGGCTTTTTCTGTATTGTCCCCCCCCCCCCCCGGAAAATGATTCATGCTATGGCTGCTTTAGTCAGCATTTTTATGCGATTGTCTTCCTATTTCGTCTGCTCTCTTCTCCTTTGCATTTGCTGACCTTTTGTATTTTCCAATTTCTTCTCAAGTTCAGAAAGTTCAGTTCTGTTTCAAATCCAACTCTCTTGACAGATTCACCCTCAAACCAATTGTATGATTTTTAAATTATTAATGTTGTTTTTTTCCCACTCTGATTTCCAACTAGAGGCGAAGTATATGTATATAAAAACACACACCAATACCCCTGGTGACTTTTGGAATCTGACTCAGGTGGCCACTGCAAAATGTGAAACTCTTTCCGGATTTTAGCTGCAACGAGAAAAGGGGCCTGTCTGATGAGAAAGTGGACAGTGTGCCTAAAGCTCAAATAAAATTAACATGGTTTTGACTAGCAAACACGATTTTATGATTCATTAAAGAGTTAAAAGAAATGTATTGCATTACTTCATGTAGCTTGACAGGTTGAGTGTATATCTGTTGTAGGTTATTTTACGGTGGGGAATGCAGAGAGGCACCAGTGTCTTACCTTGTAGCCTTAAGTCGGATCGCATAATGAAAAACATAGACATTTTTAGTTGGTCTCTGTCTGATGATGAGTGGAACTGCTTGAGTAAGACTGAGCCACAGGTATGTTTATTTGGAAATGGTCCTCTAAATAATCTCTCGGACAGTGGCTACATGTTTGGTGGTGGTCCCCTTCAAGCTGTGCGTGAGATAGAAGATGACATGGAGTCCAATGCCTGATATTTAATACTAATTTTCTTGATATAGTGTTCCATTTACGTTAAAAGATATCATCATGTTATGAGTGCTCATTGGTCGTAAGATTTTGATTTCGTGGATGCTGAATAGGAAATCCAAAGTGATATTGTTATTGATTGAAATCAAATTCTTCCCTCCGTAAATACAGTTGTGTTTGTATCTATCTGTCTGCAAGCTTTTATGTTTATATTCAATCATCAAAAGCTGTTTACTCGGTGAGCCTTCAGAACAAGTCATTCTTCTAAATTTCCAATTGGAACTGCAAAATAAACGAGTAAATGTTGACTGTTACATGGTAGGGTGATCTATGGAGAATATACCAAATAATTTATTTCTAAAAATTGCCCGAAATGATCAGACTTTTGTTTTGTCCTTCTGTTTTGAAAAAATAAATCATGGCCTTGGAAATGCTTCTAGGCTTGGTTATAGCTTTTTCACATTAATTTTTTTTAAAAAAATCTTGGACTACGTTTTAAATTTGAATATTTGCTATCGATTTTTCACTAAGATAAACATGCCTTTGATTCATAATTCAGATTTTAGATGTGTATTTCACACTTTTCACAAGGTAAGGATCGTTTCTTTCAAAGTTTTTTTCCTAGGAATATTTTATAGACTTATTTCGTAGGATTCAAAGCAAAAGCTTTGCTATTCATGCTGCAATATTCATTAGTCTCAGCTTGCCGTTCTGTTTCCCGTTAGATGTAGTTGATTGCATTAGTCAATTTGTAGTTTACTTTTAAGATTCATGTACATTTTCATCTCCTGTTTTTTTTTAATTTCCTCTCAAGTCAGTGCTACAACTAGTTTTGTCAACAGCCATCTTCTTATTTTCCTTGGCGTTGAAATTACAGATGCCCGGGCATCACATTTTCACACCCTGCGTTCTCGATCTTCAAGGCTGTCGCGTTCACTTTTAATGAATTGGAATTAGAATCCCTGTTCTTTGTTTTTACTGGATTGGATAATTGGATCCTTTAGATTAAGGATTCTGAGTTCAAAGGCTTTAAATGCAGCGGATAGATTTTACATTAAATCTTAAATGTTTGAATTTTGGCACTACTATTGGAAGAAAATCGTAAAATGAAATGAACAACGTATTGCCATGGAGACACGGATGAGGAGGTGAGGACTTTCGAGTTTCTTGTGATGATATTGTGAAGAAAATGAGTGTTAATTGCAAATCCCCAGCTCTCGCAGGATAAACTGATCAGATCAGGTTGGCAACAGAGCCAGAGAGGCACTCTATTGTAGCTCATGTAAGACCAGTGACTCCACTAAAGAATTTTTCAGGAAAAGGCATGAGAATTTTTGTCTGGAAAATCCTTTCATCCAATCTTCCTAATTAGGAAACTTGCTAAAAGAAGGTAGATTCTAGGATTTGTAAAATGAGGTTCCTAGTAAATCTTGAAGCATTTTGTTGTCAGTGGTTACTTCACTCATGCTTTGTGGTGTCAAAACACTTTTTGGAGATTTTGGCTTTGATTTCAGTGCTGCCTTTTTCTCAGTAAAAGGATTGGACGAGGACATGCCTCGTGCTCCTATTTCGTGAACCAGTTAATGGAGCTTTTCTTTTTCTTTTTTTTATTTTCTCTGGATGGGTATAGGTTCTAGCATAGGTTGAAGTCTAGAACACCTGAAGTTTACAAATTGGTATCATGCCGATAGCCATCAAGAACACTAGATTTGAATAAAATAGCAAATTCAATGACCATAATGACATTATATCGACGCTAAGGCATGGGTGTCGTGTCAAACTCGGCATAGAGGACACGTAAAGGGACTAGACAGCATGTTGTCTTAAGAAATGCTTGAATGGAATAACTCATCACGCATTGGTTTGTGAAAGATACTTTTGTGATTGTGCTTTCGCCGCCTGAAGGACTTGGCGCAACATGCCCTGCTTTCTCTGTCGTTGTCATGACAACGGTTTTGGGCCTTTTGGCATCCCCACTTCTAGTAGTGGAAGCAAAAAAGCACACCTTTCTTGTTTGGATTCATTTGCTGGCAAAAGGGTTTGTGTTTGCATCTAGTGTTCTTGTTTAACATATTGAACGTAGATCCCATGTCATGGCGGTTCATTTTCTTGCACGTCTGGCAACCTCTATTGGTCAAAATCATCATAGTAACTAGTGCGCCACTGGCACTGGAATTGATTCATGGTTCGTGCTTATCTATCAAAATTATTTAATATGACCTAAACAAACCAAAAGTTCTTCGCACCCAGTTGGGATTTGCCAGAGGTAACCGGTGAAGAAAAGAACTTCTAAAATAATACTAGCACTACCAATTATCTCACAGTGCAAAGGGAGCATTCTGTGGTCATATTTTGAGTGACTCCCCGAATGGGCCCTCCCTCCTTTGGCATCTGTATTGAGATTTCTGTGCAAGGCGCCATTTTCTTTCCTTCTTCTTTTTTTGCCTTTAATTTCCAGGCACGATGATGGTTGGTGAAGTAATTTCAATGCTCTACTTTTGGCCCTCCAATATTTTATTTGTCTGATGCTAAGTCCCACTGCTGAACAAAAAATTGAGAGGAAAGAAAAGAATCCTGCTACGAGCCCGCCTCCCACTTGCCAGAGTTGACCGGCAACTTGATAAAACATGCATGTCCAGTCCAAGCTCAAAATCAAATATTTGGTTAAGAAATGGGGAAACAGTCAAACTTTAGAAATGTCGTAAAATACGATATAAAGTCTATAAGCAGTACCCTCCGGACCAAGAATTTGGTGTGTTCCTTTCTTTTGACTCTATGGTTTTAGGTAATTTTGGTATCACAATGCAAATACTCTCTGCAATCTATATGACTGACCAACCCACAATCACCAGGCATGCAAGGTTCGAAGGAGAATATTCCTGCGCTTAATGGTAGCCTAACAAGATCCGCACTCACTTTGATAATTGTACCAGTTTTTTATAATTAAAAAAACCCTAAATATACGTGCTATTATATAGATGGAGAACTGCTCCCCTGCTAAACGAAGAGAAAGAAAAGGGTGGATTGCTACGAGCAGTGTGTACTGTGTAGTATCGTGATGATAACGCTCGGCAACCCACAAGAACAAACTATAGTGTAAAGACAGCAAAAATTCACGAAAGGTTTACATGAGCAATTTTACTCTTGTTTCCTATGTGAAATGGCCAAGCTATAACAACTAACGAGGTCCCTATATTTCCATTAAACCAAGGCAGTTTTTTGGCAAAAATTCTCATGTCAAGACACCTAAAATCCTTATCAAGCAGCAAAGCTTTCAAAGTAAACACCAAGCCAAAAGTCAATAGCATTGAAAGGCAAAAACACGGTGACATCCGAATAAGACCAGGGAGTGGCGAAGAACAATCAAGAAGAAAGCATTGTACGGACCCCAAATGGATCAATAATTTCTTGACATTCACAAGGAAGCCAATGAAGCTCAACAAGCTCTTAGATTTCCCAATCGATATATTCTGGGGAGTTGGACTTTATTGTTATCAGAAAACTACCGAAAATTTTTATCCTTTTCAGGTGCTATCCATGACTGTGATTGAACCGGTTTTTCATTAATTTTTAAAGAAAAAAAATTGTTTCAAAGTAAATTTTTTAATATTTTTAAATTATTTTGATATATTAATATTAAAAATAATTTTTTTTAAATAAAATTATTTAGATAGACTTCCAAACAAATAAACACTTTAAAAAACAATCAAATCCATACTTATACTTCCAGGCCTCCCAGGCAGTTCTCTTTGCAGCTAAAACTGTCCTGGTGTCCTCTGGCGTGGTCTCTAAGGTCTCCACATCAGGATTCAAGACACAAAATAAAAGCTTAGCCAAATGATGTCGACTAACGCAAAATGATTTTTACCACAGGGCACAAAACAAACATGATTAACCATGATAATTTGCATATATAAAACTTTATTTTGTGCATGTCTGAGAATTAACAATTTTCTCTACAGAGAACTAATTTCCGATGTAAAGACTTGTAACACAGCTACTTTTCCTCGCCTGATTAGATCCCTTTCTCTCCTCCGCTCTGGAGAGCAGCAAACTCTGAGAACCCAAGCCTGTGGGTACTATTTACAGCAGGATCAACTCATACAGCAAACACAACGATAATAGGTTGAAATGGACTTTCTAAATTGTATACAAGGAATATCTCTAGCTGTACAAACCAGAGTCTCCAGATAATACGTAGGAAAGCTAGGTGTTGGTGTCGATGCTATCAAGCCAAGAAACTAGCTGCTCTGTTGAGGGCCTTAGTTTTGGGTGTTCGCTTAAGCACAGGCATGCAATCTGGAGTGCTTGTAGCAGTTCCTTGTCATTCTGCTTGTCATAAATGAATGGATCAAACACCTCGCTTTCTCTATTTTCCTTCTTCATCTGAATCACCCAAGAGATCAAATCCTGCGATCCTTTCGGTTTGCACATATCCATAGGCCTTCTCCCAGTAAGAAGCTCCAAAAGAACCACCCCAAAACTGTACACATCCCCCTTGTAGGTAGCAACTGCAGCTTGGCCGTATTCAGGAGGAATGTAGCCTAATGTCCCCACAAGATCAGTTGTGACATGGGTATCGTAAGGTAGCATGAGCCGTGCAAGACCAAAATCCGCTAAATAAGCTTTAAAATTCTTGTCTAAAAGGATATTGCTGGACTTTATATCCCGGTGAAGGATATGTGGCTCGCATGCTTGATGCAAATATGCAAGCCCCCTTGCAGCCCCTTGAGCAATTTGAAGCCTTGAATCCCAATCTAGTGAGGATGGCCCGTCGATTTTTTCATGCAACCAATAATCCAAACTGCTGTTTTCCATGTAAGGGTATACCAAGAGTTTGTCATTTTTGAACATGCAATAACCTTGGAGATGCACGAGATTTGGATGCTGAGCTCTTGACAGGGCTTCTACTTCAGCACGGAATTCCCTGTCCATCTGACCGGAGTCGCCAGAGAGACGTTTGATTGCAAGCTTTCTACCATCAGGAAGGGTAGCTCTGTAAACTATACCGAAACCCCCACAGCCAATGATATTTGCCTGGTCAAAATTGTTGGTGGATTTCAATAGATCCTCCAGGGAGAGATCCTTATAGTTCTCCGTACTTTGCAGCAGAACCATTAGCCTTGGATCGAGTTCTTCTGCTTCTTTATCTTGTGTCAGCATCCACCTTTTCAAGATCAACCCCCGGCTGTGTGCTCTCAGCACAATTATGAGGACAAGAAGGGAAGCTGCACAAAAAACAATGCCAACAGCCATTCCGATAATAACATATTTGTTTATTCCTGATTTTCTGGGTGAATCAAGTGGAAGTCCGTCAGATTTTGGGCAAGGAGGGGTACCATGGTCACCACAAAGATGATTCCCTTCGAAGCTTGAGTTTGGGAAAGTCATAAACTGACCTCCAGTAGGGATCTTCCCACGTAGTTGATTGTAGGCAACACTGAACTTGGACAGAAAGCTGAGATCTACCAAGGACCAGGGTATGACCCCTGAAAGATTGTTATGGGACAAATCCAAAGTCTCCAAGCTGGTCATCCCCGATAATTCACCAGGTATAGTTCCGGACAAAAAGTTTGACTTCAACTCAAAAATATGGAGCTTTGTCAGATTACCGAACTCCGGCCAAATTGGTCCAGTAAGGAAGTTGTCACCAAGTGCCAAAGTAGGTGGAAAGCTCCGAACCTGATTATACTGTAACCCCCTTCCACTTTCATTCCTTCTCATGAATAATGGGAAATACGGTGAAGGCTCCTCAATTGAGATACTCCTGCTGATGAGGCTTGGCAATTCAGTCAAGTTCCTTGGAATCTCGCCAGTAAATGAATTGTTTGATAAGTCCAAGTAAAAGAGATTTACAAAACCACCAAACCAGGAAGGAATAGTTCCACTCAAGTTGTTCCATGACAAATCCACCAACTGCAATTTTGAGCTGTTGCTCAACCATTGGGGTATAGATCCCGTGAGTCTACAATTAGCAATAACAAGAACCTTCAAGTTCTCAAAATGAAGCGTAGGATCAGCAGGCAATGCTTCACCTTGGAAATTCAAGGTGAGGACCAGAGCCGTTAAACTCTTGCACTGCTGCAGGATTCGAAGGGTAGATGAAAGATTGGTAATGCTGCAATTTGAGAGGGAAAGGTAGGAAAGGCCTTGAAAATTCTTGAAGCTTTCGGGGATTTTGCCGGTGAATTTGTTCTTGGCGAGATTAATATTCTTCAAATTCTTACAAGCAGGAAGATAAGAAGGCACATTCCCACTAAAACTATTAGTAGCTAAATCAAGAGATGACAAATTAGTCATGGCAGAACAATTCAGTTCAACAATGCCTCCAAATGAATTATTTCTCAAATTAAGCAGATTGAGAGAGGGAGAATTTGCCAAGGAGATGGGTATTCTACCAACAAGATAATTAGAATGGCCTAAGAAAAACTTTAACTTTGATAAGCTGCGAAAAACATCTGGAATGATACCCGAAAAATTATTAGAGGAAATGTCTAGACGTTCCAGGCTAAGGAGTTTACCAATACCAGTACTCAAATTCCCCGAAAGCTTGTTATCTTGGAGACCCAAAAGCTTCAGTTTTTGCAGCTGAAAGATGTCCTCACTTATACCACCAATGAGATCATTCATTCCAAGACAGAGGTGCTCCAAGGTGGTGCAATTCCCTAGCCCAGGTGAAAGAATACCAGAGAAGTAGTTAACAGCCAAAACAAGAAACTGAATTCTTGAAGAGTTTTGGCAAATATGTGTAGGGAGCGAGCCACTTAAAGAATTTGAGGAAATGTCAAGGAATTTGATGGAGGGAAGATTGATGCTTTGTGGGATAGAGCCAGAAAAGTCATTGGAACTCAAGTCTAGAACCTCTAGTTTTGGCAAGTGAAACAATGAGAAAGGAAGTGAATCTTTGAGGAAATTGTGGGAGAGATTGAGGGTTCTAAGCTGATCCAAACTGCCTACTGATCCCACAAGTTTGCCAGTCAGTCTTTGCCTTACAAGCTCTAATTTTGTCACTCTGCCAGAATTGACAGAATCATTTACTAGACCAAGTGAAGAGGAGGAGTAGCAAGTGATGCCTGACCAGTTGCAGCAATCAGAGGATGATGAATTGGTAGTACCCCAACCTTGAATTGGTGATTGTAAGCCTCTCATAAACTCCTGTAATGCCCTCAAGTCATTCTGGTTGCATGTTAGGTTCTGTGATTGCAAGACGTGAGCTTGGAACATCAAGAATCCAAGAACAAGAAACGCAACCCACAAAGCTTGGACCCCCATGTCAGTAAGAGAAGAGAAGAAAGTTCCACAAAGCTTGAAGACAATTAGAGAGGGGGGGGAGAGGGTATGTGATATTACTAAGAGCCAGCAAAGCCCTTCAAGGAAATGAAGATTTGTGAAGTGCCCATTTGATGTTGAAGAAGAAAGAAGAAGCAAGTTGAGAGAAAAAAGAGGGAGGGGGAAGAAGATGGGTTTGTTTGTTAGGTATTGGAAACCATTAAAGAACTCGTAGAAAAGGTGAGGAGAGCTGTCAGATAAAGAAATGGTGGGCTTTTGACCAAACAAGCACAATTGTGGGTGTCTCTCTCGCTACGTCGTTGCTTCTCTTCTCGTGTCCAGTTGCTACATCTAAGACACGGATTTTATTATATCCAAGACAGTCTAAGAAATGTTTTGGCAAACTAGTACAAGTCCAAAAAAAATATGTCGGCGAGTAACGAGAGATTTTAGCATCCTAGCTCTAGTAAATAATTCATATGCTATATCATTATTTCATATCAGCATACCAAAAAATCATTAATTATATCCAACTTTTTATCTACAACAACTACTGATAATAAAAAAAAAAAAATTAACTCTAATAGATAACTCAATTGGTACCGATAATAATAAAAAAAAATTAATTCTGATAAATAACTTAGTTGATTAGATTTTAAATTTATTTTTTAATAGTCACGAGTTCGCGCCATCTCATGATTATTGAAAGTTTACATAGTCGTTAACTTCAGGACTCGTAGAATTAGTTTAGGTACGTGCAAACTGACCTGAACACCTACATTAATAAAAAAAAAAATAAGAAGAAGAAGAATTAATAGAAATCTTGAAGGTAACTCAACTGGTTAGGTCTTTTCACTAAAGACTTATATGATCGTTAACTTTAGGACCCGTGAGATCAATTGAGGTACATGCAAGCTGACCTGAATACCCATGTTAATAATAATAAAAAAAAATAATAGAAATAATCACTTTCTTAATGAATCAAATTAATATAATTATTTCATTTTAGTAATGATTAACATTGATGTTGATTTTAAATAAATTTATCAATTAACTTTTTTTTCAATGCATGTTTCAAACTTAAAATATAATTAGCCTAGCTTATTGCATATTGAAATATTACCTTCTGAAAAGATGGATCGAAATTAATTATAAAAGCAAAAAATTAGCTATATAAGTAAATGATATTTTTTATTTTTTATATATTATTATAAACTTGGGTCGTTGGGACTTGGGAGGGAGTGAGAGAGTTGACTAGGTTAATAGCATAGCAGTACATGAGCTTTCACATTAGTCTCTCTCGTTAGTCAATTTTTTTTTTTTTTTATGTATAAGGAAAGTGTACGGCAATTCATGAATAACGTTATCCTTTCCACGTTTTATGATGAAATCAAGCTTCAATCGATTTCATACATATTAGAAAGTATTTTATTGTATTTACGATGAAGCCATATACGGATAGGGTATTCAAGATATCATATATTGGAATCTAAATACGGGTAGGATTGTACATGCTCAATAATATATTTATTTATCACAATCTATTTTAAAAATTGAAATCTGAATATAAACAATCTCGTTTATCAGTTTGGTTAAAAATAAAAACTCACCCATCACTTAAAACCAACTTCCATTTATGTCTTGACAATATTAGGTTATTGCTTAGGCTTGGATAAAAAAAATTTAAAACATGAAAAAAAATATTTATATCATTAGAAATTTTTCAATATTTTTATTAAATTTAATATAATATTTAAAACTTAAAAAATCATAGCCAAATTTTTTATTTAACCCTAGTTTTAAATTAAATTGTTTAGGATATTTCAACATGAACTTGTTTGTTGGATAAATAAAAAAAATAAGAATTATGTTAGATTTGTTATAGTTAATTTGTCAAATTCGTAATATCAGTTAAGAACTTCATTGTGTTGAATTATTTTTATTTTATTTTATGATAAAAATATAAAAATTAATTTATAATAAATTAAATATTAAATGATAAAAATTAATAAAAAATATAATTTAAAAAAACAAAAAATAAAAAAACAACAAGAAGAATAAAAAATAATAATGGGTCGGTTATAAAAAAGTACAAGCCAAAAAATTACATAGATCACAAGTCCACCAACTCGAACCCGTGACCTTTCATTTAAGAAAAACACGTTAACTAAATTAGCTACAAGAAAAATATATTATAAAATAATTAAACAAATAAATTTTCATAATTCATTATTATTTATACGAATCCTCGTGAAATTTAGTTGTTTTGGTAATTTGAAAATCTAAGATTGTGAAATTTTTATTTAAAGTTAAGATGACCGGCAATAGACGGTGAGAATGAAGGCAAATTGGATGCGGCCATCTGTAGAAGTCAAAGGGTGGGCCGCGACAAGTGCACAGAGTCGTCCAAACCATGCCAGGAGCCGCCATTATTATTAATTTTCTATAAACAAAACAGTTGGAAGATTGGTCTTCAGTCTTCACTGATGGCCCTATAGATTCATCAATGTCCACTTCTGTTCCTATAGTTTAGATTTCTTAATGTTACCCTCTAATTTTTTGAAAGTTCCTATTTAGCCCTAATCATTAAATAGTGTGCATTTTCAATTTATTTTCTAAGGTTTTAAAGCGATTTATGGGATCATGAGATTAAAAAATAGATAAAATAGAATAAAATATGAAGAAAAGTGAGTTTTTCTAGGAGTCAGAAACAAAATTGAAACTTTTAAAACACTATTGGGGTAACATTGAAAATTGAAACTCTTTAAATACTATAGGAGTAATATTGAAAAGTTTTATATTATAGGAATGGAAATAGAATATAGATGAATTCACAAGCGAAATTGTAGTTTTATCCCAAAAAAAAAACCGCAGTTGCATATAGGATGAGTAAAAAAACTAAAAAATCAAGAAAACTAAAAAAAATTATCGAAAAAACCTAACTATGAAAAAAACTAATTAAACAGATTAAAATTTTAAAAAAATCGACCGGTTTGGTTCAGTTTCGTTTTTATAAGTTTGAAATCGAAAAAACCGAACCCAAAACGAGTCAAATTGAAAAAAATGAGTCAACCCAAAAAATCGAGTCAACCCGAAAAAAACAAGCCAGCCGGTTTGAACCAATTTTGTTCTAAAAACTGAACCAGTCGATTTGAACCGGTTTTGATTTTTAAAAAAAAATCGATTTGGTTATTTAAAAAAAAATCAAACCGAACCGAAAATGATCACCCCTAATTATATAAATATATAATTTTTAATTTTTTTTTCTCAGCTTTGGTATGAGCTTTATAAATAATTGTAAAATGTGTATCATTTATATAGATGAATAATTTTTTTAAAACTAATTCAAAAAATATTTTGAAAAGAAACCACAACCACAGTTTCATACACGCTCTAAAACTTATATGCATAGAAGGATCAATTTACAAAATATTTTATTAGGCAGTTAAGCAAATTTTAAACCATATCAAACACCTAAAAGAAAAATTATCAAAATAATGAATCCATCTCAATCAAAAATGGATAGTCCATGGTGAAACCAACAAACATCCATGCTTCTGCTAGCAGCTAACCTGAAGCGCTGCAAGTGAGTGCTTTGCGAGGCGCAACCACCATGGCATCACTTGCAGCCTTCTGCGTGGCAATCTCTTCCAATCGTTTCCATGCGGCTTCACTTCTTGCTTTGATCTCAACTTCCTTCTCTTCATCTTCCTGAAATCAACAAAGCAGACGAAATCATTTGGTTTATGTTTTTTTTTAAAAAAAAAAAAAAACCTGCCATATATGCACATCGACGTTAGGACGTTTTGGAGAATAAATAGGTATGCTTGCAATCTATTTTTATCTTCCACGTGTATGGATTTTTGTTCCCCTTTACATTTTTCTTTTTTTTTTCATATATAAATTTATCCAGATTCAAAACCTATTGAATTAAAGGATGTCAACGTAATGAAAGAGAGCATTAATTCTTCTTCTTTTTTCAATTCAACCTCTCGCTCCTTTTTTTTTCTCATTTCATCTCCTCCCTTCTTTTATTTCAATCTCGTCCTTTTTTTTTAATCTTCATATCATTATAAAAGAATTAATAATTGCTCGGATTATCTTCTAATAATTGAATTATTTTGGGGCAACTCTTATAGAATTTAATTTTAAACCTACACAAGACATGAATCTTGGACGAGAGTTTTTTTTCATGTCAATTTTATGATTTTTTTTTCTCGATTTCATTCTTATATTTTTTTATACCAGTCAATTAAGTTATTTTTGGACTAGAAAAATCAACTAAGTCACGTTGAGATAACTCCTACGTGGTTTAATTTCAAACCTAAGCAAGGAAAAAAGTCGGATTAATAGGATTTTGTTATTATTTTCATCTTTTTTTCACTCGATTTTATTCTTTAACTTTTTTTTTACAATTGGGTGGGTTGCCTTTTGACCGACCATGTTGATCGAGTCACGTAAGGTAACTCTTACGTGGTTTAAAACTAAACCTGAGCTAGATAAAAAGTTGATTCAAGAGGTTTTTTTCTTGTAAAATTTTATCTATTTTTTTCTCAATTTCATTCTCGTACTTTTTTAATGATCGGACGGGTTGTTTCTAGACCGATCAAGTCAATTAGATCATGTTAGGAACTCTCACACAATTTAATTTTAGACTTGGACTAAGTAAGGAGTTGGTCAAGAAGTTTTAATGTGGACTCGCTAAGTCAGTTTAATAACAATTACAAATAATTTTTTATAATTTGAACATTTTAGATCACATTAAAAAATTAATGTGACTCATGACATAACGCAACGATGTAAACTAAAAATACTAAAATTATTTTGAAAAAAATATAATACTAAAGTTATGATGAGGTTCGGTTCGTTTATTTTTTTCAATACCAATTTATATGATGTGGGTTTATTCACAGGATTTTTCAAACACCCCAAGATGTCTCAATTAAGAAATCAATCACATTTTTTTTCCTCTTATTTTTTTTTACCGTTTATCCGAATTCTTCCATCAAACAGGGGACGAGTTATTTCATCATTTCCTCGGAGTTCATGCTATCTCTTCCATCTCGCCGGCCGAAAATCATGCTTTTGAAGATGTGGTCGACATAGGAAGCCAATTCCAGTTCTTTCTACAAAGTCTTGGCAGGATTAAACAAGTAGATTTAAGTTCTAACATATTGTACTGAATCATTTATGAGCCGAAAAGTTTGAGAGTGAGTTTGGTAATGACGTTTAATAGATAACAACGGTCAGATGGGGCCCATAAGGATTGTGAGAAATTTCTATTCTTGCGGGTGGGCCAGCGGATCTTGTGGACCACGGGAGCCAAGAAACTGGACCTGTTCATCGTAATTTATTTACATAATCGCCTCCGTTCTTTTTTCTCTTTTTTTTTGCATAGGAATTCTTGTATTTTAAAATTTTAGTCAATTGAGTAATATGACGATTCCATTAAACGTCGAGTTGGCACCGTGCCAGAAACTTTATAATTTATTTTTATTTCAATGGATTACATAAACTATAATAAAAATGAAGCTTAAAACTTGTAAAAAAAAAATAAAAGTGGTGATTTTACAAGTCTTTCACTTCACAGAATAGTATTTATTATAATAATATTTTTTTTATTCTTATTTATTAAAAATTAAAATTTATAATTTATTAAAGTTTATTTTCTATATAGTTATCTCAATCTGATAATTCGTGTTAATAGTTTAGCAAGTTAGCTTGTTTGACCTGATTTCTTTTTAAATTAATATTTTTTTTTTAATTCTTTTATTCAACATCATGTTAATTAAAAATTAGATCTTGTGATTTATTTCTTTTATTGAATCATTCTATTGTGTTTTTTATATTTAATTTTACTATTCAATAATAGATTGATTGAGAATTGTGTTTTATAATTTATTTCAATTTGTTTTGTATAGGGTCATCTCAATAATATATTGTTTTTTGTGTTTTTTAATTTATTTTAAAAAAATCATCATTCGATATTGATTTAATTAACAATTAAGTTTTATAATTTGTTTCTATTTACTTTTTACAAGATTCTTCTAATCTTGTAATTTAAATCATAAATTTAAAAGGTTAACTTAAGATATTTTTTATTTTTTAATTGTTTTAAAAAAAATCCATTCATCAACATTTAATTGAGCAATAACAATGTTCATAGCTTGTTTTGATTTGTTTTATATGGGGTTGTCATGTTCTTATGATTTAGATCAAGAATTTGACAAGTTAACCCAAGTTGATTCTGATCAATTTAATATGTTGTCATCTTAGTATTATTTTTTTAAAATATCATCTTGAATTTTGTCGAATCAAACTATATTTTTACTAGTTATTTGGGTTGTTTTTGGATTCATCAAATCAACCAGATCACATTAAATTAACCTTTACATCGTTAATTTTTTTCCACTAGAAAAGAATGTTATTAATGCTATAATATTTTTTCTATATTAAAAAAATATTTAATTCAACTGTAACGTAACATGGAGCAACTATCCAGTAAAAACCAAGTTTATGCTTAGATTGAATTCTAATACCATTTTTTAAAAAGATTTCTAAGCAACCAGTCAATACTTTCTCTTGTTGTTTTTTTTTTGCACGGGTTATCCGGGCTTTACAAGAAAACCACAAGTTTGGTGTACTAATTAGAGTTGTTCTTTATATTATTTTTTTAATTGATTTTTTTTTCAATTCGTCATTCATCATTTGATTTGCTAGTAATTTAATTTTAGATTTTTATTTTATTTTATTCTATTTCAATGAAGTTGTCTCATTCTCTTCTTCAAATAAGAATATTCAAAACTTTGAAGAATATTTAAATGCTAAACTTTCATAATACTATCGTACGTTTATTTTTCTTGATTAGTGGTTCATATTATTAAATAAAATAAGTTTATTGATCTATTCAAATCAAGGACTTGTGTTCCAGATTTTTCCTATTTAAAAACATTATCATAATCAAAGTGTTTGATGATTTTTTTATATTAGAAAAAATTTAATGCGGTAGAATATAAACCACCAATTTAGTTAAACCATGTACTATATGGGTTAAAAACAACTGGACCTGCCATGCCTCCCGGCCCATGTTCTAGGTTCACCCTGCAGCTTGTCTTTGAGTTTGTTTTTTTCTTTATTGATATAATTTAAAGTTCAAACTTTATTTTTTTAATATGATATAATTTAAAAAGATAACAGAATTTTTATTTTATTTTATCATATGACCTACCCATGAGATTCAATTACTTTTTAATCAATTTGAACACATCTTCGTAGAAAAGAATTCATTTCTCTCAAAATATTAATTTATCTTGTACATGTCAGATACATGTTCCTCGTTTTCATAGGATGTCATATGATGTTCGAAACATCAAGATTTTGAGATTGGAGTGCTCGTGAATATGTATTTATGTACAGTAATTACTGTTTTGCTTTTGCCTCTAACCGGTAAATTCTTGTGCATTGTTGTAAGAATTGTTATAAAAAACACCACACCAAATCGATTTGGGCAATCACCAGGTCACGGGTCAGGTAAAGTGACTCGAGTTTACTCAAGTTAATCAAATTATTTTATTTTATAAAAAATATAAAATGATATATTTTTTTTAACAAAATAGTCAATAAGTTATGAATTGGTTTTGACGGGGTTTGCTCCTGGTTAACCGGGTCGCAAGTCAACCTAGATTTTTGACTGTTTCACACCGGGTCAATTCTCACCAGATTTCTTTTGAAACTCTGCTTAACCTAAGTCCTGGGTTACGGGTCAGCCCATTGAGTCGAGTCGAGTTTTAAAATGGTGGTTTTCCATACAAGGTGCTTCCTGTTTAGTCACTAACTCGGACACAAGTTTGACATGGGTTGACATTGTTGTTTTTTTTTCCCGATTACATCATTTGAAGTTGTTCATTTTGAAAAATAAACTTCCTTTATTTTCCATAATTTCCTTTTAGTTAGGCTATCTCCTTCTCGTTATATAGATAACAAGTTTGGTTGGACGACTCGAATATTTTATGAGGTAGCTCCTTTTTATTTCATTAGATATTATCCTTTTAAATTATTTTTTTAAAATCAAATTTCATATATATTTTTTAGATTTATCTTTTATTGAGCTATCCTATTTACATGATTCCGCTCATGGGTTTTGGCTACCTCACCGAAATTTGTTGGTTCCTTGTTTTTTAGATTTCTTTACATGCATTAATATTTTTTCTTGATTTCATTTTTTTATATTTTGATAATTGAGGATTGATAATTATTATTATTTTTATTTTTTTCTATAATATAATGGTGTGGATTTTCTGTTATTCTTTAAAATACACCAATATCACTTTGTTATATTGTAAAAAATTCAGCCGAGCCCGCAGCGAATCGCGTGACACCTATCTGGTCCAATTCTAATTTCGAAGTTGGCTAGATTTCCTCTATTTTCGACCACTAAACTTCCGTTTTCCAGCCATATTTTACAATAATATCACGATAAAATGACTTTGGTTTTATGAAAAGAAAAGAAAACTACACAAACAAAAACAGTGCCAACTGAGTCTTCCAGGGATACGAGCCGCAACCCAGAAGGGGAGACATACATTCCTACTCAGAGATGATCATCAAAGTAGCACAGTACTTGACAATGGCTCATTATATTGTGCTTACAAATTTCTAAACCAATTAAATAAAATAATCAATTTTTTGTAGCATACTGAAAATATTTTATTGAATATATATTATTTATATTAAAGAATTCATCAGCAAGTTATCTTTTATTTTTACAATTCAAATAGTTTTGTTATTTTTTTTTAGTTCTCTCTCAACCTGGTCAAATATGGCTATGAAAATGGAATGTTCAGTACAAACATTTAATAAATAAATTTAAAAAATACAAGTATTTAAATACAAAAAATAAAATCACAAATACTCAAATAAAAAACAATAAAAATAAAGACATTTGAATGAAAAAAATAAAATTTCACGTATGCAAAATACATCCTCGTACTGTAAAAAAAATAAATAGAAAAGGGATTCTTTTTCACGTCTATAGCGTATCAAAGAATATTTTCAACTGGAAAAATAAAACAATATCGAGATATTATTTATTTTCCAAGATCAACACGTAGTCCTAAACTATCCTGCCTTCCTCGAACTATCAATAATGAGTTATAACTTAAAGAGAATACGATTTCCCCCCCCCCAAAAAAATGGCAGTTTTTGCTCTTTCCTCGGCAGCAGTTGGTCGTGTGAACCAGTCTTTACCTTTTCCTTTCATTTCCTCCCCGACTAAATATAGTCTTGGGTCTTGATGCACTCGAGATTGCGTCAAACCTTTTGCAGACCACGACAGTGTTTGACACGGTAGTTGAAAAATATTTTTGAAACAGTTTAACAGATTTTTATTATTTTTTAAAATTAATATATTTTTAAATAATTTTGATACATGGAAGTTAAAAATATTTTTTAAAATAAAAAATATTATTTTAATATATTTTGAAATGAAAAGCCACCTCTATTACATTTCTAAATATACTTTTAACATCATAATAATCCATTTGGGCGGGTGATGTTCATGTAAAAAAAAAATCAAAATCAAATTAGAGGATAATCCACCTTTCATGGAGCCAGTAGGATCGCAAATCACAAGTAATACCAATGCCACACCACAGCTTTCAAACACGTTTGCGCCCTGCTATGGACTGGACTGTGTCAACAAAAAAAAAGTCTTGTTCTTTTTTGAGATCACGGTCTAAATGGAAGTAGGTTAGAATTTATTTATTTTTATTTTATGTATTTTATTTATTGATATTAAAAATAAAATTTAAAAAATATTATTTTAATATATTTCTAATAAAAAAATCTAAACACATGGTATAATGGTAATGTAAATTAACAGTAATTGATGGCAACGAAGCCAAATTACACGGAAGCCCTTTTCTTCCGATCCCATCCTCGCCAGGACAGATAACGTGGAAGGGTATCTTTAGCCAGCGCAACAAGAATATTCAGTTTATCCGCTGACTACTGTTCCTGTGGGGCCACGCCGTATTATCACCAGCCGGCTATGAGGCAACTTTGTGATTGTAGCTCTAACAATAAAATATCTGTTTCTATCTTAATTTTATTCTCATTTGCTCAACTGATATGATTGGCTCGGCCAGGTCTCAACCCACAAACTGGTTGATTGTTTTTTGGTAATAAATTAACTCGAAAGTTTTTTTACAGAAGGAAATATCAATACTAGCTCGTAAGCAAAAAAATAAAAATGATTAATATCTGGATATTTTTTATGTCATCGAGATTGATCGAATTCTATAACTATCAAATACTATAAATTAATAAATCATTTTTATAAATATATCAAATTCCTAACCTGCCTCTTGCTAACCCATGACTAACTTACAGATTGAGTAATAATCTAATTTTAATTTTAAATTAATTTTTTAAATATTTTTTTGATATTTTGATGTTGATATGTTAATGTGAAAAATAAAATTTTAAAAATAAAAAAATATTATTTTAATATATTTTTTATAAAAACTTTAAAAAATCACATAAAAAAACTATCACAATCACCCCGTAATAAATATGGTCAAACATTCCACACGAGGGATTAATTGGAAAAGAGTTACTTTTAAAATGATATGAAAATATCCTATTTCAGAGAGAGAGAGAGTGAATGTCACCGTGTATTTGACCTCTTCTTCTTCTTCTTCTAGTTTGTTTTAATTTTTTAATGAATTTTAAAATGCTGCATTTGATTTGTTAAACCTCCCCACTCCCCCCCCCCACATATATATATATATATATATATATCCTCCATCCACAAAACCCCTGCGGTCACAACGCCCTCTTCAACCCCCACCTCATCAAAATCCCCCCTCCCTCTAAAACAATCTTGTGCCTTTGTGTCCGTAGAAAACAATATTTTCTCGTTTTTTTTTTTCTTTTGTGTTGCCAAAATGGAGTTAACAAACGGAGAACTGATCAAGGCTGATGCCCAAGAGAAATTAGGAATTAACGTACCAGAGGCAAACGGAGTTGTTGATGGAAATCTCGTTAAGGGGATTATTCAAACAGGATTGGCAAAGGAGAATCTCTCCAAATCCGTCCACCCCTCTCCAAATTCAAACTCAGATTTTAACTACGATGATCCAGCTGGAGATATCAAACCTGCACAAAAGGATCAACAGGAAGACGGTTTTTGCGAAATAGAGATGGAGGAGGAGAAACAAGATTCAGCAACCGAGATATTCTCTTCAGACGATGCCGTTGAAAGAATCACATCAACCGGAAATCACGTGGAGAAAGAAGAGAATGATGATATTATAGCCGTTTCACCGGAGAAAGAAGAGAATGATGATATTATAGCCGTTTCACCCAAAGTCAACGGCTATATACAAGTAATCCAGCCTGATATTCATCTCCCAAAGCCAGAGGCACCTCCAGGTCTCTCACCTTCATCTACACCTTCCCCACAACAAAACGACGACGTTGTAACCCGATCCAAATCATTGCCTAATAGTTTCACGGTCGTCGACATGCCGTCCATCGGAAAATTCATCAAGGACAGAAGCAACAGCATATCAGCATCGATTTCAAAAAGATTTTCCTTTTTCAAGTCTGATGACGGTGATGATTATAACATGAATCAGAAGGTGAACTCATTCGACTCAGGCGTGACAAGGTTCAACATATCGGGACTCAAAGTTACAGTGAAGCTCAAAAAGGACGACGAAGAGGAACAGATTAAAGGACGGATAAGTTTCTTTTCAAGGTCAAATTGCAGAGACTGCACCGCAGTCCGTTCGTTTTTTAGAGAGAGAGGATTAAAGTTTGTTGAAATCAACATTGACGTGTATCGGCAAAGAGAGAAAGAGTTGATTGAGAGAACCGGAAATTCTCAGGTGCCGCAGATATTTTTCAACGAGAAATTGTTTGGTGGTTTGGTGGCTTTGAATTCGTTGAGAAACAGTGGAGGTTTTGATCAGAGGTTGAAGGAGATGCTCGCGAAGAAATGTTCAGGGAATGCGCCGGCACCACCGGTGTATGGATTTGATGATCACGAGGAGGAATCAACGGACGAGATGGTTGGGATAGTGAAGGTTTTGAGGCAGAAATTACCAATTCAGGACCGTCTGATGAAGATGAAGATTGTTAAGAATTGTTTTGCTGGGAATGAGATGGTCGAGGTGATCATTCACCACTTCGATAGCGGCAGGAAGAAGGTACGTATAAATACGCTGTCGTTTAATGTATCCAAGCTTTGCTAGTTTTGTCGTCCTGCTAAATTCTAGTTTGACTTTCTTTTTGTTTAAGCTTTGACTAGTCTGATTCTGACTAATATATTAGCGGAGAGGAAGGGAAATATTCGGAAGATAATTAATGTTAGTTTAAGTTGGAAATGACGATAATAGACATGTTGTTTTTGTGGAGTGGGGAGAGAAAATCAAGTCAGAGCTGGTGGTGTCTCCACTTTCCAAATCAAGGAAAGCAGACATCAATCATTCCGAACACGCAGATTGTGGAGGGAGGATCAACCACCTTGTTTGTTGAGAATAAATAAATGGTTTGATTAATCTCACACTTAAATTAGCTACTAGTGCTGGGAGTGTATTGCATTAGGGTTCACAGATCCTGGTAAACGACATGATTAAGGCTGTATTTGCTGGTAATTGCCAATATGGGCACGCAAATGCAGTCACATAGGTTGCCAAATCAAGCCTGCCCATTTAGGAGTGCTGTCCAAACTAAAGTTTGTTCAATTTTATTTTTTTATTTATAATTTTTATTTTTAAATTATTTTAATGTGTTGGTATTATAAATAAATTTTAAAAAATAAAAAAATATTTGAATTTTTATTGATCGTTACGTCTTAAGATTGAAAAGCTAGTAAAAAGCCCTCAGAGGCTGAAACCTGTTTGAGCGGGTCCCACTCCCTTGCGTATCATGAAAGAGACCACTCCCAGACGTTGGATCCGCTCCACCCAACTCTATCCAGTATCCATCTAGTGAAAAGGGAAAGGCAGAGTCGCTTTTAGGAAGGTGGCCTGTTGGGCACGTCTTTAGGCCTTTCCTTCCGTAGCCCCAAATTCCGCCTTTTTCCCAGCATTTGAAAGTTGAAAGTTTTTCTTTTTATAGGTCTTTTAGTAAACTAACACAGTTACAGTTTGACAAAAAAATTTAGTATATGCATAGGATATAAAATTTTTAGGAAAATAGTGGAACGCCAATAGAAATAGCAGTTGTGTAAATAACAGTTCATTAATAATAAAACCCCGTGATTATCATGAAATAGAGATGAATAACACGAACTATGTCTTTTTTTTTTATTACAAAAACCCTTATATTTATTTAAAATAACATAAAATATAATCATTTTAAAGAAGATTTAAATAAACCTATCTCATATTAATTGTTTATTAAATATTTTTTGAAAAAAATAAAAAATATATATATTTGTTAAAAAACTTGGAAAGGTCTGTTGGTTTGTCTCCTCATGTATAAATAAGTTTTGTATTCAAACTAGAATTTCTCTTCCCATAAAAAAGTTTTTGAAAAAATTTAATTTTTTTATTTCAAATTAATATTTTTTTGATGTTTTTATATCATTTTAATGTGCTTTTATCAAAAATAATTTTTAAAAAATAAAAAAAAAAATTATTTTGATGCATTTCCGAGTAAAAAATACTTTAAAAAATTACCATTACCACACTCCAAAACACCCAAGCTTCCACAGGTATCTATTTCTCTTACTATAAAATTAACATGCTCAGTAAAGAAAACAACAAGATACAATAACAGATTCAAATTATAAACCAGAAAAAGGATGAAAAAGGATAAAAAAAAATTTATGCAAAAGAAAATACAATAATTTATAGGGAAAAAATGTTTGTTCTTACCGGGGTTCCCCAAGAACTTTTGTGATACCTGAAGTTTCAATCCTGTGATATGAAAGGTGTTAAAGGAAGAGACTATGGGAGTAAGAAAAAGAAGAAAAGATATGAAAGGTGTTAGAAGAGACTGTGGGAGTTAGAAAAAGAAAGAAAGAGCCAGTGGAGGATTTTGTAAAAAGTAGAGTTTGTGTTATTAAGGGTGTTTTTAGAATATTGTTTTTAATGTTAATTCTAAAAATAATTACAGTAGTAAATAAGAGGGTCTTTCATTTGATTTACTTTTGATTATTTTTTAGCAAATGAATTCTATTTAAAATTCAAATCGATACCCTTAAAAAAAATTCCAAACTAAACAATTGATTTAACACTTGGAATTAAATTCAGAGCTGTTAAGAAAAAAAAAGAGCAAAGAAGAAATGGGATCCTACCGTTTTACATTGCTGACCATAGAATGCATAGAACGTGAAAACTTTCCAAATGAAGAAGACAATGAAAAATAAATAAATTAATTGAATGAAAAAGGCAATGAAAAGAAATTAGTTCTTATTTCTGGTTTTGCATGCTCCATTTTGTGAAGTACTTTGCATCATTATTGGTGCATAATCAAATAACAAGTGAAGCCAACTAGATGGACAAGGTTGCGGCCCCCACCACTTTGAATTTTAGAGTTTCTTTCTTACATTGATGCTAATTGCTTTTCATATGAAAACATATGCAGGCTGTTGAGATTGGTAAGCAGTTGGCCAGGAAGCACTTCATTCATCATGTTTTTGGGTAAGAAGTTTGTCTCCTGTATGAGTGCAATATGTATTGGTCATCATAATTTTTAACAGTTTGTTTTATTTTCAATGTACTTGTAGGGAAAATGATTTTGAAGATGGGAACCATTATTATCGTTTCATTGAGCATGAACCATTTATTCCCAAATGCTACAATTTTAGAGGGTCTGCCAACGACAGTGAGCCTAAGCCCGCCGTTGTGGTTGGACAAAGGCTACACAAGATAATGTCTGCAATACTAGAGTCACATGCCTCTGATGACAGGTGCCTTGTTGATTATGCCGGCATCAGCAAAAGCGAGGAATTCCGAAGGTACGCTGTTCTCGTTTCTCACTGGTTTTACTTTTATTCCATCTATTATTGTGCTTCCAATCTCACACGTCCTGCTGGAAAGGTATTCATCACATTACTGCTGACAAGATCTTATTTAGCAGCCATCACCTTTCCAGTTTCTGCAAAAAGAGCTCCAATTGTCATTCATAAGTATCTAATTAAGTTAAACCACTTAGTTCAATTTATGGAATAGCTCACACAAGGTGGCATGGAGGTTTAATCTCATTGTTGATGTAGTGAATTTGATCAAGAGGGTGCCGAATTTACAAGGAGAGATTCTTGTCTGTATAAAAAGGATTCAAGTAAAGGTCGCCCATAAAGAACATCGGAAAGAGGGAAGGTAGAATATGAATGGTCAAATTGAATGGCAGAATGATAGGGAAGAGGACTGTTTTAGCATAATCATTCAAAGGGACGGGAATATAAATGGTATACTTATAGGTGATCATCCAATCCAAAAGAAAATTACGAAATTTTTCTGAAGTTAACCACTCCAGTCTCAGTTTGGTTCATTTTGTTTTTACTCTTCACTATGTTTGGTTTTGGTTTCAATGGCTAAAAAGGTCACTATTATACCCGAGACTGAAATGATTCATTCATATATATATATATATATGTGGATTGAAATACCTATATACTTGTGTTTCTATGTGCTGATTTACAAGACTTCCATAATCACACATGTCCTTTTATATTCAACTTAAGTGGTATTGTGCCATATTATATAATGAAAAAACATATGTAAACTTATCAACAAAGTTCTCCTACTCTGAGTGTTCATTTCCTTGAAAGGAAAATTTGCACAGGTCAGCATCAATGAAATCTTAGCGTGTACCGAGATACTGTTAGGTTCTGCTGCAATGCAGATATACCCACTTGTTCTTTGGCAGTTAATGTTCCGAGTCACTTTAGCTTCTCTAAGTTCATTTCTGTCCATCTATGAATGCAGATATGACAATTTGGCTCAAGATCTTCACAGGGTGGATGTCCTAAAGCTGTCACAAGATGAGAAACTGGCTTTCTTCTTGAATTTGCACAATGCCATGGTCATCCACGCTGTAATTAGAGTGGGATGTCCAGAAGGGGCAATTGATAGGAGATCCTTCTATTCCGACTTTCAATACATTGTTGGAGGATCTCCCTACTCCCTAAATACAATTAAGAATGGAATTCTCAGAAGCAACAGAAGATCTCCCTACTCATTAGTAAAGCCTTTTGGCACTGGAGACAAACGCTTAGAGGTAAAACTTTCAGCTGAGGTTGGCTATATCCGCTAAACTTTGTTTATTTTTTATTTTGGTACGTCTTTGAATGTGATTTCTAGCAATGCATTAGTAACTTTCAAAGTGTACATTATTTTCCTTTTGAAAGATCAAGCTTGCCTCAAACACTCTTACTCGTTGAGTTCCAAAGAACGAGAGAAATGAGCTGACCTTTGAAGTTAACTTGCATATATTTAAATGAGACAGTGGCTAAGAACTCGAACTGTCTCCGATGAAATGGCAGGTCGTTCTTCCTAAAGTGAATCCATTAATTCATTTCGGGCTCTGCAATGGCACAAGATCAAGCCCCACAGTGAGGTTTTTCACACCCCAAGGAATTGAAGCTGAATTGAGATGCGCTACAAGAGAATTCTTCCAACGTAATGGAATTGAGGTGGACTTGGAAAAGAGGACAGTTTACCTTACACGGATTTTCAAGTGGTGAGCAATGGAGTGCCTACTTACGTCTGTGCCTTTTATTTTCATTAAAAGTTACTAAGACTTAGATGTTTCCATGTGATGTGGTATGGTAATCATGCACACATTCATTGCATCTCAGGTCAAAATTATCAAATGTATGATCTGTAAACTTTTGGTCTGCAGGTTCAGTGGTGATTTTGGGCAAGAGAAAGAAATTCTGAGGTGGATTATCAACTACTTGGACGCAACTAAAGCAGGTCTACTGACGCATCTTTTGGGAGACGGGGGCCCTGTTAACATTGTGTACCAAGATTATGATTGGTCTATCAATGCTTAAGTATCCCAGAGTGCCGTTGCCTGGAGATTTTGGTAGAGAGGAACTGCACTGGCCAGGGATATCTGTATATAATACCATAAAATTCGAAACCGGTTACCTCGCCATGATCAGAGGTTTGGAAATCAGAAGAATATAGGGAAACATTACCTTGCCATGTTCAGAGCTTTGAGATCAGAAGAATATAGGAAAATTATTGATTTACAAGAAGTGTAAACCATGGTGACAGTATAAACCACTGTTGTCATTTTGTGTTTGTTTATAAGTGCAAACATTCTTGATAGACGTTGAAAGGAAAGTGATACTGCTGGAATACTCAAACTTTCTGCAATTAGCTTTCATATTTTCTAGTTCATTCCCCCCCTTTCATGGTGTTTGCATTGGGAAGAATCATAACAGCAATCCCGTTCGGGCCTTCAGCCCTCCACTGCTTTGCAATAAGCAAGGAGCCAAGGAATCAAAATAGGCTACTTCTTGCAAGGCAAGGTTCATTACCAGTACCTCCTTGATCTCGAGTCAAAAGAGCCCATACATTTCGGCAACAAAAGAATGTTCTCTTATGTGCTTGATACAGCATTATAAAAGTTGCTTTTCCGTTTGATCGAGGAAATTCAGGACTGCCAATTTATAAACACCGTCTAACCAAAAGAGAGAAGAAAAAGAAAGGAGAGATATGCTCTCTTCTAGTCATGAACATATTTTCTACACCACTGCACAATTTTTGCTCTCGTAAATATTTACGAACTCAAGTATTTAGAGATTCCACGCCTACAGCAAAGAACTTTATTTTGCAGGTGTCGCGTAAGGAATAAGCTCGTTTATGACCGCTTTCTGGTCATCGAACTGCATTGCTGTTAGTGACCTGACCAATCCGACCTTCTACAGTCCAGCCTAAACATATCTCTCCATGGGCCCAACCGAAAAACCAGGGAGAAGCCCAGAAACCATTTCTAGAGGCCTGGAACAGTAGCCTCGCCAGTGCCCAAATACTTGTTACGAGGCTGGCAAGTGGCAACATGTGGTAGGTTGATCTTTTGAATGTTCTGTGCATCTGTGGACGTTAATTATTGCTCCCTGTTTGCGTATGAGATTATAATAAAGTAGGGCTGGCCGGCCAGGTGGTGTTGCCTCTCGTGCGGGGAATTCCTGGCCAGGTTATGCTCCTTGTCGGCCCTATATGCCACGTGTTTTACACGTACTCGTCACCACTAGCAAAATAAAATTACCCTAACGTCGTATAATGTAGTCAAATTCAGATTTTTTTTAAAAAAATTCTCAGTATTTTTTAATTTTTTAAGAGTATTTTCTAATAAATTTTAATATATATCTTTTTTAAAAAACTTAAACTACAGTATGAAACCTCTCTTATGAAGTATTTGAAAATATATTATTTTTTTTATTAAATAACCAATTTAATCCAATAATCAAAACTTTTAAATGATGCCTCAAAATATAATTTATATAATTATATAATACACACTCTTAAGTAAAAGTTTTTTAAGTTTGAAATTTACATATATTCCCTCAAATAAAAGTCTTTCAAAGTTGAAACTCATACATATTCATACTATTTTTTGTTTTATTTTTTATAAAATAGAATGAAAATGATAAAATTTAAACTCGTGACTACTTAATCAATAAAGTCTTGATAACATATTAAAAAACTATCTTATCTAAAAATTTAAATTTTTAAGTGAGACTTCAATATATAATTTATATAATTATTTAATATTTTTAAAGTATTTTTTATTTAAAAATATATCAAAATAACATATTTTTTTGAAAGTATTTTTGATATTTACTTGTAGGATACATAAATATTAAAAAAATTATTTTTTTAAAAATAAAATTTTTAGAAACATTTGAAACGTGATCCAAACAAATTTTAAAAATGCTTAATATTAAAGTTGAAATTCTTTTTTAATTAAAATTTGAATATTTTTTTATTTTAAAGTAATATTTTAATATTTTTACATCATTTTAATATATTGATATTAAAAATAAATTTAAAAAATATCAAATATTATGTTAATATATTAAAAAAAAAAACATAACCTCACAACCAAAACAAATTTTTAAATATGAAAAAATAACCTAGGTACCCGTATATTTATGATGTACTCACTCAGTCGGGCGAAGTTTAAAAGCGTAGATTCTTGGATATTGTGATTGTTTTGAGCGGTAACACACTGAAACATGAACGACAACAACTACGGCGGCGAGTTCGGAGATTGTGTCATTTATCTTTTTGGTGATGAATTTTGTGGTTTCGTGTGGAGGATAAGAGAGGAGAGAGTTTTTGATGGGGTAGAGGAAGGACTCGTCGGTGGCGGGGGTGAGGTGTTTCCAGAGGAGAAGAGGAGTTGAGTGAGTCCGAGAAGGAGCGAGTCGGGGTGAATTTGTTTGTAGAGATCGAAGAGGAACTCGGCTGTGGATCGTTGGCCATTGGGATTGAGTTCAGGGTTTTTTTTATTTGCAGGTGTGTGGAGATGGCTTCAAAACGAAGCGGAGGGAAGATTTGAAAGAAAAAGAAAGGGATTTTTGAAACTAGTGTATGGGTTCTGGGACTTCTCCTCGGGTTCATTATTGTGCGGTTGCGGGCGTTTAATGCACTTGATTTTGCATATATGAAGAATTTGAGGTACTTGAATCTCGTGGCTAGAAAAGGTTGGGATTTTGAGTGTGGATTATGAGACTGTTGCTAAACATGGCTTCACTGTCCGCGCTATTGACCTTGAATTCCACGCACACACAGAAAAAGTTCCAGACCCGCCACCAATATCAAATCCAATTCTAATTCCTCCACTCACTCAATTTCTTTTTACACAAGCACTCAAATTTCCTGCAACCGAGACCACTCCAAGTTAAAATCTATTCACTAACAGGTTTCCAAAGTGAAACACAAAAACGATAAGGATCCACTTTTGGAACAGACTTTGCAAGGCATCTTCTTCTGGGCAGAGGCTCCCATCCACGCAAAATCAACCTCTGGCTAAGGCTCCAATCATCAGGACAAGGCCCACAAACCTTGCAAGCCATATACTAAGACAACAAGTCTGCAAATTTATCACAAGAATGACCCATTGAAGCCACCATTTCAGTGATCTCAGCTCTTGAATCTTTACCAGGAGGGAGTCAATGGCGCTGCAAAAATAATTTGAGCTCACTTGCAATACCGGGCCTTGAAATACCAATAGCTCCGCGACTATGGGCAAATTAAACCCCTGCCTCACACCCTCGCGTAATTTTCTCCAGTATGTTGATATTCACCACTGATAGTACCAGACGTGGAAGGTTACACTATTCGTTTGAATCTTTTTAAGAAAAATGCGTGTAAATCCATTAGTAAATGGTGACTGTTGTAGATTGAAGATGGTGGCTGCTGAGGGGTCAAATGTAAGGGAAGGTGGCTGCTAGTCTCGGTGTTTAGGATAAGAAGATGGGTGGACAATTTTGTAATTTTAATATGCTTAGGGGTTTTTTAATTATTAATAAAAAACAGTAATAAATTTATATATAATCAAGTAATTTCTATTGAATTTTTTTTTTTGAAAATCGTAAAGTTTAAAATGCAAAGGATTAACTTTTTAAAATCCGATAAGTATAATTTTAAATTTACAGGATGTTTGCGGTAAATTTCTCTAAATAAATTACACGTGACGCTACCCCCCCAAGGTCCCAAACTGATTCCCTCCTCTAGAACCAAAAACATTTCCCGCCCTGTGTTCCCGCCAAAATGAAAAAAGGAAAAAGAAAATAAATACAAAGCACAGAAACGGAAGAGGAAGCGGAGACAAAAAATCGATCGCTAACTGGTCGAAGGTTGTAAAAATGGAGAAGACAAACGCAGCACCGACTGGTTGTTACAAGTGTGGACGTCCAGGCCACTGGTCCCGTGACTGCCCTGATTCAAACCCTAACCCTAACCCTAGCTCCAATCCCAATTCTCCCAGATCTTTCCCTTCTAATAACAATAGCAGCAGCAAAAACAGTAATTATTTCAGTGCTAGCAACTCAAAACCGGCAAAAGCAGCAGAGAAGCCGAAGAAAGTGCCAAGAAGTAGGCCAAAGCTCACACCCGAGCTTCTACTCGGGGAAGATAACGGGCTTGGCTTCATTCTTCGCCACTTTCCTCGCAACTTCAAGTATCGTGGCCGCGGGCACGAGGTACCATTTTCGATTTTAGCAATTTTGATCAATTTCAAGCAAGCATCAATTAAATATTTTATTTTCATATTTGCAACCCTTTTCCTTTAGTTGTCTGTTGGTATTTAACTTCATTCTCGATTTTATTTTATTCAAGTTCAATTATTTTTGTTCTGTTTTGTAGGTCAGTGATCTGGGAAACTTGATCGGTTTATACAGTGAATGGCACTCTCATTTGCTCCCTTATTATTCATTTGATCAATTTGTACATAAGGTGGAGCAAGTTGCCGCTACGAAACGTGCTAAGGTAAGAAAGTTCTTTTTGGAAAAATAGATTGAGCCCAAAATGTTAATTTTAGACCATAGCAGATGATTTACTTAAGCTTATTAACATGTAGATACTGAATATGGGTATCGTGACAACACACACATATCATTGTTTTTCAAAGAAAAAATGAATGCCATTTACCATAAGTTTAATCATTGTAAATGTAAAGTGAATGCCCATGCTTAACGCAGATCATATCATAAGCAATTTAAGAAATTTGACATTGTTGTAAGTATGACTTGATATGCACTAGATGTTTTTTGTGGGACTGTAGCTTAAACTTTATAAAAGCTACCAGAGGGTGTTCTTTTGGTACACCCCCTCTGAAATAAATAAATAAAATTACATGCTTGAATAAATGAACAAAAAAATTGTGCTTGTCGTGTGGTTCTTCCTTAATTAAGATGAATTTAAGGCAGGAACTGATCTTACAATTATAGCCAAAGTAGCTTATTAGGAGATCCTGTATTTCTGATGATTTGCTCAAGGACCTTTTGTGGAAGGTGTTGGGCAACAGAACATACAAAGCACGAATATACACACACACAGACAACTTCCATGAATCTTCTCATATTAATTTTTTGCACTATTTTGAGCAGATGTGTGTTCGAGAATTGAGAGAGAGAGTTGCCAGTGGAGGGGATCCAACAAAGTTGCGTGAATCCTTAACTGAACATGTCAGTGCAAATGTTGAGCATGGTATGCTGGCTGTCTTGCTGTTACAGACGCATTCTGGTCTCACTTATGTTTGCATATTTATTAGGTTTTTTTCCTTGAACCAAAACATACTCTGTATACCTTTGAAGGCACATGATTTATTCTATGGTTATTATGGTCTCTTAGAAATGGATAACAGCATAGGTGAATGTGCAACCATTCATCCAATAAAAAAATGTAAATGAAAAGAAAAAATTAAGTTTCTTGTTGGCTTTTAGAATTTTTATGGGTAAAGTTGCATTTTTTTTATGATAGACTTGCTTAACTTCCCTCTGTCATTGGTCTTTAGAAATTTCTTGATATAACTCACAACATTGCAACATTCTCAGTGCTAGGCTACCAATTTTCCTGTTCCACATGTAAGCAACAAGCAGTCGACACTATGTTCTAGAGCATTCTGGCAGAAATGGCTCTCTAAAGCAGCTAGACTACCTTTGGGTGCACTAGAGCCAAAAAAAAAAAGAAGCCACTATCTAATAATGCACCCTTTGAAATGGGTTTTTGAGAGAATTTAGTGACAGTCCTGTTGTTTAATATCAGTGCATGAAGGGATTCCTCTCAAGAGAATCTGTCTCATGTTTGGATGCTTGATAGCTTGATACTTTCCCATAAAATTAAGTCATTTTGCTGTTATGCTCTAGAGATGCATATCATTTTTTTTTTCAATCAAGTTAGGACAGCGTGCCTAATTTTCTCTTTGGGGCTATAAACAGAATAGTTTATTGGCTTGATAGTTCCTTATTGAACTTAGATCTGACTTGTATTCTTTGCTCAACATTTTGGCAAGAAATAGTTCATAAAACCTGCACCTGTTTGACACTTGACTGAGGTCAAGCATCCGATTAAGTACTGCTGCCAACATAAGATGCTTTTGTTTTTATACCTTAGTGCGGTTCTCATGTCCTTGTTGAATTCTCTTAGATCTATCTACACCTGATGAAGGCTTGAACTCTGAGGAAACTCATAATGAGGAAGATCCACTTTCAAAGAACCAAGATGTGGATGGTTTACCAGAAGACATGCTTCATGAGGTTTATGATAGGGCTACTGAAGTAAGTGCTATTTCATTCAAAGTTTTTCCAAGGTTATTTATTTCCTCACATCTGTGGTTCTCTTTGTTTGTCAGAATTTGTCAGAAAAGAGGAACTTGTGCAATTGATATTTCATTTAGTGGATAGCATAATCAAATGTATAATTCTAATGTTTCTTCTTGTTCTCAAAGATTCATTAATTTTAATGCTAATTATTATTTTTGGTAATAGCCCATGGATAACATTAATTGAAAGATTTGCCATGAGATCCTGATTTGTTCCTTGTTTTAAATGACATAGCTTGGTGGTGATTTAGAACAAAGAGGAAAGGAAGATAAGCGTCAAATTCACCACGGTTTTTTGAATTCACTAGAAAAAGGAATCACCTTAAAACATGAGGAAATCCATATCATGATCTATGCTTCTGTTTCTCTTGGGTGTATTTGCTGGTGGATTTCCATCTTGTAGATTCTTTTGCTAGGCTGGATTTATTGCAAAAACAAAGAGGATTAAAGAGGGTTATGGTATTTCTTACCTTGTTCTCTGTTTCACTCGAGTTCCTAAGAACTTAGGTGTCTGTTTTACCAGTCAGATTCTCCTTTCTATCTTGCGCGGTCTTTGTGGTGCATGTATATTTCTTCAATCCAAGAGCCAACAAAATCGTTAGTTTTAAGTTTAAGAACTATGGCTGCCAACTCATAAAGCTTTGATTAAGAGTCCTGAAGTGGATTGTTGTTTCCTAAGGTGGTATGTTACCAATGGTCTAGGCTTAAAAAGAATGAGGAGAATGTATGAACTATGGCTATATTTAATAATGTATGATGGTCATTTTAACTACAGGAACCAGCTCAGACCCTGGACAGGAGGGACATGGAATTACCAAATGAAATTAATGGAGCTAGCTGCTCCAATGAAGTTTCGATCTCGGAAGAACAGAAAGCTCGCATGGAAGCTAACAGGTTGAGGGCACTAGAAAGAGCTGCAGCTCGGGCTCAGTCATAGCAGTCAAGCTGTTTATTTGGTTAGTCTTACGCATTTAAAGAATAAAGACTATGGGCTGTTTTATAGTATTGTTAATTGTTTACAATCAAGGATGATGGCTTTGTTTACTGCTAAGCCTAAAAAGAGTCGTGTTTCTCACAAATGATGATAGGGTGCATTTTTCATTGAAATAATCGTCTGAAAAGCATCTTTGTATATATCACTGCTGTCGTGATATTGCTGGGTTAGTAGCTGATATCGCTCCTTGATATCTTATTTGTTTTTACGATTTAAAAATATTTAAAAATATTATTTATTTGATTTAAATTAATATTTTTAGATTAATAAAAAATATTATTTTAATATATTTATAAATAAAAATTATTTAAAAAACAACAATAACTATACTTTTTAATACCTGGAAGGAAGGTCAACCCGAGGGGCAAAAACAGACGAGCGACCTTCGGAGCAACTAGACCAGGTAAGTGGCACAACTAGAGGAAACATGGACTTCATGTGATTGAGATCCCTCTCTAGACAGCTCTTGTGTTTTTTTAATAACTAATTGCTTGATTAATGGGCTGGACCAACATGGTTGTCTGAATAGCGAACGCAAGTGATCAGTGCTATTTCCCAAAAAAAAAAAAAAAAACATTTTGTCATGTTTGACTGGTCCGTCGATACTCGTCACCATTTTTTAGACTCGCAGAGACTAATTTTATCATGTTTCCATAAATCAAAGTGGGAGCATTTTCAATTTATGGAAGTACCTTCATCATACCGATTTAAGATTGAAATTTAAAATATTTCTTAATAACAGAGTTAATTGCATCTAGACATGACACTTCTATAAAAATAACTAACACCATGATTCCAGCCTAAAAATCTCGTGAGTTGTGTGGTGTCGTTTTCGTCTTTTGTTCTCAATTCTTTTTTTTTTTAAATATAAAAACTTGTTTAATTTCTTTTCAAAAATAGCAACAAGTTTTTTTTAAAAAGAAGAAAAGTGATTTCAAGTTTTCAAACTAGTTTTTAATACTTTTGTCATATGTTTTAAGAGCCAAGCTGGTTAAAGAGCTAGGAAATTGACGATGAGGGTTCAGGTCTGGACATGGATCGTGATGTCCAAGATTTGGTCCAGGACTAATGCTAGGGTTTTTGCCAGAATAGGATTTGAGGCACTCAGGTTTTTGGCTATGATGGGTCCAATGAGCTGTGGTTAAGATTAGGAGTTGATCTGACATGTTTGGGGTTCAAGCTAGGATGAGATCCGGGGTGATCTAGAACTAGTTCTTACAGTGTGGTGTTTAAGACAAGATCGAGTTCAGGGCTCGGAGGTTCTAGTCGAGAGCGGTTCTGATGTGTTCAAAATTCAAGTCTAGGGTTCGAGTTGGGACAGAGATTCTTAGGATTGAGATGAGGGTGGGTTTAGGGGGTTCGAGGAGCCTTGTATTTTGGTTTGATGCGCTTGAGTTTTAGACTGAGTTTGGTTGGGTTCATGTCAGGATGTTTGATCAGAACCTGGTCCAGGGCGCTTGAGGTGTAATTTGAGACTAATTCTGGCCCCACCCCAATTTAGTCTAAATCATGGTTAAACTTAGAGGTTGGTCTCGGCTATCAAATTAAAACAAAATGTATTTTTAAGAGAAAAAATAATAAAAAACTAGAAAACAGACAAGTTTTCAAATATTTTTTTTAAAAAAAACTGAAAACGAAATAATGTTTTTTAAAAATGATACTAAACCGCTTCTCATATTAAATAAATTTTCTCTTGATCAGCAGAAGTTACTGTTTCCATAATAATAGCATATACAGCGAAGAAGGAAGGAATTCAAAGGACCCGTTCAACATGGTTGCGCGATCAACGTCCTCGGCCTGGATATCAGGCAACATCGTCGGGACTGTCTACCCTAATCTTGGTCCAAAACCATCTATCACCTTGGTTGTCAAATAAAATTCAACGTGACAGCTTGCAATTAGAAAGACTTGATATGCTAGTTGCTCTCCCATTCATCATCCACGGAATTAAGCTTGTGTTTGAAAGTGTGATTATGATTGATTTTTAAAATATATTTTTGTTTGAAATAATAATTTTAAAGCATAAATACAATCGTGCTAAAAGAGAAGAAGAAGAAGCAGAAAAACTGTTGCTACCACTAGCAGTCCATCGTATTGGGATTGCACCAGCAAACCAAGACACAAAAGCCATAACGCGAGCTCAACTACGTCATGCCACCCACTTGACTCCCATTTAATGCTGCCACGTTTCTTGTTAACTCCGAATTTATCACTGTCTACAAAGCATGTCTCCATCCTTTTGCCTGCCTTCATTTCCCTCACCCATTTCTCGAGACTCTTAACTGCACGCATAGTGAAATATAAGGCTGTTCCTTTTCTCTTCTACTCAGCTGGCCTACCGCTCCCATTTACACATTCATACGTACATACATACATACACTCACTCTTGAATTATTACCACCAGACCACACCACACCATTTACTTTTTTGTGGAGTTGTTATAATTAATAAGAACAGGCTACAAGATATTACAGGTAGATCTATAAGACATCTGGGAGGGAGAGGGTTGGGCTTTCTTAGCTTTGTATCATTCATTCATAATTTCGTGTTTTATTGATTTCCCAGCTGCTTCATCTTCATCACCTACCACAAAAAAAAAAGTCTTTTTTTCTTTCACTTGTAACACACTTCTCTGGTTGCACTAGTACTGCTTGGTTTGATTCTTGAGGCAAAGCAAGCAAATGGGGTGGTTGCTTATTGAATTGGGTTTTGCATTTCGATGCTGATTCACTAAAGTTGAGGTGAAAGAGGAGCTGAGGGAGTTCACGTTGGATCTCATCACCTCAAAGTTTCAACAATTTTTTTTTTTTTAATAACGGGGTTTTGGGTTTTGAGCAGCCCAATAAATTGAACAGAAAAGGAATAAAGATAAAAATAGATGCATTATTGTAATTTTCCTCTGTTCAATAATGCCTTTTGGGAATTATATTATTCGTTGTTCCAGAAATCAGAGAGGAAAGGAAGATTTACTATTTTCTAGTCTGCAAGTTCTGAGTTCAGCTCACGTGAAGGCTAAGCTGTTGTGTCCGTGAGTTTTGCAAGCAGTTCAAAGCAAAGAGTTGGAGAAACGATGTCAAATGGTCAGTCCCTGTGTCTTACTTTGATTGAACCTCAGACTTAAATTCACCTTATTTGGCCTTAAATCCCATCTGAGTGAGTAGACGAGCTTCCATTACTGCCTGCCTGCCTGCATGTTTCTGCTTCAAAAAGTTGTTTCAAAGCTGTCTAACTGTTTTAATGCAGTCAACGGAAAATGACAACTTCTTGGCGCATCTTCGTTGATGAAGATGGTTTTTCAAGCTCGAGTCTTCTGGTGATATGCAGATCTTGAAGATTTGGTGTTTTAAAAGTGATTTGTGTTGTGGTATTTCCAATTAAGAAGCGCCAAAAACAGGACTTGAAAGTGATTTTGGCCTTCTGGGTCTTTGGAAAGATTTTGCTACTAGGACTACTACAAGGCAAGCACATCAAAGATTCGGTGTTTTTGGAGATTTTAATGTCCTTCAGCTGTTTTTGGAAACAAGAACAGAAAAAATTAACCCTCCATTCTATTTTAGAGTCGACTTTCAGAAAAAAAAACATTCAATTCAAGGATTAAGATGGAACCTCTGGTTTCAAGGTACCCTTTTCTCTTCTCATTGTTATACTTCACTGTTGTTTCTCTTCTTTGCCCAGTTAGATCAGGCGATGCTGAGGCCCTGTTAACCCTCAAATCAGCCATTGATCCTTTAAACTCCCTCCCATGGCAACATGGAACCAATGTGTGCAAATGGCAAGGTGTCAAAGAATGCAAGAATGGAAGGGTCACAAAGCTTGTTGTAGAGTACCAAAACCTGAGTGGTACTCTGGATGCCAAAATCTTGAATCAACTAGACCAACTTCGAGTCTTGAGTTTCAAAGGGAACTCACTTTCAGGCCAAATCCCAAATCTTTCTGGCCTTGTCAATCTCAAATCTCTCTTCCTTGACAGCAACAACTTCTCCGGTGATTTCCCAGATTCCATTACAGGCCTACACCGTTTAAAAGTCATAGTTTTAGCTCGAAACCAAATCTCTGGTCCAATCCCAGTGTCAATCCTCAACCTCAGTCGTTTGTATGCTCTTTACTTAGAAGATAATAACTTCACTGGAGCAATTCCTCCTTTGAACCAAACCAGTCTAAGATTCTTCAATGTGTCTAACAATAAACTCTCTGGTCAAATTCCCGTGACCCCACCATTGATTAGGTTCAATACACCCTCTTTCATTGGCAATCTCAATCTTTGTGGTGTACAGATTCAGAACCCTTGCAACAATCTAAATTTCGGACCATCTTTAAGTCCAACCTATCCATCTTCAAAACCGACGTCCAAACGTAGCAAGACAATCAAGATTGTAGCAGCAACTGCCGGTGGGTTTGTGTTTCTTATAACTTGTCTGCTTTTGGTATGCTGTTTTTGTTTCAAGAATGGCAACAAGAAAGAAGGGCCATCAATGGTAGAAGAGAGAAACAAAGGGGTTGTCGGGGTTGAAAGGGGAGGAGAAGCATCAGGAGGTGTAGGTGGCATGGATGGTAATAATGGTGGAAGACAAGGGGGGTTTTCGTGGGAGAGTGAGGGTTTAGGGAGTTTGGTGTTCTTGGGTGCAGGGGATCAGCAGATGAGTTACAGCTTGGAGGATTTATTGAAGGCGTCAGCTGAGACTTTGGGGAGGGGTACTATAGGGAGTACCTACAAAGCTGTGATGGAGTCTGGGTTCATCGTGACCGTTAAAAGGTTAAAAGATGCAAGATATCCCAGGCTAGAGGAGTTTAGGAGACACATGGACTTGCTTGGTAGGCTAAGGCATCCCAGCTTAGTCCCACTCAGAGCTTATTTCCAGGCCAAGGAGGAAAGGCTAATTGTATATGATTATTTCCCCAACGGCAGTCTCTTTTCTCTTCTCCACGGTATGTCGCTTAAATCACTCTTCGTTTATTTTCCAATTAATTAGTTTAAATCAGTAATGATTATTTCTCTGATTTGATCAATTATTTTACTCTTTCCTTTGGTTCTTCCTTTGCGTTTTGCTTCTAGTTGCCTGATAATAGCAATATGAGAACTTTTGGTACTGCGTTTCTATCTGTGTTTTGTGCAAATTTAAATTTTTTTTTTTTGTTAAAATTGAGTGCGGTTTGTATTTTTTGGATCGTTTTAATGTGCTGATGTCAAAAATAATTTTTAAAAAATAAAAAAATATCATTGGCATGTATTTCGGCACGAAAAGCTATTTGAAAAGCACCCGCAACCACACTGCCAAACATGCTCTTAACGGTTCAATCTGTTAAATGTTGTGGCTGGAATAAATGGTTTTTTGATTTGAGGTTTGAATGTGAAAGGTAATAATTGTTTTTCAGGGTATTTTTTATTTAAAAAATATTAAAATAATGTATTTTATTATTATTTAAAACACTTTTTAGACGTAAAAGAAAATTAAATTTAGGTATCCATTCTTAGCCTTCCATGCATTGCTCATTAATAATATTCACATAAGAAAAGGGTGAGATGAACGCCAACAGCAAAATGGGGTAGCATGTTCCCCTCCCTCGATTCAAATCATGTCATGGGCTGTGCTTTTCCCACCTGCCACATTTTCCATTCTTGGCTTGGCCCTCGATTTTTTTGGTCATAGATTTCTAAGGTCGAGTAAAGACACAGTGCCACAAAGGAGGAGCTCTATTCTACTGTATTTAATGGAGTCAGATACTCTGTAGGAGGTCAAGGAAATTAAACAAGAATAAAAATGTAGACTGGCACACGTGGCTCATCTAAACACCTCAACCGTCAGATCTCATCCAATGCAGCTGTGGCCCCTCGTTTGTGTACCCTCTGTCTCCCTGGAAAGTTGCCAGGAAAATGAGCTGGTGGAGCGAGCGGCCATTCATTGAAAACCGAAGAAGAAAGAGGGAGACAACACAACAAAAGAAAGAAAAGAGAAAAAAGACAAGGCTAATATGCTTTTCCAGTACTGCTAATTCTAACTTTTTGGAGATCATCCGATCAATCATTATTAACTTTGAACTGAACATGGAGTGAAATGCCTGGAGAGAGATTTGTAAACATGATCATGCTGCAGATACTCTATAATTCAAACATGGGTCAATATTCTTTGAGCATCGGTATAATTAGGAATGGCCCCAATAGCTATAGGCATTCTAGACTTTCTGGCATTTTTGTTTTTGCAGCAGAAACGGTATTTTTTAAAAAAAATTTGTCTGATTTTTTTTAAATAGTTTTGATGTGGTTATGTTAAAAATAAAATTTAAAAAATAAAAAAAATAATATTTTAATATATTGTTTTTAAAATATTTTGAAAAACAGAGAATCTTAAGGGGATGGCCTGAATGGGGTCTGGTCTTTGAAAATATTAATGCTGTAGTTGATAAATCAAAAAACAATAGCAGCTAACAATAATAATGGAGTAGTATCTTTTTATCATTTTTCTAGAGATTTAGGTAAATAAGGACAATAAGAAACTCAATCTCGAAAAAGTTTACGCTTTAAAATTGACAACATACTCTGATACCTGCATGTGCCGAATGTGTCTGTTGACTCCAGCTTGCCTTTTGATTTATTGTGTTCTTGCATGGTTATGGCGTCCAAATGTTTTTTTTTTTTTTGCGGTTAAATTGGTTGTGGAATGTGGAAGCCGTCAATATATATATATACACTCCCTCTCCTTCAAGAGAGTACCGCTAAGCTAAATATACCCACTGTTCATGTTACCTTGTTAGCTAATACTTGTTTTTATAGATTGTGATAATGCCATTTCCTGACAGTTTTTTCTTCAGAGAATTATAAAGAAAAACATATTTAAATTTATTTGTTTTTGGTAAAAAAGTCTTTAAATTTATGTTCCTAAACCCTAACCCTAAAGTTAATATGAATGAAGAACTGCACGTTGTAATGTTTAAGTAATGCAGTAATTGAACAGATTTAAGACCAAGTAGAAAGAGATAAAAGGTTTACCAAGGAAAGGAAACTTGGCTTCTGAAGTTCACAGGAAAATGTAAAATTGCTTCTCTATTAAGATTATTTATTCACTAAAAACTTTGTCACCTCTTGTTCTGCTGTTTGTTGAAGTGAGAAATTGGGGGAAAGCTGAATGTTCTCCGCAAGGCCTTACATTCTCCACAGAATAGTTGATGAAACAGTTTAACTTTGCAATTCAGATGCATGTAGTGGTCGATTTTCCTTGTCATCAACTTTGTTATTTTTGCTTCATGAGTTGCATTCTGTCGAACCCTTGAGAGTTATTCCTTTAATCCAGTGCTTTGAAACTGTCTTGTATTTTGCTCAAGAGCCTATCAGCAATGAGCAGGTATGAGTTCTCTGGTTGAGAGGGTTATTGACTTAAACATCATCTTGGCGAGCAGAGCAGTAAATCAGCAACCATGACCTCTTTATCTCGTGTTTAAACTGATTTTAAAGATTCGAGACTCTAATAGTTTCGCTTGAATTTGTGTTTGTTCTTATCTCATCCCGTGACATGTTTGCTTCCTTTCCTTTCTTGCTAACCCCAGTAATTGTTGACTCACAAACTAGTATGCTTTTGAAATTGCTGCTTGGATGCACATTTGGTCTTGGAAGGTTGACATTATGAGTCCTGACTGGATTTGAGAACTGAAAATATTTATAATGCTAACGAATTAGTTGCAACCAAATTTTCAAAGGTTCAAGTAGTATTTTATTGGATTGGAAGCAACTGCAATTCCGAATCAACCTGGAACATTCATCAATAAAATGCCTTTTTTGTTTCCCTGCAATAAACTTTCTGCATAAAAATCATGAGTTTCTTTCCTTGTAATGTCAATCCATAAAATATTGGTCTCAGCTCGTAGAAACTCTAATGCAAAGTTATCATCTGCATTTCCTGTTGTATTAGGAGAATTCTTTTAGTATCCTGCATTAACATTTTCTGAATTCTTTTACAGGAACTAGAACTTCAGGCGGTGGGAAGCCACTTCACTGGACTTCGTGTCTCAAAATAGCTGAGGACTTGGCAACTGGACTGCTCTATATCCACCAGAACCCTGGGTTAACCCATGGGAATTTGAAATCCTCCAATGTCCTCTTAGGCCCTGAATTTGAGTCCTGCCTTACTGACTATGGTCTGACCATGTTCCAAAATCCAGACTCACTGGAGGAACCCAGTGCCACTTCTCTGTTCTACAGAGCCCCCGAGATCCGAGACGTACGAAAACCATCCACCCAACCAGCTGATGTATACAGCTTTGGCGTACTCCTATTGGAACTTCTTACTGGCAAGACTCCCTTCCAGGACCTTGTTCAAGAGCATGGTCCAGATATTCCTAGGTGGGTTCGGTCAGTACGCGAGGAAGAGACCGAGTCCGGAGATGACCCTGCCTCGGGTAATGAGGCAGCGGAGGAGAAACTCCAGGCTCTTGTAAACATTGCAATGGCTTGTGTCTCACTCACACCAGATAACCGGCCGTCAATGAGGGACGTCTTTAGGATGATCAGAGATGCAAGGGCAGAGGCTCGAGTTTCATCTAATAGCAGTGACCATTCACCTGGAAGATGGTCAGATACCGTTCAGAGCTTGCCTAGAGAAGAACATTTGAGCATTTGAGCGGTTAGTAAACATGGCGGCTTTAATTTGGAAAAACATGTATTCTTGAATCTTCAACTAGGCATTTGTAGAGTACAATCTTGTAAAGCTTCCCATCTTCAATATTTGGTTTAGTTAGCTTGCAGCCATAGAAGTTCTTAAGTTACATAATGTGCTATTTGACATTTGTTGAAGGGTTTGTTAAGGATGGTGATAGGATAGTAACTGTCCTGTTTAGCTGGGCAGATTTTATTTCCACTGTTTTCTGGGCCCTATTCCCATGGTCATGAAAGGTTGTATTTTGAAGAGCGATTACTTCACTTTGACGATAGATACTGTTTGGTTACCACCTAATTCTTTCTTGAATGGAATCACAATTCACTCCATCTTTTGTTGTTCTTCATTGCATTACTTGCTTCAATGCATTCAAAGGATTTATGGAGGAATACACGGAGAAACGAATACTATTGGCAATTCAAGACTCTAAAATAGAGCAATCAAGCATGGGGCTTGGTCATTAAAATGGAAAGGCTCACGTTGTGGGATTCATGGCGGGCTGCTGGGTTTTCTGGTGGATCGTATAATCACCTGAGTTATTTTTTTATATATATTTTTGAATTAATTTGATGTGCTAATATTAATTTTTTTAAAATAATATTTTAATATAATTCTAAATAAAAAATACTCAAAAAAAATAATGTGCTACTAATTTATTTTAAAAGCTGCCCCAAGAAAAGGGTATCTTTCGTTGAATTGTATACCGTGATAGGTTTAATAACAGTGATAAAAAGACATGGAACTTTATAAACATTTGCCTTTAAAAAAAAAAAAAAAGGCAACGCCGCGACAGAAAAAATGTCACGGGTCAAACAAGAGCTTTAGAGAAAAAAACTCGAGAGGAGTGAGGGAGGGAGAGAGATTAGGAATTACTAGTAAACTAATAAGAAACAGCGAAGCTTCAACATCATAAAAACATCACCTTTTTTTCTTTTTTAACATCAATATATCATACAGTAATCGGTAGCTTATCATGGAAGATGCAGGAAAAAAAGATTGATGTTCTGTTTCAACAGCTCCTACTCCCCTCCTTCCTGAAAGAGTAGAGAGAGACAAGAGTTTGCTTCTTCCAAGACCCAAGAGAGTGCTATACATACATATTCTCACTATCCGTTTGCTTGATCAGTACTTCACAGTGGCGGGGGCTCTTTAATCTCTTGGCTTCTGGGCTCTGCTTCCATCTTAATCTGCAATGGAGGAGGTGCCCGTGCAGGTACTCATGCAACCTCTCTTAATTCTTCGTTTCTTAAACTTACATACAATTCTAGCTCACTGAATTCTACTGCAATTCACTCCCACCAATCTCGATGCTAGTACTTGCCATGGGCAAAGATTATTATGTTGACGATTAATGCTGCCTAATTGGCGCTGCTTCTAATCTTCCATGCGTTCCTCTCCATTGAAGATTTCATCTCTTTCTCTGTTTTTTTGGTCTGCACTGGCTTTTATTTTTCATTTATCTTAAATTAACTCATAATCGGTACTATCGTGCTGTTAAATTCCTTGCATTTTATCCTCTTTTTTTTTAAAAAAAAAACCAATGAGCCAGATGACATAGCCATGGCCAGGGTTAGAGGGGCTGTACACACCATCTAGGGTAGTTGTTGGAAAAGCTTGATTAACCAGTTCCTCTAGTCCTGCTTCCTTTTCCACTTAACAGTAGAATCTCTCGAAAAAAGAAAAAAAATCCGGCCATGAACTTACAAAAAGTTTACCAAAGATGGGCTCGAGATTTCAGCAAGAGATGTTCCGGCTTCGGGGGTGTTGGCATTTCCGAGTGTGAGTCTATTTTGGGGAATTTATTTTTGTAAAATAAATACTATTATATTCAATTTCGGATCGTGCGTCGAAGACGAAAGAGAGAGACATGCCAGCAGCGGCAGGGGAATCTTTTTTGTGTGGAGAGCTACAGCAGAAATCCCGTGGAGTACCAAAACAAGGAACTACTTGGAAAAAATAATAATATTGGACAGCTTTAGGCCACGCCATCACGTTCAAGAGTCGTAGTTGTCTGGGTGACCCATCTCTAGCCCAGCCCATCAAGGACCACTTTCGACTTCTGCCTCACCACTATCATCTTCATTTCGTGCTTTTTAACCAATAAATCCACTTTTATATTAAGATTAATTAATTTGTAAAAGGTATTTGACTAAACAGTTGTAATTAAGAATAACAGTCGTGTACAAAATCTATTCACACCCATGATTATCTTCGAACTCTGCTATTTTCGAAATAGATTCTCAACTTATATATCATTTTCTCACATTGAATTCAATCTCCGGTGCCTCGGTTTTCTCACTTTGCATGGCGGGTGGCCCTAGAAAGGGTAGGTGGAAGCTAATTGAAGTGTTGCCTGCAAGCTTATTCTATAATGCTCAGCTGGATTAGGCCTCTAATGCCATTTTTTATTCTTCAAGCATGAAAATTAATTTCTAATGGTAATTACCTTCATCTCTTCAGTATTTGACCCTGATTTTCTGGGATGACAACATGCTCGCCATTACTGTTTGAGTTCCATTGCTTGAAGGTTGCTTTCCCTTTCTCAAGCACGAGGCCTTATCAAAAGGGACATTTTCTATATTATTCTCAGTTTGCTGTGGTTTCAACCCATCCACCAATTAACCTCTTACTATTATAATCCCAGATCCTGGAGAGATCTGGGTTAGTTTCGTTACTGTGTTTTCTTATGGATTAATTAATAACGAGTTCATCCTGCTCCGAATTTACTTTAGGCATGTTGTTTTCCACACCGCGAGATTCGAGCCTGTGCGTACAGAATCTCAACCAAAATCCCTCCTTGATAACTGATAAGATAAATGTCCACAATTATCTATATATTTTTATCACGTTATGAACAGTGTATAACTGATAAGATAAATGTCCATAATTATATGCATATTTTTTATTAAAAAAATTACGAGTTACTTCTAATAAAAAGGATGTCATATATATTTGTAGATACAAGGTTGAGGAGGTGAGTGATTAATATTGAGATTATTATAATAGATATTAAGGTGAGCATGTATCATTGATAGTTTTGCAGCTAATAAAAAATCAAGATTATTCTTCTTTTTATTGTTCTTGAAAATTAATCATGTATACTTGCATCTCAAAAAGCATGCCCCTGTATTTTGGAGTGGAAAAAACTTCTATTTAAGCAATGAAAAATACAAGATTTTCTTACTAAACACCTCGTTGAGTGTTTATAAAGTTGGAAGAGTGGGGATGAAACAGGCTTCATGAACAAGAGGAGAACGCTGAAACCTCTAGATAGTGTTAATGGGAACAGCGGTAACATCATTTCTAGAGCGTGCCAGTTTACTGTTTTCTTCTCTCTTCTCCTTTTCTGCTTCTTTTGATCGTTCTGTATTTTGGATTTCTAATGGCATTCCAATCTACTAGCACTTCAGTTTATAATAAAAAGCTTTTGTAGACTAGCATCATAAAATTATTCATATCAGTTTTGGTATTCTATGATAAAATCACTTCAATAAACTGTTCCAAGATTCTACAACTTTTACTTGTGAAGTTTGTGTGGTTTAAGGGAATATGGAGCTTTTGGTCTATAATGCATCCCTGATAATAGATGTGGACTCACGGGCTTGTTTTTCTGGTTTTGCTTCACTCACTGAACTCTAAATGATCATAGAAAGCATGTGAAAACTCCTTGGATATTTTGCTCTCTTTCTCCCACTGCTGCGTTCGGGATTCCGAAGATAATTTGGTTGGCCAACATCATCGAAGAGTGAATTTACTAGTAATTTGCATGTCTTCATAAAGTTTAATTGTTTGACCAATGAAGAGATGCTATGTCCACAGACTGATGCTGCAACTTTGGATAAAACTGCTTTTGTTGTGTTGGACATGGAGAGTCTTGCACAGCCATCAGATAGGAGCTCTGGGAGCCCAAAAATGACAGTGAGCAGCATGTCCTTTTGTCAATTCCAAAATCTATCATTTTCTGTCTTTTAATTTCATGCACATACAACAGTTTTCTTTTGTTGATGAATATGGCATTGTTTGCTGTTTCTTGACTTGCTTGTAGAGAGCGCTGTCTCGAAAATGGTCTTACCGAGCAGAACGATGGACTGGTAATGAAGAAGAAGGCATTGATGAACCAGCGAAGAAACTCCTGATAAAAGGTACGCAGATGTGATTGCTAATTATGCTTCATACTCTCTACATAGATCCATGGGTATCAGGTTGTGCGTGTGGGTGAAGTGGCAGATTAGAATATAACAACTGAGAAGCTAGAAGCCAAGGAACATGAACGAAACCAATATACTTTAGTTTGATGACTACAGAAAGGTTTTCACTTCCTAGTTGAGACTTGATAGGCATTAATTTTGTTCTTGGCTGAGAAGCTAACTTAAACATTCCCAAATATCCTATCGAGCCCTTTTCTGTTAATTCTCAAAAGACATGGCATGACAGAAAAGAAGTATTTGGTGCTTAGCACATGAATTATGTTTCCTGCATATTTTGTGGCAGGGAGCTCTCAGCTGGATCCTTTGAAGCAGCAACTAGTCACCAATAAAGCACTCGGTCCCTCCCTAGCAACCCCTGGCGGCCCTAATCTCCCAGACCCGGTTGACGGATGGAACAAGAGGTTTAACCGGTTAATGGCAATTAGTCCTCGGAAGATCCTTTTCATATTTGCAACCATGTGAGTATCCCATGATTAGATTTTCTGATTCTTCCGAAGTTTCATCTTGAAAAATATCTTAGTTACTCTGTCTGCTCTCCTGTATCTTTGGCAATGATAGTTAATAGGGCATGAGCAGTGACTAGAGACCTGTATTGGACACAATGCTGAAACATGCACCTTCTTGAATCTCATACACTGCACAAGCAGCAGTTTCCCTTGTGTGCGACTTATTGATACTCGTAATTGTTGGTTTCAGGTCCAGCATGGGCACACTGATGCTCATATACTTTACCCTTGCCATTAATAGAAGCACTTAATGCACGGAGGGCTGGTAGCAAGGACGATCGTCCTTTACGCGAAGCCAAGGAGACAGAGAAATGGTCCACACATGGATCAACTGTACCCTCCTTTTAATTTACATCTGCTGTTTCAATACTGTTGTACTTGGGAGGAGGGCTGGCCTACTGCTCCCAGCTAGACTCGACGGTAAAATGCTTCTCTCTACCTGCTGGTGGTTAAAGATTAAATTTGTGATCTGCACGCCCTCCATGACACAGCTTCTTTAGTCCTCTTTTTTTTTTTTTAGTTTCAGGCCACACATGTTTGCGAAGTGTTTGCTGCATGTTGATTCTCAGAAGCTGAACTATTTGAGTTGTTTTTTTTTTTCCTTTTTTATAAGCAAGGTTTGTAAATCAAAATCCTTTTTCTCAATTCATGGAGCACCCTGTTCTTTTTATGGGAGAGCTTGTATATCTTAATATCTTATGAAAAACTAGCTAGACATGCATGATGGTTGCCACTGCTGGAAGGACCGAAATAATTTTTTTTATATAAATATATAAAAAAAAAATTAAAAATTATTTTTAATATCAATATATTAAAATATTTTAAAAATACATAAAAAAATAATTCAAGTTTGTCCAAAACAACACTTTACCACCATAAAAACAAACCTAATAAATTTGAGTTCAATTAATTTGGAAGTGTCCCATTAACCACAATAATTGTTGTAGACGTCTTGCAAACGAACAAAGAAAATCAAATCACTGCTTACTTTCTAAATTTTGTTACATCATACATATGAAAATTATCAAAAGTTATGGCTAAAATTTTCTTTGAGACAGTAAGATTTTCCTCTGTGGTCGTTGATATCTTTTGCCCCCACATACGAGAACTTTTAGTGTTATACAGTTTGCAGCAAATCATTGCTATGTTATTAATTCTGTTCGTCCTTATTTGTTATTATTTTTTTCACACAGATGTCATAATCATAGCTGATGACCTTGAGTACTTGGTTATCACGAAATTAACAAGAAATCAAAAAAGAAAAAAAAGAAAGTCCAATTTATGACGAGAGTTTCTCACATAAAATGATTACAATGGCGATGGAAATGGGAAGAATAGCCATAGAATTGTATGCAGTTCTCATAGATTTCCGTCCATCGACGTCCCTAAGCAGAGCAGCTACGATTAAACAAATTAATTGATAGGAACAGCATAACTTGTTTTTCTTTTGTTTGGCACTGTGAAAGATATATGAAGATGAAAACGAATATCATCAAGGAAATCGGCAAGACAACATTCCAGAATATCAAAACAAGATTATAACATTACCAGCTAGAGATAATTTGTCTGGGAGATTGTCCAGGAGAAGATTGATTCCTAGAGTTTAATTAGCTGTATCGAATATCTCAAATCTTTATCTGTTGCACAATTCTTGACATATGACGTTGTGCACATCTTCTACTTTAAATATTTTGTAAAAAACACAAAAGAGATAGGTTGCAAGTACACCCATTATTCTTCGATCTGATCACTTCTAAATTCTACAGCCTCCACATTGACTAGCGTCAAATGGCTTCTTCAAATATTCCCGTTGCACTTCATGCTTTCATCATCCTACGCCCTGTCAACATCCACAAACTGACCATAGATAACTATAATGCATGGAAATAAAAAAATCTTTCATCGTCAAATACATGAGAGCATCTCCAGTAGCGAAAGCAATTTAGAAGCGTCGAATTCTTGATATAGCTTTTTGAAGTGTAAATATGACTTTTTTTCTTTTCTTTTTATGTGCATTCTAATAGAAAAAAAAAGTCATTTTAACAACTCATTTGTATTTTAATATATTTAATATTAATAATCCATTTTAATGCTTTTGACTTTTTGATTAATATAGAGTAATGATTTTTCTTCGATAGAAGAGTCATTCTGCTCTTCATTTAGCTATCCCCTTGAAGCTGCGAAATTATGGAAAAAAAGCTAAAAAAAAAAAAGGTTTCTATCTCTTGGCCCACCCTTTGAAGATGCCCTAGCAAGATGCATGTTTCATTGTCTCCAGCATCAACCTCATGATCCGAAGCACACCAGAATTACTCAAGTATGCAGCTGCTTGTTGTCCTTATTCGGTAAGTGTATCTCCAACGGGATAGGGATATGGAAAGCCAAAAGGCATCAACTGCTGCAAAATTGGCTTTTCATTAGTGAAGTTTTGATCTCCAACATGACAGGGGAATAAATCCCTTTTGTTATATTAAAAAACCATCCAGAATATCGCATTAACAGTCTGAGTACTCTTGCCATGAGACCTGCATTATGTGCTCACAGCCACTCAAATAAGGAATTTCATCGAGCATCTAACACCCTTTATTTGACCTCTCCACTGTCACTCTCGACTGCTCCCCGGCAACTCGTAGGACAGCAAGGGAAAGGATTAATTAATGGTAAACCAAACCAGTTTACAGAGAATTAATGGTATTAATCATGCTTTCTCAGATTGGCGCGTACCTAAAGTCTCTTCTTCTCCATGACTGATTACCAAGAAAATCAATAAGCAATGGAGTTCGAACATTTAAGTTGAAGGAAAATCTCCAAATTAGTGCCTAGGTGGTAGCAGTGGCAGGCCTAAAGACCTTTCTGGTGTTTTATCCCCCGGCAAGGCAAAGATATCCCGTGTTATATATATATATCTACTTGTTTAGAGGAAAGAAAAAAGAAATATTCATAGAATATTATTTCTAATAACAGTAATAATTGCACGATATGCTTGTTATTCAGAGTGATGAAACGCACCTGGTCAAATACTGGATTACATGATTAATTATTTATTCAAGTAATTTAAGAGAAATCTAAGCATGCTCAACAGAATAATATATACTATGGCAGTACCAAAATTCAATTTTCAGACCACAACTGGCGGAGACACAATCGAGAAAGTACGCAAATGGCGGAGACACAACAGAATAATTATTTATATTCATTGTTTTTTTCAAAGTTATTTGAACCTGTCGCTTTCGAATTAGATTTACTCCCGCGTATTTAATCAGCATTTTCTTCCCTACAAACATAATAAATAATTTGACTCGGAGACTAATTCACCAGCAAAAAGAATTACTATTGCTAAATTAAAGATGTTGAAAGGAAATAAGTAGTTGAATAAAACTAAATCGTTAATTATTCAAAAAGCTGATGAATGATATTGATATGGAATCGCAAGAATACAAGAACACTTTGCTAAGACGTAAAAGGGGGCAGAGTGTACCAAAATCTACAAAACAAAACAAAATCACAGGAGGAGAGATGGGAGTGGCTGTGATTGTTATTTATTTTTATTTTAATATATCTCTTATTAAAAATCATACTACCATGATTACAAACAACTCTCATTTATTTCAAAGATGGAGAATATATAAATCCAAGAGGACAAAAACAAATTTAAAAAAAAAAGGAAAGGTGGAGAAACCACAATAATTGGCATCAAATGCTTATGGGGATTCCCACTGTTCCTGAATTCCAAGATATGGCACTGTTCCTGAATTCCAAGATCTGTATCCATCATCATCATCATCGGTTATTATTATTATTATTATTATATTACATTCAACATTAATTGACTTTCCATTTTTCTTTTTTCTATAAAAAATTAACTAGAGAAATAATAAAATACTTTCTTCGGCGTTCTTCTTCAATAACTTTATAATTCAATATTAATAATGAAAAATATTCTTCTTTAGAACCCTCTTATTTAGATATTGATTGTTTATTTTTAGCAAATTTAAAAGACAATACCTAATCTGATTCAAAGGTAACCAATTAGAAGGAAAAGATGGTTTTTTTAAGAGTGGGGGTAAAGTATAAGAGTATGTATGCGAGTGTATGTGTGTGTGTGTGTGTGTGTATGTATGCATGCATGCATGCATGTATGTATTGTTGAAGCAGGAAGGGGTGAGAAGAAGTGAGAGAGAGAAAAAGAAGAAGGCAAGTAACCAATTAGGGCTTCGTCGGAAAGTAAGCCCTCAAAAAGGTAAACCATTCAATCACCCACCTTTCCTTTTTCTCTCATTCTCATTACCACACGTCCCCTTCCATTCTTTTTTATTTTTATTTTTATTTTTAATTTCTCTTCTGTTTAGACCTTTCTTTCACATATTTTGGAGACTTACTGATAATTTTTATTTCTCTATTTTCAGCTTGGGACCAATATTTAGTTTGGGCTTTCTGTCTATTAGGGTTCAGTTTGAAATGTTCTTCTTACATCTTGGCATGTCTTTTGGTTCTTGAGCTGAAAACATGAGCTGAATCAGCTGTTTTTGACAGTGAATTTAGATTTGGGGGTGTTTTGATTCTTGATTGGAGCTCAATTAGTTTTGAAGTGGTGATGATGGTTGGTTAAACTTAAAGCCAAGAGAGAGAAAGGAAGAAATGGCAGCAGAGTCTAACACAGGGTTTCACCGAGAGGGAACCTTACCTTCTGCTCTTAATCGGCACGCAATTTCTTTTCAATCAGGCGCTATAAATAGCGGCTGCACAACGGATATGGTTCCCATTGGGATGGGGTCTTACTTTGGGATCAATACCAGTACTAGTAGTAGCTTGATGTTGCCTGGGAGTTTCGGCTTGATTGGTAATAATAACAGTCCTGGTGGTAGTGGAAGTGGTGGAATTATTCAAGCTCAAGCTGGAAATTCTTCTGCCTCATCTTCGTCACTTCTTGATTCCGTTCCTGGCTTAAAGCATGACGCTGGCTTGGCTGTTGAGTGGTCCGTTGAGGAGCAGTATAAACTCGAGGAAGGCCTTCACAAGTAGGTTGTTTGTTTTCAGGGTTATTGTTTTTTTCTCCCCATTCTCCATCTTAGCTGAAACTTTGTTTGCTTTAGTTATTCTTTCATGTAATGTTTCTAGATCAAGAAATGATACCCTGTGTATTGTTAGTTGTTTTATATGTTATATGGGTACTTACCCCTGACATTGTTGATGATGGTTTATTAGCTTTCTCCTGTTTTCTGTGTTTTAAAGTTTGATTTGATGTGGTTATGCTGCTACGAATTTTTACCGGTCTATTCTGATATGGTCTGGAGTTGTTGCTATCAGGAAGGATTTTACTTACTTTTGCCTTGGTGGATAATTTTCAAGCACTGATGTTTCTATTTGAATTTACAGATATGCCGATGAACCAACTATTCTGAGATACATAAAGATTGCAGCCATGCTCCGTGATAAAACTGTTCGTGATGTTGCGTTAAGGTGTAGGTGGATGATGGTAGGTTCCCCCCTGTAGTTCATTTGGAAGCTTTTGAAAGACACCATTCATCATACTGGAAATTTTGAATTATCAAATAGTTTTTGCTCCTTTTGGCTCCCCTTTCTTGTTCATTCTTCAAATAGAAAGTAAAAATGTTGTGAGACTCAACCTTCTTGTTTCATTCGTTTCCCTGAGCCAAATCAAGCTGCTGTAGAAGATGGCATAGGATGTTTATCATGCATGTAGGCTTTGGTTAGGGCTTTGGGATAATAATAATTTAAGCTTGTTAAACAAAAAAAAAAGAAGAAGAAGAAGAAAAGAAAATGTGAGGGCAACTGTGGTTAGGTATTTTCTGCCTAGACAGATGGGTCTTTATGCCTTGATGTATTATCTGATGATCAGTTATCTATGTCATAAACCTTTTTCATTGGCCAATCTCATGGATCATGTGTACTGCTTGCTAAATATTTGTAGTTAAAGTTTTCCTCACATCTGCTTATGTGACTTAAAGGTAGTTATGAAAATCTTCTGCAGAGAAAGAGAAGGAAAGCAGAAGATTATAACATGGGAAAGATGATCAACAACAGGAAGGTAATCTTAGATTGTTTTGTTTTATCACATGGTTCAGTGCTTTGAGAAAAAGAAATGGTGCTTAAGTTTCAGGTTAAAGAATGTATTGAACTTCAATATTGAACTTTTACTTACCATAATTATACTTGTCCATCAAACAGAAATGTGATGCTAGGTGCTAATATAGTTACATTTGCTGCATCCATCGTTCTGGGACTTAGTTATATGGGTTTGGGTAACAATTTTGGTTATGATTGTCTCTCCAAAATGCTAAACCTATCCATGTTGTGGATACCTCCTCCAAGTTGGCGTGTAGCAGCCGTGGCCCTTTTTTTTATGGAAGCAGGAATTCTGATTTTGATTGAATTGTCATGGCTGGACAAGTGATAAAAAATCCCATTAAGTAAACTTCATGCTTACAACTTATTTATATGTAGCATAGAACCGACAATCTAAATTCTATCTTAATGGATTGAAATGATTAATGTCTTTAGGATGTAATGTTGATTGAGGAACCAGTATTCTAAAGATCATGCTTCTTCAGGATAAGCTGGTGGAATCATCCTCGAAGATGAACATGGCTGCAGCTTTACCACAGAACATGGCTGCTTATCCTCTAATGATGCACCATATGGACCAAAGTGAACCTTTGCCTTTTGAAGGTTAGTCTTCACATTTTACGAGAAACATCTTTGTTTAATGTCTCAATTGTTTGCGTTTTCTGCGTTAACTGCATTAAGTAACTTCTGGCTCCTATTTGTCCAAATCTCTCTCTCTATTCATGTTCTGGAGTTTGGTATATGATTTGCATTCAAACTGCAGATCAGCAGCATGATATAATTGCAATATGTGTGTGTAAATATACATACATAATACATGTTTTAAAATCTGATGCTCCTGTTTTGTTTCTTTTTCTATGTAACGTTGTTTCAGAATTTAAAAAAAACTCTTTTAAGTTCAAAACTTAAAGTTCAAACTCTTTATTTTGAATTTTGAAAAGGGATGTGGGCAAGTTTTTGCTAAGGTGAAGTTAACTTTTGAGCATCGTAGCTTTGATTCTAGCACTGTGGTTTATGGAAGTTTTTGAAAACTTCTGTGAAATCGGATGTGAAATTTCTTCACTTTGATTGGAGCATTCTTGTTCTATTTTTTTTCATGTCTCATAGCTTGATAATGTGAGACTAGGGCTATATTTTAAGGGGAGTGATAAAAGCAGGGTTGGGAGAGGTTAGAATAAACTAATTTCAGTTTTGGGAGGCTAAGAAAAGGAGTAATGTATAATTTTTCTAGAGATGAAATAATATGCAGTCACTGAGATTTGGATGAGAGCTAAAGAGAAAAGTTTCTTTTAACTGCTATGATTCTAGAGAAAAAACTAAATTTCATTTCATTTAAAAGTTCAACATAACATGGCATCCAAAAGAGTTGTTTTTTGTTAAAGAGCTTTCTTCATGGTGAAGAGATTGTTGATGACTCGAAGTCACTACCTATTTATGTGTTTTTAAGCTGCTTATGATTACTTTGTATAAAGGAATCTCATCATTAAGAGAACTTAAAGCATGAATAATACCAGTGACTAAACAATGTAAAGAACCCTACTGTTGTTGAATTGAATCATTTTTCTAATAAATGTGCTCAAAGTTGGCTGCCAAAAGCCAATAAAAAGGCTGCTAGTTCCAACACACTGCTGGTAATGACTAGCAAGTTGGATTTTGCTTTTGTGGCTGATTACGAAATTCATTATCGGAACATTCTGAATGGCTAGGGTGAATTTTCAGGTCTTGCATTTCCCCTCGGATCTTTTTTTTTTTAACCATACAATGGCTGCATCATTTTGAGATTTATCTGTCCAATATCCATCCTGGCTCAAATAAAAAGAAAAAAAAACTGGAAATTATGGATTTAACTCATGCATATAAATGGGCCTTGATTCTCAAATGAAATTTGTGAGATACTGTACGTCATGGCGCAGACCACAGCATGACAATGTGGTGATGTTCTATTTTGGTTGGATCAAAATGCAATATTTTTATTTTTTGTGGAACAATTGAGAAACAACAACCTATTCCAGAGAAAGCATAGTAAGTGGGCAGTTATGTGATTGAATGGCCTGAGGTTAGTAAGAGGAACCTTTAAGAAGGTACTTGGAAAAAGTTAAATTGTCAAAAGTTGGCTGCAGAACAGTTTGCTCAGTGTGGGTTATTTTCTTTCAAATCAATATTTTTGTAATGTCATAAATTGGTCAAGATTTTCTGCCTTGTTGAAAATGTCTATTTTTATCTCCTCCATTCCTCTTTTCTTTATATTCTGTTGTGTCTCGTTTTCATCATGCATAACTCTTCTTTCTTTTACAAGTTCCTTGGTTGCAAGTTTATATGGTTTTATTACTATATTAATTTACCTGGGTGGGTTTCAGGAATTAGTGGGATGGCTAGACTCTTGGACCAGAATGCCCAGGCTTTTAGTCAGATCTCAGCGAACCTTTCCATATTCAAGGTGAATACTGTTAAATTTTTTCTTAAATGTTGATTTAAACAATAAGTATTAGCTGAGAGCAAGCGGATGCACATTCAAAACATTTTAGCACTATGTGCAAAGGACATATAGTGACTGCTATTTCTCTTAAATCTTCTTGAAATTTGATCCATATCCTTCAATAATTGATGGGTTGAAATCAGATGCAATGCATCAAAGACACCATCTCTTTTTATTCTAGGAACGCTGTCCTTTTCCCATTCAATGGAACGTGCTCATGAACATAATAGATATAAATTGGTCTTTGCAAAGATGACTCTGTGTGTTTCTGGGCTGGTTATGTACCTGCCTTGTCTTCATGGTGAAAAGAAAAAATGCATTTATGGTATAGCCGTAGAAGGTTTTGCATTGAATGGTTGCAGTTAGATACATGGGCTATTACAAATCGCATATACTTCAAATCGCATTTTTGCAACTTTGGTGGATACAAAAGGGAAAGTCTGAATATCAGAGCATGGCTGAAACTACAAAATGCCACAGTGCAATTTGATGGACCTATACAAGTGTGCTGTTAAGCAATGCTTGTGATGACTTGCAAAACTGCTCCACTATTTATAACCATGGGTGTTCATTGGTGGGATTTTTCAACAAATCAAGTTCTTGCTGCTAATATTTGCCACTTGGTATTAGGATTTTGATATTATTTCCCAACTTTTGTTCTTTTGTTTATTTAAGAGGTCTGAGAAGCCAGTTTATGGTGCTGGTTCTGAACTTGAGTTAAAAGGTTTAGAGTAGCAGAAGACTAGTTGTGGTTTCTGAGGATGGATTGTTAGTTTAACATTTTCATAAACAGTTGCAGGATAACATTGACCTCCTTTGTCACACAAGGAACAATATCACTGCCATCCTGAATGAGTATGTGGATTATCAGTAACTTTATTTTTGTATTGGTGCTATGAAATGCCATGCTATTTATTGTTGGCTATGAATTGCTAAGCTGTGAGAAATCCTACTTTGTTTTTTGCAGTATGAGAGAGATGCCTGGAATGAGTCAGATGCCACCACTACCTGTGTCCATTAACGAGGATCTTGCAAATAGTATATTGCCCAATACAGTTCAGGTAATCCATATTCAATTTGATTTGATTGCACATTTCTGTGGATGAGTATGGGGTCTTTGTGTGTTGTTACATTAAGACTTATGTGTCAATGAGTATAAAACAAAAAAAATTGCAAGAGCAAGTCATTTGTATATTACCAATGAAGACAAATGATCTGATGACCCTGGATGATTGTTGCTATATATTTTTCCTTGGTTGTGATACATTTACATAAGGAACATATTTAAACTAAAATATCCTTTCAAATTGATGATTACTTAATTTTATATCAAATTTATGGAAGGACTGTTTGGTGATCACGTACTCTGTCTTTCTTCCCTTTTGTGGTTCTTTTTATCTATACACGTACCTCTTTAAGTTGTTTTAGCAGATCCTGTATGTGTTTTTATTTTCCTCTTCCTAGGAGTCCCCTCCACGAAATTTCATTTTTTTTTTAAGCTACCTGTGGCCTGAACATGCGATGCAGATTTCACTATGTTCTCCTGTCGTAATGTGTTATTGTATCCACTGCTTATCTTGGTGTTTTCCAGTCTTTTTTGTCCCATTTATTTCAACTACTTCCACCCTTGCACGGGCTGATATTCTGAGGGCCCCAATTACTTTGATGTACTCACCTCATTCTGTTAGACAATTTGAATCTTGGTGGTTGATAGAGGATCGATCTGCTTCTGTTAGGCAGTCCGGCCTGGAACATTTATCAGGCATTAGACCTATGATTGTGCTTGTGCTGGTGCTGGTGAAATATCATCGTGAGATAAGAAAGCTTTTGATCAACTGTTTTTCTTAATTTTGGTTTGTTTTGTTTCCCTTGTATCTCTAGTCAATGATGTTTGGCTCGCCCTCTGGAATCCAACGGAAGCAGGAGCCAAGGTGCTGATGGAGAATTCTTGAGGTCGATTTGGATTTTATCTGGTCTGTGCAAGTACAGAAATTTTACTACTGTATATGTTAAGCAGCTGGTAGGAGGCCATTCTTCCTTTTGTGTACACACAGTCATCACACTTATGGGTCCCCACAATGGAGAAATTTGTGGAGATCCCATTTTTGGAACCTGAAATGTTTACCTCACCAGATATCAAGCCCAGGCACCGGATAATAAGAAACACCAAGTGCCCGTTGCTCCTTGGCTCCAGGGAGAGAATCTCTAACCTGATCACTGTTTTTTAGATGAATTTTGAGTTAAAAGTTTCCTGTGTACAAATTCATGAGATAAGTGAACCTTGGAGTGGAATATCCGGTGCTTAAATTATAACTACTTTTTAGCATGTTATCTTGTTGCCACCCTTCATGTACCCTTTTAGACCGATAAATGATGCTTGATCCCGTTGATCTTTCCTTTTTCTCTAACGAGATGCGAAGTAATTCTTCTCAATGCCATGTTTAATCCTTTCTATTTTTCAGTTCTTCTGTTGACATTACTAGTGAAAACACCAGGACAGCTGAAACAGGCAGGAGACCATTTCCCAAGAAGGATAGCTCCGAGTAATTCTATGTTGTTCGGTGAGTGAGTAAGGGGGGTAATTAGTAAATTTTTATTAATTAGTTTCTGAATTTACTTTTTTTTTTTAAAAAAAAAATATATATATATATACACACACACAAGTAAGAGAGAAATCTAAAAATATCTTAAACCGATTAAGTACTATTTTATACATTCTGAAGCAATCCTCGGGAAGCTAGCTCAATGAGACTTGAGTAGTAGTACTATCTAATAGAAGTCATCTTATCCTCGGTAAACTCTATTAAGGTCCTTCAAAAATTGCTTATAATGGTTAGCCCCGCAACTATTTTGATTTTGTGTTGAGAGAATTACATCGAGGGTTAGTTTGGTTGTTTTTTTATTTCGTTGTATATATAATTTAAGAAAAATGACACTTTACATGATCATAGCCATCTTTGGAATAGTAAGGAACTAATTGAAATGATTGGTCATAGTCATCCACTACAGCAAACTAGAGGATTTGGCAGAAATGGAAAACTGGAGGATTTGGTCGACTCAGCCGTCTCTGAGTCAACTGATGGCTACACTCCTACCCACACCCAGTCCACACTCACTAAGAATTTGGTGGCGTTGAGAGTCCGTTTGACAGTGATGGGTTTAGAGATTTGACTAGAAAAACCCTAAAAAAAAATTCCAAATTGATTTTCATTTGTTATTGTAATCTAAAGCAGAGAAAGGGAGGAGGTGACCGACTGACCGGAAAAACAAATTGACATGGCATCTGATAATTTGTTTTTTTTTTAATTTTTATTTATTTATTAACATGTATGTCCAAATTAGTTTGTACTCACATTAATTAATTTCATGAACCCTAGAGTTAATGATTATATAAGTTTTTTGATTAGTTGAATTATATTTTTTAAAATTTATTTGAAATTTTAACATGATTATAGATATAAATTATAAGATATGATTTTTCAAACGTGAAAGCAAAATAAAAATGTTCAAACTTTTTCAAAAAAGAAAAGAAAAGAAATAGGGAAGGGATAAAAATGATCAAACTTTTTCAAAAAAGAAAAGAAAAGAAATAGGGAAGGGAGAGAAACATAGATTTATGAGATTTTTGAAAATTAGTTTTTCTTTTTAAAGTTTTTTAACATAAACTTGGTGTTGGGTGGTGTTTTTGTCCAAAAAGTGTAAAATAAATATTATAATGAATATAAAGGAAAATTAGCTTAATTTGTTTTAAACCTTAATTTGTCTTTACAAATTTAATTGTTGTCATTTGTATCTAAATATAGGATATTTTTAATCTATTTTTTTAGATGTTTTCATCCAAATTGAAGGAAATATAAATGCATTTTATTTTATTCTAGAAGTAATTATTAATAATTATTTCACAAATCGAGAAAGACACGTACAAACACAAAAGAAAAAAAAATCAAGTATTTTATCTAAATTTATATATATTATGGGTTTATACCTCTCTTATAAAAAGTGGCAATTAGTATCTATATTAATAACGATGGTAAAACCCAACTTAATTTATTAAAATAATAAACATGGTTTTTTTAAAAATATCAAATAATGATAAAAACAGAAACATCTGGCTTCAATGATCCGTTTAAAGAAACCCATATACTTATTTGAAAAAAAAAATCAACTCGCATACTGAATTGAGAAAACCATAAAGTCAGCTTGTTCACGTTAATGATTTTCAAGTTTCTTCAATCCAGTACATGGATCGGGACATCAAGAAATATTAGAACTGTCCACCATTTTTAAATATAATCTTTCGTGGCTATAAATAAATGGATTTAATTTCATAAAATTATTTATTTAAATATAAGGAATGAAAACATGGTATGCTGATCTGGGGTGAAAGACATCAATAAATGCAATCAAAACCAGCGTTGTTAGTATTATTATCCTTAACAGCAGTAAGAAATATGGTGGAGAGACTGCGGGAGCTGACGTTTCACACTTCCCGCTGTTGTTGGTGGGTGGGTTCGCGCACTCGATTTTTGCCTCATCACGACTATCCATACGGGCCGCTGTGATGCTGTGCTGGGAATTTCAAAGGAGGAAGTGTCGACAATCTCTGGTTCTCACAGAGGAGAAGGAGAACTGGAGAAGCAGGAGTAAAGAAGCTCTTTAAGCTTGACTCCTTAATCGCAAAATCGCACGCATTGTTCTCCTTGTATCCATCCAATCACAAGGTAAAACCTAAAAAGCTTCAGCTATCCACAATCCTTTGCTGCTTCTTCCTTTTCTTCTTTATTTCGTTTCTTGAATAATACAAAAAATAATAAATAAATTTTACAGAGTGCTGCATCTCTCGGAGCCGTGGTTAGTTTTGCCCTTTCTATAACTTTTACATGGAGGTTCTTGAGAGCAAGAAAACTCATCATCATCAAGAATTAGGATCTGTGTCAGTTATCCACTTCTTCAAAGGTGATGAAGGTCTTTTCTTTTCTTTTGCAGCAGTTTCACATTTTCCTTCTTTCCCTTATTTATTTATTTTTTCTGTTTTGGTGTTTAGCTCCCGCTGCAGTAAACTGTGCAAATGAAATTAAATGGTGGTCGACAGGTGAGATTAAATGTCCTTTTGTTTTATTCATATCTTCTTCTCTGTTTTGTGTGTGGTTTTTCTTTCTTGCTTCGATTACCTTAATTAATTTCCACTGAATTGAATAAGTTGATGTTGGTCGGCAATTTATTGTTTAATAATGTTAACACCTACCCAATGAATTAGTTAAGGTTGGCATTTTTTTGTTGAAATTTAATTCCACTTCTCGTAGATTTTTTTGGATTCTGTAGTGGAGCTTGCAGGAAGAAAAACAAGAAAGAAAAGGAAGAAGATGCATAATTATAAAAAATGAATTGAGAAATTTGAAGAATTGTCTCGGTTTAGGGAATGACTCGAGCTTTCGGATTTTTCTTATGGAGTTTGTGTTTTATGGTTGCTAATTTCTTAAGAAAAAAAAAATTACTAAAGTGGTCTGGTAACTGGTAACAAAAAAAACAAAGAATCCAAATGAGAGCATGTGGATGGGAATCAGGAAACTTCGCTGTGAATCAATGTAAATGAAAAGCCATTATGTTATATTTGCTATATAATTCTAGAAATGCTGTTACGGAATGTTAGCACATGGGGATTGAGAAATTCAACCTCTTGCATTGTTTTATCTAATGATTACCAATTACATCAACAAGAAAGTCTTTACATCTTGTTTAGTACGTAGTCCAAATTACAAATTCAGAGGGGTTCCATTGTTTTTACTGATAGGAATACAAAATCAGAAGGTTTATTGTATGTTTAGGGTTTTGTGCAGATGACTTGTTGATTACTGGGAGTTATTTTTGAAGAAAGCAGTCCTGATGACTTCAGGTCTATTCCTGTGTTTTGTTGGTGACTAAATTAGTTCTTGAGTGTAGTCAGAAGGAGCCGAAACTGATGCCAGATGATATGCTTTTGTAGGATCATGTAACTGTCAGGGAATCTGTGGTGGATGTGCTGTCGGAAATAAGTAAATATTGTGATATCTATCTTATGGAAAGAACTCTTGATGATGAAAGTGGGGTAAGTAGTAAATCATGATCATCTTGAAATCCATCTGGTATCATTTCATCAAATAACCAGTTGATGTATGCTGATTGTTGCATTAGCTTTGTGTTTTGCATTTCTATAGCAGAATCGGGAACTTATTAATTACATTGATTTACTTAAAATCTAACATGGGTATAATAGTTTCTAGTAGTGTCATTTGGAAATGCACGAGTAACTGGCTAACTGCCTTTAGGACTTGTATTACCCTAGCAGAGGAATGTGAAAGAAACTGCATCCTTTTCATTTTCTTTTTTATGAAGTTTTCAAACTTACATACTCTCTTCTGACCAAGGAAACTTGGAGAATGGAAAACTGCAAAAGTTCCAAGTTGGTCACTGGATTCCATATATCTATTATCAAAATTATATATAACAATGCACTGTCAGCATAGACTATGAAAATCAAACTCCTTAATTATTGCTTTAATGGGCACAAAATAGAAGAACATTGACTATTGTAAGGGTTTAGCTAGCTAGTGAGAATAATTGAAATTTTCATGTATTCTTTCTCTATCCACCTATTTATTTAATTTTAGTTGCTGGTGGCCAAGGTTCATTCTCTGAAAATGGAATTTTTTAAGATATGAAACTGGATTTTGATTTTCTTCCATGACATGAGATGATAAAATGGCTATAAGATATTTCTCGTTATTGCCCCTCTTTTATTTGTATCTTATTTCTGACACCTTTCTATTATCCTTGTTTTACCTTGTTGAACGTTATGTTTCAAGCTACTATAATACTTTTATTTTACTTTTGAGAAAACCAGGCGCTTGTCCCCTCCTGTGTTTTCTGCATGTTATATCATATACATTACAGCTATTATACCCTTGGATTGGCGGTGAATAAAAATATTACCGATTGATGGTTCAATTGAAGTGGGTCCTAAGAGTGAAAACTCAATTAGAAACAAGGAGGTGAAGGGATTCTTCTGACAAATTATTGACTGGTAGATAGTTGGGAGTACTGGTGTTGCATACAAGTCATAAAACCGCTAGATGATCAAGATGTGAGATCAATTGATGGACCCTGATGTGTGCCCATCGTGACAAATCTCTCCAAATCATTCTATTTACGAATATTATTTTTCCTCCCGCAAATGTCTTCGTGAATGTAATGATAATGACAATTAATGATGGTAAAAATCAATTCAATTTTTATAAGTTGGATGGATCTTCATCTCTAAGATAGTTTTGCAATATAACATTGTAGAACTGTAGATGCGTTGGTGTGAATGAGTGGTTGCATTCAAGTTTGGCCCTCAACATGTAGAATGGGGAAAAAAATGATTCCTGTAGTCAGCCTAGGCTTGTTTTACAGAGTGAGAGTTATTGATATGCAGATCATGATTTTTCATTTTTATATTTTTACCATAGCTTTCTAAAAGATTTTCATGTACTCGACCTAGAGAACCTTTCCTAGATTTTGTCCTATATTCTTTTAGGAAAATTCTATACAAACATGAATTTTATACATGGTTTTAAAACAAACTGATGTGGCAAGTGACTTGTGTTACTACCACTTGCTAGAAGCGAAGTGATGACATTTTGTATTAAATGCTTTCTCTTTGGTATGTAAGATTTTTTTGTGTACAATGTTTTTATTTGTATAGCATTACTTTTTTTTATGTTGTCATACTTGCAAGAGTATTTTTTCATCAAATACAACTTACAGGGGTTGCATGCCTTAATTGTCAATGCCTATTCTAAATTATACGGAATTAAAAGCTCCAATTTAGTTCTGTATATAAATATACAAACATCCATGTACCCATATGCATTTAAATTTTTCTTTCTGTTTTATTTTAGTTATGTTAACTTTCATTGAAAGTTCATTTTAAACCTTGGTGGCCTGGGATAACACTAAGCTAATGCTCATGCAAAATTATTTATCTTGTGCAAATTTTATGTGATTAAGATAGGCATTTGGTTTGTTCATGAAATTTCACATATTAAGATGAGAAGCTTTTTCTTTCTCTATTAGTCCTTTACCTACTATTGCTCTTCCTCCCTTTTACTTTAAGTCCAATGCACGACTTGTTGATTTGTGATGTTGATATAATGTATAACATTTGAGCTGCTTTTGCGTGAATAATTGTATACTTCTGAACATCATATGCAAATCAGGAATGTTGAAACTTACTTGAATGGTTAAAGATCATGAAAATTCTTTGGTTCTCCTTATAAATAACTCAAGGAAAAAGACCTGGACCCTGCTCATGTTTATGCATGGACGGACGCACTTTGGACCATAGTGTAGTTTGATTCTGCTACCCTAGTACATACCAATTTCTTGCATTCTTCAAATCTAGAAACCCCTTCTCTTCGTTAATATGCAGAAAGTTTAGTGACCTCTAAATTGAATTCTAGAAAGTTGTAAGTTTCTAAGTGTTTGTTATTTGAGTTTTAATCAAATATACTGAAGCACCTCTCTTCGCTCATCAAAAACTAAAATGTCTTTCTGACCTTACACCTCCAAAATAAGGATCAATGGACAGATTTCCAGTGGTAGCCTATGCCAAGTCAAACTAAGGTTGAAGCTGACCTGCTCTTTAGCCTGTTCAAGCTTGATTATAGCTGTTGAGTTCAAACTGAACTGAACTCAAGCTTCTTTGGGCTGGTCCTGCATATAATTGAACTGAACCATGTATGATTTATTAGTTTTTTTCCCCCTAAGTATGAATATATGAACCTGACTCGAACTCATTATTGTTTTTGTAGGTCCTATTTTATAGCGTGGAGAACGCATATCTTCTTTTGTGCGTCAATTGGAGCCAGATTGGCATTTGGAAACAAATCTAGATATTCCTTTTCAGTTAGCTGTAAGTTTTTCATTGCATAAATCATTTCCAGGATACGAACTTGGCTTGTGCTTCCAGTTATGTGCTTTCTTATATTTTCTGATTTGTCTTTTTTTTCATGTTGCAGAAACTTGCTGACATCGGCTTTACATTTCAGCCATTGGATCAGGTATTGCCTCAGGATCCAACATAATTACCTCAACAAGTATTGAATCCTACTTTCTGATTACTTCTGCTTAGATTGTAAATCTTCAAATACTAACTCCTATGTAAGGGGAAAAAACATTGAGAAAAGAAGGGAAATGAATGAGAGATTGGAATATTTTTTTTCAGTTTCCGGCTAGTTTGAATTCAGAGGTATGCACATCATCCATTAACGCTTAGTTGTTTGCTCCATGTTGCTCTTTTCTTCCCCAGATTTTATGGTGCTTGTATGATTTAAACATTTCTTTCTCAATGAGTCTTATGATTGGACTCCTAGTTTTTGTTTTCATGGGTATGGATCTTAAAAGTATCCATTTGTAGAGCCAACACTCATCGTTTAGGGTTTAGTTTTTGAGACACAATGGATAGTGAATTTGTTCTGTGTCGAAGGTGGAGAGGATCAACTTCAAGAAGTATGAGCTTGAGGCTCTATTTTCTTTGAAAGGTGGCAAGATGGAGTGGAGATTCCGAGAGTTGCTGCGAGGTGTTGGTAGTTGGGACTTCTTTTTCAAGTCTCTTTCACTTTGGTTTTACCACGGAGGAGTTATGTCCAACAGTGGAGAAATTTTGTTATTTGCTCAATGTTCCTAATTCAAGTGAGGTTGTTTGCCCATCTCCTCTGGACGACGTCAACGACTCAGCTCCAGCTGAGCTCTTTGGGTTAAACCGCGGGAAAGTTTTGGATATGATACAAGGTTGTAAGATTAGGCCTGTGGGCCTAGTGAGAACAACCATGGATACCAGGTGTCTCGTGAGCACAACCATGGGCCTAGTGTATTTAGCCTTTTAATTTGTTTTCTATTGGCATGGTTTCCAAAGCTTGTCCGGTTTTTTTTTAAATTGTTGTTATAAAAAATGAATTAAAAAAAATTGATGTATTTTTAAGTTTGAAAAGAAATATTTATCACCCTTTTAAATGTCAGAGATCATCTTTTAATATTATAAATATCTATATAATAATATTAAAAAATTTATTTAAAAAAATTTATTCATATAGTTTTCATTTAATTTATTATAAAATAAAACTTTATATTTATAAAGTGTTTCTTTTTAATATAAAATAGACATCATTTTCTTTTTCATTTATTTACAAACTACACATTGTTTCTCTCTTCAAAACTCATCTCTCTGTTCCCCCTCTAAATTTAGTCGATTTCTCTTCAAGTTAGGTTGGTTTTTTCTTCTCTCTTGCTTCGTCATTGGCGATTAATGGTGTTGCTTCAGTTGGGCTTGGTCCATAGGTGTGGATGGCTCGGTTTTGGTGTTGCTAGTGAGTTTAGTGGGGTTACTGGACACTGGAAATGGGTTTTGTGCTAGTGGCAATATTCCTGGTTTGAGCGTGGTTGCAGATGGGTTTGGTTGGGGAGTGGTTGGTGGTTCAGGTGGGCTGTGAGGTCAGTAGTGTGGGGTCTGGCGGTGCTGTACAAGTCAGGTGAATCTCGAGAAAAAAGAGAGGATATGAGGTTCAATGGTTGTTGTGGTAGTGTGGAGGAGAAGGTTGATTCGGTGATAATAAGTTATGGAGATGATGGTGGTTGTGTTGCATGATGGATTATGACTACGGGGTTGTGGATGGTTTTTTGTTCGGTATTGGTGGTGAGGATGAGAGAAGGGGTTGTTGACAGGCGATGGCGGACTAGTGATGGTGATGATGGTTGGTTTTGTTGGGTCAGCGGTGTGTTGTTGGTGGCGTAAAGAGTGGTGCGGTGGTGCTGCTTCAGATGGGATCGGAAATTAGAAGTTGAAAATAGCAGGGGCACAAACCACTCAAACTTTTGTTCAATGTTTTATTGTTAAATCCTCTTGCCAAGGACTAGCTACTTTTGTTACAAGTGTCAATGTAATATATTCAGATTTATTTTCTCTTCTACAAGTAGCTCTAGGATGTAAATTATTATCAATTATATATATCAACGGTAACATGCAAGCTGGTATAATTTCTTAAAAGTGAGAGAGAGATAAAATCGAAAGAAAGAAAAAAATGGCTGTGGGATTTGCATGAATTTCATGTAAAAAACTCAAAAAAGATAACTTTTTTATCTGGAAACCTTAATTTTAGAGCTTTTCAATCTTCTTTCATTATATTATTCATAACTTCTATGCTAACAGCTCATTTAATCAAATATATTTGATTGCTAAGAACCACTACGATCACAAAAAGCTAGAGTTACAGCTGCAGGACAGCCACCAATTAAACCAGACATAAAAACTCGTTTTCCTTTGCCTCATGCTTCAACATGACTCCGGTGCATGCAGTGCACAGAGTTGGCAAAGCCAACACGGGATCTCTTGCCGATATGTGCAAAATGTGAGATTTGAACAGGTGTTACCGTATTCCAACTAAACTACAAGATTTGTTTCTACTAATTATCTAAAATGTAGACAGCAATTGTGCTTTTCACCTTCCAAAGAACTCTATACATCCCGATTAGACAAAGAACACCGCAAATCACAGTATTGCATATGGAGCACAGGTTTTTTTTTTGGAGAGTCTCCTTTTTACACCTTTTTTTTTTTTTTTTCCATCCTTGAGCACATCAGTTGAGCTGCTTGCAATCACTTTCTGTCACACACAAGAAAACACAAATTGGAAATCATTAATTTGTAGCCTTTTCTTTCCGCGCACAAGACTGAAATCATCATGTCAATCATAAATGACGCGGTGTCTCTTTTGACCCCAAAAAGGTTCCTTAGCTGCATGGTGGGAGGCATGCACAATAACAATGGGACAAAAATTATTCTCAGAAATTTGCTTCTCGTGAAAAAGGAATAAGTGCACGTCCGGAAGGTATAAGCAATCAGTGACAAAAAAACGAGGTTTCTTTTTTAAAACTAACATATGCTAAAAGATATTTGACAAACTATTGCAATTTTCATGATATTGTTTTTTTTTAAAATAACACAGTTAATTATGAGTTGTGTTATTGAAAATGATGTAATCTGTTTTTTTCTTAAATATAAAAGCTTCGTTGTTCGAGAAAGCATATAAGCATTAATTTACAGTTTTTGATGCTATATTATTAATTCCCAACAACATATAGATTAAAAAACTTTTTTAAAAAAATCAAGTTATGTTATTTCTAATAACATAACTTTTTGAAAATATTAAAAAAAATGAAGTAGTTACGTTGTTTCGAATAACACAATCTTTATATTTAAAAAATAATAATTTTTGGTTACACTGCTTAATTTGAGAATATACAGGTTGCATTGCTATGTTTTTAACAGTGCAGCCCATAGATTGTGTTGTTTCTAGTAGTGCAATTTACAGGTTGTACTACTTCCAACAATGCAACTCAAGATCTATGCTGTTTCTTTCAAATGTTTTTTTAGATTATGCTAGTATGTCAAAAGTGTTATGCCAACAATAATGTGATATTGCACATGATGGGCCACACTTACAGTTGCTCCTATGGCTTTGAGTGCTGCAATTCCTTGCCGATGCGCATGGTTCAAGCTATCGTTTGGCATATTCCCGCCGTAAACTTTGTTCCCCAATAATTTGTTCGAAAACAATCTAACCTCACAAACCATCCCCTCTAGCTACCTCCTTTCTCCCACTTTCTCTGCGAACCGACTTTGTCGAAGAAAAAGTTAGCAGGAGAAACCAGGCTTTGCCTTCTTGTTGGGAGGGGGGGCACGTATCCTGAGAAGGTTTTTCTTGATTCTGACACCCCCACTTGGGAAATCCAAATTCCACCCCTAGGCCACAAGAACTATATCTATAGTGACATTGAATTTAATATAGCATTTTGGGTTGACTTTGATCTCTGTTGTGAAAAATAGACCAGAAAGTTACATGTTCCTTACTGAGAAAGCAACTTGTTAATTTGGCTGGTCTTAGGAGATCGATAAAATTAATAAAGAAGGGTAACTAATAAGCTTTGAGTTAGTGAATCTTGATAGGCTTATTTTGTCTCAAATGACGAATATATATCTGTTTACAAGTACGAAACAAGAATTGGTTTCAAAACGGCCAGGAGCAAGCTCTCCAAACAGAAAAGGTTCACGTCCAATGTATATATGTTTTGTAATTTTATCGAATGAACTTATATGCACATGCAAACAATTAAGCGTGAGCATCGTATTATAATTATCGAATGCTTCTGAATGCCACAAGCAGACAGCCCGCCCCTCACCCACTCGGTCAAACGACCACCCATTTTTATTTAGTTAATTTTGATGCCTTGTGGATCGATCGAACAGTTTAGTCGAGTTCGAAACTGTGATATTCTTATTTGATATGAAGTAGCATATTTATAGCACTTAATCACGAACAGGCAGTGGTTCAATTATGGCGTAATCACAGTTAGGTTAGGACGAAAGTGTTATTAGTCTTGTAAATAAAGTAATTGGATTGGTAGAGACACGGTACTACGCCCGTGTCGTCAAGAAAAGAAAACATATACATATGGTCGGCAGCACACCACGTCAAAACACGGTTAAAGTGTCCAAAATTCTAGTCTCAGGACTCTTCTGGGCGGCACGATGTCGATCACCTGTCCCTTTTAACTTGGAAAAAATCGTACGTGCAGCTAATATTGCTGATTCTGGGCACCCAATAGCAGCTGGCTGCTGTAGTACTTAGAGAAAACCGTGTGAAGAACGTGTTCTTTCATGTATTTTCCTTAGTCTCCTCCTGCAACTTGAGTGTGCTATGATAGTACTATTGTGCGATAGTGGTAACTATGTGTGAGTTCCTTCTAAGAAGTCCCTCTCAAAATAACATCCCTCTGCGAGTAGAAAAGGGTTTTGTAATATTGCTAATTTCGTCAGTAGTTTATGTAATATTTTTTTTAAAAAAAAATAAAAAAACAAAAAAAATAAAAAATTAAAAGAAATAAAACTAAAATAAAAAAACCAAAATTTTATTACTAATTTAAAAAATATTAGTTTTAATACAATTTATCTAGATGATAGAAGTTGTACAAGGATGGAGATCTTCACTGGAACTTGGCTGGTGACAAGGCTGACCAAATAGACCACTGACGGTTGACAACAGCTTCTCAAGCAATATCGTTATCTCGGACCGAAGTTGAGTCATCTCAACACTAAGTCGAGTCGTCTAAGCCTCAACTTGTTCTTGTACAATCTCTTGGATGCCCGGAGATCGGGAGCTTAAACCTGATTGTGAGGAACCAGAAGTCAATACACTATGGTATGTCTGTATATCATTGGTTGTGGTGTTTGAGATACCATAAATCTAATTTCTATTAGATCCATCGAACAATCCAGCTTCCAATAAAAAATCCAGATTAAGTTCTGGATGATTCGAAGGATTGTTCTTATATTTCTCCTGCATTCGAGTGTTATATGTTTCTTGAAAAAAAATTATCAGCAAGTTTAAAAAAATATTATCTTAAGAAAAAACTCTTAAGTCATTAGTAGAAAAGTAATTATGCATTCTTATATGTAGTGAAGCTAGCTTTGAGCTTTATGACGTACGACCCATCATAAACTCTATATTCTTGCGGTGAAAAAACAAAGGTTTATCGATTATATCTTTCATGTTGTCCTTTGTCTTTCTTTTTACATCCATTATCGTGTTAAAAATATCTTCAAACATGTTCTTTTTAATACGTAAGGCATCTAAATTATAGTGGAGAAGATTAGTCTTCCAATAAGAAAGCTCTCAAAAATACTTTGTTTAACCTAGTTGTGAGTCACACCAGAACTAGAAAACTTATGCTTACCAAATTGAAAATAAAACACAATGTCTTGTACTGTGAGACAACATCATACAATTATTCACCCAACGGTACCGGCGGTTCAACATTCCTTTCAACTCCACCTACAAAGAAGTCATTTTTGTTCTTTATGTACTTGTCATCAATTGGCAAGAATCTCCAGTGGCAATCAAAAAAATACATTTTGCCACTATTTATTAAGGTGAAGGCTTTGTTATTTTTCACATAGTATGGATATGTTAGTTTTTCATACATGCTCCAACCAATAACCATCTCATACACAGCAATTGATAGTCCACATTAAAATTGCCTTCATCTGAAAATTTTATTTTCTCGAGACACCATACGTCAAAGTCTCGGAAGACTACAATTACTTCGACTCATCAATCAATAGTCAAAGACAAGCATCTATATTCCTACATGGACTATTAAAACCGGATATGATTGTAGATAAGAATATGAACTTTGGCCTCATACATATCCATGATGGTAATTTGTAAGCCGTGAGTATCACCGGCAATAAGAATATGATGCAGCAAATGGATTGAATTTGTTTGTACATAACCTAACACATACGTTTCATGGTTCTATTGAAAACTGAGGATGTACCTTATTAAATTGCTTCTAAGTTTCACCATTAAAAGGGTACATCATAACTTCATTAATCGCTTTATATGAATGATGTCATGTTATATGCTCAATAGTTTTTGGAGGCATGAATAACCTTTGCAGTTTAAGAGTGATTGGAAAATATCATATTTTTTTATGAGCGACAAGAGACTTTCCCCTGCCAGTTTTGAGTTTATACTAAGTATGCTCATAAATTCTACACTCGATCAAATCTACATTTTGCTAAGTAGTACAATATGCAGAAGTTTAAATATATGTCAATTTTTAAGTATTCTAGGCTAAAGGATTTTATCATGGATTTGACAGCATAGAAGCTGTCTTTCAACGTAATCCCTCTAGGTAAAAATCTTTTCGCCTATTTGATGATTTTATCGTAATCAGTCTAACTTAGCCCATGATTTGACTTGATGGTGAACACATATACAATGACTGATAATTTACTATAATTTGTGCATCCATCTTATAATGGTATCTCAGAATCTTTCAAAAGACCAAAAAAATAGTTGTGTATGCATTTGA
>Ga0325410_1000085_pt1 | contig 86803 bp, 50 predicted proteins | sample PopdelMetagenome_16_FD_206182 | JGI IMG/M metagenome (GOLD analysis project Ga0325410, IMG submission 206182) | Populus deltoides microbial communities from Bellville, Georgia, United States - Xylem-PdIQD-R3 | ecosystem: Host-associated > Plants > Phyllosphere > Stem > Wood/Secondary xylem... | reverse complement strand
TCCCGTGTTTTGCTCTCAATCAATTTCAATATCACCACGGCACCAACCTAAAAAAGTCAAAGTCAACCAAACTAAAAAGAAGAAATCCATCTACCGTTATCTCTTCCCGTGTCTTGCTCTCAAACCACCGTTATCAAAGAACTAAAAAACAAAGCATATTCATTTTATATACAAGTAAAATATTATGGACCTCAATACTTTTTTTCCTGATTTTGCTCTTGAATATTTCATTATTTTGCATTTAAGCCTGAGAAATTATTTTGATTAGCTTACTTTGAGATGACGATAACATGCCCTGGTATTATTATTATTATTTTGCTTGATTTTGTAAAAAATAAGGTTTTTTTCCTTGAAAAAAAATTAAAAATGAACGGACCTAATTTGATATTATTTGTAGAACAAGTTTTTTTTTTTTTCATTGTTTTCCCCTTTTACTTTGTGTTCTCTCCCTCCAGGATTGGGGTTTGATTGTGATCGCTTTAGCATTTGCAATTCTCTTTTGAGCATGAAACTGAGCTTGAAACTTATTTTTTCTATTCTGAGAAAGAAAAAATAAATTATTAAAAAAAAAAGAGTAAATAGTTGACCAAAGTCCATCAACAAGATTTTATCAGGTGCTTTCTTGTCACTTATTTTGTCGGAAAAAGTAAATTGAGTTGCTTGATTTTGTGTTTTTAACCAATTTTAAGGTGTTTAAGTTGAAGCATTAGTTTTGTCATCTTATAACGGCATGTATTATATGCTTTTAAATTAAAATAGATTGAAAATTCATTTTTCTAGCTAAAAAGTCATCTACATTGGTTTTCTAATCACCTATTTGGTGGTGGGATTCTAGGCTTTTAAACAACACGTCGAATACCACAATATTTTAATAGGCCAAGTGCACTGCCCCACCTATGCTCGATTGCATCACTTGTGTTTTTTAAAAATCCTTTTCCAAAATTTAGATATAATTTTATTAAAAACTAATTGTTTAATCAAAATATATACAAAGCTTGACCGGTTACAAGCTTGAGTTATTAATTAACGGTTAGGAGGTTCGGTAAAGTTTACTTAATTTTTTTTATTTCATTATCTGTTTTTTATTTTTTTTTTACTTTTAAAGGGTTTTTTTCTGATTTTTTAAGAGGAATATAGGTTGCCTTGAGTTTTATTTTTTTTTTATTCTATCATTGCTTAGATGCACCTCTTTTTTAAAAAGAAATTTTTTTATTAGATTAAATTAATTTATTTCACAACTCAATATTAAATAGACCTAGTACTGTCTTGAATTTTTTTTTTTTTGCTCTTGAATTGTTGAATCTTGCTCTTTAGCTTAGATGTAAAATTTAAAGATTTACAACTTTAAAAAATTAATTTTATTTAACAGATTGATCTGAATTTACTTAGTTTTTTTTTTTAGTTTCAACATCAAATTGTTTTCTTACATTTTTTTCCACTTATTATGGGATTTTATTTTTGCCTTGAAAAAAAACACGTGTTGCTTGTAGCGTTTATTTTTTTTACTTTGTTCAATTCATTTTCTACTATTATTTTTGCTTTTAAATTAAACGCGAACATCAAATGTTTTTCATGCACCGTTTCAATTTCTTTTGAAACTCGTGTGGCCCCGAGTCTTGGGTTCTCGACTCTCAAGTCACGAGTGAATCTATTGGTTCAAGCATGGCTTTAAAATATTATATTTTGATATTTATTTTTTTATTTTTTTTTAAATTCGGTACTCACTCTCTTAAATTTTATTTTTATCTCAGATTCCTTTATGAATTTATGACTTTAAAAAATTAAAATTTTATCTTTTAATTTAATATTTGATGATATTTGAGGTTTTGATCCTCAATTTTCATTGATTTTTTTAATTTTATTTTTTATCATTTTAATTCTTAAAGATTGATAGTCATTTATTTTTTGAATTATTTTTCTATAATTTCGAGTCGGTAATGTATTTCTTAAAACACATCTATAGCACTTAAGCATCATTTTCTATGCTTCACAAAAAAATGGTTTGGCCTGCGGGTAAGCTCTCTGTTATTTTCTATACGCACATGTACTTGTATATAATATTAATACTTATATATTTTCTTAAGTCTGGATAGGGTTGTATTAAATTGGATGAAATTTATATTTTATTTATTATCTGACATACAGGGATTTTGGATATCCGATCCAAAACAATTAAATTTTATAAAGACTCAACTATTTAATTCGGCTCAGATGAGCATTTATCGAATTTGAGACAAGTTATTATTTATAAATAAATTAAGGTTTTTGAAATTTTCTTAGAGGTTCAGTATTTAGAGAGAGAGTATCCGTAAGGTGAATGATGGCCCGTCAATATATTACATATTTTTTTCATAATAAAAGAAGTAATCAACTCATTTAAATAAATTAATTTATAATCAACTAAAAACGAACTGTAATTACATCCCAGTCCTTCTATATATATATATATATATATATATATATATAAAAACTAATTCCTATTTCCTGGGACCACTATTTATCCACCAAGGAAAAGTAGCAGGAGTAGTACAAAAACGAAAGTAAGGGAGTAGTAGTACGTTTTGATGACATGTTATTATTTTTTTATTATAGCAAAACTAAGAGTCTCAGAAAATGGCAGAGTCAAAACGCTAGTTTTATTCATAAGTTGAGTCAGCCACGGAACGCAGCATGCCAAAACACCCCGAACACCCAAACACAGCCAGGCAGGAAATTTCATCCCATACAAAACAATGCTTCTTCGACTTCTCTTGCTACTATCGGTTCTTGGCTCGTCCTGGATCGGATGGGTCAATTCACATCAGGAATCAGGTGAGTGGAGCTGCGAGTCCGACGAAGAGATCAGAATAGAAGCCGAGTTCAAGCCTGGATTCATCACCCTCGATGGCCACGCCGATGATTGGAAAGACATTGATGGCTTGGACTCCTCACTGCTTCCTGCTCTCGACCCCGATGACGATAAAAAATACACAGGAGGAAAAATGACTGTCAAGGTAAGGATTTTTTGTTCGAAAATTAGTATCACGCTTTAATAAATCAGCTGTTAATAAATCACAGTGAATTTCGCAGGCCTTGCATGATGGTAACGATGTGTTTTTCTTGTTGCAAGTTGATGGGAACTATGCCTATACAAAAGGGTAATTTTTGGATTGATTTGTCGCATTATTTATCTATTGGATATGGAATTAATTTTTCTGGTTGCTTTAGTGCTGATTTTTTTTTATTATCTATATTCACATCAAATTCTTGTCTCTACTTTCCTTTTGTTACCTTTTATATAATTTTTTTTTCCTGCTGGGTTTCTTCCGTTTCGGGAATGGTTAAGAGAGTGCATGTTTTGGTTAACTCAAATTGCTGATGCTTTAACTTCTCAATTTTGAAGGCTTTTTTCTCCTTTTTTGCCCCTTTTCGCTGGATTGAATTGGATTTTTATGCTGCAGTGAGAACAATAAATGCCCATCAGTTGCTCTCATGTTTCCGATTGGCGATGAAGCAACCTATCACAATGTAAGTTACTCCACTGATTATCTGGCATGCTGTCACGTTGTTAGCTCATCATGTTCGTCTTGGTTTCTCAATCAGAGAGTGAAAATTGAGGATTGCTCGTATCTTTTTAGATGGGTGGCTGCAAGGAGGGAACTGGTACTTGCAATAGGAAGACTTGCAAAGGTCATGAAGTTGATATTATGCACTTCTCAATTGGAAATGCTATCCCAGGACGACTCTATGGTGGGAATCCATTAGACAACGGAGATGGAAATGGAGGTGACAGGTGCTGCCATATTAACTTCTTCACTATCAGAACCATGGGATGACATGTTTTGCTGGTGATATTTGCATAATTTGGTTATGTTTATTTTAATTTTAATTTCTTTATTCTCTCTTCTGAACAGGTTTGGTCATTTGGTTGATCTCTATTCTTGGAATCCACACTGTAGATACCTTGATGGCACTGGTCCTTCAGGTACTTCTTGAATTAACTATTCAGTTTTAATTGTTAATTGGGTGAAAAAGGTATGTTTGCATGATATGAAAATGATGGGACTGCCTTTAAAGGGAAAAAAAGGAAAGTGGGATGAAGCACTAACCAAAGTGATTAGAAGGAGCACAATCAAGGTGGCTTAGAATTCATTACATGCTCTTCCAAAATCAAAGCTTTCTTTTTATGAAGCTGTCCATTTAATGCTTTGTTGATAATAACTCTCACCTTAAGACATTTTCAAAGATCTCGATATGTTAAGCCTTCATCCTCTGTGCTATCTATTCTCCAAGGACATCCACTGATGTATGCATCTTAAATACTTGTCTTCCATTATGCACTGGAATGCTCTCCATCCTATCCTACTAAACTCCTGTCACTCTAACCATTGTGTAATCCAATGGCTGCACCTTTCTTGGACGGACTGTCCCAGGCTCAAACCTGAGATTTGCACCCCTTGCTAAGTGGAGCTTACAATTCTTCCTTCCTTTCTATCTACTAACACTAATAATTAAGTGTATCGACTTTGGTATAAAGAACCCTTTATTCCATGGAAACTATTTTTCCATTGGCTTTGCACTTGTTTTGCAGCCGTCCATCTTATGTTTAAGATCCTTACATTTTTAATCAGGTCACTTGTTTCTTCTTAGTTTTCACCATGTCTCTAATTCATAATTGTTATAGTTTATTGTGCCGTACTTGTGCCTTCTTAGAGGGTGTTTGAGAGTGTGGTAGCGGTTGTTTTTCAAAGTGTTTTTTGTCTAGAAATGCATCAAAATAACGTTTTTTTATATTTTAAAAATCATTTTTGACATCAGCACATCAAAACAATCTGAAACCATAAAAATAATAATTAAATTTAAGCAAAAAAAATAATAATTGAATTTTCATGGAACGCGGTTTGCACGGCGTTCCAAACGCTACCTTAGTAAATTCCTTCCAAATCCTATTCTCAATTAGCTTGACTACTAACTTCTTCCTTCTCCAATCTGTCAAATATCTTATTCTCGAATGAGATTAAACCTTAAACTATTTCGGATAGAAGAGTAAAAGTTGATAATTAAAATACTTGTCCCTATCAAACCAATAACAAAAAGACGCAGAATGGGAACTGTACAACTTGCTATAGCTTCAGCCATTGATGTGTATTTTCTGTAGTAGTATGTTCTATTATGATTTGATATGCATGATCAGAGTGTTTCACTTCTCGAAACCACATTCATGGTTCCTGACCAGACATGGCCTTAAATGCTCTATATGAAGATAACTTGTAGTCTTGTACTTGTTTGGCACTTGTGTGGTGATCATGTAACTATTGAATCAGAATCAGCACTCGAGGATTAAGATGTTTGGTAACCCCGTTGCCCTACAGAAGTCTTTTTACCTCACAAAATTAGTCATGATAAACTTTTTGCAAAAAAGAAGTCAAAACAGTCTTTACTTCCAAACACTGCTTTGCTCACCACTTCTGTGGTGGTAACACGAATTTGATCCTTAGTGTTCAAACTTTCAATTTGTTAGTTTCCCTTATTTTCTTTTCCTAGGAGGAAATGTAAATGTCTCACAAATTTTTTTATAGGCTCCGAAAAGAAGTAGTGGGGTGATTTTGATAATCATGAGCCTCTATGCTATTTTAAGATCTAGCTCATCTTGTTCAACTAGAAATTGTCCTAGGAGCTCTACCTATTGTGGCGGATGATTTGCTATGAGTCTTTGTAATAATTTACCAAGCCCACTTTCTTTGGCTTTCAGAAGCATATCTTTATGCGTATGGGATCTTTTCTTTCTTCAGATATACACTTTCTTAACCTAACCACAAATCCAAACTTCTGAATTCCTTTTTTGATGTTGGTTGTTATCCATTTTAACAATGTTTGCTATTCATTTCTTAGTTTGCATGTTTGGTTATTTCAAGTCAACCTTTTAATGGTGAGCAAGTAATAACCAATCTTTTTTCAGGAAATGATTCTAGTGGCCAGAATAACTGGAAGGGGGCATGGTGGCACAGTAGCTTCAATGTCCACTCAGGTGATTGCCCTTTTTTTTTTCTTCCTTGGTTTGATTTTCAAAACATTGTTCTTCTACCTATTATTGTTGATAGCCATGATGCCAAATTGAGAAAACCTATAGCTTTAGCATGCTGAGAAATCTATGCAGCTTTTTTGTACAATTAAGAAAAAGAATGTGACTCATACAAGAAGCGTGATCAGCTTTGTTAAACACACATCAATGTGCATTGTACAAATTCGCTCTAGGCTAGATTAATCATGTTTTCAATATCCAATAACATGAGTTTCTATTTTGTATGATTAAAGATGGTGCTTAAGGAGCCATGCATCAAAATCTGTGCTGTGAAAAGGGAACTTGAAATTGGAAAAGAATTGAATTTCACTATTTCTTAAGAAAATTGCCTCTAAGACACAGTAAGTTCAATTTGGTTCCGTATCACCATTTCTGTGCAGCCTGCTGTTTTAGTCTCAAAGTATGGATTATGATCTGCCTTTTATCCATATTCGCCTTGTATGCTTTTGACAGCATCTACATCTTTCTCCTTTGAAATTTGATTTTAATATTTTGCAACAGGTTTTGTAGAGGAAGACAGTCCTTATACACCAGATAGTCAGAAGGGAACGTATTTCTTTGAATTCTCTCGGCCTTTAAGAACCATGGATCGTCTCCAACAGGTTAGAAACCCATCCATGACATTCAGATATTTGGTTGCCCTTGGGCTCGAATATAAGAAATTTTATAGTAGTTCGCTTTACGCAATTTCAGTGAATGTTTTAATCCATGTTTTGATGTCACATACACCATGTTTTCCTCACTCGCTTTTTGTTAAAGAGGGTTATTATGTCTTCTAAAAAAAGAGAGAGACAAAGAGAGTACCATGTTTTTCTCACTCGCATAACCTTGATTCTATTTCATCGCCATTGTGGCTGGCTTGATAATAATATCACGTGTGCTTAGAGAGGATATCTGCGGTTTGATACTAACTTCTCACTATGCTTGTTATTGAGCTTTGCTCCCAACATCAACACTTGAATCGGAAAGGAATCAAGGATACACATCGGACCTTATACTGTTTGATTGTTGCATAGGTTTGTAGTTGAAAGTATTACCTTGCAGCAAGAGGTTCTGAATGAGCTTCTTTCTCTAATTTCTGCAGGATGCTCAGTTTACAATTGGTGGATCTAGCAAGATGGCTGTCGCATTCTGGTATCCAGTTGACGGGAATTCATGGCATGGATCTGGTCACTATTCTGTCAACTGTGATTGGATACCCCTGGACATCTCTACAGGCAGTTCTATGTTAAAGGCATCTACAACAGGCAGCTCAGGAGAGGTTGCCAGTGCCTTTGCCCTTCTATTATCAGTTGTCTCTATATGTCTCTCTGTTTTTGTGGGATATAGAGCAGCAACTAGATCCAGGAATGAACCCTATGAAACAGTGGGAAATCTTTAGGCCAGCAATGGGGCTCTGTGAGTGTACCGTAATTGAGAACTGTACTACTTAGCTTGTACTTCGATCACCACCGCAACCTTGTCTGTACTTCGATCACTACCACATCGATAGATTTTTTTTTAATTTATTATAACTCAATTGTTAGTTTATTGAAACCTTTATGATGTGTTTTATCACTTTCCTTTTCTTTTTGGGTATTCTTTAACTGATGCTGCATGTATTTTGCTTTTTGATAGCGTGTGCTATACACCAGCCTTTTGGTTTTTGAAGTTGCAGTGCACAAGTCACAGGTTTACAACGCTATCTATAGACAGATGGTTTCCTTCAACAGTTGTCCAGGTGCGGCGCGCCCTCTTCTGCTCATCTTCCCTTTTTGTCCAGGTGCGGCGCGCCGTGACAAGTAAGAACAGTAACTAACCCTAAAAAGTAAAAACTACAGGCGAACTGTAACCAATCCAAAGCTTATACAGCGAGCGATATCAATTATATAATCTGCAGATGCGCTTTTCTTTTGAGAATCAGGCTGCAATGGCTGGTGATGGAAGCAAAAAATCTCAAGTATCACCAGCTCCTCCTCGAAAAATGAATGTTCAAAAATTTGAAGAAAACGGAGCACCTGAACTCGAGAGTCTCCACTCAATCGTATCAAACCGAACAAACAATAATTTCCGATCTCTAAGAAACAAGAGAAGAATAACCACTGCTTACAACAAGCAAGCTGCAAAATAGAGACCTAGAAAGAGGAAATTAGGACTGTCTGCTAAAGCGAAGGATGACCTGGATTCGGCTTCGATAAAGTCCGTCGCCGAGTTTGCTGGAGAATTGAACTTAAAAAAGAATCCAGGAATTTATGGTCCAAGCAGTTTCAAATAATTATAACGCTGGATCCCATAAAAAGACCAAATTCCCAAATCCAACAAAAGGGAGCCCAAACACATTTCGGACTCATGGAGAAATAAATGAGGCCCATCAATTATTTTGGCCCAAATAAGAACTTGCTGAAAAAACAGGAAACAAACTTAAAATCAAATCCAGTATCTATCTATCAGAAAGAAAGCAGTCAACTCACCTCTCAAACAGGTAATTCCACTCTCCCTCTCCCTCTCCCTCTCCCTCGCCCTCTCTTTCGATTCGATTTATTTATTAGCATGAATCTCTTTAGATCTCAGTTACCATTGACCAATTTATGCTAAACAAATTTGGAATTCGAAGTTAAATAATTGGTGAATTTTGAGTAGACTACTGATATTCAGTAATTGTATGCAAGTCTTGGAGATTTGGAGTATAGGTAGTAGGAGATGGGAAGGATCAAGCCTCAAGCTCTGCTGAAACAGAGCAAGAAGAAGAAAGCGCCGAGTCGAATAAGCGTCGCTACTATTCTCTTATGCTGCTTCATTTTTATACTGACTGTATTTTTCTTGTGTTCTACGTACAAAAACTGGTCGCTAAGGTATGTCAAGTTCAAAGTTTGATGATTTATCCTTTGTGCTGTAATATTTGATGATGATTTACAGTTTGGATGCCCCAAATTTTTGGATTCGGATCTGTATTTTTCTGTACGCACGTTGGCTAAAATATTTTTTCATTGTGGAAATGCAATGTGTTGATTGTCAGGTTAGATTGCGCATCTTTCCTTTTCTTATTTTCTGCTATTATGCTTGATGCAGTTCTGTAATTGAGCGGATTCTTGCGTTGCAAGAATTAATACAGCATCGTTTGGTTCGGGAAATGTTTTATGATAATTATGACTCTTTATGGGGTTTTTCTTTTGAAGTTTGAAATATAGAGGGGCCATTCTTGTGATATGCTAAAATTTGTGGGCTTGTTACTATAATGGTGTCCATCTGGGTCTTGAGAGCTGTCCCTCAATGGGATCATAATTGGATAATGGCCTATAAATTTTACGAGGAGAGTTTATATTTATATTAGGTGTTATACCTTAAAAGTTAAAAGTTTATGAAAATGAGCTTTGATTGATTTTTTATTTCGGGTTGAGTTAGGTTTTTAAAGTGGTTTTTTAAAGCTATGAGTATATTTATCATGTTTTTTTAAGATTTTTTATAAGTGTTTTGAATAAAAATAAGTAAAAAAATAGGTTTTGGAATTTTTATTAGTTATTTCCATTTTCAAATAAAAAGCAGTACGTAAATGTGTTTGGTATTGCGATAGCTGTTATGGTTGTGATTTGAAAAAAAATTATTTTATAAAAAGTACTTTTAGTTGAGGTTGTTTTGAAAAAATAGATGTTTGGTTAAAACTGTGGTTGAAATTGAGGTTGAATAAAAAATAGTTTAATGTGTTTAGTTAAAAATGTTTTTGAAATTGAGGTTATAAAATAATTTTAAAAAATATTTATTAATATTGATGGTTTTTAATTTAAATATTATAGATTTAACTATTGTTATTACATTATGAAATAAATAATATTGATATTAAATATTTTTTATTATTCCATTAAACTACGTGCAATTTCATCACGTACTAAATCTATCCAACTAGGATTATATTTTCCATGGTTTCTTAAGCGCGCAACAACATCAGGTAAAAATATCATCAAGAACAAAATTGGGATTGCAATTAGATGATCTCCTTCTAATTTTTTGAATAAAACACAATTAAAAATAAAAATAAAAACTAAAATTTTTTAACTGGGTCGGATCCGGCAAGAATAAAATTGGGATTGCAATCAAATTCTGCAAATGTTACATCATCAAGCGATCTTTTTCTAATTTTTTGAATAAAACACAATTAAAAAAAATAAAAATTGAATTTTTTTTATAGGGTTAAACCCGGTTCAATATATTTAGCTTTGAACTATATCCGGTCGGACCAAAATAATAACCAGAAGTTTATGTGAACAATGAAGAGTAAAAACTATCACCAAATATTTGATGCCTGCAATTTACATTAAACGCACCTGCAGCCACGTAAACAAACTGCCTATACCAGGAAATGTTGCTGAGTTGTAGTGACCAATATTTTGAAGATACTACTGTGGGGCCAATTGCTTCTGTAGAACCCAGAAACACATGGATTATCTGTGTTCATCTGTTGGGTTATTGCTCAGGAACTTATTTTGTTACTAATTCATGCAAGACCTTCAGTCGTAAGAGTTTGTTTGCCAGGAAATTGAAGAGGTGGATACAGATGAGCACTATCAACCTAAATCCCATGCAGGGGTTATCGATGTGACTGTGAAGCAGAAAGTCTAAAAGCTGATCTACAAATCCGAAGCTTTTCCATGTTGCTTTAGTCGTCCATCCCACATTGCATTTTACCAGCCAAACTTGCGACAAGGAGAGTAGAGCATTTAGGGTTCGTCCATCCCGCATCGCATTTTACCAGCCAAATCGGGGACAGTAGTGCATTTAGGGACGAGTCATCCCATTAGAGGCGCAACCATGAATTCGTTCAAGCTATTAAATTAGCATGTATAGCGAGCCAGCTCTATTCTAGTGATTTTATTTCTCACGCTGGATAATACACAAATTTTACAATGTATAAAGAATGGGTTGTAATTTTACTTGGAACAGTTAAAGAGACTCTGATTTTGCCTCCATAATGTTATTGATAACATGATGGATAATGTTTGTAAACTCCACTCCATTAAACTCAAATAAAGTTGGAATTTTTATTGATGCATGGACGGTAGCAAGTCAAATATCAACCACTGGATTCATGAGATTCGTAGATGAAATTCACTTATTTAATGTCTAAAGATATCCATCCAATTGTTGTTATTTTTTCGGTAAATAAATTCTTTAAGACTATACATATATATATAAAGCTTAGGGAACACCGAGTGGACTATAATCACATCAACTGGATTTTGTTCCTGAAATTAAAGATTTCCTGTCATTTGAAATGCTTAGCATATGGATACCTTCAATATCAAATTCAAATTGTTACTCATTGGAAGGGTCTAAGGTTTTTGTTTGCATGTTCCAGACCTGGACCTATTTAGGGCAGACCCTTTCAAGCAAGTTCTCAAGCTCAGGGTTTATTTCAATACCATCTTCTTCCAACCTCTGCCGCATCTCTGGGGCCAATTTGCCAGCAGCTATGTAAGTCTTTAGCAACAAATCGTAAGCATTGGAGTCAAGACGATTGATGTGCTTCAAAATCTTGCATAGTCTCTCAGCACCATTAACATCTTTCTCATCTTCAAAATAAGCAAAAAATGCACTCACTGTTTTTGGCTCTGGTTGCCATTCAATCTCCTTGACCTCGGAAAATGCAGCTTTCATGTGCTTCAGAGCCAAATCCAGTTGATGGTTCTTCAAGAAGAAAACCATGAACATCTCTCGGGCATTAAAGAACAATCCTTCGGTCCTCTTAAGAGCATCATCAAATATTAATGCAGCTTCTTCATACATGTCATGCTCTAGGCAGGCTCTTATAGCAACATTTGCTAACCTCATATCATAACTGTGGCAACTGGACTCCCACTCCTTAAAACACTTCAGTAGACCCTCAACATCTTTTAACTTAGCAAGAGTGTGAAGCATGGTAAGGTAACTAACATTGGTCGTTGTGCGGAAGTTCGACTTTAGGGAATTCCACACCCGATTGACCTCACCTAGGTTAGAAGTGCCAGCATAAAGGGTAATCAGAAAATGATAAGCTTCACGGTAATCACCTTGTCTGCGTTTTTTCTTAATTTCACGTCCACGCTCTATCTGTTCCTCTACCTTTTTGAGAGCCGATTCAGCTTTGTCAAAATGTCCAGCCTTGACATAGATTGTAGCAAGGTTAGTGTATGTAGTCCAAGAAAAAAAATTTTGACCATCCATTTTCATCTCATCTAGAACTCTCTCTACCCCCTCAAAATCATTTAAGCATCCATAGCTCTGCATCCACATGTTATAAGTGAAGGTACATGGAGATACGCCTTTCTGCTTCATCTCTTGTACTATGGGGAGCACCTTCTCAGGTTGGTCCAATCTCAAATGTAGGCTAATGAGATTGTTAAAAGGCAAAGAAGTTAAAAGAAACTTCATCTTGTCCATTTTTTCAAAAAGAGTCAGTGCTTTTTCAGACATAAGTTCCCTGCAGTAACAGCTCAGAAGCGCTCCATGAGTTGAATGATTTTGCTCAGATGGTGAGAGGTCCTCAAAATAATTCTCGGCTGCAGCAATCCCTTCTTTCTTTGCTATAAGATCTAGGTATACTGCATGGGAAACGTTCATTTTCCTCTTCTGCATCCACTCCATTACCTGCAAGACACAAATCAAAGCGATCCCAATCAACTCAAAGAATAGAGGAAACAAAGAAAGAAGACGCATAGCTTACAAAACTAGAGCACAACTATGAAACAAAAATAAAGTAGCCGAAGCAACATTTTTGCGCAATTTGAGGAGTACAAAAGGACAGTACATTGTTTTCAAATCTCAATTACAAGAAACAAGCAATCATGGTTGCCCAACCAAAACACTTGTGTCGTGGTGATATGGGGATCTCTAGAAACAAAATATTCATTCATTCATAGCTATGGGCTATAGCCATATTTGTTGCTGGATTCAATGACATTCCAAGCACTCGCGTTACTTTTCCAATTTGGGTTATCAATGCAGGCATCGGTATATCAATACACTCAAATCTTAGTCTAAAATTAGATTGGAAAAAAAATTAAAACAACCCTTAGCCTTAAAGGTGAATCAACGGCCCTGGGGATGTGAAAAAATCAACAGATTTGACAAATGAAACAGAGACAGACAAATGGACCTCAATGGCATAGTCGAACCTGCCGTACTTGCGGAGCTCTCTGATGCAAGCAAGGAGATCGACTTTGTTTGTTTTTCCGCCCTCCAACACGAAATCATTTAACGTCTTTGACACGCTCTCCCCGCTTGCCCCTAGTTCCGACAACCTCTTGTACAGCCGCTTCCGTTTTTCCAGCGCTACAGGCACCGCCTCTGCCGCCGTGCACAGCTGCCGCACCACCCATGATCCCGTCCATAACAGATGACTTGGACTCTTCGTCATGTACTTAGATTCACTGTTAATTAAAGCGTTCTCTCTCTCGAGAATGGGGTTTTAGTAGGGTTTGTGATTAGAAATTTTAGATGGTTTTATTAAATAATACTCTAAAGGCGTGGGGAAAGTACTGTAGCTTCCCCCCGCCTTTTAACTTTTCTCATTATTAATATATAATAATTATTATTATTATTATATTATAACATATATACTAAAAAGTAAATGAAACGTTGAGATTGTTTTTTTTATATATAATTTTTTTTTAATTTAATTTTTTAATGTTAAATTTTTTTATTTAATTATCAGACTTTCATAATATAGATCCTGGATTTGATGAGTTAACTTGGTTTGACAAGTTAACCTAAAATTTTTTTCTTTTTAATTTATTTATTTCGTTTAGTTTAGTTTGTTAATGTTAAATTTTTTTCTATTTAATTATCAAACTTTCAAGACACATATCCTGGGCTTAACGGGTTAACCCAGTTAATTCTGGGTAAACCTGTCAATTTTTTTTTCTGTTTAGTTATTAAACTTTCATGACGCGAATTCCAAGTTTGACGGGCTAACCTGGTTTGAAGGGTTAACCCAATTAATTCATAGTTTTTTCTTTTTCTTCATTAGTGTTTTTTTTTTCCTGTTGGTTTTTTTTCTTTATTTTTTTCTTTTTAATTAATCTATTTAATTATCATACCTTTATGATACGATGTTATTGCCAGACTCACATCCAATGCTCTTGGGTTCGATGTTGCAGCCATATTCACTTAAACTTAAGTCATGTAAGTTTAATATTATTGTTAATATTATAAATATTACTCCTGGGTCAAGTGTTGCAGCTAGATCCAAGACTTTTGAGTATATCTTTGCAGAAAAACCTAACACTCTTAGATCTTAGCTTTTTTATATATTTTTTATGCAAGAAAAAAAATTAACCCATGACGTATGCCTTTGTTTTTTTTCCTTTTTCTTTTTCTTTTTAAGCCTTTTACTGTGAACTGCACGGTGCAGTTCATAGTGAAAAAACTTATACTTTTAGTTTATTTTTTTCTATAGTTTCTTAATATTAAATTTTTTCTGTTTAATTATCAGGCTTTCATGACACGGATGCCATGTTTGATGGTTTAACCCAATTGATTCAGATTCTTTTTCTTTTTCTTCATTAGTTTTTTTCTTCCTATAGGTTTTTTTCTCTTTGCTTTTTTCTTTTTAATTAATCATTTTTTTTTAAATTTAATTCATTAATATTAAATATTTTTTCTATTTAGTTATCACACTTTATGATTCAAATCCCAGATTTTACAGGTTAATCCAATTGATTCAGATTTTTTTCTTCTTTTTCATTAGTTTTTTTCTTCCAATTTTATTTTTTAATATTATATGCAGTTCACAGTGAAAAGACTGATGCCTTTAGTTTTTTTTTTTGTTTTTTTTTCTTTTTATGCCTTTCACTGTGGACTGCACAATGCAGTCCACGGTGAAAAGGCCGATACTTTCTTTTTTTTAATTAATTTTTTATTTATTTTGTTGATATTAAATGTTTTTCTATTTAGTTATCAAACTTTCATGATACGGATCTTAGGTTTGACGGGTTAACTAAGTTAATTTATATATTTTTTCTTTTTCTTCATTAGTTTTTTTTCTTTTGAATTAATATTTTTTTTATTTAATTTAGTTCATTAATATAAAATTATTTTCTATTTAGTTATTGGTTGATGCCTTTTTTTCTATTTAGTTATCTTAGGTTTGGCTAATTAGAGAAAAAAAATTTCTTTTTGCTTTTTTGTTGTTTTTATGCTTATGACACGACCTTATAGCCAGACCCACATCCAAGGCTATTAAGTCTGATATTGCAGCTAAACTCATTTAAATTTGGGTCATGCAAGTTTAATGTTATTATTAATATTATAAATATTACTCTTAGGTCAGGCATTGCAGTCAAACTCAAGATTTTTGGGTATAGCTTTGCAGAAAGACCTAACACTTTTAGATCTTATCTTTTTTTGGTATTTTTTATGCAAAAAAAAGTGACCCGCGACATCACGCGGTTCATGTAACTAATTTTTATCATTTTTTGTGAGGGTATTAATTTTATATATTTTTTAAATAAATAATAAAATATTATTAGTTATTTATGAGCACTGTAAAATTTTTGGGTTTCGTTTACTTCTATTATGTTTTTGTTTTTTTTTTCTTTCTTTCTTACACTAAAAATACTCACCTTCATTAATGGCATTTTTCGTCCTTAATCAATATCACTTCTGTCAATTTTAACCTAGTTCACTGCAATTATACCCTTGAACTTTTGGTATTGGTGCATAAATTAGCTCCCAACGTATATTTGGTATTATGATATAGTATAATATAATTTAATCAATTGTGTATAATGTAACACATAATATTGTAGTCCACATATTTTATTTTTATTAATAATTTGGTCTTTATTTTAAAATCCTTGCTCCTTGTATTATTCAAGAATCATATTTTAGTTCAGGTTATATTTTTATTTTTATTTTTTGCAATTAGGTTCTTATATGATTATTTTAATCATATAACGGTTCATTGCGTAATTTTTTTATGTAGTACTTCTAATGTAATGGGTCATCACAATTGTAATGATTTATTGTATCATAAATTTAAAAATTACACAACTAAATAAAAGAATATCATACATCCAACTAAACATTTCATAAATACTTTAATTATAAATTGAATCAGCAGACCTTAATAGCACATGATTCATGATTTTGTGGCTTGGAAATTCCACTTTGACTTTTAGTCAGATAATTTAAGACTTATTTACATGATTTTTTTTTATATCATTATCGTTCAAATTTCACTTTGAATATAATTTAGTATCGTTGTATGATTGACGTTTCGACATTCGACACCAATAATAATGTGTGTGTCACATCTACACATGATAGGTCATTCAAGAGATGTTATCACAGTTAACGTGAGTTCAATCACTTTATGAGTTTTGTTATCAAAAAAACATTTATTATAAGAGAGAGGAGACTCATGTGTTATATAAGCAACTAAGACTCTTATCTCCTACTTGATGTGACATGGTTGCATCATCATAGCCTTTAAGGTGAGGAGCTGGGTAGCATAACATGACTATTATTTCCATAAACAGAGTTAATAATTATGTGTGTTCACATCCGCACATGATAGGCTCCTTAAGAGATGTTGTCTTAGGTAACGTGAATTCAATCACATAATGAGTTTTGTCATTAAAAGGTCTTTCGAGGAGAGAGGAGACCTTTGTGCTATATAAACGACTAAAACCCTCATTTTCAAACCAATATGAGATTATAACATCATCATAGCTCCTCGGTCGAAGGGCTTGTGTAGCACAACATGATTGATATTCTCACAAATAACATCAATAATGATGTGTGTTCATATCCGTACATAAATTATCGTGATTTCAATCACATAATGAATTATATAATTGAAAAGTAACCTTTTAATAAAAGAGAAGACTCGTATTATAAATGCAACTAAAACTGTTGTCTTCAACCAACGTGAGACGGTGACATCATCACAACCCAACCATGGCTGCTGCCCCATACTTTTTTTATATGTATTATCAACATCTTTTTGCACGAAATCATAACACATCGAGTGGACTGTATTTCTCCACTGAAAAATTGCTTGTCATTTGAAACGCTCGACAAAGGATTTCTTCAATGTCAATCACCTGGCTGGAACTTTCCATCAAAAAAAAAAAAAATTAGTCTAAACTGGTCTCAGCTAAATTCTAGCCATTTGTTAAGGTAATTGGTTACTCTGGACCGAGCATATTTTAAGACAGACCTTTTCCAGCAAGTTCTCAAGCTGACGTATTGGGCGGATAGGCTTGCTAAGGTTGATTTTGGGCTTGTTTATCATGATTATTACCAATTGGGCTCGACCATTTTAGCTTAAGCTCGGTCTTCTTATGTTTAATCAAACCGTTCAGCTTGGCCCTGGACCTGCAAACTTCGACTAGTAATCATGACTGAGAAAAAAAACTGAAAAATTAATTAAATTAAAATAATAATGAAAATTAATTGAAAAAATTGAATCATAAAAAACTGATTAAAATATTTTAAAAAAATAACTGATAAAAAAAATAATTAAAATATATAGAATATTTTGATATAATATTTTACATGAAAAATTTAAAGTATAAATCAAAAATTTTATCCAAGTATTTAATCAAATAAATCAATAATCATCTATATAAATAAACAAAATAAAATTCTTAACAATAAATAAAAAAACTTGAAAAATTAATCTTATAAAATAAAACATTTACTCATCTGTATCTCCGGATTTTATTTATTAAATTCAATAAAAAATTAATAGGAATAGAGAACATAAGAAGCTGATTAAATAAAATTAATTTAGTTATTTTTTTAGATAAAAAACTAAAACTAACTAAATATGATAGCCCTGATCAAGGCTGTCCTTAGATTATTTTTATAGTTATTTATTCTGTAATAACAAACAGTGGCTCGTATGTTGTCTTCTATGTTATTTCTGGTAATGGCAGGTTAACAATCATTCTGTTGTTTTGAAAATAATAAAATGAATCGCCAGAGGAGAGAGGTCAAGAGGTGGAGAATGATGGAGATAATTAAAAATTAGAATTAAAATAAAATGCACGAGGAGATGGTAGGTGCGTGCAGTGTTAGGTACAGGGTGACATGATATCGCCCATAATACCAACAACGCTTTCACAGACAACATGATCTCCTGGCAATGCATGGGCGATGGCGCAGGGTCCTCTGAACTGGCCCGCTATCATCACACACAACCGAATCACATCATATATTTTATTTAAAAATATTTTAAAATAATATTTTAAAATTTATTTTTAATATTAATATAAAAATAATTTTAATAAAAAATTATTTAAATTCTGTTTTGACAACAATCCCAAAAGAGAGCTAAGTGTGCATATAAATTAAATTTATTCTTAAATATTTATTATCGGGATTTCCCCTTCACAAGCAATTTGAGCAACCACATGAAGTGCCGATTTTGAGAGTCCCCTTTGTGTACTTGCGCAACCCGTTGAAAGTCCCAATTCCATGCGTCTCGTTTGTGTACCTTCCTAGCTTGATTGCATTGACCGGTTCACGCCGTAATTAGTAATATTAATAATTAGAACACATATAAATAGAAATTCGCCTCCTTATATAAAAATTAGAAATTATATTTTTTAACTCTAAGGATGGATCAGATTTTAAATTTATTTTTTTAAAATTACCAGTTTATATGTCATGAATTTCAGAACTACTAGAAATTTATATGATTAATAACTTTAAAATTTTAAAAAATTAGTTAATATATATATATAAATTAATCTGGACATTAAAAAAAAAACTATATTCCTTCTCTAATTGATATAATAATCTTCAGGTAAAATGCTGATATAATTTAATTTTTTAAAATTACCAGTTTATGTGTCATGAATATCAGAACTACTAGAAATTTATATAATTAATAACTTTAAAATTTTAAAAAATTAGTTAATATATATATAAATTAATCCGGACATTAAAAAAAAAAACCCATATTCCTTCTCTAATTGATATAATAATCTTCAGGTAAAATGTTGGGCTGATTGTGGGAGGCAGCCGGGAGTACACAGCACGGTAAAAGTTAAAAGTAGTCCCTGATTTGTTGGGCTGGTGTGTCGTTTGTCATGTATCTCAACGAACGTGTACAGATCTTGCATTGACATGTGGTTTACAAATATATTCTGCCAAAATGCGGAGCCTCGCTACGAGCATTCCCAAACCCGCAGACCGTCATTGTCAAAGTCGCACTTTGTTTTGGTGGTCAACGTGTTAAATATGAAAAAAAATTAAATTATTATTATTTTTAATAATTTTAATTAATTAATATAAAAACTACTAAAAGAAAATTACACCCAAGGACTTGTTTTGTTGGTGGTGACTGGTGAGATTGAAATACTCTCGAGATTACTGGTAATTGCAATTGCCACGTGATTAATGACAGTGAAAGAGCTAGATTAGCGGTAAGACGCTTGGAAGCATCTTCTCCCTACGAGTCAAAACTATCTTTAGCCCACTTGTAATCGGGAAATAAAAAATAAAATAGCATAGCATAAAACAAGTTTTTCACACGTGCGTAATCGAAATCAAAGATATAAATTATGTGTTTAGTCCTCGTCCTGAAACCTATTCTGGACCGGCAAGAAAATCTCTTGAAAAAGGAATTTTATTAAAAATTTAAATATAATTGAAATTTAATCGAGAGGAGTTAGGAAAGCATGGTGGAAGAAGTATTGATCACGGATAACTGTATATCATATATTTGAAACTTGAGTTTGGCAATGTGCTAAGAAAGACAGTTAGAGTCTATTTATTTTTACTTTTTTTTTATTTATAATCTTGGATTATTTTAATGTTTTAATATTAAAAATAAATTTTAAAAAATTAAAAAATATTTTAATGTATTTTCAAATAAAAATCACTTCAAAAAACAACATTATTAAAATCTAAAATAAAAAATAATTAATTCTATTATGAATAATTGTTTCTTCCATACACAATTTTTTCTATTAAATTAATATTTTTTATGTTATTGAATAATTTTGATATATTAATATTAAAATTATAAAAAAACTTAAATATTAAATTTTAATTTAAAAAATATTTACAAAAAACTTACATTATATTACATTATCAAACACACAAACAAGTCCTTGAAAATCTCATTTCTACATTTTTTTTCTAGATTTTCAAATTTAATTCCAACAAATTTTGCCTTCCTGTGGTCATATCATACTAGTCGTGAAACAAATATCCTCTTCTTTTTTAACCGTTAGCTTGTACTTTTCCGTCAGCGGCTCTCGGTGGACATTATGAAAAAGTCCGTGCGTGCCCTTCTCCTCTTTTTACTTCACTCGACGGACACAGCAAAAGCAAAACTAAGACAAAAAAGAAAAAAACGTCTCAAAATTATATATATATATATATATATATATTATATAGAGGAAAATATCTAAAAAAAAAAAAAGCTTCTCCAGTACTGTGCTACTGATTACAGAGTGAGAAAACAAATCGGTATTCTCCGCCAAAACAGTCATAAAAAGTGTCTGCCGTTTCCCTTCCTTCTGAAGCCTCCAGTTCAATCATCTCTCCTCTTCGAGTTAACTCATTAATGGAGTGTTTTGCTCTGAGTTATCAACGCCGAGTTCCAATTCTTATGATAATATCTCCACCCTTGGAGCCTCCTTCTCTGTTTTTGCCAAATGGTTTATGCTCATAGTGTTATATGCTTTCCGTCCGTCCGTTTGGGTTCTTTGCTCAATTAGAGTGTGATCTCGCCGTTTATTTGCTTGCAATCTCACAGATCTGACGGGACGGGTGCTCTCAATCAACCGCGTTGGTGATGTCGGTGCTTGCAGTTTCAAATACCACCGGTAATTTTAATTCTTTTTTTCCCCGAACATTAATGCTGCTTTTTTTGCTTTTGCTGAATGAGGAAATTTAGGAAAGAAATTGCACTAGGTGAATGTTAAAACCCTCAAGTACTGCAGTGGTTTTCTTTGATATTTTAGCTTACTCTGCAGATTTTTGGTTTTTTTTTTATGTTTTGTTCCGTTAGGAGTTTTGGATGCTGAACCAAATTCTGATATTATCGGCACAATATGTTATCATGTTTTACGATGCTTTATTTTGCAATTGAAATAAACAATGAAAAGTAAGTTTCCAATGCTCGATCTCTTTATAGAAGATGTAAAATTTCATTTCTATAAGTAGGGTTACACTTTATCCAGCGCCACGATTTCCCCCCCTTACGTCCCTGCTTGTAACAATATTAGATTTAAAATTTTTAATTTCTTTCTTTCTTTCTTTTGCTTCGTTTGTTGCATTTGAGATATAACAGAGTAGAGCTTTGGGTTGTTTATTCATTTATTTGTAAAAGTTAGTTGTCAGTGCTGATCGTAGGTCATTGGAAAAGAAGTAGAATTCGATTGAAATTTTAAGGCACTTAAATTGCATTTATTCTGCTACCAGAGTTTCTGTTATGTTTTCCTGATCTTATTAGATTGGAACTTTGTACGCTCGTTGCAGGATTATCAAGAAGAGTCTGGTATTTGTTTCTGCAGCTTTTCATCAATTCATGTTATGTAATCTCCATCATCAATGCTGATTTAACTGATCATCAGTTTGAAGGACCAATCTTATCTCCGTCTAGAGTGCCTTCGGATGCACCAGCCATTCCTGATCTACCCCTCCCAGCCAATCTACCATTGTTACATAAACCATGGGAAAAACATTTCTCACCTCATGGTGCACCAACATTTGTGGTAGCACCAGCCCATCCTCCTAACTATGGTCCACTGATAACTTCTGGTCACCCCCCTACTAGTTCACGCTTGTCTAAACCATCAATGAAGAAGAATGGATTGGTGCCTCCCAGTGTTGGATTGGTAGATGTTGCTCCTACTCAGTCTGGTGATGGCACAAATCCTACTGGTTTAGCTCAGCCCCCATTATCTCCTTCCGTCTCTGGTAAGACAGCTGTGGTTAAGTACCTTTCTTTTCTCCTCTTCTCCCTTTTGTTTTCATGCCTCATTTGTAGGAAGAGCATTTTAACCATAGAAGGAAAAGTGTCTAATGTTTTACTTCCTATATAAGCTGCCTTATACCAAGAGCTTGATAATGCACTGGATTGCTTGCATAACCTGTAGATAATTCCTACTAAAGAAATCTGTGATTGTGCTGTGACCATTGACATTGGCATTAGAATTGATTTTTCGTTCTGCAGATTGTTGTAAACCAGACATGGTGCTGAAACGAGGAAGTCATGATTGCCACTGTGTGTATCCAATAAAGCTTGATCTTCTCCTTTTGAATGTCTCACAAAATCCTAATTGGAACATGTTTCTAGAAGAACTAGCTTCCCAGCTTGGCATGCGAGTTTCTCAAATTGAGCTGATAGACTTTTATGTACTAAGCCTATCCAGATTAAATATTTCAATGGATATCACTCCTCACACGGGAATCAGTTTCTCTGCCAGTGATGCATCTGCCGTAAACTCTTCACTTACCTTTCATAAGGTTCATTTTGACTCCACTCTTGTGGGTGATTATAAACTCCTGAATCTTACTTGGTTTGAACCTCCAACACCCTCACCAGGTAAATTTTGACGCAGCCTCCTTTGTTTCAAGGATGCCAAAGTGTTTTTTATATGTAGTGCCATGGTCTTGGCCATCACATATAGCTTATCTTCACTGCATTCGTCTTTGGCTTATGTGTATTTCTATGTGTCAGTTGTATGCTTCTTGATAAAATCTGTGTTTCCAAAGATAAAAGAGGTGATTATATAAGTTTGAGCAAGAGGAAATTACCTGGTTTACAAGGACATGGCCCATCAGAATGCTACCAAATTGCAAGAAGAGGGCACCTTATTCACTGTACAATACTAGCATGTCTCTGAAAACGATATGGCTTTCTGTTTTCAATCCAAATATAAGGGCACATGGTTCAAATTTATACTGATTTTATTATCAAATCAAACACTCAGAAAAGTTGCTGCGTGTGTGTTGTGATTTGATGTAAATATAGCCTTCCTAGTCAAAATGATGATAAATAAATAGATAATTGAACAAACTAACGAGAAAAACAAATTTAGCCATAAGAGGTGACTATTTTTAAATTTCCACACAAAGAAGATAGAGTCACAGATAGCCTTTGTTGGATAGTGCCTTTTTTTGTTAACCTTCAATTTGTTGTGTGATTTCTGTCTCATGTAATAACTTTGTTTGGATTTTCAGAATGTGCAATTCTAACATGTGTTTCTGCAAATGGTGTGTTGTAGCCACTTTCTACTTTCAATCCAGTAGAACAGCACATGTGTTCAAATTCATACAAATTTTGCATTCAAATCTGGCGGTGGAAAAATCTGCTGCATGTAGTATATGATGTGAATTGCCGCCTTTCCTGTCAAAAAGAAAGAAAAATGCACACTGTCAAGTGATTATGATAGTGGTAGTAAATAATAAATCATTGAATAAAGTAAATAAACAAGACTTAAAATTTAGCCTGCAATTGAGGTTGTCACAGACTTCCTATGAAAGCATGAGAGAGAGAGAGAGGGGGGGGGGGAAGCTGTTTGATATTATCTTGTAAAATCTTTGTTTAGGTTCCAAAATATATGGCAGTAAATACCATAGAGATTCTAGTTCTCCGTTATGTACATTGAAGTTTCTTTACCTCTTACATACAGCTCCTATTGTTGCTTCATCACCTATGAAGGCACCGGTATATCAATCTTCAACTTCGTCAGCAGTTGGTTCTTCAAAGAAAGGCAAACATACAAATTTGATTCTTATTCTGGGTATTGGTGCTGGTATTGTGATTATTGCCATTGTATCTATGCTTATAATTTGTTCGTGCGCATTCCGCAAAGGGAAGCCTAAAGCATCCTCTAAAGAAACTGGTATGTCTTAAATATCAAGGACCGCTATTTACTGTCACTCCGATTTATTTTTGGAATCTTCCAAAGTGGTAACGTATAGTGTCCCCACCAAGGAATTTGTGTCATTATCTCTGATTATCACTGCTAGTAGTGAGTCACTCATTGGGACCTATAAGGTTTTCTCTTGATTGCGAAAAGTTCCTCTCTCAATTTGATCTTTATACGAGGAATGCATGTCAAATGTATGCTTCTCTGCAAAGGACTCTTTCTGTGTTGTATGCAGCCTTAAGCCATTAGGGGTTTAATTTGTGCATTCCAACCATATTACATGGATAAATTTGGGATTGTTAAATAATAACTAGACAAACTTTCATGCTGTTTTTAGTGAAGTATTATAGAAAGCAAGGAGAGTCATCTCAGAAGGGGAAGTCAAGAAGAGAAGTTTCCTGCTATCCATCAATTTCTTTACACACTTCACCTTACTGAAGAAGTGGGACCAATCTGTTGTGCTTTTCATAGAAGCATTTAAGAAAATCTAGGGAACACTGCTCTCATTCATTATGATAATGCTCGCATCTGACTTTTGTTCTAAGTTTTCTTATGGTTCTTTGCTCATCTATTCTTTCATGTCATCTTGCTTATTGATTTCAATTTTTTTTTCCCAAAATCAGTAAAGCCAAGGACCATAGATCCAGCTCCAGCTCCAGCAGCAGGGTCCCTTCCACATCCTTCAAGTACACGGTTTCTAGCCTATGAAGAACTTAAAGTAGCAACAAACAACTTTGAACCTGCAAGCATACTTGGAGAGGGTGGGTTTGGTAGAGTTTTCAAAGGTGTCTTAAGTGATGGCACAGCTGTAGCAATTAAGAGGCTTACTAATGGAGGGCAACAAGGGGATAAAGAATTTTTGGTGGAGGTTGAGATGCTTAGCAGGCTGCATCACCGTAATCTTGTCAAACTTGTGGGCTACTATAGCAGTCGTGACTCTTCACAAAACCTACTGTGCTATGAGCTTGTTCCAAATGGAAGCCTGGAGGCCTGGCTCCATGGTAATTTGATATTTTCTTTCCAATTTCATATCTTTCCAGCATTTTAGTGTTTGATATGGTATTTTCTTTCTAATTTGGTTGCATGGAGATGGAATATATGTGAAAAAAATTAGGCATTATTCATTACCTATTCTGGACATGTCTGGCTCTTTAGTTGAATGTACTGGTTTCAACCTGGGTTAACACTAGTGTGCGAGAGCAAACATCAAGTCCAAGCAGTGAAGTTTTGCACCTGGCTTGTTTTCTTTCTAATGTTGGATGTAAAAATGACTTCACAGCATGGGCGCCCACGAGATATGAAATTTAATACACTCTGGATTGTTCCCTCATCTGGTTCCTTTTTCTCTAGAATGTGTTACATCAACAGACCTTTCTTTTTTGGACCCTAAATTGGCCCCATCAGCTATGCTTCTAACAAATTGAAATTGATTTTCTTTAGTGTGGTCTGTTTATCAAATTGAACCAAATTTATGAGTTTGTTGAATATCAAGCGGACGAATGATAACAGGTATAAACATTAACAGTTAATGATTGTTTTACTATGCTTGCATCTGATTTCTGAGAATCTAACAAGTTGGGCTGGTACACACATACCTGAATCCTTGCTACAGTAGTATTGCATTATATTATTCAAAATATTAATGCTGCTCTAAACATGCATGCCTCAGGTCCTCTGGGTGTAAACTGTCCTCTGGATTGGGATACCAGAATGAAGATTGCACTCGATGCTGCAAGAGGACTTGCATACCTACATGAGGATTCACAACCCTGTGTGATCCACAGAGATTTCAAGGCATCCAATATATTGCTCGAGAACAATTTTCAGGCTAAAGTTGCTGATTTTGGACTTGCCAAACAGGCGCCTGAAGGCAGAGCAAATTATCTGTCTACTCGTGTCATGGGAACATTTGGGTTTGTCTGAGTCTCTCTCTTCTTAATTGTATGTTTTCCCAATTTGATGGGCATTGAGATGAAATGGTGTTGATTTATAGGTATGTAGCCCCTGAGTATGCTATGACCGGACATCTACTAGTAAAGAGTGATGTTTATAGCTATGGAGTTGTCCTCCTTGAGTTGCTGACTGGAAGGAAGCCTGTTGATATGGCACAGCCATCCGGTCAAGAGAACCTTGTCACTTGGGTTAGTAGGATACTGACCATTTCAACCCATCATTTGAATTCCTGGTTTCATATCTTGATATTTGGCAATATAAAAACATCTCACAGTTATTAAAATTCTGGAGAGGTTAACAAATTCTCTTTAATTGCTTTCAGGCCAGGCCCATTCTGAGAGACAAGGATCGGTTAGAAGAGCTTGTTGATCCAAGGCTTGGAGGAAAATATCCGAAGGAGGATTTTGTACGAGTTTGCACAATTGCAGCAGCTTGTGTGGCCCCTGAGGCAAGCCAGCGACCAACTATGGGTGAAGTGGTTCAGTCTCTTAAAATGGTGCAGCGAGTAATGGAATATCAAGATTCCATGTTAGCCCCCAATGCCCGGGCCAACCTGAGACAGTCATCTACTACCTTTGAATCAGATGGGACATCTTCAATGTTCTCATCTGGTCCGTACTCTGGTCTAAGCACCTTTGATAACGACAACATCTCTCGGACAGCAGTTTTCTCAGAAGATCTTCATGAAGGACGATGAATATCTCAAAGGTAGTCAACTTGGAGACTTTACTTAGTTTGAAGCTTTCTTTTGATGTCCCAATACAACAATGTGAGGAATTTGAAAAGTTCAAAGTGGGGGAATATTTATTAGGATTTCTTTTTGGGATAGATTTTGTAGTTGTGATTGGTGGGGAGTTGGGGAGTGGCTGTTTTTTGTGTTGCCTTGTGGATGACCACTGTTAAGTTCTCCTGAAAGCAGTGTTGGCTGTTCTCTTACATGGCTGATGAAATTTTGTATATATGCCTCGTAGCTTGTTATACTGGATGGCCTTCATGGGTTCTTATTTAATCTTCACCCGTTCTTTTACGAGTTATTTATAACTTACGCATGTAGTTTCACAAACCCATTTATGACCTAGTCCTTCTGTCAATGCCATGTTCTTTTCAGATTTATTGTGTTTTTATTTTCAAGATATTGAAAGAAGAAAAGAAAATTGAACGAGATGGAAAATTTTGATGAGCAAAAAGGTATTTTTTGGAGCAAAAACCAAGTAAATTGAGATGGTAAGCGCTAGTTGAAGAACTATTCTTTTGGCCTGCAAAATTTAATGTTGCTTCTCTTGTAAACATCTGGAAACTGATTCAGATGTTGAATGAAACAATACATTACAAATACGTATACAGACTTGCACGTAGAAAAATTAGGATTGATATGCATATATCATAGCGGTAAGCAAATCACAGATACACTTGGTTGTAGTTCATGAACTGGTTAATGTTAACAAGTCATTTTGTTATCTAAATCCACCCAAAACCAAGAGGACGATAGCTGCAAGGTTTTGCATTGGTTATGGAAAATAAATAGGAACCCTAATTTCTGAGTTGCCTGGACATGGCAAGGAAGAACAAGACAGCATTTAGAGGGGGGAAAAAAGAGAGAAGGATGAGGATGGATAAAGCTCTGCCCATGACGCTTTACACCTTTGTGAACCTATTCCGGGAAAAACCAAGTTTGGATGCCGTAACTCACCACTAATATATAATACATACAAAAATAGATACACCAAACTTACAGCATCGGCAAAATTTGCTTGGTAATCCTATTTTCTTGGATAACCCAGTCAACCCCTCTAAAGATCCCATAAATATATACTTGCCTGTCCTCATTTTGCCTCTCCATTTCTACTCTTTTCCAAGCGAAGATAATGGAGCTTAACAAGTTCATCCTTCTCCTTTTTTTCTCTCCTCTTCTCTCATTCGTTGCCGAGGCCATTTGTGTCCCTCGTAACGTCAGCAATCATGAGGCTACAGGGCCTGCCTTCGTCCTAGGACCGGCGTTGTCTTTCCCATCTTCACCGCCCGTTCAGGCCCCATTACCCCCGACAGATCCCGCCCCCTCCCCACAAGCTTCCTCCCCATCACCACCTGTTTCTCCAACAAAATCAATATCGATATTGCCATCACCAGCCAACAATTATGCACTGACGAAAATATGTGGCTTGACCGATTACCCAGCAGAATGTATTGCCACCATTGCTCCTTTCCTAACAGGAAGAACCGATCCCATTTCAGTCCTTAAAATGGGAATGCAAGCTCTCCACAAAAGTTTTGAGGAAGCCACTGCCGTTGCCACAAAACTAAACAAGGATCCCTCTTCATCAGCCGTGGTTAAGGACTCCCTGGACACATGCCTAGAGTCTTTTGATAGCGGAATGTCTGACCTCAATGATGCTTTGGTTGCAATTTCCTCCCACGACATTGGCAAACTGAGTACAATGCTTAGTGCCACCATAACATACCCTGACACATGTGAGGAAGCGTTTGCTGAGCGACCAGGACTCGATTCGCCAATGAAGGAGATGGATCGGAAGTTGACTACGTTGGCTAGCATCAACCTGGCAATTTCAGCATCTCTCCACTGGAGTTAAATTAACTGTTTATTGCTGTGTCTCTTACAGCGTTCTTTTGTATAGAGGAATGTTATTTTAGCATCGCGAGGAAGCATTAAGATGCTTTCAGCATTTCAAAATAATCCTCTTTGACTGAAAATAGTATTCCTTTGCTCTATATTCTTTGCTGGTCTTATGCATAACATTTCATCATTCATACCGAGAACAAAAGCAATAATTACAGTTCATCAAGAAGGCAACAATTAGATTAGCTAAAAGGGGTGGCTTATCAAGAAGGCAACATAAAATCCTAGCCTCCTGAATTTATTATACTACCTTCCAATATAAAACAGCAAGAAACCCATTTCCAGGAAGCAATTCAACAAGCGACTTTAGACCGAAACCCAGAAAGAAGGCACAGAGACTGTAACTAGTTCATCATAATCAAGCTGCAGCTCAAATCAGGAAAAAAAAATATAGATTTCACGTTCTGATCATATCATTAATAATACCCGAATCCTATTCCATAACCACCTAAGAAGCTTTTGGATTCATTGCTCTTAATTTAATCAGCAAGGAGGCGGTCTGGCATTTTTTTTTAATGAATGTGATCATAGTTTCTTCGATGATTGTAAGAAATTCGCAAAAGCCACAGAGGAAATGGCCATAAAGCAAGATGAACATAAATCACACACGTCGAAGTAGAGATTTTTTTAATTCGCACAAAACCATTCCCTCCTAGCCCCCATTTAAAAATGAGGCTTAAAGAAGCTTGGCAAAAATTTATTTTTTTTTGTTTTTATATAGTTTTATGTATTATGTTAAAAATAAATTTTAAAAAAAATTATTTTAAAATATATATATATATATATATATATATATATATATATATATATATATATATATATATTTTATGAGACAAGAGAAAAGAAAAGGAAAAGAGAACTAGAATTGGCGAAAAGATCATTTCATAAAGTCAGTCAAGCAAATCAAAGAAACACCCTGCTTGATGCTTTTCATGACACGGTTCATGTCAACAACTTACCTCTCCAAAAATCGTAGCCACCAGGTATTGCTATATTGTTATCTGAAATCTAACCACAATCTAAGTGGGGATAGCTGCAAGGTTTATGACTTTGTCCGTATTAAGAAAATTAGAGGGCCAATTTCAGGCATGCCAGGATACAGCGATTAGGAAGACCAAGAAATTATTTTAGAGGCAAGCAAAAATAAGGAAAAAGCTCTGCTGTCATCCTAAATGCTCTTCACTCTGTGTAACTATTCCGGGAAAAATCAACCTGGAAATCCTTGACGTGATGACTTTTGAATGCCTAAATGCAAAAAATAGTTGAGCAGACAGCCGGACTTCAAGCATGGCAAAATTTGCATGGTTTTCCTGTTTTCTTGGGTAACCCATTCGCCACTCAGAAGATCCCATAAATATACTTTAAACGGTTCTCAATGCCAAGATCAGCTGCCCTCATCATTCTCTCTCTCCATTTCTTCTCTCCTCCAGTAGAAGAAAATGGAACTCAACAAATCCATCCTCCTCCTCCTCGTTCCCTCCCTTCTCTCATTCTTTTCTGAGGTCATTTGCGACCCTTGCAATGCCAGCAATAGTGCTAGTCCTGATTGCCTAGGACCGGCCTTGTCTTTCGCATCTTCAGAACCTATTGAATCCCCATTGCAATCGCCAGTTTCTTCAACAGAGACAGAATCCTCCTCATTGCCGTCTCCGGTTTCCTCCCCGTTGCCATCGCCCGTTTCTTCAACAGAGACAGAATCCTCCCCATTGCCGTCTCCGGTTTCTTCAACAGAGACAGAATCCTCCCCATTGCCTTCTCCGGTTTCTTCCCCATTGCCATCGCCAGCTTCTTCAACAGAGACAGAACCCTCCCCATTGCCATCTCCGGTTTCTTCCCCACTGCCACTTTCCTCCTCATCGCCATCTCCAGCTTCTTCAACAGAGACAGAATCCTCCCCATCACCGCCTGATTCTCCAACAAATGCACAACCCTTATTGCCATATTCACCTTCCGTTCACAATGCTGTTTTGACGAAAATATGCGGTGCGACTAGATTCCAGGCAGAGTGTCTTGCCACCATTGCTCCTTATCAAACCGGCGCAGCCGATCCCATTTCAGTCATTGAAATGGGGATACAAGCTCTCCACAAAGATTTTCAGGAAGCCATAGCCACGGTCACGAAACTAAGCAAGGATACCTCTTTATCAGCCACGACGAGGGACTCTCTTGACATATGCGTAGAGTCTTATGAAGCTGGAATCACTGACCTCAATGATGCTTTGACTGCAATTTCCACTCACGACACGGACAGACTGACTCAAATGCTTGGTGCCATAGCTTCATATCCTGAAACGTGTCAGGACGCCTTTCTTGAGCAAGGTGAAGAATCGCCATTGAAGGACGTTGATCAGAAATTGGATATGCTGGCTAGCATCACCGTGGACATAACTATATTGCTCCCAGGAGTCAAAATAATAGAGTAATCCCATGTTATGGCAAGGAGTCCTGTCATGCATGTTTTGCACAGAGGAATCGCTAGGAAGCATTAACATTTGGACGTTTTACCAGTGTTTCGGAATGTCATCTTTGATTGAAAACTTATAATCCATTGCCCTCTCTGATCTATCTATCCATCTAGTGCTCTTATGCATAAATTTCACTGTTCATACTGATACCCGGACCTTGAAGCATTATCTTAGACCATCCAACTTAAAATAAATTATTTTAGCTCTCTTCAATGAAGCTTCTATACGGCATTATAGCTGGACACAAGCAACCGTTTGTTTATTTATTTATTTTAAATTATTATACGTGTCTAATTAGCTTGTAAACCTTAATTAATTTTATAAATTTTAAAATTAACTATCATATAAATTTTTAGTGTAAAAAGCAAATTTAAAAATTAAATATATCCCTCAAGATTAACAAGCAACAAATTATTGATAACTAATTAATTTGATTTTTCACTTAGTTTTAGCTTGTGTTTAATTTAGCTGCCGCTAAATTTTCCAATATAAACGTGTTCCTTAATCATTTAAAAACATCACTAACCACAATTAAGGATACTTTTTTTTTTTTATGAACCATAAGACAGTGAGTGTACTAGGAGGAAAAGTGTACATTCTGTGGCTGTAAACTTAGGTAACAGAGATGAAGTCTTTTATATGCAGCAAAGTACCAATAAGTACTGATTTATTTTATTATATTAGCAAGAACTTAAGCACAGAAAGCCAGCTAGGGAAAGGACCGAATAGAACCCGAAACACCCGAGAAACGTGCATTTATTTATTTTTATATTTTAAAAGTATTTTTTTAAAATTAAATTTAACTTTTTATTTTAAATTAATTTATTTTGATGTTTTTATATTATTTTATATCAAAAATAATTTTAAAAAAATAAAAAAATATATTATTTTAATATATTTTTAAATAAAAAAATATTTTAAAAAACAATCATTATTATGCTACTAAATACCCACCAAGCTCCTGCCACGCCACGCAAATATGAAAAAAATATAATTTCTGTAAGAAATAACAACAGACTCTGCAGTCATGGATTAGTTTGATCTTTATAATTTATCTGTTCATGTTCCCAGCGTCCTTCACAAGGCACACACCATCAACTCGACGGCTTGTGATTGCTGCAGCGGTGCTCATGGCGAGGCCACGTAAAAGTGATGGCTGTCACCTGATCTCCAAAATTGTTTTTGAGAGATAGAGGTAGATGCCATACGAATCTAAGATTTTAAAGGTGATATTGCTGACTGACTTCGAAAAAATCCTAGAATTTTGTAAAACTCAACTCTTATATTTTAGGATCAAAACGCAAACAAAACCATTGCAATTTGTTGTGTCCTACCACCACAACAGCTCCAACTGTGTTTGATATTATAGTAGTTTTTGTAGTTGTAATTTAAAAAAATTACTTTATAAAATATATTTTTAATTTTGATTGAGGTTAATTTGATATTTATGTATGTTTGGTTAAAACTATGGTTAAAATTAAGGTTGAACAAAAAATAATTTAATGTGTTTGGTTAAGAATACTTTTGAAATTGAGGTTATTAAATAATTTAAAATATAGATATATATATATATATATATTAATATTGATGGTTTTTAATTTAAATATTATAGATTTAACTATTACTATTACATCATGAAATAAATAATACTTTACATAAAATATTTTTTTTTGTTCAATTAAACTATCTACAATTCCATCACGTAGAAAATACATCCGACAAGGATTACAATTTTCTTGGTTTTTTGAGTGTGCAACAATATCAGGTAAAATATAATTAGGAACAAAATTGGAATGACGATCAAATTCTGCAAATGCTACGTCATCAATAAAACACAATTAAAAATAAAAAAATAAAATTTAATTTTTTTTACTGGGTCAGACCCGGTTCAATGCATTTAGCTTTTGACCGGATCCGGTTCGGTCGGAATAGCAGAGACATGCACCACTGTTCAGGTGAACAATGGAGTCACTCTCCACGGCTGAAAGCAGCACTGTGCTGCTTTCAGTTATCCTGCGTTTTCAATGCAGATATTAATGGGATCCATGAAAAGTGAATTGAGTTTTATTAGTTACCAAACATTTGTTTCTTGTGATTGGCTTCAAAAGCAAAAGCAACCACAGAAACAAATAGTTTTTAAAAAGATTTAGACGGTGTGGTGTTTATATTAAATTAGTAATTAATTTTCAAAATGTTTTTTACTTAAAATTATATTGATATTTTTTTAAAAAATATTTTTAATACTAGCACATCAAAATGTTCTAAAAACATAAAAAATAATTTAAAATAAAAAAATTAAATTTTTTCAAAACCATTTTTAAAATATAAAAATAAATAAGCTATTTCTAGCTTTATTTACCTTAACTTTCCTTTCCTTTCTTCACTATCAAGTACTAAAATTACATTAAAAAAGGAGTTGATTTATTTTCCAATTCAAACACTATAAAATAAAATAAAAGGAATTCGTTATAATTCCCATTCCCAAATCCGACAGATTCACATCTTTAGTTTAAAGTTTGAACAAGGTAAATGTGGTTCATGGTGTTATTTTTTTTAAAAATCTTTTCGTTTTATATTAAAGTTTTAAAATTTTAATTTTCTTTGGTGGTTTGCAAAATTGTTAAAATATTGGAGAACAAGCTACAAAGGAGTTTAAAGACTTCGTGATTTTTCTCTTCTAGGAGCTCAAATTTCGTGTTTTTAATATCCATTTTGCAGTACAAGATCTATAAATTCAAGCAATGATTTTTTAATATTATGTATTTTTTTAAAAAAAAATTGTAGTTTAATTCATTGTTGATTTTGAACGTGAATAATTGCTACCATCACTTATTTTAGGTATCATGGTATAATTTCTCATTATATATTGATTATTAATTGACCCCGCTGAAAATAAATCCTGGCTTTGTCATTGGTGGTGCCTGTTAGTTTTTCATTTTCTTTTTAAGACATATAATAACAAAAAAAATAAAAAAAATAAAAAAGAAAAATGAGGCAGCAACAATTTTTGCCAATAATATAATAATGCAGCTTCAACCCATCTAATTTCAGGAAAATTTAAGAGAGTGATTACCGATATTTATTTTATGGGTATTATATTTTCATTAATCTTGACAAATATTTTTTTTTTATTCTCTCTTATATTTCTCTTCATAAAATTGCAATATCTGTCACTATTAATGATGCCAGCTGGAAAAGATGGCACGAAAAAGATTATTAACAAAGAGGGAAATAAGATGAAAGATTTCTTATGTTTTTTTAGTATCTCAAATAAAAACGGTTACAATTAAATAGGAACAGAAAACTAAAATCTTTATATTTTTTAAAGTATTTTTTGTTTAAAAAATAATTTTTTTATTTTTAAATTTTATTTTTTATATGCACATTATAATGATTTAAAAAATTAATTTAAAATAATATTTTTTATAAAAACAATTATCAACCACAAAAACAATCAAACAGAGCCACTAAACACTAATTCAACCCATGAAATAGGAAGTCTTCAAATAATCATCCAATATATATATATATATATATATATATATATATATATAGACAACTTATTTTCCAAAACCATGGAGCAAAACAGGAGAAAGCTAGAAACCAAACAGGAAAAGGAAAAAAAAAGTTAAAAGTAAGAGAGTTTGAAACTAAGCCTGGAATAGAAAAAACATAACTGCAAATTAAGTCAGAGTTCTCCGTGTATAAGCGTCTCCCTTCTTCTTTTACTCTCACCAAATTTCTCCTTACACGATGAGTTGTACGGCAGTCTCAAACTTTGATGATTTGCTGAATTTGGAGTCGATGCACAATTGGCCAGTAAACAAACAACTAGCTGATGAGGATGTCAGGAGTTGCCTTACGTTGCCTACTGAAGGGGTCGAAAAGTACATCATGCCAAGATTGCCACTTGAACAGAGTGAAAACCTAGCGAGAAACTCTGGAAAAACTGTCATGGCGGTGTATGATGTTGAGAGAAGCATTAGGTATGATATGAAGCTTGTAAAAGAGCAAGAAGGTGGATACAAACTTGAAGATTGGGATCAGGTCTCTATGCTTAGAAGAATTCAAGCGAGTCAAGGGATTGGAAAGTCGTGGAGGGATGGAATGTTGCACTTCAAGATATTTTCCAATTAGTAAACAGAGCAGCTATACATCTTTTCCACATTAAAAATCTCTCTGTGATATTTATTTAAAACCAATCAATGTCTATATTTGCTAATCAGTTTTTTTCCTTTCTAATGTCGTGTTGCAGGAAAATCCTGCTTGCCCAGGTTGAAGAGTATAGAACAAATTGGTGGTCGTGCCACTTGAATTTAGCTTATAATGTGCATTTTTCCCCCTTTTTTTCATTCTTGTGAGATTGGGATAGTTCCCCATGTTCTGGCTATGAATTAATGCAATCCTTTTCGTTTCTTTTCTTGCAGTTTACTTTGATTAGCGATCACTGTCATGTTGGGAAACTTTTTGATGAATAAAGCCTAATCTATACCCGGTCTGTGATCATTGAATGCTCTACCCTGTAAGACTTTATAGCACCTCCATCGGCAAAGCGAGTCTAATTTGCCACAAAACTAATCATTGAACAAACAGAGGATCTAGTCACGGTGTCACAAGATTAACATATCTTTGTTGGAGTATAACACTAGCCATCCAAGACAGACAGATTCGCCTTTTCTTTCTCTAGTAGAAGGCAACTTCTGATGAAATGAGCCCTCTTTTCTACAGTTATGTAACCTGGAGGGTTAAGAAATACAGAGTGTAGCTCGGACAATCAAGCTAGTTGTTTGATAAGTGTTATAATAATTGGATGATATTTAGAGGTTTTGAGATTGTATAGTATCATTTGGAAGAAATTGGTATCTATTAGTAACGTGTGAAGGTCTTCAATCAATGGGGTTTGATAGCGCAATCTGTTCCTCAAATTGATTTCTAATTGCAACAGAATCGTTTGCATGCGTGGTTTGAAAGAAGAATATTATTTGAGAAATCCTAGTTAAGAGAGATTTTATATGTCATCCATGAATGACTATTATTTGAGAAATCCTAGTTAAGAGAGATTTTATGTGTCATCCATGAATGACTGACTGGAAGATATCTGGAAGTGTATCTTGTGGTTTAAAGTATTTTTTATTTAAAAATATATTAAAATAATATTTTTTTTAAAAAATTATTTTTGACATCAGCATATTAAAATAAAAATATAAAAAATATATTTATTAAAAAATTAAATTTTTAAAAAACATAATTTCTACTATATTTCCAGATAACATATAAATATTGTCATGACCATTATTCACGAACACTATAAAAGGTTTTATTACATCTATTTTTTAAAAAACAAGTTTTAAGAGAGATATTTTTTAGTATCAATTTAATATTGAAAAAACCATTGTCTTTCCATGTATAAATTCAACAAAATAGCATCCATTAATTACGAATTTACTAGCTTGGATTTCAAGTTAATTGTAGAAGAATATACCCATATTATGGATGGATGTGTTTCATTGTATCATATTTTTTTCTTAACTGAGAAATGCTAAGAAGTTATTGATCATTAATAAAATGAGTTTTAAAAATATTTTTTATTAATTAAATATTAAAGTATTAAGCCAATATTTCTTATAAAAGCAAAAAAAAAAAAAAAAACCGGATGGGTATGCAAATATTCAATACCCCCTTCTCTTTTAAATTTTTGTGTTTTTATTGTTATTTTATTGTGGAAGTTATTTTTTCTCATCAAAAACAAAAGATTTTTAAAAAATACATCATACAAATACAATTTATTTATATCAAATGAAAAATAAAAATAAAAATTATATTAATCTCTTTTAAACATTATAAAAATTAAAAAATAATTATATAAACTAAAAGAATACATACAAAAGATAGAGGGTATTAATTAAAAAAAAAAGACTAGACGTTACCAGGTTTGGCATGTCATGCCCTTACACCCAGCCAACTACTCGACCCTAAACGTGTGCGGGCTTGGAAACTCATAGCCACATGTTTGAACTTATATTTTTTCAGCTCCTTTTTATCTTCAAAAAAAATTAAATTAAATGACACGTTAGTAACTTCCTAGTTTTGATCATTTTAGCTGGTCTAAAAACCACAAGAAAGTTGAGTTTTGACTTTTAGATTAAAAAAAAAAGGATCCACTTTCAACTATTTTTTCACATAAAAACATCCAAGAAAAACTTTATAAATTTTAACAAATCCATTTATGGCTTTAAAATAGCAAAAAATTACAAAAACAACATGAAATCACATAAAATAACAAGATTTAATCAATTGTTTTTGACAATACGAAGGCCAAAAACCATTATTTTCAAACTTATCTTGTCAAATAAAACTTTTTAACACCAAATTAAGCCATTTTGATTGTTGAAATCATTAACACCAGCAACATTCTTTCTCCTCTTCATTTTCTAATGACTTTCTCTTTTTAAAATCAAGGATTGAAAATAAATAAAATAAATTTTTAATCTAAAATCAAAATTGTCATGAATTTGATATTAACCGTGTATTTTTTTTATATTTTACATTTTAATTCTTTATTTTTTATTTTAATGTTTCTACTTAAAATTTTAAATTTAATCTCATCTAATTAGACCATAAAAGAATTCAATAAAAAAAATGTTGACATTTGAAATTTAAAATAATGGACGAAAAGGAGAGAAAAAAAATGCAAGCTCCTTCACTGAGTTGGGAAAATACCTAGTTCTTTTTGTTTATATATATATATATATAATGTGTTGAATAATGATTTTAAAACATATCCCATGAACATGACACGTCACCTATTAATAAAATTTAATAAAAAGCTCGGTACAATTAACAAATATATATTTTAACAAATGCACTAATATAAGTGGGATGGTAGAGACATGGATCGATGCACTTCATGTTACTCGAACTTGGATCAAACCGATACTCCGACATGGTTGTTTGTAGCTTAACATCGATGTTCCAAAGTCAACACGAACCCCAAATCATCGGACACAACATATAATTTAAATCAATCACGAGAGCTTTTGAAAATCCGTGGCCGGTTTTTATACTTTTGATAACCGAAAACTATAACATACAGGTTTTCAATTTTTTTGAAAAACAGATGTAGAAAATGTATATATACCAAAAGGCCCCTTTAATTTTCCTTCCCCCCCCCCCCTCCTGAATTTTGCCGAGCCAGAAAAATAAAAGAAAAACGGTACCATTAGTACCAGGCACGTGACGAAAACGTGCGCATGTGCTAAACAGAAAGCTCAACGTAAACATGCGGGTGCGCACGGCCTTAACCTGCGCATAAACTTGCAGTGGAATAACCGCGTCCGTGTGCTGAAGAGGAGGGAAATAAAAGGAAAGACACGAGAGAGAGAGAGAGAGAGAGAGAGAGAGAGAGAGAGAAATTGTGCGTGCCTCACTGAGTTGGAGTAACCGAGTCAAAGACAAAAACAACAACCACCACAACAACAAACAACCAAAGAGGGCTTAGGCTAAAATCACCCCCAACAAAAAAAAAAAAACAGAGTGTGTGCGTGTGGGTGGGGGTGAGGGGTGTGGCAATAGCCAAAAGATGGAGAACAAGAAGGAGATTATTACTAGTACTTGTCTTTCTCTAATCCTTTACCCCCCTCATTCTTCTTTCTCTAACCCTATCTTTCTTATTCTTCTCTCTAAACTAGTTATAACCTTAACCAAACACCACCAAATCTTTCTACCACTTTTATTTCTCTCTCTCTTCTCTCCTTATTCTCGTCTTCTCTTCTCGTTGCTTTTTTCACTCTGCGCATCCGTTCTCCTCTGGTAACATTCTTTGTTTTCTTCTCTTTTTTTGGGGGATTTATCTGTTTGTGATGATCGATCAATGCATGATTCTATTGTGTGTTTTACTGCATATTTTCTCGTCGGTTTTGTTTTGGTTGATTGATTTGTGTTATTTTTGAATGTTTTTAGTGTCTACGGTTAGGATTCACGGGAATTGAGTTAGTGTTGTTTTATGGGGTCCTGTTTGGTTACAATTGTGTGTTTCCTTTGATTCATAAGTGTTCAGTTGCTGCTGCGGTTTGTCAATTGGTTTTGTTGATGGGTCATTGTGCTTGGTTAGATGTCACACCGATTTGTTCAAGTTTTCAATTCACTGGGCTTGGACTTTTATATGGTTAAATTTTGTACAATTTCCCCTATTGATTTTCAATTATCGACTAATTTGGTGCTTTATCTTGTATCTGCCTGCCTATCTTATGAGGTTTTGGGTTCTTTGCTGTTTTATTGTTGAGCTTGATGCCAGCAGACTGCGTCATTGTTTGCGATGAGGTTTTTTTTTTTATCATTTCTATCATTGAATTCCGCTTACTTTATTTGGTTTTAGTTCCAAGATGTTTTACTTGTATCTTCCGTTTTGGAATGACTTCTCTGGATGCTATGCCTTGAATGCTTTATTCTTCTATTCCCTCTCGCATCAGTTTTCCACTCTCATGGTTATTATAATGTGATGAGAAAGTAATATGCATTTTAGTTCTTTTTCAGGGTTTATCCAATATAATTGCTTAGGTTTTTTATGCAGGTTTTACGAAAGCCATCTTTGGAATAGGTGTTTATTGTGACTTTGTGCGTATCTGACTTGAAGCAACAATGAGTGGGTAGTTTTTCACCACATGGAAGAGTTGGGTCTTGTTCAGTTTGATGCCATGGGAAGCGCAGTAAGAAAGAAGAGGAGTCAAATTTCTCGCCGACCTAAGGATTCCCAGGCATTTACAGACAATTATGATCGTTCATCATTATCGATATCACCACCTTCAGATGACATGAGCAAGGCTTCCAGTGATGAGAATGCTGATAATTGTAGGAGGAAAGAATTTGGTCTTAATCAATCCGTGTCCAGGGTTTCTTCGGCTACTACTAGAGCTGAAAGAAAAGGAGCATTTTCTGACAGTCACTCAAGGAGAAGTGTGATTAACAATAAAACTTCTCGTGAAGGTGCTCTTGCCCCTGCGAATTGGAGAAGCAAAAGCAAGCTGAAGGAATGCATGGATGTGGAGTCTAGAACTGCAAGTATGTATTGTGGAAGGAATGGTGAAAGTTGGAGTTCAGAGCAGTCAGGAGTGAGTTTAGATGTTTTAGGAAATGAAAGCAAGTTTAAAAAGGTCAAGTTTAAGGTTGGTGATGTGACACACACAATTAATGCCAACTCGACTACTAATGGCGTGCCTTCTACAAAGAATCCCCGATTCTCAGACACCTCCAACACAAGGCAGAAACTTAGTCTTCAGGTGTTCTTGTCATCTTGACTGCTTGAATTATGGCGACCTCTTAATTCTTGCATGCATATTCATGCATTGCATTTGCTTTTGGACGTTCACTTTGACCAAATACCAATTTAAATGTCAAGTATTTTTTTTAATTACCTTTGGGAAATCACACACGTCCTAACAGTGCACCTGAAGGTTTGTATCTGTGTCTGTTGCACTAATTTTAACTTATATATTTATTTTTAACCTAAAGTAAGAATTACCTATCTCTTAATATCGTGCCGGAAGGTTTGTACTGGTTGTTGGAGGTGTATAACTTCAAGAACTTCCACGTAGAGTTTGCAATACTTTATAGAACTACTCGCATGGTAATTTGACCAATTCTCCATCATTACTTGCATTTTTTGGATCATTTGTTGACACCAATTTTCAGCTTGTGCACATAGATTTGTTTTTGTGTGGGTTTATTTGGCATCCTTTTTGTCTTCACTTTTATGGAAGAATATCTACCACATTAATGTGTATTATCTCAGTATCTCACCTAATAAGTGATCTCATTATTGAGTAATGTTAGAATCCGGCAGTATCTCACCTAATAAGTGATCTCATTATTGAGTAATGTTAGAATCTGGTGTAATCTCATTATTTTAAATTATTTTATTGCAGGGGAATTTAGAGGAGGAACGTTTTGTTTCAGGTAAGAGGCCAGGTTTGCAAGGAGTTCCTTGGAAGGAATTCTCTAGAGGAGGGTTTAGTCTCGGGAAAGAGGATTTTTTAATGGGGAAGACTTCGGGCAAAAATACTGCTGGGAAACAAGGAAATAAGTACGAACGTAAGAACAAGCGGGCCCCCAAGAGGCATGTTCTGGATGGGGAATTTGGTGAGGATGACGACGATGACGAGATCCGATACCTAGAGAAGCTCAAGTTAAAAGTCCCATCAAGACATAAGGAAGATGATGGAAATGATGATGATGAATCAAGTAAGAAACAACGAAAACTTTCTACCCTGGGAAGCATTGGTGCTTCGAGGCTGGTTAAAGATGGGAAAAAAATATCCAGATCAGACCAAGCACCAGAGGATGAAGACTATGAGGAAGAAGAACCATTATCTGATGGTGAGTTCGCAGGTAGTAAGAAGAAGCAGAAAAAAGAATATGTTGAGTCATTGACAGATGGTAAGAGGGAGCTGACTTTAACTAAGCGTCAACGGGCTCTTCAGTCAAGTAAAGATGGCTCTTCTGTTCCTGATGCTAACTTAATTGAGTTTCCAAATGGATTACCACCTGCACCATCAAAAAGTGAGAATGAATCTTTTCCATGTGTGTTTTATTGTCCATTAGAACTCTAGTTTCTTATTAATTGTTGTGATTGCTTGTTCTTGTTCATTACAGAGCAAAAGGAGAAACTTACGGAGGTCGAGCAGCAATCAAAGAAAGCGGAGGCCGCTCAGAGACGAAGATTGCAAGTTGAGAAGGCTGCTAGGGAATCTGAGGTTTGTTTTTGTGTATATACAGTTGTATGTCATATGCATGAGAGATCCACGAAGGTTAAACAGGCATATGCTTTATTTTTTCTTGGTTTTGATTTTGTAGGCTGAAGCTATAAGAAAAATTCTTGGTCAAGATTCCAGCAGAAAAAAACGAGAAGAGAAAATGAAGAAGCGTCTGGAAGATTTGGCACAGGTATCCGCAATTGTCTGGTAAACTTCCTAGTGTCTTATACAAAGCTGCGTTCAAATTTCTCACATTTTCATGTTTAGGAGAAGGCTACCAACGCCGAGATGCATGCATCGAGTACCATCAGATGGGTCATGGGTCCTACAGGGACTGTGGTGACATTTCCCAAAGAAATGGGTCTCCCTAGTATATTCGACTCTAAACCCTGCAGGTTTTGTTTTCTTCTGCAAATTGAAAATTCATGCCAAAGCACCAAATTTACTTGGCCAAACTGATATCAACGATTGTTTATTGATGATATGAATTCTCTCCGAATGTGCAGCTATCCTCCTCCAAGAGAGAAGTGCGCGGGCCCTTCTTGTGCTAACCCATACAAGTATCGAGATTCCAAGTCGAAGCTTCCGCTTTGCAGTCTACAGTGCTACAAGGCAATTCAGCAGCAGAGCCAGCATGAAACTAACTGACGATGCTTAAAGATATATCTGCATAGCCATGTTAATATATCATATAACTATTGGGGCCAGGCTAGCAAAGAGGCATTTTTTATTCAGTATAGAGGGATTATACAGATATGGATGGTTCATTTTCTGTCATCTATAGCTCAAGGATTTAAAAAAAAACTATAGCTTAAGGGTTGATCAATGGAAATTTGTCTTCAATTGAATGGAAATGATGTTACCGAGAGATTTCAATTTAATCTAAATGATGTTACTGATTAATTCCTCCTCTTTTTTTTCTTCTACTTGATAAAGAATTCCCCGACCTTCTTAAGTCTGCTGGTAGAGTGCAAGTAATGTTTCTCCAAGTAATGTTCTTATGGATTTGTCATGGTCATTCGATGATGGTGTGACTTGGTGACGGTCTATCCAACACAATCACGAAATGAGTAAATTATAAATTATAGTTCTACAAAACAAATTAAATGATCCTTCTAGTTTTAAAAACTAATTCATTTGTGTTTTTCATTTATTCTATCTTTTTTAACTTAATTAATTTATTTGTTTTAAGAACTACAAAGATTGGGGAAAAAAAAACAAATGGATAACATAGAAATAGTGATGAGAAAATAAGTCTTTTTTTTTTTAATAAAGTAATATTAAATTAAGTTCGGTCAACATTTATTAAAAGATTAATTAATTAGTTTTAAAACCTTTTGTAAGATTATAGGGATTATTTTAATAATAATTTACTAAAAAAGATGGCACTCCCTTGATTCTCAAGTAACTCTCATGCTTTTCTTTTTTCCTGCAGTTCCAATTCAAATTGCCAATTTCCATTTCTTTATCATCTTTTTATTTTACTAACCAGTATGGTTGCGGTGGCTTTTCAAATAACTTTTCGTGTTGAAATATATGCCAATGATATTTTTTTATTTTTTAAAAATTATTTTTAACATCAAAACGATACAAAACATATAAAATATATTAAATTTTAATAAAAATAAATAAATTTTTTAAGAATATAATTTACATCACGTTTCAAAACAGTTTGTAAATAATCTCCGTTAAACAATTATATTGGGAATGAGGTGTAAAATCTTACCTTTGCTCTCGCTCTCCTCTTCCAAAAGAAATCCTGCAATGTTTCTTGCTTTCATAATTACTTTAAGGTTATTTACTTCTACATAAGTTAATTCTCTCCTTCTCGGGAGTAAGATTCTTGCTTCTTCTTTTTTCTTTTTCTTTTTTTCAATCGCAAAAGAAATTAATCATAAGTGGTCGCTTTTAGGATGTTCATGCCTATGACATGCAAACAAACATGGGACTATTTTCTCTTTTTGGCTTATTATAATTTTTTTAAAAAAAAATTAGTAAAATAACATTGTTTGTATATATTATGATTGAAAAACGCAACATTTATAGCTTGTCGCTATTATGAATAATAACGACATCTAAATTTTTTAATTGAATGAGCATGAGAGAGAAGAGAGAAAAAAAAACATTAAAGAAACATCGAAAAACTCTGATTACAACGCAACCCGTATAATAAAAAAGATCTCGACGAGATTAATCTAATAACACAAAAAAAAACACCAACAATGACTTGAATAGACCTCATTTGTCGTCAAAGATAAATGAGCCACATGTTATTTTTGGACGACAAGTGTGGTACACTCGGTTCACTGTTAATGATCTTTTTTAGTGTCATTGAATTCGTTACCCAAGATCTTTCTGATGATACTAATGATATTGTAATTGAAATTCTGGAGTGTCATCGATATCATTTTCTTTTTCCTTTTCTCTCTTATCTATCCTACCAATTTTTACTTACATGTCGTTAATATGAATAGTGATAATCTATAAATATCGTGTTTCTCAATTGCAACATATGCAAACTATATATTTTTTACCAATTCTTTTTTCAATTGTGCTATTTCACTAATATTTTTAATTTACAATGCTATTTTTTTCTAAAAATAAAATCCAAACATAGTGATTAGATTTCATTCTTGTGTGTTTAATATTGTAGTACATGATACTTTTTAAAAGTATATTTTACTTGAAAATATATTAAAATAAATTTTTTAAAATTTATTTATTTTAGTATATAAAATCATAAAAAAACATTAAAAAAATTAATTTTATATTTTTTAAATGAAATATATTTTAAAAGATAACCAAAATCAGTTTTTTTTTCTCATGAGAAAAGAGTATATCTTATCATGCAGTATTAAAAAAAAATTAAAAAAGATTGATAGAATAAATTTGTTACATGTTAGTAACTACGACACATTAACAAAGAGAAATCAAATTTTAATTTATTTGTTTTTTTATTGGAAAGGAACACACCACGAATGGCCGAATACCAAACAGTTGTATTGGAAGAAGAAAAAAAATCCACAAGAAATGATGTTGCAATAAATAAATAGAATAAAAAAAGGGAAGGAAAACGAATTTAAAAAGAATAAAAGAAATAGCGGACCGATACCACCCGTTTGGCAAACGGGTCAAAGAAAGACCCGAAATGAAGATATTCAGCAGGCCAGTCTCTGTTAGCCGAGGCGTTATCATCCGTTTTTTTAGCTGAGCTCTCAGGCACACACTAGCAATATCATCAACTGCCTCCTCCTCTAGCCCTAAGATTTTTATAGGATAAGGCGCTAATACTAGTTGATTCGAAACACTAAAAATTAATCATAGAAATGGCACACTCATGCGTCTCCTCATCGGCCTCTTCCCTCAGATTCAGCTCTCTTCCCTTCTCGCCAAACCCTTCAGTCGGCTCAGCTCCTGATACCCACAAGCTCGCTTTCGCCTTTCACCCTCTCCGTTCCAGGTTAATCCTCCTCCCTTTTTTATTTCTGATTTATCTGTAACGTTTTTTTTTGGGTCTAGAAAATTTAGCAATATTAAAGAAAATTAGGACTAGGATGTTTACTGATTACTCGATGGTTTTACTGTTATTATCATTATTCTTGGATTCACTGAAGAGTAATAAATAAATAAAAAATTGAAGCTTTTTTCATTTTGTTAAAGAAAGTTACTGTCTTTTTTAAAATCTGTAAGGAAACAGAGGGTTTTAGGGTCGGATTTAAGCTCTACTAGAAAATCCTCTTTTGAGCACTGATAATTGCTATCATTAGACAAGGATGCTAGAAGATTTTTACGTCTTTTTTTTAAAAAAATGTTTCATCTTTGCCATAGATAGTCGAGAAATTCAAGTGTCCTTGTTGTCTACTTGTATTGCAGGAAATTGAGAAAGTTAGTCAGTGATAGGAAGACTATCCAGACATCTTCACCGAAGGCTGTTTACTCTGGTGAGTTTTGGGCGCCTGAGAGAAGTTCGCGACAGGGGATTTGGTCTATAAGGTAGGCAGGGTTTATTAGAGACTTTACACCTTTTAACTTGCTGTTTTCATTTTGCTTGATGTGCTAATAAATGGAGAAAAAAAAATGTGGAACTGGTTTTCTAGGGATGATGTGCAAATCCCTTCTTCACCCTACTTCCCTGCCTATGCCAATGGAGCTCAAGCTCAAGGACCACCACCGATGGTGCATGAACGGTTCCAGAGTGTTATCAGTCAACTTTTTCAACATGTAAGTGAACAGGTTAAACATCTTCCTGTGCTTGCTTATCGTCTAACATTGAATGCTTGGTTGTTTTTATATAACATTTGATTTTGTTGTTGTTTGAATTCCTAGAGAATTATACGCTGTGGTGGAGCTGTAGATGATGATATGGCAAACATTATTGTTGCTCAACTTCTCTATCTCGATGCTGTTGATCCCAACAAGGTGAGTTTGGTGACTTTTCATTGTGGCTGGCTTGTTTCTTATCTATTATTGTCAACTTCATTTCAATTTCCATCTGCTTCTGAACCTCCAACAGCATTAAAGTTTATGATCTTATCTCGCCATTGTTAACTGAATTTAGTCAAGCTATATAACTACAACACATGCACGTGCACCAACACAACCACATGAACCTGTTTTAACACTGTCCTTTTATCTGAAGAAATGGGGAAGCAGTTTACTAATTAGGGCATGCCTTTTCTTCCAAGCAGGATATTGTTATGTATGTGAATTCTCCTGGAGGATCAGTTACAGCTGGTAATTCTTTTTTAGAATGAAGTCTTCTTTTATTTGTTACCTTTTTCCCAGTTACCTGGACGTGTGAAGGACTGTTGTTTTTACTTTTTTGGACTCTCTCTCACATGTTCTCTTCTGTACTTTTTCTTAGGCATGGCAATATTTGACACAATGAGGCATATCCGACCTGATGTCTCCACTGTCTGTGTTGGACTGGCAGCTAGGTACAAGATTCTTTCTTGTCATTTATACCTTAACAGCTAAATGAATCACTGGTTTTTACTACATTTTTCCTACTACTTATGCCTTTGTTGCGTGATGAATCAATATAGACTGATTTATTGCTTCTTTTATTCATCATTTGTTTGCAGAAATAGTTGTTTTAAAGGAACGTAATTGAATTATTAACAGTAGCTTTTCTATCATAGATTGGATTCAACTATTCTAACCTTGCTGTCCCATGAGTGAAGCAGCATTGGTTTTGGAACTTCTATGGATACTATGTGATGTAGATTGTTGGTCTTGTTTAAGTGTAATGTTTATTGATGACTAGAGAATTATATGGGTACCTTCTCAGTAGATGCATGGGTACCATGGGAATAACTTAAATAATTTGGTGTCAAAATCTTGAGCTAATGGCAGTTGATCAACATTGATGTTCTTATGATAGATCCTTGGGAACGATAATTACTAGGTGAGGACTCACCATTAGACCACACTTAAAGGACTGTGAGACTTGCCCTCTTATTAGTGTGGGGTAATGGTAAGCCATGCTCACCCAATGATTTTTCCTTGATAACACAGTTGAGCTAGATGCTTCACTGTCAATGACACATAAAATGAAGTTTGTGTAGGATCTGAGAAACCGCCTTTTCGTGGACAAGAATCAAAGTCAACACTTCTTGAGGTCTAATAATTATTTGTGCTATTTCTTTTGTGTGCAATTTGGTCTGGTATCCTGTCTATTATGCGCTTTGTGTGGCTGCTTGCATTTTCCTTTTGGATGATTATCATGTATATCCCTGGAGTTAGAGTGCGTGCATCCTTAGCAGGGATTCAATGATGGATATGCAACTTCCAAGCATATATGAAGTCTTTGCCTGTGAATTCTATGTTGTATTTTTTTTCGCAGTTAAGGACTACAGATAGTTGTCAAAACTACTGCCACACTTCCTCTTCCAGGCTGAGGATTTAGTATACTAAACTCTGCACTTGATCCTTTTCCAATCACTTCTTATGAATAGAGTGCTTATAGAACCACTAGCATTCTGTATTAAGTGTAAAAAAATTATTTTAAGATTTATTGCTGCTAAAATAGTGGGAAAGGGAAAATAATTTTCCTTTAAGAATACCATTTAATTTTCACTTGGCATTCTTGAACATTTTCCATTACTAAAAATATGTCTTTTGTTCTCTTTATTTTGGTTAAACAGTATGGGGGCTTTTCTGCTTAGTGCTGGGACCAAAGGTAAAATGCCCATTACTTGTTGATTTAAAGTTCGAATCTGGGGTTGCTGCTTCAAAATTTACTGAATATGTTTCTCTTTTCCTATGTGACTGAAGGAAAAAGATACAGCTTGCCGAATTCAAGGATAATGATCCATCAGCCTCTTGGTGGAGCTCAAGGTGGGCAATCTGACATAGATATCCAGGTATGCATCCTTTTCTCCCAGACTTGTATTTGCTTGTGATTTGTGAAGCTTTTTTAACAGGTATATCCTAGTGCTTCTGATTTATAGCCATTCCTATTTCCTGACACGAACTAGGTCTTGATCTGAAATGACTTCTTTGTTGTGTTATGGGAGACCTATTGGTTCCCGGCACACTTTCTCATATCTTAAATCGGCATAATTTTCAGGCAAATGAAATGTTGCATCACAAGGCAAACCTAAATGGGTATCTCGCCTACCACACTGGTCAAAGTCTTGAGAAGATCAACCAGGATACAGATCGTGATTACTTCATGAGTGCGAAAGAAGCCAAGGACTATGGGCTCATTGATGGTGTTATCTTGAATCCTCTCAAGGTTCTCCAGCCTCTTGCAGCTGCAGCAGATCAACAATGACACGTCTACCGTGTAAAATTCCCGGTTGTTAGTACTTTTAATTGTAGAGTTGAATGAGAATGATCAAAGAAGACCCTGAGTTTGTTTTAATGATCAAGAATATTGATATCTATGCTCCAGGGAATTATAGAACATGCTTTTCTGGTAGTTCAGGCAGAGCCTTTTCTCCACACTGCGCTTCTCTCTCATAAACTATTTCTTTTTGGGCAAGTTTTAGTTTAACTAAATCCTGAGAAAGAGATTGAACAAGCCCAACAAACTCATCCAGTTAATTATTTCGTAAGTCACTCATATGCCCCTGAAATATATAGAAGTTTTCAAGATATTCCTTGAATGGTCAAACATTTTCAGTCTATGTTACTATGTTTACAGTTCCCATGTTTCCCTTGCGTTACATGAGGTTGGGTTTGGAATAACATGTAGGGCACAGGGGATATGCATTGGACAAAAAATATCATGTTTGGTTTCCGAGACTTTTCTCTCTCCCTCTCTCTTTTCAGGGTTAGCAATCCGGGTGGCTGGTTTAACATGTTAACTCGGGTTAAAGCTAGTTTTTTTTTGTTATTATTATTTTTTTAATTTCATCATTTGACATTTGATTATTTAAAAATTAAACTTCATAATTTTTTTTAAGTATTTTTTTTTGTGCAAATTATCATGATCAGTTTTATTTTAATTTAGCATGTTTATCATCATTTTTTTTTTTTATGATCGTATAATTAAATAAAACCACCTTATAAGACCGGTTCTATAATTTGAGGTGCTGATTTTTCTCACTTCTTTAAAATAAACTAACAGCGTCTAAAAATCTTTTTATATTAAAAAAAATTTAAATCAGCCCACCGTATATTGCGACACCAATCATAGTCATTTCATTGTTGAATTTAGAAAAATATATGAATTTGAATTTCAAGATAAAAAAAAACTTTAAAACTGAATATTTTGTTTAGTTTTTTCGTTGAAAAATGAATTTTTATGTTAGATTTTTATGTAATATAAAAATCGGGATTTTATATTTTGCAACCATCCCTCGCTGTAATTCCACTCTTGCTTGGGCAAGGTTGAAGAAGTCATTGAATGACACGTCATTTGCAAGAACAATGCTTCATCCTTGTCTGCATGGATGGTCTTGGAGTAAGGCCCAGACAAGATTGGGGTCAACTCCAAGCCCATATTGTTTTCTTCTTCTTATTTTCATAAGATTTTTCTGTTTTTTTTTTAACATTTTCCTGCATTGAATTTAGAAATTTTAATTTTATTACTTATATATGCTAGAAAATGTACAATAAAATTTTTTTTTACCAATCTATTTTTATATGATTTTACATGTATAAAATTTATTACATGTCATTCTTTTAAATTCAAGATTTGATATTATTTTAAGGTAAATGAAATATATTTATTGAAAATAATTATAATATAAAATATGCATAACAAATAATTATAATATAAAAAAATAAAACCATTTAAAAGTATTTAAGAAATAGCATGCATAAAAAAGATATATGAGGGAAAATAGATTTTGTTTTTGTATTTTATTTCGACTCGCCCTAGTACTAAACAAAGACAGAAACAAGAAAAGTTCCATATATCGTACCTTAATAAAAAAATACAAACTAATCTCGTCTGAAGCATCTTGTCTCGCCTGTGCTGTTATATCTCTCTTTAATCTTGTATACCATCCATACCCAACCTGTAAAAAACACGGGGGAAATACAATGGTAATTGTGTATGTACACTTGCCTCAAATACAAGGCATTTCTCTTTATAATTTTCCTGGTCAATTATTGAGGTACAATCTTGAGATATATTCCGGGATGACAATGGGTATGAACGAGTTTCTTTTATATATATATAGGATAAAAGATTTAAATTATCCATTCAGTTTTGAGTATTTAATAAATATTTATTACCTACTAATAGTTAATATATATTTGAAATGTGTGTATATAGTAAATGATAAATATTATTCATATATATATATATATAAGGTATATATTTTATATCAATATAAGGTATGTATATATCATTTTATATTAAAAAATATAAATATATATTTCATGTTAAGTTTAAGTAGATTTCATGTCGGGTTTTATACTATCTAAAAAATATTTATGACAACTCTCATGAATGTATCTTAATTGATGAGATTTTGAATTTGTTTTTTAAAAGTCATTAATTCTAACATCACAAACTTTAGAGTTGTTAAAGATTTATATGATAATTAATTTCAGAATTCTGGATAATTAATTGAGATTATATATACTGAAACACTCATAAATATAAATAAAAAATAAATAAAAAATCTAGACATGTGATTAAATTGATATGAGATATTTGACAAGTTGAGGCGTTTTTGAGGCTGACGCCAATCCTTTCCCCAACAAAAGAAAAGTATCCGTTGAATTCGCCTTGTCTACAGCAGAATCTGCGACTGCTAACACGCTCGAAGACATAGAGCAAAGCACCATTATATTTTGACAAGGGCGATGCTTAGCATTGCTCAATCAAAGCTGCACAACAAGGCACCTTCCAAAAAGGCCAAACATCTCTCCCACCATATCATCCACTCACCAAAAAGTAACACAGAGAGAGAGAGAGAGAGAGAGAGTTATCTCTTAAGATATCTTTAAGCACTCACTCGTGAACCTCGTGCCTTGTTTAATTTTAAATACAAAAACACATACCCAACAACCAAACACAGGAGGCCGGCCCCCCCTCTCCTCCTTCACTGTGAAAGATGTGGGTTCCTCGTCTGTCAAGAGCATTTAGTCTGAATCTCAAGAAACCTAATTATAAAAGATGATATATTACCCCACTACCTTCTGTGTTAGTGTGCAACTTTATTACTACTTTACTCACTTGGATGAAAACAACTACCACTAGAAGTGCCCTATATTACACATGGACATTTTTAACTACAGTTTTCAAAGGCAGGAAGCCCCAAAAAGCGAAAAAAAATATAAAAAAATAACTATAATCAAGAAGGGACAACAGGAATCCTTTCATCGAAAAAATTGCCCCTCACGAAGCTAGTGAAAGATGAAGACGTGGGTAGCTCTTCTAGTTCATCAAAGAAGTCATTGTTCTCTTCTGATTTGGGTGCTGAAAATGTCATCAGTCTGGAGCAACAGATGGGCTCTTCGTCGAAGACAATACCCAATGTGTCATGACTTTTCTCCGAGTTCTCAGTGAAAGGGTAGTCCTGGCTAATCATGATATCTTGAGGAATTCTTATTGGGGATTCTAAGTAGTGGAAATTGTGACCTTCACTGACATCTTCATCAGTGCTTGGCATGATGGGATGATCGTGCCTTTCTCCTGTTTCTTCTTCTGGTTTCTCTTGTTTGGGAGTTATGGGATGATCTACAAGATCAGTCGGTGGGGTTTCGGGATCTCTTGGTTGTTGGTTCACGTTAGAGTCATGGAGATCAGGACCTGGATGGTTGTGATTTGAGGTGTAAGTAACGATGAGTACCGAAGCATCTGTCCTGCATCTTTCCACTTGTTTCTTGGCTGAACAGCCCTTCGATGTACTGCACCTGTAATAGCCCCTGCATGCAGAGAGAAGCATGAAAACCAGTGACAAGTACTCTTGCTTTGTGTAGGAAAAACCATCATGGAGAAACAATGATGGACAAAAGTAGTATTTGGAACACTTTGGCAAAATCCAAAGGATAGAGAGAAGATTTTCACTTTTTAACTCTGAAATGTAAGCTACTAAATCAACATTAGCAAAAAGTATGAGTTGAGTTGATCTACTGTAATTAAGAAGAAAAAAAAAACATATTAGACCATAAAGACATATATAGTGAAGAGAGAAGAGACTTGATCCAAAAATTAATGAAAGAAGATGGTAAACCTTGGATAAGGAGATCCTTTAATAGGTTTTTGCCCATATTTCCTCCAAGACCAGAAATCAGAAGGTGGCCCTTCGTTCTTTAATTTCACAGCATTTTCTCCAATCCTCACTCTAACAACAATCTTCTCGACCATCTTCCTACAAAGCAAGCACAATATTCTCAAATAAATCAGGGGTATAAAGTATAGAATAAGCCCTGGGAAGAAATATGCATCAAAATCAAGTAGCTTTTCAAAATGAAATTATACTTGACGAGAATGTAAAAGAAAACAAAAGCAAGAAAGAAGAGCACCAACCCACCTTCTTTTAGATGTCTGAGTTTCTGGGGTGAGTTCGGAGACATTAGAGTCCAATTTTCTAGAGGGAGAACTATCCATGACACACTTTTTGCTGCTATGCCGCTTCTTACTAACTTATGCCCGAAAATGCTTTGAAGAAACACAGAATTGCTCTGAATATTAACTAGGGGAAGTCAGTGAAAGAGGGAAGAAGAGGATTGGGATCATACTCGAATCAAATTGATTAAGAGAGAGAAAAGGGAAAGGAAAGAAGGAAGTTAGGCAATAGATGACAGGAACCTCAATTTGCTTTCTCTCATTTTTCTTCTCACACATTTATAATATATTAAAGCAATGAACAACCATGTATATATCCGCACCACCCCCACCTTGCTATAAAATAAACCCACCCACACAGCTGCACATAAATGTCAAGATATTTGTTTCATATGGGAAAAACATGATGGCCCCCTTCCTCCCTCCACTTGATTGGCTGAAAGAAGAGCGAGACCATCTCTATGTCCATGCACATTTTGGATTTGCCATGTGGAACTTATTATCATGGCCAGCATGCCATGTAAGAAATTCTTCTTCTTCTTCTTCTTCTTCTTCTTCTTCTATTGTGGGTGCAGACACATTCGGGAACATGCCAAGCATAAAAAGATGCATGCATTTGGTTACTGCTGGATTTGGTGAGGTGACAATGTCATTGCACATATTAGCAACAAGCAACCTTCCTGGGATGAACCATAAAATGTAACAGGACAAGTTTCATTAAGAGAAGTTTTCCTTATTTTGCCCAAGCAGGGCTGCCCTATGCCCTCTTTCTGATAACCTATGAGATGAGGTGAAGGGCAAACTTAATGGAGAAAGATAGGTAGGTAGAACTGAGCTGCAAAAGATGTTGTTAAAGATAAAATCTATTTTTAGATTAAATTTATTTATTTTTATTTTAAATTAATTTTTTAAAAATTTTTACATCTTTTGATCTATAGTATTTTTGAATTATTTCAATGTATTAATATTAAAAATAAATTTTTAAAATTAAAAAAAATTATTTAATATATAAAAAAACATTTTCAAAAATAAATTTACCACATTCTCGAGTATTCTTTAAAATAATTGACATTAATCTAGAGAAGTGTAGTTTAATTGGTCAGATTCTAGGTTTGTTTTCTAGAAATCATCAACTCAAGCTCAAGTTCTAAAAATTTTAAAAACATTTAAAATTTATATGGTTATTAATTTTAAAATTCATAAAATTATTTAACATACACACAAACTAATATCAGCATCAACATTAATTGAAAAAAAAAAAAAAAAAGCAGCCGGCTTCAGGACATGACATTCTCCTACCCCTGTGGGCCGGGAACTGAGAAACTAGTTCAGATAAAAGCAAGCACAAGCGGTCTGTCATTAAAAATTGTTCTGATTTCACTCGGTGGCGCTGATGTAGAAACTTTAACCACTGGGATAAGGATAACGACGTAATTAATGTTTTGTTCCTTTTCTTTGTTTTTTTTTTTTTCTCTCGCTAAAAAAATAAAAAATTATAAAGTTGAAGCATCATGCAATCATGCATAGCACCGCCCGCCGCCCGCCCGCCCGCCCGCCCGCGAGTTAACTAGCCGATCCATGGATCAAAAGATCTAAAAATAAGATAAAAAGGAGCATCACTTTTGAGGACAGGTGGAACACAAGACGATCTGAAAAGCAACAAGAAAACGAAGAGAACATCTCTATTTTGTGGTAGAATCACAGTTTAACTATAAAATTTGTCTTAAGAGTACAGGCCTTCGAAGACACCACTTCGAGTCGTACGACTACGGTCTGCTTGATTATCTATTAAACACAGTCATGATGTGGAATCACTCTCATTTGACGTGTTAGTATCCCAGCTAAATTGATCCAAAAAATAACAAATCTATTAAATTAAAAAAAAACAATTTCAAGAAGACATAAAAAAAAGAGGTAATATTTTAGAATTTTCCAAATGCACTGTGAATTATTTTTGAAAGCTTCTCTCTTCTCAATTTTAGTTAAAAAATAGTCTTCAAAAAGAAAAGAAAACAACCTTTTAAATTTGTGTGCTCTCTCCTGCAAATAATAATAAAAAAAAAGCCAAGAAAAGAAAAGGGTGGGTGATAGAAATTATTTTTTAAAATATTTTTACTTGAAAATTATTAAAATAATATTTTTTATTTTTTAAAATAAACACAAAACAATTCAAAAATATTAAAAATATATTAATTTTAAATAAAAAAATTAAAAAAAATCATGTAACACGGGTTGTACTACAACCCATACAACATCTATAAAAACCTTCAATCACTCTCTTAAAAATAAGGGGATGGATGTTTAATAGATTAGCTTGGTAGTTAAAGAGGTTTCTTCTATTCTTTAACTTTTTTATCATTTAAAAAATTTAATTTTAATTGACACACATATAATATTTTTATTATTGAAAAAAAAACCTACATCTAAAATAAATATCTCAAATTCAAGTAACGTGTCATTTAGCCAAATACAATGAGAAACAAACAAAATAGCGCGAAATTAGTTGAGAAAAGGAGTGAATAGTCAGATTGCAGTCATTCAACCACAACACGATAGTTCCATTGCAGTTTAGAAATCCGCACCATGACGGGGAAATAATTTTGAAAGCATCCTTGAGACATTTGTGGAATTGATGTTATTAAGGAAGACATGGAAAGTGATTGATCTTCTAAATTTTAAGCCAAGTCTTTTTCTTGTTGGTTAGGACTCTAAATTATTTTGCATGGAACAAGTAGTTTGAGGTTGGTGCCCTTTATTCTTGCCCAACCTTATTAGTAATTTTAATGCAGTTTATTTTATTGGTCATGATTATCCAAAATGCTTGAAATTTAGGTAACAATCGGTTATAATTAATGGTTTTTTATGTGTACATGTAAAATGCACCCAAAACCCCCCCAAAATAGACCCAACAAGAACACCTCTAGGGCTCGGGCTCGAGTTTGGTATCTCGAGCTCAAAGTACAATAAGGGCCCATGGAGAGTGGGCTCGGTATGGTAGCTAAAGATCAACTCCCTAAAGGGCATGAGCTTGGGCAAGAAGCCCGAGCCCATGCAAGGCGTATACCTAGTGTGGGCATGATATGCCCAGTATCATCGTGGGCTCGGGCTTCTATGCCTGAGCCTCACGTGCTCAAGCTTGGGAGTGTGCCCCGAGCTCAACATGCTTGGGTCCAGGCAACGCGCTTAAACCCATTTCTCACATCTAATACATCTGAGCTCAGCGTTTTTGGGTCCTAATAGTGCACATAAACCCACTTTCACCCCTCGTGGGCTCGAACTGTCACACCTAAGGCCAACGTGTTTGGGTCCAAGTAGTGCACCCGAGCCCATTTTCACCCTTCGTGGGCTTGGGTTGTCACAATCGAGCCCAGCATGTTTAGGTTGTGGTAGCGTGCCCGGAACCACTTTTACCTCTTGTAGGCTTGGGCTATGACATTCGAGCCTAGTGTATTTAGGTCCAGGCAGCGCGCTCATACCCATTTTCATCTCTGATGAGCTTGGGCACCTTGCCCGAGCCCAACACTCGCTAAAGAATTTTTTTGAGACCTCATATGGGCCCCTTAGTATTTTATATTGATCCAATACATATTATTTTGAATAAAATACAACTCAAAATATCACAAGAATAAAATAACACTTCAAACTCTTCTCTTCACAAAAGAATAAGACTTATGGGCTATAAATACACCATGAGACCTTCAGAATAAAAGTTCACAAACTTTATTCTCTGCTATATATATATATATATATATATATATATATTCATAACATCTCTTTCTAAAATATTATTGTATTTTCTCTTTCTAAAAAAACACTCATTTAAGCATTGGAGAGTCTCACCTTCACCAAAAGAAACTTTTTGTAGGTGCTAGCCACAAGCCACCTTAACCTACCAAGCATCAAGTGTAAGCTATCAACTACCTTGGCTAGAGATAATTAATGTAATTGCTATGACCAATTGATTAATCGATTATCCAACCCGAGAGTCTTATTCCTAGACTACTTGGATTTTTTGGGACATTATCAATTTTTATTTTTGTTTATATATAGTTACAAATGTATTAAAAACCATTATTGTAAACAACCATCCTCACCCTTAAAGTAGCATTTTGTTACTATCCTGGGACAAAAGGGACAGAGAGATAAATGTATTTAGTTGAAGAGATAAAGACAGAGATATAAAAGTAAATTTATCTCCAGGATAATTTTGGACTGAATTTTTAAACTTTCAAAACAGGAGGTACATAGGGGATATGTCTCCAGAGATAATATTTATTATTTTTTATTCCTGAATATCTTTGTAAAAAAACTTTCAATTCTAAAATTATTCAACTAAAACATATAAGGATAACAGTGGTTATTATCATAGTTTTAAAATCCAACTGGGGGATCAATTCGAGGCAAAGCTTGTGTCATGAGTCGGTTAACTCGAGTTCATCCAATTCAGTGTAAGAATAAAAATGGTTATTATCATAATTTTAAAATTCAATTTGGGGATCGACACGGGGCAATGCCCGGGTCATGAGTGGGGTTGAATGTTAACCTAAGTTAATATAAGGATAAAAATGGTTATTATCATAATTTTAAAACTTGACTTGAGGGTCAACCTAGGGTAAGGCCCAATCACATGTCAAGTGATTATTATCATAGTTTTATGATTTGATACTGGGATCAACTTGGAGCAAGGCTCGGGTCACAAATCAGGAGGGTCAACTTGGGTTGACCCCGAACAATTTAAGGATAACAATTGTTATTATCATAATTTTAAAATCCAACTCGAGGGTCAATCAAGGCAAGGCCTAGGTCACAGGCTGGGAGGGTTAGCATGGGTTAACCCGATTCAACGTATGGATAAAAATAATTATTATCATGGTTTTAAAACCTAACTCGGGAGTTGACATGAGACAAGGATCAAGTCACAAGTTGAGGGGGTCAAACTGTCAAGTTGATTTTGGTTTTATAACCAGGATTATTATAATATTATTAATCTCAACACGCAATATAAACTAAAGTAAAGAAAAAATCTAATTATTTTTTAAAATATGTAAGTTTGACAATAACATACATTAAAGGTAAAATAGATTTTTATTTTATTTTATTTTGTCTTGTTCACCATAAGTAAACATGATATAAAGACAATCATTTTATTTTATACATTACTACCAAATATAATTTTATCTTTATCTTTTTTTCTACTTGTCTTTTTGTCTTTACTATCATTGTCTCTTCTATCCTAAGGTAGTAACCAAACGCTACTTAAGGTAGCATTTTGTTATTATCCTAGGATAGAAGAGACAGACAATTGAGACATAAGAGAAAAGATAATAGAGGCATAGAAGACAAGACAAAATAAAAAAACAAATAAAAATTATGTTTATAGTGGTGTATAAGACATGGTGATTATCTTTGTATTCTGTTTGGTTGATGATGGACAAAACATAATAAAATATAAAAAAAATCTATTTTACCTTTAATATGAATTACTGTCAAAATTGTGTTTGGTAATGGTGTAGAAGATACAACGATTGTCTTTGTATCTTGTTTAGTTGATAGTAGATAAAACATATATATATATATATATATATATATATATATATATATATATATATATATATATATATATATATATATATATATATATTACTCTTAATACCAAGATAATCAATCTCGTTCTGGTTGGCATTCCATTTTTTCAATAAAAAAAAACATAGATTTATTTATAAAAAAACACTATTTGGCCAGAATAGAAGGGTTAGAACGAAACCGAAACATTCCTGTTAGAATTTGGCTAGAATTTTTAAAACAAGTTGAGATTCTGAGTGGGATGAGATTGTTTATGTTTTTTGAACTAGAATGAGATATACCGACCACTCCGACCATAACAGAACTGAACGAAATTGACTACTTTGCTTAATATGTATACAAAAGCATATATTTACTTTAACTTATATTGAGTGTTGAAATTGTAATAACATAATAACTTTAGTTATAAAACTCAGATTTGCTCGGGGGTTGGCTTGAGATTTGGGACCCAACTGAGTTGAGTTTAAGAAAAAATAGAGAAAAGATTGATTTGATCTGATCCGATAAAAATCGGGTTGACCCGGAATTAAACTCGAGTAAAAAGCTCGTTAACTTTTTTATTGATTTTTTTTGTCAAAACAACTTAATCCTTTTAAAAAAGAATTTAGATCTAACATGAGTTAATTCTAGTCATGCCGTTCACTCTCTTAATCCTATGACTCAAGCTTTATCTCAGGTTGATCTCTAAATCAAGTTTTAAAACTATGATAATTACTTTTTTTAGCTTTAAATACATTGGTTGGATAATTTTGAAATTAATTTTATTTTTATAGAGATTTATTAGGGATAAAAAATAATAAATATTGTATTTGAATACATGTTCACTTCGTACCTCTTGTTTTGAAAATACATAAATTCATTTCAAAACTGTCCAGTAATATTTATTTTTATATCATTATCTTTGTTTTTTCAACTAAAAATATTTATATTTTTATTGTTTCCATTTTTTTTATCCCAAAACAATAATAAAATATTATTTAAACAAATGAAAATCAACATGCCCCAACTATATTCAACAGTAAATATATATATGAAGATTTGTTTTTTGTAATTGTGACTGTCCGGGCTAACTTACGCGTTTCTTAACTAATTTTTCAAGACTTTAAAGTTAATAATCAGGTAAATCTCCAGTAATCTTAATATTTATAGGACTTGAACTTTGTAACTTTTGAAAAGCAAATGTAAAACCTGTTCGTTAAACTACACTGCTCATAATTAAATATATATATCATGAAATTGATTGGAAGACTGGTGGTAGACGTCATGGAGACAAGCACGTTGAGGGAACTGGTCAAAATCTGCCAAGTTCATCACACGATATATATAATTTGTAAGAAATTATAGGGCATCAATTACTAATACAATAATGAAATATTCTACTAACTCCAACTAAATATATATCAGGAAATATAAATAAATAAATAACAATCCATAGAAAATTAACAACGTCGATATACTCCTCCACTCAAAATATAACACAAAAGAAGAATGATTGGCACACGTTCTCTCTACTTGTCCATCTAATCCGTTGACTTCACTAATAGATAATGCAATTAATGTAACGGGTTAATGCATGCCTCTAAAAAAAAAACAAACCAATGGGATAAAATGATCTGGAACTTTTCTTTTGAAACATAACGTTTTAGAGAATTTCTCTGTTTTTTAATATTTGCCGGTGGCCGGTGCATGACACAGAGTTTAATAGAGAGAGAGAGACGAGGAATTTTGGATATGGGTTGGCTAATTTCCTCTGTTCAGTTTAGAAGGTTGATAAATATTTGTACTTTCTATGCTAAAAAACTTTGGTTGCGACGTAAATAAATAATGAAGGAGGTGGCTGTTTTCATAAATTATTTTAGTTTGTTTTTTATAAAATTATTTCAATATAAAATAAATATTTTAACATTTTATTTATACTCGATTTTACGAGTATTTTTTTTTGTTAATATTTAATTAAGTAAAAAATAGTTTTTTTTAAGCAAAGTTCTTAAACCCAATGAAGTCCATCACCCGGATTGCAGATTCGGCCGGTTAAGTCACAAAGCTCGGGTCAATCCAATATGTCACTGTCTCAATATTACAAAAAAAAAAAAGATCATCTTGATTTTCTTTTAAAGCCAAATTACATCTTCTATTTGTTGTCTGGGTTGCCTTTGGACCTTCTAATTGACTAGATCACGTCAAGACAACTCTCATATGATTTAATTTTAAATTCGATTTAGGTAAGGGGTCAGGTTGAGAGGTTTCAAGACTGACTTGTTAGGCTGAGTTTAATAACAATGTCAAATAGTTTTTTTTACTTGAATATTTTTCTCACTTTTTTTTTTTTATTTAAGCCACAACATAACGTTATCTTGAAAACTAGGTCCTATTAAGTCAATTAGGGTCGATAACCTGTAATCTTGCAAAATGTACTATTATAAAAGAAACTAACCGGTGTGACATTTTCTTGATATAAGTTTTTACTATGCTCCCTCTCATATTTCATTGTGACTTGGAGTAGTTAATTTTTTATTTTCATCATCAAACTTTTTTTCTCTTTGACTTAACCTTTTTGTAGCAAAATTGGTTGTTAATTGCTTCTAATTTGTTATGGAAAGACAAGATTCAAAGATAAGGGACAAACATGAAAATATCGATTTGCATCAAAAAAAGAGAGGGAGTTGTTAGATTTTAACGGTAAAGAAAGAAAACATAGATTTGCATTAATTTTAGCTACAAAAAGATCGATATTGATGTCCATATATTCCATCCATTGAGAAGAATTCCACTAGAATGTTTTTTGTCCTTTAACTTGCTTGAGATAGTAGATATAAGTTCAATAAGTTTTTTAAATTTAGATTGATTTTTATTTTTCAACTAACTTTTTGGTCATTTGAACTCGAAAAGAATTTTTTTAGGTTTTCAAAATGTTTTTTTTTAAATAATTAAAAATAGATTTTTAGATATAAAACACCCTTGCCGCTAACATGCGAAACATCACTTTTTTAAAAAAAAATAGGATAAACGACATATCGTTTATCTTTTAAAAAAATAATGAAAGCCATTAAATAACTAGAAAAACCTGCATATTTATTTTTTATTTTTTTGTGACCATAAACATCAGGTTAGACCTACCCCCACCTGTAATCCAAAAACAATTAGCAGCAAAATAATTTTAAAATGGTAACCACCAAACTAACAAAGAGTAAAATAAAAAAAAATAGCCTCAACCGCTGAAGGGGACATCCTATCAGCGTTTTCCATGATCAGGCCATTAAAAAAAAAATAAGGGCATGGGCTAGGACAGTGCCCTGTCTCAACTAATTTAAACCATGGACGTGATAACCACTTTGAGATCGGTCACATAAATTTAGACCTCATTTTATGTTCCTTGTCATGTAACCAAGTCATATTTGCTTCAGGACAAAACCATGGGGTGGCAAAAGAAGGCAAAAAAGCTCCTGGGCTGCGCAATTTTCATAGAACCCTTCCATATCTTGATCATTACCCTCCTCAGTCTCTTGCTGCCCCTCTCATTTCTCCTCCTGACCAGGCTCTCTAGTTACAACTATCTGCTGACCATCACGTCTGATCCTGTACAACAACCACCATCTTCTTTCATCACGTCTTTATTCCTGTCAATCAACACAGCAGTTCTGTATTTTCTTGTTTCAGTTGTTAGCGTAGCCACTCTTATTCATGGCTTGACAGGAAAAATCACCCTTCTACGTGAGTCAACAGGCGCAACTTACCGACCCGGATTGTACACTGCATGGGTTATGTTATGTACGCTACAGATTTGTGTTGGCTTGGGCGTTCAAGGGAGCGTATCTGCTGGGATGTTCGATGGTTATGGTTTTGATATTCAAAGAAGTTTCTTGAGTAGAGTTATATTTTTCTTGGGGTTGCATGAGACCATGATCCATTGGTCCAGGACTGTTGTTAAGCCAGTGGTTGATGACACCATTTTTGGTGCGGCTAGAGACGAGATGTGGGAACAAAGGGTGGCTGTAGCTTTGAGCTGTGGTACTTTGTGGTGGTGGAGGTTAAGGAATGAAGTTGAGTCTTTGGTTTTTGTGGCAGAGGCAAAGATAGAGCTGCTGATGGATTTAGCAGTGGCTGACATGGTTGGTTGGTGGCTGTATTACCTGACGGTAACAATTGGAATGGTAAGACTTGTGAAGGGTCTTATCTGGGTTGGGGTGATCTTGCTTTGTAAGAGGGTAAGAAGAAGGAATTCTGCTGAAACTTGTGAGCTGGATGAATTAGACAAGGTCTGAAATCGACCTTTTCTTTATTAATAGTATGTTCTTATTTTTCATTCTGCAGGGCAATTGCTCTGTGATATTATATGTCGCCTTCCTTTCTTTATGAGTTGTTGTGATATTGTACCAAAAATTGTAGGATTATTCATTTTTAGCTGTAAATTTATATTCCCGCTGAGAGGAAAATAAAGCTCTGAAATTAGTCAAAACATCTGGAATTCTCTTATTTATCAATCCCTCCAACCATGTCAACAGGATACGCTTGGCATGTGATTTTTTTGACATGTGCTTGCCACTTCGCTGATGGGTGAAGAAAGCTGTGATAGAAAGTATGGTGAAAGCTACGTATATAGACCCACCTAACTGGTCACTTTTTTTATTCTAAAAAAAAATAGGTCATCAGCCTTAAGAAGCTTTTATTTCCATTGTCCGTTTCAAGAAGTAATTTTTTCAGCTATCACAATACAAAAAACAGAGACATTTCAGAATGCCATCCTGATTTTACCTGTGGTCTTGATAATTGTGTAGTTGTTGTCACAAAATAAAAATTTAATTGTCCCGCGCTTCATATTTTTTTAATGTAAAAAAATATTAGTTGTCAACTTGTTCTAATAAAAAAAACTTACTCGCAAACTAAAATATGATACATATTAAATGATATCTTTTTTATTGATACAATGACATATTAGATGTCATGTTTTTAAAATATTGGGATAACGAAATATTAAATCAACCTGAATTAACCTATCAAATCTGTAACTTATGTCATGAGATCGTGATAATTATATAGAAAACAAATTAAAATAAATTATAAAGGTCAATTCCTAATTAATCCAATGTTGAAGAATGAAATTGAAAAAAAATCTATTAAAAAAAAGATAAAAAAACTATCCAAGTCAACTCGTGTTAATCTGTCAAACCCACGATCTGAATTATAAGATCGGAATAACTTCATATAAAGCAAATAAAAAAAAAATATAAAGCTCAAATTCCAATCAACCCAATATTGAATGATAAAATTAAAAAAAAATCAATTAAAAAGATGACAAAAAAAACAACCACGGTTAACTGAGGTTAACCTGTTAAACTCGCGACCTGGATTGTGTGATCAAAATAACTTAATAAAAATAAAAAAAAAATACAAAGCTCCTCCTCCAACAAATCCAATGTTGAAGATTTAAATCAAGAGAAAACAAAACAAAATTCATGAGACTAAAATACCTTCATAGAGAGCTAATTGATAAAAATCGCGAAGTCTAATTCCCAAATCTAATATTAAAAGATAAAATTAAAAAAATAAACTATAAAAAATAAAATTGAGTTGTTAGAGAGTGAAATTAAAAAATAGAATCAATTAAAAAAGGATCTAGAAAAATAAACCGAGTCAACCTAGATCAACCTGTAAAAAAAATACAAAGCTCAATTTCCAACCAACTCATGTAGAAGGATAAAATTGAAAAAAAAATCAATTAAAAAAATCAGCAAAAAAAATAACCTAAGTCAATTCACGTTAACCTGTTAAACTCGTAGGTTGAGTCATGAGACCGGGATAACTTCATAAAAAAAATTCAAAAAATTATGAATCTCCATCTCCAACAGATCCAATATTAAAGGTTGAAATTCAAAAGAAAAAAAAAACTAAATCCATAAGACCAGAATAACTCCACAGAAAAAAAAAATTAAAAAAAAGTTACGAAACCCAATTCTCCAACAACCTAATATTGAAAAGATAAAATTAAAAAGAAAACAAAAAAAATTAAGTTCTTGAAGGATGAAATTGAAAGAAATATTTCATTAAAAAAGGAGTCAAAAAAATAAATCGAATCAACCTATAAAATCGATGACCTAGATTATGAGATAAAGATAACCTCATAGAACAAAAATAAAAAAAATTACAATGCCCATCAAAAAAAAATTTTCATGTAAAAAAGGTAACAAAAAATGAACATAGAGCTCAGGTCAACTTGTCAAACTCACGATCAAAGTCATTAGATCAAGATAACCTCATAAAAAACAAATAAAAAAAAGATTATGAAGCTCAATTATCAACCAACTCAGTGTTGGATGATGAAGTTTTAAAAAAATCAATTATAAAAAACATCATAAAAAGACTAACTCGAGTCAATTAAAGTTAACCTGAGTTAACAGGACATCAGAATAAACTTATATTAAAAAAATTATAAAACCCCATTCCAATTCTAATAGACCTTTAAAATTAAAAAAAAAAACCAACAATTCTGAGTTTCTTCTCCTTGACTCGACCTTTGTTTGGCTTTTGAACTTGAATGATCTTTTTTATTTTTTCTTCTTTATCCTTTATTGGCCCGTGCTTCCTAAAATATCATAGCCCTTTAATCAACATGAATTAAACATCAAGAATCTAATAAACATGAATTAAACATCAAGAATCTAATAAAGTTCCACCAATAATTGAAACAATCAAAACAAATTATTAATAAAGGTTCACATGATCTCCACGGATTTAATTATCATGCTGCCCACGCATCTATCACAAGGAAAATGAAAACATAAAGAGAACTTTACATAAAGAAAAACAAAACTCACCTTTTTTCTCCCTCCTTTCTACCTTCTTTTTATTTTGTTTTTTTAACATAAATATCTGAATCATCTATCTTCTTTTTATTTTTTTTTTAACATAGATATTTGAATTAATTTACATATAACTCAACTAATCCTCTGAGATCCTAAAATTAACAATCAGATAAACTTCTAGTAGCACTAAAATTTATGGTACTCGAACTAGTAACTTTTAAAAAGCAAACTCAGAGCTAACCAGTTAAGTTATACCTTTTAAAAATTTTATTATTATTATTATTTTGCATCTTCCTCGTCCTCACAGAGAGTATTTTGTCTGTGTAAACCTAGTTTTCAAAGAATAAAAAAAGAAAAAAAATAAAGAGAATTTTTATTTTTATTATATAAAGAGAGAAGGGTGGCGCTTGACGTCAAAAGTACTCAAATGTCACTTAAATTAGAAACGGACGCTAACAAATTATATTCTTAGGTGCGATACACGTATCAACCAGTCATGGCGCATTTGGTTAGCTTTTGATTTCAGTTTCAAGCATAGGTCGAGAGAGGACCTAGGCTAGGTCCCTGAGCTATGAAGTGTTACGATGAACAGCTTTTTTTTCTCTCTGTCACAATCCTTTTATTGACATTTTTTTATTCTAAATTCAAACCGAACTATGAAAGTGTTATGGTGATTTTTTTTTCCGCATCCCATTTATTTTTCCATTACATAATATATGAGTTGTACATTTTTCCTTGTAAAATGTTAGAAATCATTAAAAAGTAAAATATAAAAAAATATTAAGAAGTCAACTTTCATCAATATTATATTATGATAAATGGGTTAATATTTTCTAACATACACCTATAAAATTAGGCTATGATAAAAAAAAATTATCTAACATACACCTATAAAATTAAAAACTAACAAAAAAAAAAGCCATTTTCAATTGTATTTTGACAAAAACAAACACCATAAACAACTTGTAAAATATATATATATATATATATATATATATATATATATATATGGCTTTTAACAACTTAAAAATAGCTTGAAAACCCACAATGAACTCGAAATCAAAAATTTTTGTAGGCTCGGATCTACCATATAGGACAAGTTCAAGGAAAAAAAACACTTAGGATAAACTCTACACATAAAAAAGAATTCATTGACATCAAAATAATTATTTTTCATGCTTTTAATAGGTGTGAACAATAATTTTATTTTTATCTATCTTTGGAATTCAGCAACTTCCTCAAACCGAAGACCAAAAAAGAAAAGAAAAAATGAAGTTGAAGACCAAAATTGACTTTATTCTTAAATTTTGAAACCAAATAATTATAATTGAGAAAGTGTGGGAATTAAAATGAACATTTTACCTAAATTTATCTAAAACCATCTATTTCTCTATATTTTTTATTTTGATTCCCTATCTTTTAATCTAAAATTATGAGATAGACTATAAACATATTTGTCTTTGCGTTTCAAATATTTTTTTGAAAGAAATTGAATTTTTATTATTATTTTTTGTTTGTTTCAAATTAATATTTTTTTTGTGTTTTCAAATCATTTTGATATACAAATATCAAAAATTATTTTTAAAAAATAAAAAAAATATTATTTTAATATATTTTTAAATAATTTTTTTTTTAAAAAAACAATCATTACCAGTCTAACAAATATCATAACAATGCATGGGGTTGAGAGTATTTGTGATAATTTATGGACGAATCGGCAATTATTATATCGAGCTCGGCAGCTGGCAAGGGTAGCCCTGTTCCATAAAACATATTGGCCCCAAAATTAAACTTCTGATAGCAGCACTTTGTATTTTATTTGATGATTCTTTCATTTGTCTTGCATGCCCGTGATTGGGCGTGTGCCCTGTGTTCTTTCCCGCCCTTGCTACTGCCGCCGTCCACTCTTGCTTGCCTGAACTTCTTAGGATATCTGGATCGACTAATTTTATAAAAAAATAATTATTATAATCTTATTCTATTTTAATACAAGCAGGCAGTGTTCAAAATATCACCATCTATTTCCCGATCAATGACGCATTTCTTGCATTGCATCCTTCGTACTTCACAATATTGATTAAAAGAGAGCTGCTAATAACCATTTAGATGGTGGTCCAGTAATAAAAGTTTGGGATTAAAAGGTTTGTTTTTTTTATGATTTCAGGTTCAAGTCTTGTGGTTGCTTATAGGATAACCACTGAAGATTTATATAATCATTAACTTTAGAATCCATGAGATTAGTCGAGATGCGTATTAGCTCCAAAATTAAACTAAAAAAAAATGTTAAACTAAAAAAAGCAGCTGATGCCTTTTCTTTTTACTCACCATATATCTTAGCGACACCTGGCTTTTCCTTTCGATGCTTTTAACCTGCAATCGGCCAGCATTTTGTAGCTTTTCAACTTTAAGAGAAAAAAAAGGAAACCTCCTTTGCAGGGACGGAACTGGGCGGCGGCCCCTGCAAAATATTTAAAATTTTATTATTATTTAATATTTAAATATAGAATAGTATAATATTTTTTATTTTAGATAAATAAACCTCTTAATTATTTTGTTATATTAATTTTGGCCCACCCCATTAAATATTACCGGCCCCGCCCCTGCTGTTTTGTTCAAATTAATAAATATAGTATTTAATGGAGTTGTTTTTTAAATAGTTTTATATTTAAAAATATATTAAAATAATATTTTTTATTTTTAAAAAATTATTTTTGATATTAATATATTAAAATAATTTAAAAACATAAAAAAAATTAAATTTTCATAAAATATTGTTTGTAATACAATTTCTAACACGCTACTGAAAGCTGCTCTTCCATATATCTCCACTCCCGCCACCCTCTGATGAAAAACAACCACATAATCACGTCCAACTCAAAGCTTGATTCACCCGTTAAATAATATAGCCATTTTCACAGATACAGCACCCTGTCTTTCACAAAAAAAAAATTGACAACTGTAAATTCTTTTGAAATAAATGGAAACTTTCAATTAAGAGTATTTTTTAACAGATTAAAATCAAAATCCAGAAGAAATATAATCTTCTTTCTCAATTGAATTTTTTTATTTTTGCTTGATCTGTTTCTTTAGCTATTGAATTCAAGACTGTGCGGACGGACGGATATGATTTTGGTTAGGAGTTTTGTTATTGCATAGTGGACTGGATAAAAAGTAATGAGTTAGTGAGGGATTGTTTTGTACTTTGATTATGATTATTTATTTTTTTAAAAAAATTATTTAGAAATATATTAAAATAATATATTTTTTATTTTTTAAAATTTATTTTTATTATTAATACATTAAAATAATAAAAAAATAATTTTAAACAAGAAAAAATACTAAATATTTCAGAAATTTAGAATGCGAAAAAATCAAGGATTTGATAAACCCTTACACTTTGTTTTGATTACAATGCCATTCACTTGTATTCACCGGCTGAAACTTGAAAGTTTTTTTAATATTAAAAAGAATTTGCCGGGCATCATTAAACAGCTGCGAAGGTAAAAAAGAGAAGGCATTAGCGGAGCAGTCCCCATTGATTAACTTATGGAATGAGCCAAGATAGTCCAAGCAATTTTAGCAGCACCGTGTTTATGCTTCATTAGATTAGATAACCATATTGTGAATTTGCCGATTAGCTTTTAATCTGAGATGGCGAATGCTTTGTTCTCTTTCGATCCATTCGACTTCAATGGAATACAGAGCGGTTATAGTCATAATGAAGATTATGAGAAAGAGGAATTGGTGATCAAAGGAAAGCAAGACCGAATGTTTTCCATGGAAGACTTGGGGCAGGTTTATCCTATATGTTCTGAATATGGTGCTTATCAAGATAACACAGAGAACAAGGAGCTCAATTTCTTTAGAGATCAGCAGCAGCAGCAGCCACAACAACAACAATCGCCACCCAAGTCAAATTACTTGGCATTGGATGACTTACTTGGTTATTGTTTCCCAGCACCAGCGCAACCAACGCAGGACATCAGAAAGATCGAGAACATTGTCGAACATAGTAAAGAGATGCAATATACACCTGCATATCGTCATCTCTACAACTCCTTCACAATTATGGAAGTGGGATCAAGAAGTTGAATGCGAACCAGCCCGGCAGTGCTAGCAATGAAACTTGCTTCGGGAGTCGAAAGAAACTGTCAACTGAGGAGATCATAAGAGTAGCTGGATCAATGTTCATACAATTCTCTGATCAAAGATATGATGATTTCTCCATGCTCATGCACCCTTTTCGTTATGCACTCTCAGGCCTATCCAAGGAAGAAAAAAGGGATGTGGAACTCACTCACCTTCTGCTAGCAGCAGCAGAGAAAGCAGGCTACCGACAATTTGATCGTGCAAGCAGATTGCTAAGCCGTGGTGAGCGGGTTGCATCTGAGATATCCAATCCACTTCAGAGGGTTGTGTACCACTTCGCAGAAGCTCTTCGAATGAGGATTGATAAGGCAACAGGAAGATTTCCTCCAACAGAAATGAAGGGAAAACCAAAATTTGTAACTCTTCATGGTTTAAGTACACATTTAGCTCACCTTAGCGTCCACCAGAAAGTTCCTATTAATCAGGTAATGCAACTCACAGCGATCCAAGCAATAAATGAAAATGTTGGATCAGCAAGAAAGATCCATTTGATTGACCTCGAAATCAGGAGTGGAGTTCAATGGACGGCCTTGATGCAAGCTCCTGCAGATCGTCAGCGCCGGCTTGACCATCTTAAGATAACTGCTGTTGGCTTGAGAGGCATACAAAAGATAGAGGAGACTGGTAAGAGGTTAGAAACCTTTGCTAAGTCCATGAACCTCCCATTCACGTTCAAACCAATTCAGGTATCTAGCATGTCTGAAATCGAGGAACTATTTGAAACAACAGCTGATGAAACCGTGGTTGTTGTCTCTAACATGATACTCAGGACAATGCTCTCAAGGCCAGCTTGCTTGGAAAATTTGATGGAAGTGATTAAAAATCTTAATCCTTCATTAATGATCGTCGGCGAAGTTGAAGCAAATCACAATTCACCAAAATTTGCGAACCGTTTCATTGAAGCATTGTTCTTTTATGGTGCATATTTCGATTGTATTGAGACCTGCCTGGAACAGAACACTGAGCACCGAACGATAACTGAAGCAATCTTCTCTAACGGGATAGAAAATATGGTGGCTATGGAAGGCACCGACAGGATTGCTAGAAATGTGAAAATAGATGTATGGAGGGCATTCTTTTCAAGATTTAGAATGGTGGAAGTAGGATTTAGTGAGTCGTCCCTATATCAAGCGAGCTTGATTCCAAACCAATTTCCTTATGGCGATTCATGCACTCTTGAAAAGAATGGTAATTGCCTAATTATTGGGTGGGAAGGAACACCATTGCATTCCCTTTCAGCTTGGAAGTTTTCCAGAGAGAGACTATGGAGGTCCTAGTAAATTATAAATTCTGAAACTGCTTGTAGTGGCTACTTGCACTCATAGATTGAAGGTTATATATTTCAACTGTATTATTGAACTGAATAAAATGGTTTTCTATTTCTTAGATGGAAATTATTATAAGATTTATTTACAAGGTTTGTCTCTGCCCACATATGTAAGGAACGTGTTGTGTCTGTTTAGAATTACTTACATCAGGCAAGATTGCTCTGGGGTTATTGACAGAGAGATTGAAAACCAAAACGGGAGTATACTCTTGATCAGCTGCGAATCCCAGGTTTTCGTATAATACAATCCTTTAGCTCAAGGGCTATAATTTGGCTTGTCCAAAAGTTCTTAGGAGGTTTGTTCCTTTTAGCAAAAAAAAAAAAAAAAAACAAATGTAATTATATTTTAAGATAAATTATTTTATTATACTTCATAAAATTAAATTTATTTTAAATTTGTAGTTTCTTACAGAGAGTATCAAAATGTCTTGAAAACTCAAAGGTGATATACAAAAATCATTTGATAAAAACTTTACTCTATTAGACGTTGGTTTTAGGTGATTGGAAATAAATATATACCGGTTATATTTGTGGTCAGGGTTATGAAATCATGGTAATCTTATAGAAAATAAATTAAAATAATTTAAAAATAGCAATTTCTAATCAATTCAATATTAATTGATGAAATTCAAAAAAGATATATATTAAATTAATGATAAAAAAACTACTAGGATAAATCTAGGTTAATCTGTTAAGCCTGTGATCCGGGTCAAAAGATAAATAATAAACATGAAGTCCAATCTCCAATCAATTCAATGTTAAAGAATGAAATAAAAAAATCAATTAAAAAAATATTTAAAAAAATAATCCAAATCAACCTGGGCTAACCTGTTAAACCAACGACTTGAGTCATGTAAATATATTAACTTTATAAAAAACAAATAAAAAATTACAAAGCTTTATTTTCAACAGATCAAGTATTAAAAGTTGAAATTGAGAAAAAAAAACTAAGTTCATGAGATCGAGATAACTCCATAAAATATAAATTGAAAAAAAAATTATGAAGTTCAATTCTCAAATAACATAATATTGAATAATGAAATTGTAAAATAAATAAATAAATAAAAGAAGATTGAGTTGTTGGAGGTGAAATTAAAAAACAAATATATTCAATTAAAAAGGTACCCAAGAAAATGAACCGAGTAAACCTGGATCTAGATGTCAAACCCGCGATCCGGGTCATGTGTTCAAGATAGCACAAAAAAAATTAAAAAAATCTCAATTAATAAAGTATTCAATTAAAAAATAAAATAAAAATATAAACATAATTAATCTGAATCAACATGTCAAATCTGTAATTCAAATAATGAGATCGCGACAATCTAACCTCAACCGGCCAAATTTGAACCCATTACTAAGCCTAAGTTTATATCATCTTTTTAAAAAAAATTAAAGGAATTAAAATGTCACTAATCAAAACCAATTTAATGATTTTAATTATTTTCCTTTTAAGTCTAAAGCTAAATTTACTACAAACGAAGGAATCAAAATGTCTCTAACCAAAACACCAATTTAATGCTTTTAATTGTTCTTTTAAGTCAAAATATAAATAAGTAGGAGCTAAACATAAAGGAGAAAAACAACTTTTATCATAAGTTAAATTGAACAAACCAAACTTGCTGATCTTTTGATTAAAAAATCTTCTAAGGAGTGTAAATTAACTGATTAAACTATAAGTTTGTTCTTTGAAAATTACTAGTTCAAGTCCTACAAATCTAAATACTACTAGAGGTTTACATGGCGTTAACTTCAAGGCTCGTGGGATTAGTCAAGGTACACACAAGTTAACTCGAATACCCACGTTAATCTAAAAAAAAAATCTATGCTAATAGTCCTTGTATTAATTATTTGATCTAATTTAATCCATGTTAATGAAAATTTCAAACGGTAAAGGAATTGGCGTGTGAAAATCACATGACCTCGTAGAAAAACACCTTACCATATAATTTTGATTTTTTTCCAAATAAAATGAAAAAAAAATTGACAAAATGATTTGAACGGAAACCTAATTCTCACTGATGTACAGGAATTGTTGACATAAAATATTTAGTTCATTAATGATGCTTTGATTAATAGTTCAAAGGATTCCTATACAATTTAGCTTTTTATTATTATTATTATTATTAAATGAAAAACAGAATAGTAGGGAATTAACTCCAAATGATAGGTCTCCTGATTAACGTACAGGTTGAGACTTGAGAGTTAGTTTTAATCTGTATTTTTATTAAAATTTAATTTTTTTAAAATTTAATTTTTTTAGTATTTTTAAATAATTTTAATATACTGAAATTAAAAATAAATTTTTAAAAATATTATTTTAATGCTTTTAAAAAAAAAATTTCAAAAACAACTACTATAACATTCCTAAATTAATTCTAACCTTTTCAGTTTGAAATTTTGGATTAAACATTAAACTGGATTTATTCTCCTAAATACACTAAATTAAAATTAAAAAATAGTTATCTTAAACTTACTTAGGCAAAATAAGTTTGAATGTACCAATGTTTTGTTCTAAACAATCAAAACGTTAAGGTACTCCTAGTCCTCACCAAACGAACTTAGCCCTTGGGGATTTCAATTATTAATACAAACTAAGCCACGTCATACCACATAACACGTGTCGATCTCTTATGTGACCTTTTTTTTTACTTTTTCCACTCTCTCTGCCACTCACTTTCTCGGTGGAGAGTTGCAGAGCAGCGATGGTGTCAAAATCAAGCGACTCTGCCTCTAAATTCAGAGTCAGTTTCCTCACTATATTCATTTCTCTGATATCTGTAAGACTGTTTTCAGGTTTCCTTTACGTGATCCTTGTGTGATAAGGTCATTTATTGATTGACCAGAATTAACATAATTATGATGATCCACACTTTCACATAGAAAAAAATAATGAAAATTAGTTGAAGCTATCAATCTTATCAGTTTTTATTTTTGGAGCATCTGATAATCTCCTAATATTTTTTAATCTATTGAATGTGTGCCCTGTCCAGCTGCTGATAATGATATATACAAAATCCATTAATTACAGTTGTGATTCTATTATAGAATTGCTAGCTTTTATGCTCTGATTTTTTCTTCCTTGATTATATATTCAATTACTACTTTTTTTCGTTCTTGATTATTATTTTTACAAATTGCTGATATGTATGGGCAGAAATCAGATGGAGAACCGTCAAATAACGGTATTGGAAACCTGACATACAAGATGAATCAGCTTAAAAAACAAATTCAAGCGGAAAGGGTTGTTTCGATAAAGGTAAGTTGGTGAAGTTTTATCATATTCAAGAGTGTATGACTAGGTCGATAATCATATACTGCAAAGCAATTCATGTTTGATTTTTGTACAGGATAAAGTTGAGAGAAACAGAAGGAAACTTGTAGCTGATGTTTCTCAGCTAAGATTAGCAACTTCAAGAACGTTTGTGGGGCAGAATGGAGTTTCTAAAATGATTTCTTTGAGGATCGGAGCTCCTCTTTGTAAGTATGGTGGATTCGCTCAAGGATCGGGTGATAGAGATCTTATCAATGGTCATGAAGTAGCAGTCTCAACAAGTACCAAGCTTCCGTTTGTAGAGAAGATACCTCCGTATACTACCTGGATATTTTTGGACAAGTATGTCAGATAGTACATGCTCAATTTTAACATATTTTACCCAGTGATGAATAAATAAGCAAACAAACAATATGTCAGTTGAATTTACCTGTCGAGTGTTCTTGTTTGGTGTCGATTCCTCTCTCTTTTTAACTTGGAGAAATTTAACCTGCAATGTGTTAGGGAAAATAATGTAAAGCATTTAATGTTTATGTTGGCTCTCTCATTTAGTTGTACATATGCAGATTTTATTTTTTCTGTTATATCTCAAGTATGCATTTATGCAGCACAGGAATCAGAGGATGGCTGAAGACCAGTCAGTGGTTGGCAGGAGACGCATATACTATGATCGACATGGCAGTGAAGCTCTGATTTGTAGTGACAGCGAAGAAGACATAGAACCAGAGGAAGAGAAACATGAATTTTCTGAGGGCGAAGATCGCTTTTTGTGGTAATCAGAATGATTTGATTTTGGTACATATATTTTGAATGCAATATCTGCCATTTAAAATTCAGGATAGCATGATTACATTCTTAATAATGAACTGTGCTGCTCTCTTTCCAACTAGCAACCTATGCTGTTGAACAAAATCAAATTAACTTTCACACAAGAGAATATGTCAAGAACAAAAATTAAGACCCAAATAAAAAATAAGGCAGATCAGTTTGAAAGCCATAAGACTCTTAGATTTGATTCTTATTGTCGTTCTTAGTCTTCCAAATTAAAATTAAGGAGGATCAGTTTGAAAGCCATAAAATATGCTATCTGTCTGATCTTGATGGCTAAGAATCATATTCTAGAATCATTTGATTCTTATTGTCGCTCTTAGTCTTCTAGGCTGTGGTAATAGTAGTTCTTCATATTCTAGAATGCCTGTATCATCAAACTTGTTGCTTTTAGTGCTTAAACCAGAGGAAGAAATACATAAAATATGCTATCTGTCTGATCTTGATGACACCACCAATTGTAATCAATTAACAATTACTTACCACCAGTCGAAGTACTTCACAATGTGTCTGTCGAATTTGGCAGGATGGTCTTTCAGGAACTTGGACTAGCTGAGGAGGTGCTGAATATTGTTAGCCAGTTTATTGGAGTTGGCACTTCAGAAATCCAGGTAGTATTAAAGAATTTATATCAACAACTTTGTGTTTTGAACTGCTTCCAGCATTCCTTGCTTCTATTACTTTGAGGTTATTGAGAATGGTTTCCTGTGGCTTACTGAGTTTGATATTATAGGAGCGTTGTAGGATGCTCGCCGAAAAATATAGCAATGACCAAAATGTCAAAGATTCTATTGATTCAGTATCTGAGAGGGGCATATCTCTGGAAAAGAGCCTTAGTGCTGCTTTAGATTCTTTTGATAACCTATTCTGTCGCCGTTGCTTGGTACTCATTTCTGGCCTTAATCATGAGGTGAATTTTACTAAAATGATTCTTGAATTACATCAACCTTGATGTTTTTCATCTTGCATCTATTGAACAGCTATTTGACTGCCGCCTCCATGGCTGTTCCCAAACTTTGATCAATCCTGTGAGTAGAAACCTCCATTATATATGTGTGTGTGTGTGTGTGTGTGTGTGTGTACTCTTTTATATCTAATACGAGGCTTTGCTTGGCAGAGTGAAAAGCAGTCATGCTGGTCTGAATATGAAGATGACACGAAACCTTGCAGTGATCAATGTAGCCTTCAGGTGTTTTTTTTTTATCTGAGCTTTTTGGGTGAAAAATCTCTTCAACATTTTAAACTTTCTGCAAAAGTAGTGTGATGCTTTTCTGGTCAAGAAGATCTGTGTTTAACTGATTGGAGCTTTAAATTAAAAACAGTAGGCCAGATGAAGTCTTATACGTGCCAAAAATTATTATAACTGCAGATAAGAGGGAATAGGAATAGGAATAGGAGAGGTCAACTTTCTGTGGTATATGATTCTATGCTCTCCTTTGCCTTTTCTTTTAATCTTCTTTCATGATTACTGAAATATGTGACTGCTATTTACATATATGGAGCTGGTAACTAATTGTGCTGTCTGTACTGCTCATGTAAACAAGCCACTCAAAGTTACTCTTTTATTCCAAATTAACTTGTTTGTTGTGTCTGTGCTGCTCCTGCAGGAAAGTTGTACCATATTCTGTTTTAAGTACTTATTATTCTGTATAGATTATTTGTGCTATTGTGTCTGTATGCACACTCTCTTATTTACTACTGTCATTGAAAATTTCATTCACTCCCCAGGTCTTGGCTGATCATGTGGTTACCAATGACTTCTAATATATCTTTTCTGCTGCATATTCTGTTATAATTTTCATCTGGAGTTCTTGCTTTCTGCTTGGAAAATTTAGAGTCTGAAATTAATATAAATGCCTTTCAGCTAAGAGTTCTCAAAGACTTGCCTGAAGGTTCTGTTAATAGTCCCCTGCATAGGACAGAAACTGCAACTTCAGCAGAGGAAAAAAAGACTGCAGCAGCCTCAGATGCTGAAGAGCCAAGCAGTGTAGACCTCATGATAGATGAAAGACATATTTCAGAGAAAGAAATAAATGTTATTTCAGAAGCAGTTGGTAACTTGGAACCTGCTTCTGGAGCTCTGAATTTGGATATTTCTGCTATGGTGATACATAACCAAGAATACATGCGAAAGCGCAAAGTGTCACAATGTACAGATATAGCATCAGATGACTCGTCAAAGTTTCCTGAAGATACGCAGGATTTTAGTAAGAAACAGAAAAGATTATTGCATTTGGATGTCGCTGCTGAAGATACATCAAGTCCTGATTGCGGATCAACTGCTAAAAAAGCAACTGATCAAATTGAATTTCAGATGACCACAAAAAAGACTACCAATGTTTCCTTTGAAATTGCTTCTTCTGGCACTGAGGAGAACATTGGGGATGGATCAAAGGATGTCTTTGAAGTGCTCGAACCAAAACGGTCATCCTCAGTAGAAAGACAAGTGGAAGGGGTTTTAAAAAAGTCTGAGTGGAAGCCTATTGAAAAAGAACTTTATCTGAAGGGAGTGGAGATATTCGGGAAAAACAGGTATGGGGTTGCCTATATAAATAACATTTCATGCATGCATGCAGGTAACAATAATATGTGTCTTGAGATACCTTTCTCGTTGGTAGGTGTCAAATGACTGAAAATTGTTTAATAGGAAAGAGCAATCCATGTTCTGTTATTAGGAATCTGGATGTACCCTATAAATTCACGTTATTAACCAAGTGTTATATAATATGATTATATTAGTTCCAAAAGAGCAGCAATTTTCATCCCTCTTCTAATTAACTTACTGGAATTGAAAAATTCAATATAACTTCACTTTTCTTTTGTACAGAGCAAAACTTTTATGTGTTTATGTTTCATGTTGCACTCAAAGTATGATTTGTGCTTTGCAGTTGTCTTATTGCAAGGAACTTACTTTCAGGCTTAAAGACTTGTATAGAGGTGTCCAGTTACATGCGTGAAAGTGGAGCTATGATGCCTCATAGATCTGTTGCACCAAGATCATTCCTAGAAGACAGTGGGAAGATTGATATAGATTATGCAGTATGCATTATTATTTATGATATTTCAGGAAGGATTATACTACTGTATTCTCAAGTTTGCTTTTCTAATGGACACCGTGTGTCTCAACTATCTCAAGTTTCCTGTCTTTCTTGGAGTCTTGCCAACGATTTTTCAGGAAAAGATATGCTTCCCTTGACAAAGAAGGGTGGTAGAGAATCATGTTCATATATTTGTCAGAATAGTAACATTAACTTCCAATATTATTTAGCAGTTTCTTTTAAATATATTGTCATACTTTACTGCTTTCCATTCTCCTCTCTCTGTCTTCTTTCCTTCCAGTTCCATAGGGGTCTATCACCATCCATTTTCTTTTCCTGTAGGTTTCTGACCTTTCAACCATACGAGTTGGTTCTGCATTATAAACCTATCTCTTTCTTACCTTTTGTTTCCTGTAGGAGCAAGATATGCCAACAAGATCACGTTTACTTCGTAGGAGGGGAAGAGCACGGAAACTTAAATATTCTTGGAAGTCTGCTGGTCATCCATCATTTTGGAAAAGAATTGCTGATTGCAAAAATCAGTCCTGTAAGCAGTATACACCTTGTGGATGCCAGTCAATGTGTGGAAAACAGTGCCCTTGTCTGCATAATGGAACTTGCTGTGAGAAATATTGCGGGTATGTTTTAAGTATCTTTCCATAAGGTTACTACTTACTACAGACGTTCATGCAACATGTATATCATGTAGAATAGTTTCTTGTGCACTTGTACTATACAGCATCTTTATGAGTAGTATTTGAATCAGGACAGCGTTTATTACCAGTCTACTTTAAATTCTTCAGGTGCTCGAAAAGTTGCAAAAATCGCTTCAGAGGATGCCACTGTGCAAAGAGCCAATGCAGAAGTCGACAATGCCCATGTTTTGCTGCTGGACGCGAATGTGACCCAGATATTTGTAGGAATTGTTGGGTTAGGTAAAGAATTTTATATGATCATACTTGATAAGCATTGTTTCATATGGGAATATCCATACCTATATTGCTTTTCTGTTCTTATATGAGTGTGCTTCTGTTAAACATTATGTCATCAAATTGTCAAGTTTCTCATGCCTACACATTACCTTTTGGCATTAACGCAATCTCTGTATCCTCAAAATTTTTGAGAATGATAGTTTATGCTGCACGCACACCATACTATAAGACCTTAGTGTCCATCAGGAGTGGCAGATTGAAGTCCATGTTGCCTCCAGAACAAAGTTTGATGAGATGCCCTTTTTTTAGGCCTGACCAGTACATGCCTTCCAAACTATAGGAACATTTACATGGTGGTCTAAACAGCTGGTATGAAACTATTTGAAGCCTTTCAAAGACTGTCACCCTAAGATGACTGGATATTAGGCCCATAGGCTGTCTCAAGTGATTAGATGGTTGGGCAGGGGTTGGGTAGGTCATCGGTTAAAAGATTAGCGCTGAAAAAGATGGTTCACAACTGAAGATTAGTGGTCTCGGAAATTAATCTCATTTTATCAAGTCGTAAGAATTTTGAGTTCTTGGGCTTAAGTAGTGTTTTGTATCCTGAACTGGAGCCAAGCAAACAAACATTTGAACAATGCATCAGTCCAGGTCTTTATTTCAAAGTCTCCAGTTTTGGAGCTATCTGGTGACTTGTAGAATACTAGTGACGGTTGAGGGATTTTACATATCAAAAAAAGAAAGTAAAGCGTTAGTTGTTTGACTAATTATGTCAGTCATGGAAACCTTTCTGTCCTGAGTTAGTATGCACTCTTATTCAGTGTCATGGATCTGATTAATTGAACTATTTGATCCATGATCTGGTAGCCTTTACAATTTGATCTCGGATTTGAGTTAATTAATCCTGGGCATCTATCGATGACTATGATTGCTGACTTTTCATCCCATTAACTGCCACTTCCTTTAATTTTTGTTTATTTTTTCAAATTTGTTTTGTTTTTATGCAGCTGTGGAGATGGTTCATTAGGAGAGCCTCCGAAACGAGGAGATGGCCAATGTGGAAACATGAGGCTTCTTCTAAGGCAGCAGCAGAGGGTGAGTCATTCCGAAAAACTTACTGTTATTTGTACTAATATTATAGATATGTTCTGAAAGAAATTTTCTGTTTTCCCATTCTTTATGTTTCATTCTTCAGATCCTCTTGGCAAAATCTGATGTTGCTGGATGGGGAGCCTTTTTAAAGGTATTACTGCCTGCATCTGTTTCCATGTTCTTCATTACCTGTGTACTAGTTCTGTGCAATGAATTTGATGATGTGATTTCAGAAACCCGTCAACAAAAATGATTATCTTGGAGAATATACTGGTGAATTGATCTCTCATCGAGAAGCAGATAAGCGTGGGAAGATTTACGACCGTGCCAATTCATCATTCCTTTTTGACTTGAATGATCAGGCAAGTGATAGTTAATTATTACAAAATAGATAATTCCATGTGTAAGAACATAATAATAATGTCATCCTTTGAGATCAAATTCACCTCATGTTCAAAATGACTGCTCTTTGACAACTGAGCATTGGAGTGATGATATCTAACATGGAGGACTAAATTGGTTTAGAGTTTTGGAAGTTCAATGCAATTTGCAGCATCAATATATATATATATATATTGCAGGATCTATTTTCAATGTGATTTTCTGAATCTGTTTTCGTGGCCATCCTCGTGGATTAATGTGGCTTGCTATTTTTATTTTTATCAGTTTGTCCTTGATGCTTACCGGAAGGGGGATAAGCTGAAATTTGCGAACCATTCATCAAATCCTAATTGCTATGCAAAGGTATTCAAGTTTCGACATGTTAGTTTTTCTTTCCTAGACATTGACTGAGCTAATATGTTGAATTATTTAGGTAATGCTGGTAGTAGGAGACCATCGAGTAGGCATCTTTGCAAACGAGCGTATAGAAGCCAGCGAGGAGCTATTCTATGATTATCGTTATGGGCCAGACCAGACACCTGCATGGGCTCGAAAACCCGAAGGTTCCAAAAGAGATGATTCCGCAGTTTCCCAAGGTAGAGCAAAGAAACACCAATCTCACTGATTGATTATTGGCATGGCTTGATGTTATGGAGCATGTTTCTGTAATTGTAGGGTGTATTTTACCAGTCACTTGTCATAATGAACATAAGCGTATACTGAGCTATGCCTGGCATTTACTTGTACATATGCACGCGCGTGCTTCCTGTGAATTTGACTTTTTCAATAAGACAGGCTAGCAAAGGTCAAACATTATTATAGATATTGAGATTGAAACTGATCTCTTCAGTTTCCTGTAGAAGGCAACAATATAGGATGAAATATGCTGTTTTCTATTTATAATTGCCATGTTAAGAAGACTTTACTCTTTTCCTGCTTTCTTTGTTTCTTTCTTTTGAGATGGTTTAGCAATTGTTTTGACTTCAACCTTCAGCTTCGAAGCATCTATGTGCATTGTTTGTGCGCGGTGCGCACAGGCGTGTGTGTGAGAGGCTTGGTGATTCCAGAATGGTGAATTTCTTTCAGTTTCCATTAAAATGAATCTCAAGCGAACACCTCAGCCTCCTTCGCAAAAGAAAGAGAACGAGAATTTCCCTGTGTTTCTGAGACGCTACAAGCCTGCCTACAAGTTTAAATGCAGAAAAAATTAAAAGAATGTACAAGCTAGGATTTAACCCCTCGTTTTAGATAGCAGGTGAAAATACAAAAACTCATTCCACGTATCTGGAACGCCAGGAAGACACCAGTGGCTGCAATCTTGAATGCTTGAGCGCTTACCAGCATATATGGATGGATGACCGCCTATCCTAAATCCAGAGAAAATGGTTATATTTAAGAAAGTTGCTGGAGTTTTCATGTGCTCGATAATCTCTTCTGCAACGCAATTCTTTTCACGATAGCCCATACTTGAAATGTGATACGTGGAGTTACTCAACAATTTGATACGTGGAGTTTAAAGCATTGATCATGACAGCACTAAACAAACCTGAAATGTGAAGGCGCCGAACTTGGAAAGAAAACTTTCAGTCTTTCTCGGATTAATGTGTCTATCAACCCACGATGCCCAACTCATCGGAGCTCTTCTGAAAGCTATAGACACATCAAGCTGGGGATGAACTTGGTTACCTTCCTGGTAATAGTTGATCCTGTTTCAAGGTCAGCAGATGTTACGAACGACACAGTATAGACACAAAGAAGCAAAGATATTAACAAAAGCATCGTGAGGGATCGCTACAGTAAAATTATCTTTTTTTTCTTAGTGACTTAAATTTAAGTCTTTGGTTTAGAAGTATTTTGGTATTCTTCTCTAGCTCAATAATCATTAAGAGATTGTTTGGGAGTGTATGTGTTTTTTTAAATTTTTTAATATAATAAAAATATTATTTTACCTTTATAATTAACAAAATTTAAAATTGTTGATGAAGGATTTTCTTAGCTTTTTACAATATTCGTAATAGTAAAAATACTTTTTCGCCTCCAAGATAAAAAAAAAAAAAAAAAAAAGATGGTCTGTTGGACAAGGGTATTTCAGGTTTTTTCAATTTTTATATACAATAAAATAACATTTTTAGTCGTAGAAGAGATTAAAAAAAAAACTTTGCCTTTAGGGATATTTTAATATTTTTACATGGGTATTTTGTATGATTAAAAGGATCATGGAGTGTTTTGGTATTTTCATGTTTTATTTTTTAATTAAAAAAATGTTGGCGCGTGTTTCACACCACTAGTTGATGCGTGATGTCCTCGCCATGCAAATGATGCATGTGACGTAGCTTGATGGTCAAATCTGGTCATCTGTCGTCTCCTTGGATGCACAGTCATGTTTTTTTTTATATGATGTGACACATGTAGGCTTATAATGGTTGGATTGCTACTAGTGATTGATTTTTTTTTTCTCTTTTCTGATAATTAAAATACACAATTATCTTTTTTGTTTATTTTTATAGGATACTCATCCTCATGGTCTTGCCAAAAAAAGAGGTCCTTTTCTCGGTTGAATCCAAGAAAGCATAATTCTCATAATTTTTAAGTCCGTTGAATTTAGATTTATAAGTATTTAACTATACATTTATAGTCCTGCAAAACCAAACTCAGAAAACAGCTACAAATCCAACAGGGGGAGACACAAAGTAACTTGTTAGTATTGCAAAATCAGATCTTGCCACGAACTTGAAGCTTTAATTCCCTTTCCCCGTGGTGATTTTCCTTCCATGGGTCTCGTAAACCTTATTCGGATCTTTAACGGCTCCCATTAACATACACAGCATCGATTCCTCTTAATTGAATCGCCCACAAAAACTAGCCTCTTTCCTCTAATCAAATCCTCTTTAATATTATTTTTATATATTTTTAAATAAAAAAACTATTTTAAAAAACAATTACTACTTGACTCTCAAACACCGTCTTGCACTGGCTATTAAAGAGGAGGGAAAAAAACTCCTCCAAATTATGGTATGGTGTGCAGAGATTTGCTATTAAGTATCAACTGTGAATTTGCTCGTTCTTACTTTTATTTTTTTTAATCCAAAAGGTTTAGAAATTAGACGAACATGAAAAAAAATAATCCTGATTGGTAAATTCAAAGTGTTTCAGGTGCTTTAATGGCTCGATCATCGAGCGTATCGAACCCTTTTTTTTTTCTTTTCTTTTTTTGTGCGCGCGCGTGGCAGATAAACTAACATATAACTTTTCAGAAAGAAAAGAAAAGGTAATGCTCGTGTTAGGTACTATGTTTTTTTCTTCTAAATCCTGATCTGTTTAATTCGAGGGACCAATCTCACCAAACATTCTATTGTAAACTCTACCACCATGTATTAAAATCATAGTGTTATATCACTTTTAAAACCTAGTCCTCCTTGGCCAACAAGTAATTAAAATAACACGAGAAAAAATAATATTTTCAATACACAATCCTGATCTGCCCCGAGGATTCTCCCGGGGAAGTTGAGGCCAGGCTTGGAGAACAGAATGCTTCACTAGTGAACTGAAATGTTCCGTAGTCTGTAGCGATACAATATTACAGATCCAAAACCAGCAAGGAGCCAGTTTTGCTACATGAAACTTCAATCGGATCATATAACCAACAACTCAAATTGCCCTCCTCTCAAATAGAAAAAACAGCCTCGACAAGAGCATGCTTCTTTTTAGGGTATCCCATACCAAGCATGTGGTTAAGATAAACCCTCCCATCCTTAACAGTTGCTGCTGTTGCCAACCTATGCGCAGGCCCCTTAAACTTTGCCACAACAGACGCCGTCTCCCACCTATCGGAGCTCTCAACCAGTCTCCCGGAAGGATTTCCGGCAACTACAAGTTTAGTTGGAGACAAGAGTTCTAGACCATCTCCAAATGCAAGTGAACCTCCGGCTACTTTAATTAACTTGACTTCATGATCTTCCTTGGCTATGTCAATCTTATATAACATGCCACTAAAGGTATGGATGACAATCAAGAACCCATCTGGGTGGTAAACAATCCCATTGAGCCCAACCAGGTTCTTGTACCACACTTTCGCAATGAAGAGTGGATTTCTGATAGAGGATACGAACTTCCCATCCGCCCCAACCTTCCAAATCTTATTGGATTTGGCATCAGTAACATAGGCATTACCTTCTGCATCAACTGCTACGTCATCGGCAAAGGATTTCTCATTATCTACAAGATTGAATGCAACGAATTAGGCAGAATCAACTAAAAATCATAAAGCATGCTTCAGGTCATCATTTTTTTATCAATTAGTAAGAAACCTAGATGGCAAATGTCATAAGGTGCGTTTGACCATTGGGAGGATACACATTCTATTAACTCACTATAGATGAGGAAGGAACTAGAATTTCATAAGGGGGGTGTAAAAAAAAAAGAAACTAGTAGGATGATTTCAAAATGAGTTGAATTTAGACGGATTAGTTTCGATATGAAAGAAACCTCCCTGTAAATTTAAGTTTTGTTTGGCATTATGATGTTTTTAAAAATATTTAATTTTTTTCTAGTTTTAAGATAATCTCAACCACACTCACTCACAAACAACCCTTAGAAGAATCAAAGATGGAAGAGGAAATATGAAATTTTTGGGAACGCCAAATGCTTAACCACCAAGAAAAAATAAAAAATCTAATGAACAAGCTGGAATCTTTCTAAGACTTTAGGGGTGGCATGCCCCTCACAGCCACTAGCTAGTACCTACCTTGTCCCCCAGATCATTTAATATTTTTAATTGAATAATGGACACCCAGCCGCATGGTACAATCACTGGGAGGGCCAACCACCCTAGTGGAATTTGTTGTGTCTTGCCAGAGGGGTAAAATTGTCTTCGGAGAATGTGTCGCGTCGTGGTTCAACCACCATAATTTATTAGCAGGTAGAGTCATGAAAAACTACCCTCAATTCAGAGTCGCAACTTGCTAGAGTCCTTTTTCTCTGCTTCTAGAAACAAACCTACCATGAACAAATATTCCATGCATGACCAAGACTTCCTTTCAGTGACTCTCCTTAATCAATATAATTCGACAAGTTTCGTCAAAGATGGGGTAATACATGTCTTATTTTATACAATATCATCCGTTTTTCCTTCTAAATTAAAGTCGGATATCATTGCTTTTTACAATATTTTTATTTTAAATATATTAAAATAACATTTTTTATTTTTTAAAATTTACACCGGTTAAAACAATCTAAAACATTAAAATAATAATTTTGATTTTTATAAAGAATACACCTTAACCAAACACGCCTGAGCCTTCTTGAAAGAAGCAACCTTATTATATTTTCTCTTTAATTACGAAATTGCCCTAACATCCCTCAAGAAAGTGGACTGCGTGTCGTCTATGGCATTAATAAAAAATTTAAAATTGTATCGAATTCAACTCGGACAGGAACAGTGATTAGCCAAAAAAAACAAAAGGAAAGGAACCAAAAGAGCAGAAGAATAAGGATAATAACGTGCCTGAGCCACCAAGTTTGGTAAGAAACAAACGATCCCACGTGGACAAATCATAAGCAGCGAGGGCGTTGTAGTTGTTCCCTAATACATCACTAATCGCCACCAGAAGGCGATTCCTCGGCCGGTCAACCACGATACCAAGAGAAGAGTTCCCGGTCAAGTCAGGGTCTTTAACCACCGTGACTTCCTTTAAAACAGCCTCTTCCAATGACGATCCATGATCTTCGGGGACGGCGATCTCGCCGATGCCACCTTCCATGAAGGAGACGAGGAATCGACGGTTTAGATCATCCCACTTGGCGCACTCGCGGAAGAATCCTGGGCTGTGGTATTGGTACACGTGGGTTGGCGGCTTGGCGAGCTCCATGGAGATAATAAAGGCAATAGGAATGGCTGAGATGAGCAAGAGAAAGAGGAGGGTCTTTGTAGAGCAGAGTGAAAAGGCCATTGTTGTAGAGATGGAGCAGAGTGGTCTCCCTGGGCTTCTGATTTTATCGTGAGTGGGGCAATAGAAGTTAGAGATGGGCAAAGGGTAGAGATGAGATTGGAACAGCCTGCTGGTTGGATTTTTGTATTGAGATATGGAATCATAAGCTGGTTAACAGCATGTGTGTGACTTTTTCTAATTGGATTCAATTAAAATGTTTTAATAAAATAAGATATGTTGATGGTTAAGAACTGAATTTTAAAATAAATGAATTTTATCTTAAAAAATTATAAAAATAAATTAGAGTTCAATTTTTTTATTTATAATTTAAAATAAAATTATTTTTTAAAAAAATACTTATCTATTTTTTAAAAAAACTTAAAAAAATAAAATGATAGTAATGATAGTAATATAAAAATAAAATGAATTAAATTTTATTTTTTTGTAATTTTTAAATTCAATTTATTTATTAATTAAATTTAAATTTAATATTATAATTAAATTTAATTATGGTAAAAAATTGATTTCGATAATTCTCTTTACTTTGTGATGCTGGTTTTTATGGAAATGGCTTGATTATTGATTTTGTCATTGCCATCCGGATTTTATTTCATAATGTATTTGATTAACATGATAAATTAATTAATCATTGGAAGTCTAGCAAAATAATAATAATAATAATAATAATAATAATAATCGGAGCACCCCGGAACTCATAGAAAAAGTGTAGTCTTGGCCTTATACATACATTGATAGATGATACACTTCTATTTCATATTTTAATAT
>Ga0325410_1000082_pt1 | contig 87486 bp, 28 predicted proteins | sample PopdelMetagenome_16_FD_206182 | JGI IMG/M metagenome (GOLD analysis project Ga0325410, IMG submission 206182) | Populus deltoides microbial communities from Bellville, Georgia, United States - Xylem-PdIQD-R3 | ecosystem: Host-associated > Plants > Phyllosphere > Stem > Wood/Secondary xylem... | reverse complement strand
GAAAGCCTCACAATTCATAAAGGTTCAATTGTTCAAACGTGTGCTCCTTTTTTTTTTAATTGGGCAAAATATTATTTGTTACCTAGGCTACAGCCCACCTGAGCCTTGTACAAGGCTCCGCCCTTGGCCAGGATTACAGATTCTGTGAATCATTTCTGGCCATGAGCATAGCAAGGAGGGAGGACCATGAAGAGGTTCATTTTCTTGTCACCTTGCTAGAAGTCAACATTTTCCCACACAATGGAGGTAGCCTTAATTAATTACAATCTCTGAATCCGATCCCACCAATCCGAACATGAGATATTCAAGTAGAAACATCAAAGTGCAAGACTAATCTCCTATTTTGATTTTCTAGGGTTACGTTGACGATGACTGTTAACCAACCTATCATACATCAACTACGTTAGGTGGGGGGTGACTACTGATTAATTACAAGAAAACTGCTGAACATTCTTACAAATTACAAAATACCAGTGGTAAGTTAAGGTCAAGCTAAGCATATTCCATTCACCTGCAACGAGCCGTGGAGGGGCCGGGGGTTGGGATCCTTTCTGGGATTTAGAGACAGATATATAGAGACCAGAAATCGAAGGTATATTTGCAATAAAATTGGAGCTGCAATATTAAGTAAATTGGTTTCGTTTCACAATACCATATCAATCTCCTTGTATCGGTTTCCTCCTTAATTCAAAGTGTTAATCAAAAAAACAAATTAATTATATTCAGAGTGTTTTTCAAAATAATTTTTACTTGAATATATATTAAAATAATTTTTTTAAATTTTTTTAAATTTTTAACATTATCATATTAAAATTATTATAAAATACTAAAAAAATATTATTTTAATACTTTCATAGATAATTTAAAAGAATAGTTTTTCAGGAAAGATTTAATTATGACAAATGCGGTAATGCTAGAAAATAATTAATTCTAGTGGTCAAGCTTCTGCAAACAGTAGGAAGACCATTAGGTGGTCAGAAGCTGAGTGAGCTCTCAATTATAGTTATAGGCTAGGCTAACCATATAGTATTATAGAGCTCGGCCACTTCAAAATCTGGGAATCTGTCAATTTTTTTATCGTGTTTATTGATTTTTTTTATATAAAAATAAATAGCATATTAATTTAAAATTTTTTAGTAGAATAATACCATTTAAAAAATATTAAGTAAATTAATATATTTTCAGTTTATCGTATTTTAAAAATATAATATTTATTAAATGTTATTATTTCTAAATATAACACAATATTAAATATAAAAATTAATCTTACAGGGATAAGAGAAGAAGAGAAAACTAAAGACCTTCAAAGACTCGTGTTCTCTTTATTCCTAGACAAGTGCTAACCAAATGATCTAAGCTCTAAGCTTATAAATGAACAGTGCTAACCAAATGTGCAAGGTGAGGTTTGTCATTGTAAATTTAAGGTTAAATTTAGAGCGTGTGTGATAATATAGTTGCGGTTGTTTTTAAAGTAATTTTTACTTTAAAATAATATATTTTTTTTATTTTTAAAAATTATTTTTGACATTAACGCATTAAAATAATCTAAAAACACAAAAAAAATATTAATTTAAAGTAAAAAAAATAAAAAAATTATTTTTTAAAATTATTTTAAAAACATGAAAACAAATAAAGTTTTGACAAAAGGAGATTGTGACGTTGGTGATCGGGCCTAGAAAGGCCTCAGAGTAGACTATGGCCATCATCTATTGAGTTTGGGACCATCCTCCAAAAAAATGAATGGGAGGGACTGTAAGCCATGACCAGGCCCATGTAAGTTCTCATACAGCAATAGTCTATACAACTTGCCAACTTGGTAGAAATATGACGATACTGGAAATATATAAGTAGTTATTAACTAACATGAAGAAAAATTTTTTTGAATTAATTGGGTTAATTTATCAAATCTAAGATTCGTGTCATAAAAGTTTAATAACTAAATAAAAAAAATTAATATCAACAAATTAAATAAAAAAAGTTAATTAAAAAAAAAGCATCAACCTTTTCACCGTGGGCTACACTGTGCAATCCACAGTGAAAAACATAAAAAGAAAAAAAAAACTAAAGGTATTAGTTTTTTTTTTTTACAGTGGAGTGCATACAATATTAAAAGATGAAATCGAAAGAAAAAAACTAATGAGGAAAAAGAAAAACAATCTGAATCAACTGGGTTATCCCGCCAAATCAGGTTAACCCGTTAAACCTGAGATTCGTGTCATGAAAATGTGATAACTAAATAGAAAAAAGATTTAATATTAATGAACTAAATTAAAAAAAAGATTAATTAAAAAGGAAAAGGCGAAGAGAAAAAAAAACCTACAGGAAGAAAAAAAAACTAATGAAGAAAAAGAAAAAAATCTGAATCAACTGGGTTAACCCATCAAATCAGGTTAACCCGTGTTATGAAAGTCTGATAATTAAACAGAAAAAATTTAATATTAAAAAACTAAATTAAAAAAGAAAAAAAAAGACAAATAAAAAAACTAAAAGCATCAGCTTTTTTACTGTGGACTGCACTGTGCAGTCCACAGTAAAAAGCTTAGAAAGGAAAAGGAAAAAAAAAACAAAGGTATATGCCACGGGTTATTTTTTTCCTTGCATAAAAAATTAAAAAAGGCTAAAATCTAAGAGTGTTATACATTTATGTAAAGATATACCCAAGAGCCTTTGGTCAAGCTGCAACGCTTGACCCAAGAGTAATATTTATAATATTAATAATAATATTAAACTTACATGACTCAAGTTTAATTGAATCTGGTTGCAACACCGGACCCAAGATCCTTGGATGTGGGTCTGGCTGCAAAGCCGTATCATAAAAGTGTAATAATTAAATAGATTAATTAAAAAGAAAAAAATAAAGAAAAAAAACCAACAGGAAGAAAAAAACTAATGAAGAAAAAGAAAAAAAATCTGAATCAACTGGATTAACCCGTCAAACTTTAGATTCGCGTCATGAAAATTTGATAACTAAATAGAAAAAGAAAATTGACGGGTTAACCCATAATTAACTGGGTTAACATGTCAAGCTCGGGATATGTGTCATGAAAGTCTGATAATTAAATAGAAAGAAATTTAACATTAACAAAATAAACTAAACAAAAAAAAATTAATTAAAAAGAAAAAAAGCAAAAAAAATAAAATTTCAAGTTGACTCATCAAACTAGGTGAACCAGTCAAACTTGGAATCTGTGTCATGAAAGTCTAATAACAAAATAAAAAAAAATTTAACATTAACAAACTAAATTAAATAAAAAAATTCATTAAAAGAAAAAAAACACAAAGAATAAAGCAAAAAACAAAAACCCATAAAGACATAATAAATAAATAAAAACAAAAAAAAAACAATTTTTTAAAAAAATATATGTTATAATAATAATAATAATTATTATTATTATTATTATTATTATTATTATTATTATTATATATAAGTACAATTAAAAGGCGTGGGGAAAACTATAGCATTTTCCCCACGCCTTCAGTTTACTCGTCAAACTCGAGATCCGTGTCATGAAAGTCTGATAACTAAATAAAAAAAATTTAACATTAACAAATTAAATTAAACAAAAAAATTCATTAAAAGAAAAAAACATCAAGAAAAAAGCAAAAAAAAAAAAACCAATAAAGGCATAAAAAAACAAAAAATAAAAATAAATTAAAAACAAAAAAATTGTTATAATATAATATAATAATAATAATAATAATTATATTATTATTATTATTATTATTATAAGTACAATTAAAAAGCGTGAGGAAGGTTAAAGTGCTTTCCCACGTATTTTATAGTATTCTATAATAATAATAATAATAATATGACACTATTCTATAACTTGATACAAATACAGATACAGATACTGATACTGGATTTAGATATAACTTGGTATAATTATAAATTCTAAAAATTTAGGATATAATTTTTTATAGATAGAAATTAATTTTTTAATAATTATATAATATAAATTTTTTTGAAATAATTAACAAATATCTCCTAAAAATAAATAAAATAAATAATAATATATTGCGATCCATGCTTACTTCAAACTTATAAATTAATTTGAGTGATAATAAATATTAAATATGTTTATAATTATTAGGATGATAGTGAATAAATCATTGATAATTTCATTTCTTATATTTCATAATTAATCATTGCTACTCATTTCCATTTTATTTTAGTATTTTATGATAACAAAAAACAATTTTTTCTTAAATAAATGCAACAATAAAAACAGTGATAATATCATGTTTCTTATATAAAAGAGAAAATAATTCCATGAATTTTATATTTTAGGAGTTGTATCCCACATGTCTTTGTAATGCTTAATTGCATCCAATTTATCATTAAATAGTTATTGTTTCTAAAAATAAAATAAAAAAGTAACACAAACTAGAAAAATATATAATATATTTATTTATCGATGCATATATAATTTGAATTTTCAATTGTTGTAAATGTTTTACAGAAATAAAATATATAATTAAATAACTATATTATTATAAAATTTTAAAATTTTTGAAGAACCTTCATGTGCATTCATCTAGCTTAAAATAGAGTTTTCTTGATTTTTTTGTGTTTATATAAAACAATATTCAATATCTATTTTAAATCGAAGCTTATGATATGATCTATAATTAATTGGTTTAAGTAAAACTAATTTACTAGGTATGTTAAGAAATTGCAATTCAAATTTTTTAGTTAAATATTTTTTTATATATATTTTCTCTTTTTAACTTGATATATCAATGTTTAGTTTTTTTTTTCTTTTTTATTTTCATATGTGGCAAGAGGAACTCATTTTATGTGTTAATTTTCTAATAAATGATAAAATAGTATTGGTTAAAATTTTAATATATTAATACATAAGTAATTTATGCATTTTAATCATAAAATATATTTAAAATTACATATGTTTTACTGTTTATATATTATTTGATTGATGATTGATATCTCTTATCATCTAATAAAAAACCATCGTTATATGATTTCTCAACATATCTTTCTGCTTCCCCTTAATCTCATATGCATCCAAGATTGAATTTGATTTTTTTTGCTTGCATTTTTACACAATAAATATTAAATCATATAAATACACATCATGTAAATCATATAAAATCATGTGTTAATTTTAATAGTTTTCTTTCATTTTCTTATAAATATCTATTTTTATAAAAAAATAATTAAATAAAAATACATTTCAAAAAGCAAGATTATTACGATTATAATCTAAATTACAGATTAAGTAGGTTAGCCTGAATCAATTCAAAACGTTATCATTTCAATGTTTTTTAATAAAAAACATTAAATTAATATGTTTTTTTTAAATCAGACAAAATTTTAATTTAATGAACAAGCCTAAAGAATTTTTATAAGGTGGCTAAACCACACTAAATTAGCTCCTGCTAAGTTTATTTTAAAACTTTGACTAATTGGTGTGCTTTATATTAATAACTATACAAGCTTGATTAGTTTTAGTAAAACAGTATTTAGAAATATGATTAAAATCATATTTTTTAAAAATTTTATTTTTTTATTTTAAATTAATTTTTTTATATTTTTAGATTATTTTGCTATACTAATATTAAAAATAGTTTTTAAAAATAAAAAATATTATTTTAATATACTTTTAAATAAAAAATATTTTAAATCCCAAACCATTACAGTACTCGGTATAAAAGTTACTTGGGACGGCGCGTGGGCTACTAGCGACTAACCCATGTGAAATTTTCACTCTTTTGATACCTTAATTTCTATCCACAAGAGTCCCACTACAATCCATTCCCAACCTTTACTAATATAGTAATTTCATCTCTTTCCTCTTCTCCATCTATACTTAATGAATCTCCATGTCAACAACTGCTATAATGACAACCGGAGGCCTTCCCTTTAAAGCAAGGAGCTCCGTTATTATTCCCGTTCTCACAATACCCTCCTTCGCCATTAAGCCACCTTAATTTCTCCCTCCCTTGATCACTTACCTTCACATTTTCTTCTTCTTCTTCTTCGATTAAATGAAATGGGCATCAAACTGTTCATGATCTCATTCATGGTAACCTCGATACTCTTCTCTCTACTATACATACCAACAAAACTAACCACACCCAATGCCAAATACAACCCTGTGATCAACTTGAACATGTTGAAAGACCTCAAGCCATATCCAGTAACGTTCGCGTACTTGATATCAGCATCTAGAGGTGACGCGAAGAGGCTAACGCGTGTGCTGAAGGCATTGTACCATCCAGGGAACTACTATCTGATTCATGTGGATGCTGATGCACCGGAAAAGGAGCATAGAGAAATAGCTGAATTTGTGTCTAGTGATCCAGTTTTTGGCCTGGTGGGAAATGTTTGGATTGTCGGGAAACCAAATCTGGTTACTTACAGAGGTCCTACTATGCTTGCTACTACTCTCCATGCAATGGCTATACTGTTGAGGACCTGCAAATGGGACTGGTTCATTAATCTCAGCGCCTCTGATTATCCCTTGGTCACCCAAGATGGTATGGTGAGTGGCCTTTTTGTTTTCATTTTATTTGCACTATCCTCTGTTATTTGTCCACCACTGATCTTGGCTTTGTGTTTTACAAATCTTACTTTCATTAAATTCTTGTTGTTTTTGCTTCATTTTTGTTTCCAGACTCTATGTTCCATATATAATGTAGTAATTATTTCACCTATCTTTGCTGTTATCAGATCTGATCGATGCCTTCTCTACCATACCAAGAAATCTCAACTTTATACAGCACAGCAGCCGCCTGGGATGGAAACTGTAGGGAACCTTTTCTTTTTCCCTTTTCTCTTTTTTGCTCATCATTTTTTTTTTATTTTGTGAAGTCATGAGAGGAATTTGATTATTAAAAATATTATTAATATTAATCACCATCAGGAATAAGAGAGCCAAGCCAATCATGATAGACCCTGGTCTCTCCAGCCTGAACAAATCAGAGATCTGGTGGGTAATTAAACAAAGGAGCCTCCCAACTGCCTTCAAGCTCTATACAGGTCTCTCTCTCTCTCTCTCTCTCTCTCATTTTCTCAGTCTTTTTGTTTGCTATGAGAAGGACCTTACTTATCACAAGACATTGCCACCATGACCTTCCATTCTCTTGTCTATGGGCTCCATGCATTGTTTTTCACCATTTTTATTTTTATTTCCGCCCCACCCCACCTGATTATCAACAGCATGTGAGCTCTGAAGTGAAGAGACAGCACGCATTTCATAGTACATGGTACTCGCTATAATTTAAGGGTTTTGCTTTTTGGCCATTATTTTGGATGTATTTGAAAATAAGCCCAATCTTTCCAAATGTCTTACTAGTAGGACCTTGTATCATTCATATTTCCATATGAAGTCATTGCCGACAAAAAGTCCTTCCCGGCTTTACCTAAATGGTAACGATTAGAACTATGCCCCCCTTTCAAATCTCCTCAACTCTACAACAAAGACAATGCATGTTTGAAAGTACAATGAAGGGATGCTGTGTTTTAGGATATTTTTTATTTGAAAATATATTAAAATAATATTTTTAATATTGATATTAGAACATCAAAATGTTCTATAAATATTAAAAAAATTAATTTTAAATAAAAAAATATTTTTCAAATTTTAAACAAAACAGACCTAACCCCTGTACCTTCTGCCTCTTTTTTTTTGTACAAAGTAATATATATAAAGGAATCTATATATTTTTTTAAAGAAATTTAATCAAGTAGGTCCAATTTTACAGGCTTTTATCATTTTGCAATCAATCTTCTACTTCTTGTTAACAAAATTCTTGTTGATAGTTGAATAAGACGTTGGACCTAATTAATGGTAGCTTCAACAAACTGCAAGTAGCAATCTGAGAAAAAAAAATTCAAATCTAAGAAGATTAGGGTTAACTTCCGGCTAAATGGTTAGGATGTCATATCACAACAATTCAGGTAAGCCGTAAGCCAAGTAGCTATGCAATCATCAATTAAACGATAGAAATGCAGGTGTTTCCGTTTCTTTTTCAGATGAAAAAAAAAAAAAAATAAAACTCAACGCCAGATTATCGTTTTAGCTGTCGAACATCAAGCCCATGTTCAAAGTGGAAAAAAGTAACGAGTGGGACAGTGTACAAAGTGAGAAAGACTGAGTTGAGAACCACTTTCCATCAAAGATTTGATGTGCTGTCTTAATGCATCTTTCATGAAGTTTTAGTTTGAGTGCTGCCCAGAATATTGTGTTAATGTGGAAGTATCGATCCCTCTCTTTTCTTTAATTTCTTCATCATACAGCACAAAGAATTGTGTAATGGTAGATAACTTCTTGTCGATGCTAGCTGGGTTTCATGTCATAATCAGCATTTTTGAATTACTCTCAGAGCATGTTAGGCATCCCATCACCAACCTAACCACGTCTGGCTCCACCATTTCGCAAGCTGCGTAAAACCTCAACTTAGCCATTGAATGACTACCAGACAATGAGATGTGTCCAGGTTGGATTTCTAGGTGATCCCTTGAAATGACCTGCAAAGGGGACCAAAGACAGACAACTGTATGTTGTAGGCTGCACGATCTAGAAAATTCACATGACAAGGCCCAGTTGATGTTAGGATACACGTGCTCTCCTGTTCTTATGGAGAACTTTGTAGATTTATAATAATGAATGCCCCCATTGAAAGAAAGGAATAAACAAAGTAATTATTCTAAGCTGCTTTGAACTGATTCCAAGGCGCAACATGCAGAAAGAACTGAATATAAAAGTTCTTGACAAAAGAGGACATCAAGCCATGTACTTTTATGTGTTCATGTCATGGATTTTATGATTTCCTTTTTTAGCTTTTAATAATGGGTATGAGATAGATGTGAATTTAAATCGTTTGATTTCTTCCATTAATGTTTTATTTTGTTTTCACAAAATAAGATCAAGGTTTTTACAAGCTGAATTAACAGTGTCAATAGTTGTTGGATATGTTCCAGGCCCGGAGGTTGTTCATCCTCTTACAAACTAGCTAATTGGAAATGAAAGTGCCTTTTTTCTCTTTTAACTCTAGATTATCTCTTTGACATCATAATTAAAATTACCTGTAGATTATGTGCCATTCGGTTTTAGACTGATAACCCTCATGGTTTCAGAATCATTCCAAATTGCAGAAAACATAGATAATGGCTTTGATTGTGGATGTGGCAGTTTCCTTTGCAATATGCAGGGCTGGCGATCTTGATTTTTTCCTTTCAGATCACCCCTTCAAGCCTTTTCATCTTCCAGAGATACATTAAACATAATGTTCCTATCAAACAACAATTTTCTGTGGCAGTTTCCAATTTTAAATGGATTCATCTATATATGTGCAGTGTCTTTCAAGTTTCCAATACTTACAACAATCCTAATTTCTCTCAATTGCTTTGCATAACAGGTTCTGCTTGGACCATACTGTCAAGATCTTTTGCTGAGTACAGCATTGTGGGCTGGGACAACTTGCCAAGGACTCTTCTTCTCTACTACACCAACTTTGTGTCCTCCCCTGAAGGCTACTTCCAAACTGTAATATGCAACTCTGAAGACTATAAAAACACCACAGTTAACCATGACCTTCATTACATTACTTGGGACACACCTCCTAAGCAGCACCCTCGGTCCCTAGGAGTTAAAGATTACAGAAGAATGATCTTGAGCAGCCGGCCATTTGCTAGAAAGTTCAAGAGAAATGATCCAGTTCTCGATAAGATTGATCGCGAGCTTCTTAAGAGATACAAGGGACAGTTTGCTCACGGGGGCTGGTGTGCCAGGAGTGGCAAGAGGCATGGAACATGTTCAGGTTTGCAAAACGAGAATTATGGTGTTTTGAGGCCTGGACCAGGATCAAGAAGGCTGCAAAATTTGCTGACCAAACTTCTTTCAGAAAAGAACTTCAAGCGGCAATGCAGATGAGAGTTCTCTCGAAATGAAAAAACAAAAATAAATGCGTCGTCTAATTACTGGGCTGGTTGTTTGGCGAGATATATTGAGAAAAGCTGATATAAGATGCTTATAGTGAAATATTATTACATGTTAATACCAGCTAGAGAGAATTGATAACATTTTGAGAAACTACAATGTAATTAAACACCAAGTTTTTTGATGTTCATACATGACTGCATGAACTACAAGTAAACATGTATGGAAATCGCTTACAACCAGGTCAGTCAGTACAAGTAAGAATTTATAATTCTACTGCCGGAGTCATTCTCAAAATCTATGCCCATGTTTGTTTATCAGCAAGTTGATTTTTAAGAAATTATTTTTAAAATTTTTTTTGTGTTTATTTGTGATTAAAAAAGTTGATCAATGAAAAACACTTTTTAGTAAAAGAAAAATTTAACTTAGTTTCCAGGAAATTGTTTTCTTGAAAAATTTGGACGGAAAACACTTTCTGAAAGTTGTGAAAAATTTAAAAATGTCTTATTATTTGATAATTATATCAAATTTGGTCCTCAAACTTTTGATTGCTATATATATTTTGTTTTGAATATTTATTTTTTAATTTCATCTTTTAAAATTTAATTTTTATATTAACTTTGGTCCTCATTTTTATAATTGTTATTTGCTTTTTCATTATCATTTTCTTATTGAAATTTTTTATCTATCAAATTTGATTCTCATTCTTTTGATTGTTACTTATTTTATTTGAAATAATTTATGAAATGTTAATTATTATTATTTTAATTTCTTCATCTTTCATCTTTATTTTATTTTTTAGATTTGATTTCTATTATTTTGATTATTATTTATTTTAATTGAGATAATTTATGAAATTATACTTTTTTTCAATTTCATCATCATTCAACTTTTTAATTTGTAAGATTTGTTCCTCATTATTTTAATAAACTTGAAAAAATAAAACATTAATAAGTTATTTTCTAGCTCATTTTCAATGACATAACCAAACACTGGAAAGTGTTCTCCAACTTATTTTCCATTATACTACCAAATATCGGAAAGTAATTCATTTTCCTGAAATTCACTTTTCAAAAGAAAACTACTTTCCAGCAAATAAACGGGGCCTATATTTCATTTCATTTTGTAACAATAAAATAAATAGTTGTACGGATTCCAATGATTAAGTTTTTTTTTTAATCTTGACAAAGTAATTTTTTTATTAGTAGTATGGTTATTTAAATAAAAACTTAAAAACAATTAAAATAAATATTCATATAAATTTAAATGATTTAAATTCAAAAGAAAAACCATGCATTTCTTTAGTTGTAACTCCCCTTTTGTTTTCATTCATTTCTTTTCCATTTTGATGAAAAAACATGTTTTTTTTTTAAATCATAAGCATTGGCCTCTCAAATAAAAACTTGCTATGATTTTAAAACAATTTAAAAAAAAAACAAAAAAATAATGGTTCAATAATGTTGATGTGACTGCACTAAAAATAAATAATTAATTTGAAGTAATAATATAATAAATTAATAATAATAAAAATATTTATTTTTATTCTCATCGAATATTATTTTGCTTCAATTTATTTAAAAAATTATTAATATAATTTTATACATAATTTTTTAAATTGCAAATAGTACCATAAAAACTCTATTCCTGTCTAAGAAAAAGACATAAATTAATTATTTTTAAATACTATTACTTTTATTTATTTAGCAAGAAATTTCTTTCAAAATATATATTTTTTTAAAAAAATCAAGAGCATGAAACGTGCTTAGGCTTGTGAGACAAAACTTGTTTGAGCTTGATTCTATAGGCCCTCATTATTTTTTAGCTTTTTTATATTTTAAAATAAAATAGTATTTAGATAATTAACAATAATAATGTTTAAAAATTATTCAATTTTTTTATTTTTTTAAATGATATTTGAAAATTTTAAGATATTATTTTTTAATTGTAATATTTTATTTTTTTATGATTCTATAGGAAACAAATGTGCACAGTTTTAAAAAGATTGACGTAGATATTCAATGAGAATAGAATAAACATTTTATTATTATCATTTTTTACATTATCCTCTCCAATTGATTATTCTTTTATTTTCTTATGCAATTGTATGAAAACAATCAAAATATAATTATTTTTGTTTTTTCTTTATAATTACATTACATATTATGATATGTTTTTCAATAATCATGATTTTAATAAAAATATATGTTCCTCCAAAATTAAAATGAAATTAACAAATAAAAAAATGAAGTTTTGGTTAAGTAAATGCATTTGTTTCTCACTTAATTTAATCATTTAAGTTTTGACATATATTTATTATAATTACTTTAAGTTTTGTTTTTTCAAATAATGGTGTTGTTGATAAAAAATTATTGTTCCATTAAAATAAATAAATAAATAAATAATACAAAGGGATTTCAACAAGAGAAATACATTTTTTCTCTCAAAATTTAAATTATTAGAGTTTTTACAAATATTTATTTTAATTATCACAAGAAAATCAAAATTTTATTCCCATTAAATTTTAAAAAAATGAGTTATATTTTCATAATATATTTATAAAAAAGAAAATTATCTAGAATTGCATCTATCTTTTGCTTCTTAAAAGAAAGATTAGCTTCATGTTTTAGTTTTTAATTAATATTAATAAATTTTTTAAAAATTAAAAGCCTTACTTTGAAATGAGATTGGAGCTTTTTATGGTAAATATAATTTGTAGATTTGTTTTTAAAATACTCATGAATATTCAATGAAAATAATTTTTTTAATTTTAATTTTAATTGTTTATTTAATTTTCTGAAATTCATTGTTCTTCTATTTTTTTTATACTGCTATTATCATAAAATTATTTATTTTTTATTGAAATTTGTTTTCTATATGATACTCAGTTTTGAGTCTTTCTCAAATCACTTTTATGTGTAGAAGAAAGTGACGACTTGTTCATCATTATACGATATTTCCCTTTCCCTATGAAGCTTGATATTTTGGCATGATCGTAAAAAGAACTAATCCAAACCCATGGAAATGGGCTATTAAAGGTACCTAATTCTCATTGTAAAAATATTGTAACTCTAGATTTAGAGAGATTCATTATTAAAATAGTGTAATGATATTTTTACTTTTCTAATTAAAAAATTTAACATTAGTTGAATCGTTTGATTATTTTAACAATTTAATAATATAATGATATTTTTTGTTTGAGTGTTTTTGGAATTGCAGTATTTTTTAAAAAACTGTGTTCGAAAAAGACAAAGTTGTCGGTCTATTCAGCTTCTGTCTATCATTGGATCTGCTCTAATTTGAGTAGGGAGGTTCACCCAACTCTCCTCTTCACTCTGAACAATGGAGACCACTTTGCACAGGTTGGAATTTCGGGTTTATTTTTTGCAAATTTTTAGAGTAGCTTTGTTTCTCGTTAATATCGACTATTTTAACTGTTTAATTAGGCTGGTATTTTGATATATTAGACATAACGTGATTATCTAAAACTTTACCATCGGCTATTTTTGTGGTTTATTTTTATTTGTGAGTTTTACTTGGTTTGTAATTTGGTGGTTTGATAAAAAAAATAATAAGCGTGAATTGTGAGGATGTGTGGAGAGGTAAGTGAGAAACTCTAGATTATTTTTAAGTGGATGTAATTGTGATTTTTAAAAATTTTAAGATTATGTCTATACTTCGGGTTGGGTTTAGGTAGGATTTCGAGTTGGGCAAAATAATATCTATACCTTACATGAACTCGATCTTTTCATTTCGTGTATCACCTGAACCTGACCCAAACCCAAATAAGAGAAAATTAATATTTATTGAATTGAGGTGAAATTGACACTCCTAGTTAAGACATATGTTTTTTCTATTAAATTTATCATTTTTTTTTTCAATCTCATTATTAAATTTTTTTAATGGTAGATTGAACTGTTTTTAAATTTACCAAGTCAATTAAGTCATGTTAAAATAATTTCTACATAATTTAACTTTAAACTCTAACTAAATAAAAAGTCAAATAGGAGATTTAAAAGTTAATTTGATGAATTGGGTTTTATAATAATGTAAAAATTATTTTTCACCACATGAACATTTTTTATATTAAAAATAATGATACATAAGTCATGTAAACTAGTATTTTTAAATATCCATCCTTTCATCAACCCCATCTCATAAATGATCAAAATAATGGTAACCTTTTCCACATTATACATGCAAGACTGCCTTGAAAGCTTTATTTATTGCTAAAAAATAACTAATAAATCAATCAATGGTTATAAACCACATTACAAAACACTTTGATGTGATTATAACTTCACCAAAAAGTGAACCAAAACGTGCCAACACACTTCTAAAGAATTTGGTCTGAAAATGACGGCAGTCGCCTAAAAAAACTAACTGGGACAGATGGCATGTCGTCACGAAACCTTGGGTGACGGAGGTAATAGAACCCAGATCCTAATACAAACACCTTAAATGGAACCACATAAAATACCAGTGAAGCAACTAAGCAAAAAACCACAAAAATCCCAGTAGCTCTCGGATCCCTCCAATTCCACAAAGCTTCTAAGCGCTCCCCATGGGCTGCAAAATCTCCTAAGAGTGTTTGGGCCCGGCCAGCCAGGGCTCGCAACCTATCATATCGGATACGAACCACATCTTGTGATCGTGTGGTTGGGAATCCATCAAACTCTTCATCAAGCTCATCAGGTCCCACCATGTCCACATAAGAGAGCCTCGAGTCCATGTTGAGTGGGACCCTTTGACGGTAGCGAAATCTGAATGCTAAGATCAGGAAGGCATACATGAATATGGTGGGGAGCACCAGATGTGGACATAACACAACAGCTACAAGCAGCACGTGCATAAGAACACTAGTGGGTGGGTGCACCCAGGTGCGAATCCCTTCAGTCCAACGTGCCAAAGTTGCGACGCGTGTGAGACACCCTACCACCCTAAACCAATTAGCCTTGCTCCTCCTCATGCTCCACATGTGTGTGTCACTATCCAACATGAACTGGACCACTTCTTGGCCTAGTGGTGGCTCAGACCTGGTTAGCCGAGCAGTCACCAAACGCATTGCTGTATGTCGCAAAATGTCTTGTTGGGTTGGACCCAAAGGCTTCACATAATGCATTCTAGGCAGCATTGGTGAAGTGTAAGCTTGGATTAGACTTAACCACGATGAGCATGAAAATCTAACGGCTATTTCGATCTCTCCCATTTTCTTGGCCCCACTAGGAAGTAACACTGTAAGAGAATATTGATTCAAGTACACCCGATTAGTAACAAGAGTTGATAAACGGATCCTTACTTTACCAACCCTAACATCTTTGCCTTGTTTTCCTGCAGCTCCATCATGCTTGTACCTTCCATTATCAAATACACCAATGGTTAGCACAGTGCATGGATCATATACATCCCACGTGTATTGCTCATTCCACCGTGGATTAAATCGGTCGAGGATTGTACGGGTCCGGACCCACTTGGGCCCATACTTAGCCACCACGTAAGCATCTGTGGTCCCACGAGTACCATCCCTTGTTTTCACAGGAAGCAAATTTGTGGCTCCTCGGATCCCAACTTCAAGCAACCCAATTGGAGCCTTGGCTAGCTGTTTAGCTGCTGCTCGAACATCACTAGTCACGTGAGCTGCCTCATCTAGCACGTGATACCCACCTTCTAAACACACTCTCACGTGTATCCTTCCCGTGTAGGGTTTGGTGTCATCACCTACCAAATTAAACCATCTTGATTTAAGCTCTGTCCGATCATCTGTCCTCCTTTCTATGCTTGCCACGTGTATTTTAGCATGCCCCACTGACTGCCCATTAGCAACATCCTCCACTGTCACAGTCAAGAATGGCTCAAACGGTTCAGCCGCCACAAAAACCAAATCCTCATTCCAAGTCGGATTAGCCGAGCTAGCAGATGTTGACCCAACAGAAGTCCTACCTGTTTTAAAAAGCTGGGCCCCAAGTTGAGCTTTAACATAAAGTTCAGGGTTTCGAACCTTAGCTTCGGATCCCGAACCTAAATGCAAATCTTGGGTTTGGATAACCGTTAGTCTCAAATACCAAAGCTTTGGGGACAGATACACCTTGGCTCTGGTCTCCGGTAATAACCCACCTGAATCCGATTGCCAAGCCTCTTGAAATGCCTCGTCAGCCTGAGTCCCAATCCAAACGGCGAGCATGATTTCATTTCCCGCAGAGCTCTCCGATTCCAAAGCGTACCATTGTGGAGCCAAAGGACTATCCGGGGGCACTCTCTTGGGCACCTCTTGCAAATCAAAAGATACAGTACCCAGAGAACACTCTTGTGTTGCCTCTTCATTCTCTTTCTTCTCTTCTGTCCAAACTGAAACTTCTAAAGAAGTTGAATTCAATCCTTCTTTATCGAAAGCGAAGACTTTATCCCAGTCTTTGTCACTCTGGCTCTTGGTTTTTATACTGTGTGTACCAATCATGAGCTTGGCATAAACTGGGCTTTTGGATTCATTGTTTGCTGTTTTGGCTTTCACTACTCGAACATAGAGAAATGGCATGCGATCCACCAGATCATAAGCGCTTCGACCTCGATCACTGGCTAAAGACCGGAGTTCAAGATCACTGATTGTTACCTCAGATCTTTTTACAATCTCTGCCTTTTCCTTTTCTTCTTTCGACGGCTTCTTTTCACTCTCGGCCAACGGCGGATTCTCCACCTTAACTGGAGGAGCTGCCTCCTCAGGTTTTTTGGGATTCTCCTCTTGTGGTGGTGGACTTGGTTTCTCCTCTTCTTTTTTTGCCTCTTTATTGGACTCCGTCTTTGGCTCTTCTTTCTTCTCCTCTTCTTTTTTCTCTTCCTCAGGTTTCGCCTCTTCTGCTGGCTTATTCTCTTCCGTCTCTGGTGCCTTCTCCTCAGGTTTCTGCTCTGCTGGTGGAGCCGGAGGATCTTCGTCGATGTAATAGACTTTCAGCCCCAGCTCTCCTTTAATCTGCGAAAACACGCTTCGTTTCTCCAACGGATAATAAACAAGAGTCTCTCCTCCAGATTTAACGAAAGCACTGCCAGCAATCCTTACTTTGCCCAGAAAAGTGCTTCTTTTACCTGTCTTCTTGTCATTGTAAAGACTGATCTCTAAAGTCTCAGTAGCCATAGAGTCAGTATCGTGGACAAGAAACTCAAGCTTCTCATCCCACTCTGGATTCAGATCTCTGAGCTTGGTCTTTGTTCTCCTTCTTTGGCCATCAAAATCTACAGTAGCAAATGCACTTGCTGTTCCTTGGCCATCTTTTGGCATCAAGCTTCTGGCATTGCAAACCTCAACTATCAGTTTTCTTGTACAGGTTTCTGCCATTCTTTTGATCTTTGGTATCGGAAAAAAACAATCAAAGAGTTGTAATAAAATGAGAGAAATTAAGGATCAAGAATTGAAGAACAAACAAAATGTTTTTAGAGAGAGAGAGAGTTTTCACTTTTTAGAGAGTGAACGGTAAAGGGAGTGATTATGGGTATAAAATGGAAGGGAGGGGCCAGATCGCAGGGTTTAAAAAGTCATGAGGAGGAGCGTGGACACGTCAGGAACTACACGTAGGACAAGAATGGACACGTTGAGAGATCTTTGGGTTGCGAGATTTTGAGCAGGGAGTACCGCAGTGGAGGGAGGCAAGAGCAGCGTGGGTTTTGCTGGTAGAACTGAGCAGCGTGCCTGGTGCTGTTCTGGGTAAATATAGGTAAATATAGGTAAATATATAGAAATATGTTTGCAGATGCAGATCTTAATAAGATTAGGGACTGGCTTTTGTGGTTAATTACTACAAGAATGTCTGTATTCTTTTCATTTGGTTACTAATGTGATGGTGAGTGATTTGTGAATTTTACTGATGGAAATCATGAACTAACTAACTGTGTCGTTAGTCATGGTAATTCATGCATGAAGATCAGTTTAAACAAGCAATTGTGTTTGTACAAGAATAATAGATTACAAATTGTCATGGTTCCAAGGCACAGTGCACCTTCACATTCCAGCCTTGCTGCAAAATTATACATCTAACGGCACCTAGCTGCTGCTTCAGTGAAATTTAAGTGCATGCAGAGCATTAATGGATGAATGCCTTCATGGCCCGCCTTCTTGCAAGATTGAAAGGTGAAAAGGAAGAGTCCAATAATCCTAAACGGCGAAGTCACATCTAGCAAGAGGACCACATTTGAGATGGCAAATTGATCATGTCTCCCTTCAAAATCAAGACGATTAAAATGGCATTTTCGTAATTAGATGGGCCAACAAGGCATCTAATCTATCTTAACACAGATCAAGATTCTCACAAAATCCAGTTCGTCTTGGCATGTAGCTTGCTAAGCCACTTTTAACAAATAAAGTAAAGAAGCACCCAAAAGCGGCCACTAGCATCTGTCTGCAAAAATGAACGTTGCTTTTGTTTTTGTGCCTCTCTTTTACTTCAGGGAGGATAATCGATCATCAACCTTTTACAGTGGTTCCAAGCTTTAACATGCTATAGAGTAAGCACTCCACTCCATGTTAATAGATTAAAAGCGCACGTACGTATCTGACACAGATGTTTGCCGATATACTATTAATCTTGTTTAATTTAAGTGTGTGTGTGTATATATATATATATATCCTATCATGCATTTCTTGGCCACGAAGTTTAGGGAGGAAAAAACCACGTGGTTTCAGATTTTGGGAAATAAATTACTATAAGAGTTTTAGATTTGATGATGTGCCAAAAAAATTCGAGTTTGATAAAAAAAAAAATTTATTTTTTAGATAATTAGTTAATATTTTGATTATAAAACCATAATTTATTCATTTTTGCCAAAGTTTGGCTAAACCCAAAGATGTTGGGTTATCACTCGGTCTCTGGTTCCTCTCAATGAGAATCCAAATAAAAAAAATAAAAACAAAACATATTGATCCATCAGTAACCCCTCAAGTCTTTGCGTAAGATTTTGAAAAAGGTTACTAGTAGTAAGCGAGAGTTTTTTTTACCTTCTTTATAAGATTTTTTTGTCCAACAAATGAATCTTGGGGTTTCTTATGGCTAGGTGGCCTATCTTTAATTGAAGGAGGTGTCTCTTGGGAAGCAAAATGGTAGCTTGCATTTAGTGCATTAATTGAGTGGATTTATGAAGATTTAAATGGCACGAAAAGCCATTCATCCAACAGTGAGGGTTGAAAGATGTTTACTTTATAACCCTAGTCGTTCTTGCCTCAATCTTTTCTTATACATTCTGTAATTTTTGAAAAAATCATTTTATTGAAGATCCTGAACTATTTTAGTTCTAATACAAGTAGATAAATTTATTTCTAAGTATTTTCCACCACCAACATCTTTCCTTTTCTATTTTAAACCAAAAAATAAACCAAAGAAAGTCAGTTTTATCTCTAAAAAAAAGAGGTGTTGATGCCCCTAAAGAGGAGTTCAAGTTTTAACTCAAAGCTAGAAAAAGTGGTTGAGGGCATGGGTCCATCAGACTAGGCCACATGACTAGGGGTTTACACCCTCGTGTCCGTATCTGATAGGGGAGAGAGTATCTCTCATCGTAAAAGTCCTTCTATTGTCATCAAGGAATCATAATAGAGATGAAGGCTACCTCAAACCCCTAAGGACGATGTTCCTAGCACTTTAGAAGCAGAGGATATAGAGTTTGTTTCTCGTTTTCAACCAGGAGAGTACATAACTCAGATGCTTGACTAGGCTGAGCGTATCAGCCGAGAGACCTTCATCTCTTATTGTGGTTGTGGCAAGGCTGAAGAAGTGATGTAGGATTACCCCATCATTGTCGGTGAGCTCTCTATTCACGGGGGCTCTATTCATAAGGAAACAACATTAGAAGTTAGAAGTCCTGTAGAAAATGAAGTTGAGGGAAGTCGTACTCCCCCAGCCAGGGGTTAAGTAGATTTAACTCCCTCTGAAGTGATCGTGGGTGCTGCCACTCGTTTTAAGAGGAGTAGGGTCTCTACCTCTATGGAACCCAGTGTTTCAGTCTCGATTGTAGCGGTTTCTTTGGTGGCATTTCCTCTAGCTTAACTTCCAGTTTTATTGGTAGAAGCTGTAACAACTAAGCCTTCTACTTGGGTTGAGAAAACTGAATTCGAGGATGTTTTCACCAGCCTTGTTCTTGGTCGATCTCCCTTCAATTTCCTCTTTTTGATTGAAAATAAGAGGCAATTTATGGAGGCTTCTGTTGGTAGAAGGTTAGGCATTGGAGAGGCTCTCCTTGAGGTGGTGAGAATAGTGAAGAGGATTCTCACTATCCTTTCAAACATCTTAATGATGTCTGATGAGAGCTATAACCATCATTTGGCTTTAACTGATCAAATGATGTTTAATGTAAAGAACCTTCTCGTTTACCTTTTGTTTAATTCTATGACCATTATTCCTAACACTTGTTTTTTAGTAGACTTTTATGATGTGTGCCCATTTCAAAAGACATTTAATGGCCGAGAGGAATCATGTAAGGGAGGTTATTGCCATAAATAGGGCAAACCAAGCTACCTTTAAGCGGCTAAGAGAGGAAAACATTGGTATAGAGGCCAAACTGAAAAGCCTCGATGTGACTTATTCAATGTTGAAGGAACAAATACAAGGTGTTATTCTTTAGTTGAGCTCCAATGACAAATAACTTAAGGTGGTGAGACTAGTGAAAAGGATTCTCACCATCCCTTCGAACATCTTAATGATGTCTGATGAGAGCTATAACCATCATTTAGCTTTAACTGATCAAATGATGTTTAATGTAAAGAACCTTCTCGTTTACCTTTTGTTTAGTTTTGTGACTATTATTCGTAACACTTGTTTTTTAGCAAATTTTCATGAAATGCGCCCATTCCAAAAGGCATTTAATAGCTGAGAAGAATCATGTAAGGGAGGTCATTGCCATAAATAGGGGAAACCAAGCTACATTTGAGTGGTTAAAAAAGGAAAATATTGGTATAGAGGCCGAACTAAAAAGCCTCGATGTGGCTTATTCAATGTTAAAGGAACAAATACAAAGCATTATTCTTTAGTTGGGCTCCAACGACAAACAACTTTAGGCCATTTATAACCAAGTAGATTCTCTAAAGCAGGAGATCCTTGAGGCAAAGACAATCCAAGATGGCATAAAAGCTGAGCTTTTTGCTACCAGGGAATAAGCCTAGAGTTTTTGAGCTCAGCCGAAGGCTTTGAGGAACTTTCCCAATGAGTTTCAGGAATTGTTTAGGGGGTTTACAACTTCAACCAAGATAATTAAGGACAAGATATTTCTTACGATGTTCAATCTGCATTTTTTCAATCAATTAAGGGGAATGTATGTGAACTTTAGTGTCACTTTTCATTCAGTTCTAGTGCCTGACTTTGTGGATGTGTTCCTAGTAAAGGTTGCTACTGCCTAATATGAGGAATATCTAACTGAGAAGCTTGAGCTAGATATTTAAGCCTCGTTTCCCCCTCTCCTTTTATTAATGTACATACCCCTAGTTTTGTGGGGTTTATCCATGTAACTTTTTTATAGTATATAATTTTAATTCTTATCCATTTCTCTATTTACTTGTGTGTGTGGATTTCACACTTATAGTAAACATTCCATACAGGGTTTAAGAACCTTAGAAAAAGCTTTGAAATGTTGTATGGTTTCAATGCTCATATTCAAAATTTCATGCAGGGTCCAAAACCCCTTAGAAGCTCGAGCTAGATATTTAAGCCTCGTTTCCCCCTCTCCTTTTATTAATATACATACCCCTAGTTTTGTGGGGTTTATCCATGTAACTTTTTTATTGTATAAAATTTTAATTCTTATTCATTTCTCTATTTACTTGTGTGAGTGGATTTCACACTTATAGTAAACATTCCATACAGGGTTTAAGAACCTTAGAAAAAGCTTTGAAATGTTGTATGATTTCAATGCTCATATTCAAAATTTCATGCAGGGTCCAAAACCCCTTAGAAAATTGTTAAAATTTTGTATGGGTCTAACTCCCATACTTAGAAAAATATTTATCAAATTTGAACTTTGAACTATCTAACCTTAATCAAGATTTAGAAAGGATCTATCCCCTATCTAAAACTAAGAGGAAATCTTAGTTTTAGGTATATTCCTATCAATCCAGATGAACCTGTAGTGGATTGTTGAAAAGTTGTTAGGTAGGAGGTAGGGATTGGTGTTGTTATCCTTAGGTAAAACATCGTTGTTAAGGTAGTTTACCTCATCCTTGGAGAAATGTGTTATCGCACTAAGATGATCATGTCAATACCTTTCAAGGTAACTTGTGTAATCGCACTAAGAAAACTAAGTTGGTGCCTTTCAAATTAAATTGTGCAATCGCACTAGGGAGACTAAATTGATCTCTTCTAAGGTAAATTGTGCAATCGCACTACAGAGACTGAGTCCATCCCATCCTTGGAAGGTTGAGAGGTCGTTGTCCTATAGAGATGTCATGTTAGTCCCATCATTTGAGAGTTGTGAAATCACATTAGGGAGGTTTTAGATCCATCTCTTCCAAGGTGAACTGTGCAATCGCACTAGGGATACTGAGTTTATCATATCCTTAAAAGGTTGGGAAGTCATTGTCCTAGAGAGATATCATGTCAATCTCATTGTTGCAGAGTTGTGTAATTGCATCAGGAAGGCTTTAAATAAATCTCTTCCAAAGTAAACTGTATAATCGCACTACGAAGACTGAGTTGATCCCTTCCAAGGTAAATTGTGCAATCGCACTAGGGAGACTGAGTCCATCCCATATTTGAAAGGTTATGAGGTTGTTGCTCTAAAGAGATGTCATGTTAATCTCATCCTTGAAGAGTTGTGCAATCACACTAGAAAGGCTTTAGATCCATTCCTTCCAAGGAAATTGCATAATCACACTAAGAAGATTGAGTCCATCCCATCATTGGAAGGTTGTGAGGTCACTGCCCTAAATATCAGTTAAATAAAAGAAAACATCATTACTGTGAATAATTTAATTCATACATAAGAAACTTATATTCCTAGTCATTAACCATTATACATTTTATTGCCCTTTGAGGCATAATTGTCTTGATGACATTTCTGTTGAGATCATAGTATCGGCTCTAAAAGAGGAGAGAATAAAGTTTCTCCAATAGATATGTTCTAAATGGTTGACAAATAGACTTTATATATTTTATGGTTTGAACAACATTCCACTTGTACTCGTTGAAAGATTTCTAAAATCTTGAGTATCTAACTGCATTCATAAAGTTGGTGAATGTGCAGCCCAAATTTGGTCATCTTATTAAGCACATGGGCAAGTAGAGAAATCATATTAATTTAAGGCGATCAAATTGCTCTATAGGCTTTTCTTTTATTGTTGTATAGTCTACAACTATAGAAAGACCTATGACACATCCCATTCCAGGAATGTTTTGATTATCTTTTTTTTATGGTGATTGGGGACATTGCTAAATCAATTACAGAATAACTATTGATGGCTTTTTGATCAGTTTCTTATAAACAATGTCATTGATGATGTCTTAAGAAATAAAAGTAACTTGAGAACAAGGCTTATGTGTTGGATAATCGATTAATCTCTTGATTCTAACAATCTGGCTCATTCTCCCTTGCCAAAACAACTGGTGATTAGTGTTTGACACCTACAGAAGGTCCCCTTTAGTGAGTTTAGGGACTCTTCGATGCTTAAGTAAGTATATATTTGAGAAAAAATGCTTTGAAATTTTAGAAAGAAACCTTAAAAATAAAATGCGCCATGAAGAGTAGAGATTAAGAACCTTTTCTTCTAAGGATCTAATGGGTCTTTATAGTTCATCCTTACCTTTTTTTTAAATTGCATCCCAACCTCTTTTATGTCAAAGGAAAAAATATCTCCAACTTAATTAGAGGAAAATATCTCTGACTTAATCAGAAGGAAATATTTAAATATCTCTGAATTAATTAAAGGAGAAATATATTTATATGCGTGTGAGCTCAGTGCTTGGTTGAACTTAGAGGTGTTGAGTAGCAAAACACCAGACCCATACATGTTTAGGCTGAATATATGGTTAAGCCTAGGAGACAGGTAGATCCTCAGACCCATACATGTTTGGGATTAGTGCTAAGTTGAGCCTATATATGCTAAGTCTGATAGATCACCAAGACTATACATGCTAACATGAACTCACGAAATAAATTGGTTAAAATTGACATAAAGGCTCTAAGACGAACTTTTAAAATTTGTTTATTGAAAATGATGAACTAGACAATGAAATGAATGAATGCAAATAATAAAACTTGTATTCATAAATGTTAGGGATGTAAAATAACGTGAGAAAACCCAAATTTCACCAAAAAAAAATATGACCAATTAGTATGGAAGGGGAATATGAAATCTACATGGATTTAAATCATGAATTAAATTAATTATGATGATATTATAGAGGTGATTAAGTTAAGTCACGAATATGGATTGAATATGATATCATCATGTATACAGTTAAGTTAAAATTATAAATGATAATTGTAACAAGGTGAGTTAAGAAATAAGATTGAGAATGAGGAAATTATTATGAATATGACTGCCATAATTCATTATGTATAAAGAAGAAAATGAGAGAGTTCATAAATTGTTGAGAAGAATGTATCATGTTGAAAATTTAACATAGATTTGATATGCCTATAGATTAGAATAAAGATGTTATATCTTCGTATACCTTTATCAAATATCAGTGGCTATGTTGATACACACTTTTGTTATAATTATTTTATGATCTCTTGTGTTTTCACGTATCTTCCCGAAAAGGGTTCTAATCCTAAACAAAGTGATATTGAGCCACTTAGTTTTTCATGATAGAGAAGTCCTAGTAAAATATAATAATATTTTAAAATCAAAATATTGTTTGTAATAAGAATAAGTCCTATAAGATTGAAAGAAAATGTATATGAAACATTTCATGTATCAAATTATTAAAACTTTTGAAATATGATAATGACCTTACAAATAAAGAGAAGTGCCTTCTATGTTTAATTATCATTGTGATGTATATTTTGTAACATGTGCAAGGAATGGTAGTGTTCACATATACGGTGGATTTCAAAAAATAATTATCCTAAATTTCATGTACAAGACAATTAGAAAGATAAAAATCACACCATAAGTTCAAGGTGTTACAATACTCATCCCAATCAAGATGATACATCCTCTGCTCATGCCATTGAAACAGGTTCTCAAAACTAACAATGAATTTGTAATCACTCTTCTCATGATCCTTTAATATCATATTCTTCATCTCTTTTAATAACAAAGATAATTCTTTAATATGCTTCTCAATGTCTATTATCTCCGGTCGATGAGTTAGTTTTGAAATTTGTCTTTATATATCTTCTATTAGCATCTCCTTGACATTCCTCTTCCAAACAAGAACCTCTTTGTCCTCTCTTACCTAAATACGTTATGCTCTATGACCTTTTTTAGTCATGGTTATTTAGTGGAACACAACAAACAAGATAACTTGGGATTGCAGTATTAAACAAGCAGTAACCTAGGATCATTAGACTTCGATACCAACTAATGCATATTAAAGCAACACAAAAAAGACAACAAGTAAAAAAAATACAAAATCACACCGAATAGGTATCACACAAAAATTCTAATTCAAAACTTTGTTATTATATTTTTTTTGTTCATGTTATCTGATTATCTAAGAGATTTACAACTCCTTATATAAACCTAAGAATTTACCTAAACCAACAAAGAAACAAAAAAAAAAGAAAAAGTAATAAAATTCATAATAAAAACTAGTGAAAACATACTAAATAAAGACAAAAAAAATAATAAAAGAGTTCTAATCCAAATAGAAAAAATAATCATAAACCAATTAGGAAAATATAGCAAATCTCGAACAATAATATTTAGGGATTATTCGAAGACCTTTCCAATCTTTGATTATTATGAGATTTTAACCTTATAGTAAACAAGGTCTCTAGAATCTCCGAGAAAAAAATTCATCATATCAAATGGTTGAATTGAAAATTACGTTCAATAACGTAAAACTGCATATTAGAGAAAAATCTCTTATATCATTTTTTTCTTACCATCGAAATCCAACCAATTTTTCTCTTCTTTTTTAAATGAGATACTAAAAAATAAAAATAAATAAAAATTTGGACTAAAATTGAATTTGTACAAAACTGGAGGATTGAAAAATTATAATTTGAAAAATAGACTACAACTAAAAATTAGAAATTAAAAAGAATTACAAAACTTTCATCTACGATATCTATAGTAAAATTGATTAAGTGAAACACGATTTTCTTTGTATTTTGTATAATGTTGTGATTATTAAAAATGAAGTTTAGTGATATTTTTTTTATTAACATAAGTGTCCAAGTCAGCTTGCGTATACCTCGATTAATCTAACAGGTCCTGAAATTGACGATTATATAAGTTTTTAGTGGCTCTAAGATTTATAAAACTCAAACTAGTAATTTTTAAAATAAAAACTCAAAACCTAACTAATTAAATTTAACCTTTAAAAATAGAGTTTAGTGATATTTGAGCATGGTGGTGTTAGCCATTTAATATCCACGGGAGTCAGGAGCAAAGGCAAGGTGTGGGCAGTTGGGAACTTGCGCGCATTGTCCTCAAAATTTGTGCTTCAGAACATGTTTTATTACCATGGAATAAAACAATAAAAAAAGAAGTTAATAATATGTATTTGGCTTTTGGTTAGTTCTGGGTTCAAGTCCCCAATGCCATATTATTTTTACTACCTTTTCAAAGTTCGAGTACTGTGCATTTTTCATTTACTCTATGCTTATTTTTATTTTATTTTATTTTGAAAATAGAATATTTTTTTAGAGTACAAATTATTTGAATTGACATAGGTTTAATAGTTTTTAGAAAAAAAAAAAACAATAACATAGATTGTGGTCTATCATTATTCTCTATGCTTCAATTTCCCTTTCATTCTTTATGAAATTGTGTGGCTAATACTCTTTATTTATTTTTTACATAATGTTCTATTTCTAAATTATTCTTTCTTTGATCCCTTGTGCATAATTTATTTTAAGAAATAGAAATGTATAAATGCAATTATTATTCCTGCCCTCCTTGATCTTGGTCATCATATATTTAATATTTTCATATTTTTATGTATATTAGTTTGATTCATAACTATATATCAAAAATGAACTTATTATGACTATTATATCTTTAATGCAATACTTTTCTTTTATCTTAATCTTTAATGTTATACTAATATATGGTTGCTTTTTAAAGTGTTTTTTGTTCAGAAATGCATCAAAATAAGATATATTAAAAAATTTATTTTTGACATCAGTACATCAAAATGGTTTTAAAACACTAAAAAAATTTAATTAAAAGCAAATAAAAAATAAAATAAAATTTAAAATCTTTCAAAAGTATTTTTGAAACGCAAAAATACACAGACCCTAATAAGATCATATTATATTGTTGATATTGATAAGTAAATTCAATCACATTTTATAATTAAGAAAAAAAACCTATGATAATGATAATGATAATTTTTTAAAAACACCAATTCCTAAAAATATGCTATTTTTATAATGAATCTAGAAATATAGGTCAATTCCTTTTATTTTATTTTATTTTATTTATACATCATATAAAATCTTAAATAACATCAAATATGCTGCATAAAGCATTCCTAAACTATATAATATTATGTTGGTATTTTATTTTGATTATCAAAACTCTAAAAAGACTTAAAACAAACCAATAAAAACATAAAGTGTTAAAATTCAAAAATTATCAAATTGCATCAAAATTCATCAAGTTATTAAATCAGGTCCTTGGTTATTTTTTTATAGGTTATTTTATTTAAATTATTTGAAAATAAAACATGTTTATTTAATAAGAAAATCAAATTTATTCATTTATAAATAATTTATTAGAAATATAAAAAATATTATAAATTTCTCCACGAACCAAAATAAAACTGCATGAAGTATTTACGTTTTGTTTTGTCAATACTCAACGTTTTGGCGAGGCATTATTCTAGAAGTTTCGCGTTGACCAGGAATTCTCACAAGAATAAATTAATAGTGTGTACAAATTCATAAAATAACACTCATTTCTAAAAAATCATTTTTTTAAAAAGAAAATACAATATTATATTCAAATAATATTTTTTTCTCCATTTAAATATTTGAAAAAGAAGCTTAGAGTGTTTGAAAATAGGATAACAATTGTTTTTTAAAATATTTTTTATTTAGAAATGTATTAAAATAATATTTTTTTTATTTTAAAAAAATTATTTTTAATATTAACATATCAAAATAATAAAAACATTTTAAAAAATAATTTAAAAAAATTCAAACTTTACTTAAATCCCATTTGAAATGTAATATCAAACAAGATTTTAGTTTGGGATTCAGAAAATCCTTTTGATGTTCCCCAAGTTTTATATGAAAAGACACATCTCCATCTTTAAAACGTTTGAGAGATAAGCTTTTTTTTTATTATTATTAATTAGATAAATATTAGCTTTGGTGCCCATGTATCGCTGCGATGTCAGTCTATTATTTCACAAAAATTAATATTCAGCTGCTGCAAGCATGCTATAAAAAAAAATGCTCCTTCGAGTCATAGATGTAATTGAATTGAATAAACTATTTTTATTTTAATTAGATAAAAAAAATAAAAATAAAAAATGATAGTAAATAGATTAAAATTAAAAAGTAAAATGATTAGGATACCTTTAAAAAAAATTTCTTTTTTCAAAAGATAATAAACAATGTATCTTAATCAACAAACGATTAAATACAGAAGAATGAAACAAGGTAAGAAAAAAGATATAACAAAATTGGTCCTATTTAACCCGAGTTAGCATGACAAACATATAGCATCGATAATTAAGATCAAGTCAACCTGAGATATCCTGCTAAACCCACAGCCCAGATCATGATATTAGAATAACCTGATAAAAAGATAAAGAGAACTATAAAGCCTTAAAAAACATGTCAGTTCTTCAAATCCATGACCTCGGTCATTAGACCCAAAACAACCTATTTAGAAAAACCATGAAGTTCAATTCTCAATTAATCAAATATTGAAAGATGAAATTAAAAAAAGAATTTCAATTATAAATTTTTTTAAAAAAATAACAATTAAAAGAATGAAAATCAAAATTAAAATACAAAATAAATTTTATATTTGATGGAAAAGTGAAATTGAAAAGAAAAATAAGTTTAGCAAAAGGACCTAAAAAATCAAAAGAATGAGGGTCAAAATTGATATAAAAATATAAACAAATTTTAGATTGAATGGTGAACTTAAAAAGGATAATAACTTTTACAAAAAAATCAAGAAAAAAAAAATAGAAATCAAAACAATGAGGATCAAAGTTAGAAATCAAAAGAATAAGGATCAAATTGAAAAATATAATATTTGGTAAATCAAGATTGAATTATTAAATTGAAAATAATTAAAACTTCTACAAAATGACCAAGAACACAAAGTAGAAATAAAAAGAATAAGGACTGAAGTTGAAATTCTAACAACAAAGAGAGCCAAGTTGTAATTTTTCAAGGAGAAGAGAGAGAAAAAAAGGGAAAAGGCCCACCAATGACAAACTAGACCACCAACGCCAACATATGCCGCTCGACAGGGAAGAGGACATGACGACGCTCTCAATGACATGGCGAGAGAGTATTTTTAGATGCCGGGAGACGTCGCACTCGCCACTCAAAATGCACAGGCGCCTCCCACGCTCCTCCTAGTGTCATACATGTGCGTGTCCTTTTTTTTATTCAAAAATTAAATTGCCTTTCAGCCGATTTAATAACAACAACAAAACCATTGTAAAAAGACATAAAAGCCCTTTCAATCTAATTTTAAATTTTTTTCTTTTAAAAAACTTTTAGTCATTTTATTGTGCTTTTTAATTGTTTATTATTTTTTATATTTGGTTAAATATTAAATTTCCCCCAAGCTAATATTATAATAATGAAAAACCTATCATGAAAATATGAAAATCCTCTTAAGGCTAGTTTTAATTTTTTTTTTGCTTCTAAGATTATTTTAATTGTTTCACTATACAATTGATTAATGAGTTCAATAAAAATACTTTAACGCTCTTGGAAGCAAGCATTATATTTTTTTTAATTGAGGGACAAAAATATCATTATTTTCAAGTGAATAATAAAAATAAATCCGCAACTATTTATACAAGTATACTACAGTGTTTTCCAAATCCTTCATTCCATGTTATTAGTAAAAAGGAAAAAAGTATGCTTAAAAGGCTAAAAATACCACAATCCTCGTCATCTTTTTCACATGCTCGAGCTGGAAAGTCAACTACTCAAGCTCTTTATTAAATATTCAATTGGTTGAAGTACATCTTATAATTTTTATATTAAGATATAAAAGTATTTAAAAAATATTAATTTAAAATAAAAAACATATAAAAAATATTTTTCAAACACAAACAAGTAAACCCTTATATATACACCAGTTTTTTTAAGGAACGAGAATGACGCAAAGGATGAAAAATACAATGAAGTAAGCCTTAGACAAGTAATATCAGGATTGCATCCCTTATACAGGTGAAAAGGATAGCATATTGATAGGTAAAAGCAAAAGCTAGTCGTTAATGGCGGTAAGAAATGGGCTCTATTTTGCTAGTATGTACACAGATGGTCTGAACCTTCTTTGAATTAGAGAGAGAGAGAGAGAGAGAGAGAGAGAGAGAGAGAGAGAGATTATCTTGCAAGTGTCATGAGTCGAAAGTTGATGGAAAAGTGAGATCTTACCTTGTAAAAGACAACCCAACAGTTTGAAGAAAACTAGTCGGTAGAACCGCACTTTTATTAAAGGTTGGATAAAAAAAACATTTCAGAATCATAAAATTATAAGAATCAATTTAAAATTAAGTAAAAGTTGAATAATAAAATTAAAAGAAATAAAAAAAATCAATGGAAATAAAAAAAATTGGAAGATGAATTTTTTTTTATAAAAAACTATGTGGTATTGTTATTAAACTCAATCTAGTAGATCTACTTTGAATTTCTTAATACTTCCTACCTAATTTATGTTTAAAATTAAGTAGCATGAAAGTTGTTTTTATATAACCTAGTTAAATTGACAGGTCCAATGACAATTCGAATGATCAGTAATAGCATAATTTGATTTTTTTTTTAAAAGAATCAAGATGAAATCTTTTTTTTTTTAATATTGAGACAACGACACATTGGATCGACTCGAACTTCATGAATTTACTCGCTAAACCTGTAGCTCTAATCATAGACTTCACTACATTTAAAAATGTTTTTTTTATATTTAATGATATGATAAACAAAATAGATACTTACAAAATTGAATGTAAACTAAATATCATAATATTTGTTTGAGACTACAATAACCTCATAGAAAACAAATCAAAATAAACTATGATTATCAATTCAAAATCAACAAAATATTGAAGATTGAAATTTGAAGAAAAAAAAGCCAAAAAGCATTCAATTGAAAGGAAAAAAAAATAGAAGATATATTTAAAGAAAAAAGGAAAAAAAGTTTATCTTCTTTACTCTTCATATGAACAATGAAGGAGATGGAAAACCCCAAACTTTTTTAGTATAGTAGTTAAATATGAATAGTGAAGGACATGGAGAAACCCCAACTTTTTTTGTATAGTAGTTAATTAGATTGATAACCTGTGTTATATCATGAGTCGAGCTGAATTTGTTTTAGAGTAAAAAAAAAATGTTCAAGTGTAACAAACATGTTTTAAAAAAGTAATAAAAATCTGTGACTTAGGTTATAGATTTATCTAAGTCAAATAAGATGGTATTGTTTAATTAGATGATTAAAAAAAAATAACGAATAAACCAATCAAATTAAATCAAAAGAAGTGATCATAATAATCTAAAAAAAACACTTGTCAAAGAAAAAAAATAACAAAACTCAATTTCTAACAAACTCAATGAGAAAGGATTAAATTGAAAAAAAAAAAGGATAAGAAAAATGACTAAAGTCAACCCGAGTTAACATACCAAACTTGTAACCCAGATTATAAGGTTGACATAACCTAATAGAAAAAAATAATAAAAAGAATATAAAGCCCAATTCCCAACAATCCCAGTGTAGAAAGGTGAATTCAAAATTAACCAAAAAAAAAAACACACGTGAAAACTCTAGTAAGCCAACTAAACCCCACTACCCCAATCATGCGAATAGACTAACCCAATAGAAAACAAAATGGGAAAAACTACGAAGCTAAAAAACTATTAAATTAAAAAAACCCAAAGTCAATTCGAGGTAACCCACCAAAATAGTAGCCCAAGCCATGAAATCGAGATAACACCATATAAAGATAATAAAAAAAATCATAAAGCCTAATTTAAAAAACAAATCCAATATGGAAAGATTAAATTGAACCAAAATTTAGTGAAGAAAAAATTTACCTTAAAAAAAAATCAACATCACTTGGGTTAATTTTTAAACGCGCGAATCAGGTTTTGAGACCAGGATCATTTTACTAGTGAAATCAATAGAGCTCAATTCCCAATCAATCTAATAGTGAATGATGAAATTAAAAAAAAAATATTTTTACAACGGGATCTAAAAAACAGTAATCAAAAGAATGATAACCAAATTTGAAATAAATCATTTTTAAGAGGACAACTTATAGTTTTGGAATGAAGAATAAAATCGAAAAAAAATTCAATTTTACGAAAGGTTCCAAAACAAAAAATAGCAATAAAAAAATAAGGATCAAATTTGAAAAAACAATAAGAGTACAACTTAAAATTTTGGATTAGAGGGTGAATTTGAAAAAAAAAATTTCACAAAAGGAGGGAGAAGAAAAAATTGCAATAAAAAAATGAGAACCAATTTGAAATGAGAGGACAAATTTAAATTTTAGATAGACAAGTATGAGTCCCGAGGAAAGAAGAGAGAAAAAAGGAAAAGAAAAATAAAAGTGCCGCCAATAACAAACCATTACGTTTCTGGTTACACATGTAATTTCACATGGAAGAACACATTGTGTCCCTTTACGCCATTGAGAATGCAGTGTTTAGCCACCAGATGAAGCTGCCCACACTACGACTTCCTTCACTTACTAGTATGTGTATTGCACATGCCCATCAATCTTTACCTGCCTGTTAGTTTTAGACTTTCATATTTATTTTAGTGTAACATTTTAGTCCCAGAAGCCCTAATTGCTTCAAATTAACATAATTTAGTTTTATTTTGATAAACCGAACATGAATTGAGTATAACTTTCATTGATATTGCAAGATTCATATATTTAGGTAACCAAAATAAACCATTAAATTAAATCTAAAAATACCAAATCTTCAAATATCAATTTTTTTTAACAAACTTTAGTAACCAAAAAACAAAATAACTTGAATTTTCCCTTGCCTATGCAACCAAGTCTGTAATGGGAGAAAATTAAGCGGGCTTAATATTTACCAAAGCTTAAAAGTTGGTTCCTAGACCTTTAATTGCTCTAAACCAGTAAAATTGTATTTTAGTTTGCCAAACTGAACATCAATTGAGTAAAAAATATTTTCTCGACACCTTAACATCCTTATTCGTAGATAGACAAAACAACTTATCAAGCCTAAACTTATATTATTATGATGCCAAATGACCAAACTAAAAAAATATTAAAGGACTAAAATGTGAATCGCGGAATAACAAAAAAATATCATTGTGGATTACCGTAATCTATAATGATGTCTTTCTTAGTGTAGAGTAATTCGAGGATATTTAGGTTTTTTTTGTAATTAATTCTAATGTTAATAAAAAAAATATTATGGTAGCTTTTTTGAAAATCAGAGGGAAAGTTTTGGTAAGTGAAACCATAATGACTAAAATAGAATAAATTTAATAAGTGGCAAAAATGTTCTAATAGTCTTTCTGTTTATTAGATCATTGGGACCACTTTACTCTAGTTACGTCAATGCCATTCTAAAATAAATTGGTAAGTGCTTATTATTCCTACAAGTATAATTTGATATTATGTTTTTAGTGAATGGTATTTTTTTAAAAAAAATATTAACTAATAGTTTTAATTATTAATATATAGCTTTGGTCGTGGGGGCATCTCCACATCGGTCATCCAGATAGTTAGAGGAACACAAAGTTGGACACGAATAGAGAGAGGGAACTCTTAAAAAATGCATGTTTTTATCGCATGTTTTTTAAAAATGCATGAATAAATTTTTTTTTATTAAAAATAATTTTTTCTTTAAGATGAAATCATTATAGTTTATGCGAATATTTTTTTTTGTTGTTATTTTTTATTCAATGAGTTATGCTGCCAATAGAAAAATTATTTTTCAAAACAAAATATAAATGAATTAAGAAGATAATTTTGACCAAAAAAAATATTTTTCTCCATAATTTTATTCATTATTGTTCTTGTGAATGTTTATTCCTAAAATTTCTTCCTAATTATACTAGTTCTTCTCTATGCTAAAACAACTAAGGTGCAATGCATATGCTTTATTATTCATATAAACTCTAAATTTTATACTTTTTTTTTCTTTTCATTTTCCTTTCCATTTCCTTTTTTTTTTCTTTTCCTCTCAATTTCACCATTTCTTTTTTCAACAGTCATCTATGTTACTTTTGAACTGGCCAAGTTCAAAATGTCATGTTAGGTTAACTCCAATATATTTAATTTTAAACTAGAGAAGTCGAGTTGTGAGGTTTTTTTATTATTTCAATTTTGTCTTTTTTTCTCAATTTTGTCTTTAAAGTTTACTTTCTTTTCATTTTTTTTTAATTTCATCATTTGTTTCTCAATTTCATCTTCATATTTGTTTTTGGTCTATAGGGTTTTTTTGGACATACCAAGTCCACTAGATCGTGTCAGGGTAACTCTCGTACGATTTAAACTGGCCAATCAGGTTGTTTTTGGACTAGTCAAGTCGATTATATCAATTCAAGGAGACTCCTATAATGTTCAATTTAAAACTCAGACTAGGTAAAGAGTTGAGGCTAGGGATAACAATGGGTACCCATGAATAGGGTATTGCAATATCCATACTTGAACCAATCCTAATTTTTTACCCTACCACGACTCAAACTTGATCGGGCATGGACGAAACCTGATCCAATCAGGTTTTGAGGTATCCATCGAGTATCCTCCGGACATCCATTGTTCATCTGGTAGGTATCCATTGGATATCCATACCTTAAACTGAACCTGAACCCAAAACCATTGCTTCACATTCTCTCCAGATAGAAACACCGCCTGAACCGCTGCGCTGGTCATAAATCTGTCATCCACTATCGGATTAAGATGGTTTTTTAATATGTTGTGCACGTTAATATTATCTACAAGTAGACTGTTTGGATTGTGATTATATTCCTTTGTTTGAGCGTTCTTGGGATTGTAATATTTCTGGAAAAACTATATTCGGGGAAGACAAAGTCGCCGACCTATTCAACTTCTGTCCACCGTTGGATCTGCTCTAATTTTGGTAGGGAGGTTTGCCCAACTCTCCTTTTTACTCTAAACGGTGGAGATCAGATTTGGAACCACTTTGCACAGGTTGGAATTCCAGGTTCTTTTTTTTGCCAATTTTTAGGTCAACTTTGTTCCTCGTTAATATCAACTATATTAACTATTGGATTAGGCTAGTTTTTTGATATATTAGACGTAACTTGATTATCTCAAACTTGACCATTGAGATTTATGCGATTTACCTTTATTTGTGAGTTGTACTTGGTTTGTAATCTGGTGGTTTGGTAAAAGAAAAAAGAAAAAAGCAAAGGTAAGCGTGAATCTATGTGGAGAGGTAAGTGAGAAACTTTAGTTTATCTTTAAATATATATAAGGATGTAAATGTGATTTTTTTAAAAAATTTTAAGGTTATCTTTATACTTCAAGTTGGGTTTGAGCAGGATTTCAAGTCGTGTAAAGTAATATCTATACCCTACCTAAACTCAATCTTTTCACTTCGGGTATCACCTGAACCCGACCCAAACCCAAACGAGAAAAAATTAATATCTATTCTGGTAAATTTAGGTTAGTATCTATTGGATTCAGGTGAAATTGACACTCCTATTTGAGGCAGAGGTTTTTTCTATTAAATTTGTTATTTTTTCCTCAATTTTATTGTTAGAATTTTTTAATGGTTGATTGGGTTGTTTTTAAACCTACCAAGTCAACTAAATTATGTTAAAACAATTTCTACATGATATAACTTTAAACTTGAGCTAAATAAAAATTCATTTCGAGAGATTTAAAAGTTAATTTGATGAATTGAGTTTAATAATAATGTAAAAAATATTTTTCGCAACATTAACATTTTTTATATATTAAAAATAACAATAAACAAGTCATGTAAACTAGTATTGTGAATAACCATCCTTTCACCAACCCCATCTCATAAATAATAAAAATAACGGTAACCTTTTCAGCTTTTTACATGCAAGAGGTACACTTTGCAGACTTGAAAGCTTTATTTATTGCTAACAAATAACTAATAAATCAATCAATGGTTATAAACCACATTACAAAACACCCTTTTCCGTGATTATAACTTCACCAAAAAAGTGAACCAAAACGCGCCACCATATTTCTAAAGAATTTGGTCCGAAAATGACGGCAATCGCCTAAAAAAACTAACCGGGACAGATGGCATGTCGTCACGGAACCTTGGGTGGCGGAGGTAATAAAACCCAAACCCTAATACAAACACCTTAAATGGAATCACATAAAATACCAATGAAGCAACTAAGCAAAACACCACAAAAATCCCAGTAGCTCTCGGATCCCTCCAATTCCACAAAGCTTCTAAGCGCTCCCCATGGGCTGCAAAATCACCTAAGAGTGTCTGGGCTCGGCCAGCGAGGGCCCGCAATCTATCATATCGAATTCGAACCACATCCTGTGATCGTGTGCTTGGGAATCCATCAAACTCTTCATCAAGCTCATCAAGTCCCACCATGTCCACATAAGAGAGCCTGGAGTCCATGTTGAGTGGGACCCTTCGACGGTACCGAAATCTGAACACTAAGATAAGAAAGGCATACATGAATATGGTGGGGAGCACGAGATGTGGGCATAACACAACAGCTACAAGCAGTACATGCATGAGAATAGTAGTGGGTGGGTGTACCCAGGTGCGAATCCCTTCGATCCAACGTGCCAAAGTAGCGACGCGTGTAAGACACCCCACCACCCTAAACCAATTAGCCTTGCTCCTCCTCATGCTCCACATGTGTGTGTCACTATCCAACATGAACTGGACCACTTCCTGGCCCAATGGTGGCTCAGACCTAGTTAGCCGAGCAGTCACCAAACGCATTGCCGTATGTCGCAAAATGTCTTGCTGGGCTGGACCCAAAGGCTTCACATAATGCATTCTAGGCAGCATTGGTGAAGTGTAAGCTTGGATTAGACTTAACCACGATGGGCATGAAAATCTAACGGCTATTTCGATCTCTCCCATTTTCTTGGCCCCACTAGGAAGTAACACTGTAAGAGAATATTGATTCAAGTACACCCGATTAGTATCAAGAGTTGATAAACGGATCCTTACTTTACCAACCCTAACATCTTTGCCTTGTTTTCCTGCAGCTTCATCATGCTTGTACCTTCCATTATCAAATACACCAATGGTTAGCACAGTGCATGGATCATATACATCCCACGTGTATTGCTCATTCCACCGTGGATTAAATCGGTCGAGGATTGTACGGGTCCGGACCCACTTGGGCCCATACTTAGCCACCACGTAAGCATCTGTGGTCCCACGAGTACCATCCCTTGTTTTCACAGGAAGCAAATTTGTGGCTCCTCGGATCCCAACTTCAAGCAACCCAATTGGAGCCTTGGCTAGCTGTTTAGCTGCTGCTCGAACATCACTAGTCACGTGAGCTGCCTCATCTAGCACGTGATACCCACCTTCTAAACACACTCTCACGTGTATCCTTCCCGTGTAGGGTTTGGTGTCATCACCTACCAAATTAAACCATCTTGATTTAAGCTCTGTCCGATCATCTGTCCTCCTTTCTATGCTTGCCACGTGTATTTTAGCATGCCCCACTGACTGCCCATTAGCAACATCCTCCACTGTCACAGTCAAGAATGGCTCAAACGGTTCAGCCGCCACAAAAACCAAATCCTCATTCCAAGTCGGATTAGCCGAGCTAGCAGATGTTGACCCAACAGAAGTCCTACCTGTTTTAAAAAGCTGGGCCCCAAGTTGAGCTTTAACATAAAGTTCAGGGTTTCGAACCTTAGCTTCGGATCCCGAACCTAAATGCAAATCTTGGGTTTGGATAACCGTTAGTCTCAAATACCAAAGCTTTGGGGACAGATACACCTTGGCTCTGGTCTCCGGTAATAACCCACCTGAATCCGATTGCCAAGCCTCTTGAAATGCCTCGTCAGCCTGAGTCCCAATCCAAACGGCGAGCATGATTTCATTTCCCGCAGAGCTCTCCGATTCCAAAGCGTACCATTGTGGAGCCAAAGGACTATCCGGGGGCACTCTCTTGGGCACCTCTTGCAAATCAAAAGATACAGTACCCAGAGAACACTCTTGTGTTGCCTCTTCATTCTCTTTCTTCTCTTCTGTCCAAACTGAAACTTCTAAAGAAGTTGAATTCAATCCTTCTTTATCGAAAGCGAAGACTTTATCCCAGTCTTTGTCACTCTGGCTCTTGGTTTTTATACTGTGTGTACCAATCATGAGCTTGGCATAAACTGGGCTTTTGGATTCATTGTTTGCTGTTTTGGCTTTCACTACTCGAACATAGAGAAATGGCATGCGATCCACCAGATCATAAGCGCTTCGACCTCGATCACTGGCTAAAGACCGGAGTTCAAGATCACTGATTGTTACCTCAGATCTTTTTACAATCTCTGCCTTTTCCTTTTCTTCTTTCGACGGCTTCTTTTCACTCTCGGCCAACGGCGGATTCTCCACCTTAACTGGAGGAGCTGCCTCCTCAGGTTTTTTGGGATTCTCCTCTTGTGGTGGTGGACTTGGTTTCTCCTCTTCTTTTTTTGCCTCTTTATTGGACTCCGTCTTTGGCTCTTCTTTCTTCTCCTCTTCTTTTTTCTCTTCCTCAGGTTTCGCCTCTTCTGCTGGCTTATTCTCTTCCGTCTCTGGTGCCTTCTCCTCAGGTTTCTGCTCTGCTGGTGGAGCCGGAGGATCTTCGTCGATGTAATAGACTTTCAGCCCCAGCTCTCCTTTAATCTGCGAAAACACGCTTCGTTTCTCCAACGGATAATAAACAAGAGTCTCTCCTCCAGATTTAACGAAAGCACTGCCAGCAATCCTTACTTTGCCCAGAAAAGTGCTTCTTTTACCTGTCTTCTTGTCATTGTAAAGACTGATCTCTAAAGTCTCAGTAGCCATAGAGTCAGTATCGTGGACAAGAAACTCAAGCTTCTCATCCCACTCTGGATTCAGATCTCTGAGCTTGGTCTTTGTTCTCCTTCTTTGGCCATCAAAATCTACAGTAGCAAATGCACTTGCTGTTCCTTGGCCATCTTTTGGCATCAAGTTTCTGGCATTGCAAACCTCAACTATCAGTTTTCTTGTACAGGTTTCTGCCATTCTTTTGATCTTTGGTATCGGAAAAAAAAAATCAACGAGTTGTAATAAAATGAGAGAAATGAAGGATCAAGAACTGAAGAACAAACAAAATGGTTAAAGAAAATGTTTTTAGAGATAGAGAGAGAGAGAGTTTTCACTTTTTAGAGAGTGAACGGTAAAGGGCGTGACGAGGGGTATAGAATGGAAGGGAGGGGCCAGATCGCAGGGTTTAAAAAGTCATGAAGAGGAGCGTGGACACGTCAGTAACTCCTCGTAGGACAAGAATGGACACGTTGAGAGATCTTTGGGTTGCGAGACTTGGGGCAGGTAGTACCGTGGTGGAGGGAGGCAAGAGCAGCGTGGGTGTTACTGAGAGAGCTGAGCAGCGTGCCTGGTGCTGTTTTGGGTATATATTATAGAAATATGTTTGAATATGCGATGGTTTTTATTAGTGCTAGGGATTGGTTTTTAAAATTTTTTTATTTAAAAATATATTGTTTTAAAAAATTATTTTTAATATTAATTTATTAAAATAATATAAAAATATTAATTTAAGGTTAAATTTTTTCCTTGATTTTTTTTTAAAAACACTTTTAAAATTAAAAACAAACAGAAATTTTAAAGTGAGTTTCCATTTCATTTCGTATATTTTTTTTTCTCTACTATCAAAATATATTGTTTGGTTAATTATAAGAAGTTGCGGTTTAAATAACCGAGGTTGACTCAAATATTGTGAAGCAACTTTGAGTGTGTTTGATATTATGACAATTTTTATAGTTTTAATTTTAAAAAAGCAAGTTCAAAAAAATTATTTGTTGTCGTGATTGGTTAGATTAAAATATGTGTTTGGTTAAAAATACAATTAAAATTATTATTAAATAAAAAATAATTAAAAAATATTTAATTAAAACTGCAGTTAAAAGTATTATTAATAATAAAATGACTAAAAAACCATATAATAATTTTATAGTTTTAAATTGTATTATTTTGGGCTAGATTATTAATACAACAAAGTAATATTAAAATTTTATTTTTATTGTTTCATTACATTACCTTTTTGCTAAAGTACAGGAAATTATTTATTAAGAGCTCATTCTGGCATGTGTGTTGTCAATGGTTCTCTCTCTCTCCTTTTTTTTTTTGTCGGCAAAGACATTGAAAGAAAGGTTAAGGTTAAGGTTAAGGTTATTTTGGTCTCACTGTATTTTCAACGGTTATTTCTCTGCTTCGAAAAAAATAAGCTTATAAAGATAAACCAATAACTCCAGTTACGTTAACGTCAACGCCGTTCTAAAGTTTCGCTCCTTTTTCTCAAATAAAAAATGTTTGATTCAAATTAGGAAACTCCTCAAAATTTCACAATTTCGCGTAAATCAAACCTAATTTAATTATCTCCTCCTTTTCAAAACCCTAATTACTGTCTAACTAAACCCTAATTCTCAACCATGTTATAAGCGAACAATTTCTGTTTTGATTGTAGAGAAAACAACGGAATATTAGCTGAGAAAGGTAAGAAAATCGAGAATCTCAGTTTCGAAACACTCGTCCAAATAATATATATATATATATATATATATATTTTTTTTAATTTAATTTTGAGCTCCTCCTGTTTTGATCGTGAATACGCAATGAAGTTTTGCAGCTCTTGTGGAAAAAAGGTCTCCACAACTCGCGAAGATGATGAAATCGAGTAATTAATTAAATTTTCAATGCATTGGTTTTTTTATTTATTATTTAATGTAATGTAGAATTTCGAGTTTTATTTGGATCCTTTTTCTTTTGTACTGAAATCTTATGCCAGTGGATAAATAATGAAGCAAATAAATTTCTTTTATTTTGTGCTGGTTTTGTGAAGGTCATACAATATCTACGGGAAAGTCTTGGCGTTTCCGGGTCTCAAAGCTGATCCCCTATTTATAAATGGGGAGGTGTGGTCTTGATCTTTTCTTTTCGTCAACTTTTATCTGTTTTGTACGTTTTATTCTGTTTTTATTATATTCTTACTACATACATTTTATTTGTAGGTAGTGCCGAGACTAATATCGAAAATCCCAAGTGAAAACATTTCACTGGAAAGGTTGTAAGAAAAAGGTTTGTTTTGTTGTGCTTCTTTCCTAGTTTGTTCTACAATACATCTGTTTCCTATAAAAAAGTTTCGAGCATGTGCCATTGTTTTCAAATTTCTTGCTAGAATAGATAGAAAACTGTGTTTACTTGCCAAAAGTTGAAACTGGAATGACCATGTTTCCATTTTTTCAAGTTTGTGAAAGTTGAAGTTTTACTTAGTAATTGAACTAAATTATTTGAATTTTGATTAGTGTAGTTAGCTAATTAGTATATATGCTTTCGAATAATTTGGTTAAAACAAAAGTTTTATGAAGAGTACACCATCATTTTTCTGCAAAGTGCTGTTGGTTGCAATTTTTCACAAGTTATTGTTTAAATTTGTATAATTTATGCGTTTTAGTTCAATTTCAACCTGATAAACTGCATGGAGAGGATGATATGACTTCTAATTCTTTTGATGACTCAAATGACCTTTTTGATATAGATGATGCTGAGGTGAACAACCATTTTTGTGTTTTTCTAGGCATATTACTACTTGTCTAATTCCACCTTTGAATCCTATGTATGTTTGATGAATATGAAAATGAAGAGTTAGTGTAGGAGATCTAAAAATTCAAACAGCATTTGCTGATTTTCTCTGCTCACGGTTGCTTTGGTGGCCTTCTTGCCAGAAATATCAGAGGAATTAATTCAAGTAAAAGTAATCATATTTAATTTCCTACAACTTATAGCCGAATTCTATGCACAGCATCGCTGTTATATCTGATCTTTCATGTTCCAAAAACAACCACCTGATCTTTCATGTTCCAAAAACAACCACAATTTTTTAAGCATGAATTGCAATTCGAAGATATAGAAACTGGCATGATTCCGTGTTCAAGTTCTGTGATTTGTGATTTACAGGAACACTTATGCCATCTTCATTCCTGCTTGTTATTGCTGTTATCATAGATGTTATTATTCAAGATTTGTCTCGTTCTAGTATTACTTTGTTCTCTCTTGTGAGTGCATGCGTTCAGCGATCATGCACATGCAGGTTTGTTTATGCTTGCCCTTGGGATTTTCAGGAACTCTTATGCAATCTTCTTCATGCCTGCTAAATTGATTTCTAGTGCTTTTTGTTATCATAAGTACTATTTTAAACAAGATTTGTGTTGTTCCGGTGTTGCCTTGTGCACTCTTGTGAGTGTGTGCACATGCAGTCTGTGTGATGCAATCTTTCATAGGAGTACCACCTATCATGAATGCCATCCATGTTTCACACAATTCCATCCAGGTTGACCATTTTTCTATCCATGTACCCCCCCATTCAGCTACAATGCTCATCATTCCTGCATTTGTAACATCCATTCAGCTACAATGCTCATCATTCCTGCATTTGTAACATCACTTGTCGAGTTTTAATGGACTTTATTATGTTTTTGGTCAAATTATTTGCACAACAAATAAAACCTCTTCCTCTTTTTTCCTCAAAAGCCCATAGGATTTACAAAATGAATGCGTTGACATTACGGAGAAATATGTCAACTGCTCAAATAGTAAGCCTGGATGCATGGCTGCTATGATCGTACTTGCAACTCTTTCCTGGTAAAAAATTGTACTTGTATTTACTTTTGATTTTCTTGCTATGGGTTTATCTCATTTGATTAATCTTCTTTGAAACTTTATTTACAGGAAAGGCAACATAAACGAGTAGCAGAAGCTAGGAACTCAGTTCCTGCTAAATCTGCTGCTGAAGCCGTCCACCAAATGCTAACTACGAAGGTATAAGACATGGACATGATACAAGAATTTATTTCTATAATTTCTGTAATTTTGCTTTTCCATGTGAAAAGGTGCTAATAACACTGCCCTTGTGATAGCATTTCTATTGTGAAATTCTTAACTTAAAAGAATAGAATTTGGAAGTAGAAAAACTGGGGTTGTTGGCAATGGAATTTGAACAATGTGGACCATGGGTTTTGAAAATCAGATTCTAGGATTGTCAGCAATAAATATAATAAATATGGAACAACTATGGCAGTCATGTTTTACTGTTAGCACCTTTTCTGGTTGAATTTTAGTTTAACCACATAATTAGTCATAGGAAGGGCCTAATCTAGTTGATGTCTTTTTGATCATGTGAATCAAGTTATAAACTCCATTCTCATATGCATGAATAATTTTTTGCTAATGGATTATGTGATATTTTGATGTACAATTTTGGGTGTATCAATACAGAACACCATTATCTGGTGTGCAAATGTAGGTGCACTCTTGCCTGCTTATTACAAACAAATAAATGCATCAATGCATCAAAATATATATGAAAATTAGTACATTTGCTTGATGTTCAAGATAAGAATGTAGAACTGAGCTATACTTTCCTGACCTCTTCTAAGAATATAAGAAATCTTAAATATGAGCATAACAAAAACAAGGGTGGGAGTTGCAGTAGCTTGATGAAATACTGTGGGAAGGAATGATGAAAGAATACCATGGTGGAGTGACATATTATAGAAATTTTGTACTAGCCTTCTGCCACTCAACCAAAAAGGCAGCTAACTTGCTGAAGAAGAAGCAAAAAGATGCAACCCAGCTTTAAACTTCTTATTTAGTTAGCTAATTGCTATGGTGCAACTAATTTGTCTAAGATTTTTCATTTGGTTAGCTAGTTTTATCAGTCATTTTCTCAGCTTGTTGTCATCACGCTAGCAGTTAGGATCTTTCTTTCAAGTAGAGAATTTTAATATATCTAAGTTGAAGTTGGATCTGTTGGAATAAAATGAGGGAGAACGTCTAGGACAGTTTCATAGTGTTTTGTAAACATTTATGAATACACCAGTAAAATACTAACCTTTTCCTTTGTTTTATTTTTTTCATATGACCAAGGATATAAATAGTGACTTCGGTAGAGCAAACCTCATGAATCCTAGGCATATAATCTGAATTAAGGCAGTGAATAAGAACATTATTGTCACTTGGTATGCCCTACTACTTTTTAAATGATTCATGCAGCTATTAACGAGAATCTAGTAGGATATTGCATCAACACGTGTCAAAGTTTAAGACAAGCAGTCTGTATTCTATCATGTTCACACTCACCTAAAAAGATAAAAAAAAGAAGTAAAGTTCTGGTTTTTTTTTTTTTCCCGAATCATTTGGGAAGGTTTCTTATTTACAATCTGGTAGGTTGAAATGTAAATAGACTCTGGAACATTCTTCTGTTGGAACTTTAAAGATTGGTGCACAAGGGCACTCAGTAGAGAAATCTAAAATCTTCATATTACGATAGGAAGTTAGAAATTTCAAGTAAAACTCAAAAGTGAAAGACAAATGACATTTAAAAGTCCAGAAACGTTTTTGGACAGACCCATAATACATTGGGGTTTACTGACTCAAAACCTTTAGCAATGCAATATTATCCATTCCAAAAGAATAAAGAAGGCTAGTCATATTTTCTGTTGATTTCATAAGAAAAAGAACAAATATTTAATCTACAAGTACTTCCTATCAATCATTCATGGTTCACTGCATGCACATGCAAGCTTTCTGTACAAGTGTCTCTAAATAGTACCTTAAGGTTCACTAGAATTCTCACCGTGGAATCTGTGGATCATATTGCTTCTTTTGTTTAGTGAGAAATGTGAACATTATTTCTTTGTCAGAGACGCAGTTCCAAGATCAACTATGATGCATTGGAGAAACTCTTTGACGAACCTGTAAGTTGCGTCATTTATCGTGTCTTCTCTTCCTTGAAGCATTAAACAAATGCTTTTGTTTTTAGTTTATTTAAATTAATTTTAGTTCCTCTTGCATATTCTTAAACAATCAGTCCCATGTTCTGATCTAAATTATCACAAGGGAAATGTTCAAATTTCTGTTCAACTTATAACATGTCACTTGTTTTCACTTGTATTATTCATTTGGTGCAAAGATATACTCTGAATCTCTTTATAAGAATCTTTTTTGCTGACTACTGTTGAATGACATGGTCAGGAGCTGTTCTCACAAATGACTGAGATGAAAGTAATAAATCTAAAGTTTTAACTATAAATAATAGTTATATAAAAGAGTCATTCAAGGTCTTCCCTCAGTTTACAGGTTTTACTTGAAGGCTTATGCCTCTATCTATGTTTGTGAAGGCTTGCTACTTTTCGTGTTCCATAAGTTTTGAGTTCTAGATAAACAAACATGACTGTGCCCAAGTCTGAATCGATCTTTTCATACATTTTGTTGACTGGCATCACACAAAAGAAAATGAACAGTGCACCTTGTTTTGGATAAAGGAAGAGTTTTTTCCTTAAAATTTTTTCTTGTGCATGGACTATTATTCCTTTTCTTTTTCTTTTTCTTTTTCTTGTCCCTTTCTAGATGAGCATTTAGTAACTGCATAAGCATAAAAAACCGTTTGCTCCCTGTTTAATGTTTTTGGGTTCCCATGCATTTACATGTAAGTCATTCATGTTTTCTTATAGGGGACTGAGGATGCCAAGAAACTGCGCTGAATCTCTCTGACAATTTTGAGAAGTTGTCTAATACAAATGGAGAAGATCTTGAATTAGAGGACATGAACCAAAATGATGGTTTCGGGTCACAACATGAAATCTAGGATGATGATGATGTTCAAGAAGCATATGATGATGATGATCTTTGTAATGATATTGCTGATGAAAGATGTGATTGTGATTATGATGATTAATAACCACAGAAGACATTTTGATAATTGATACATTCTGTGCTGTTCCATTAGCAATTTTGCTTGTTCTTCTGCTGCTTTCCCTTGGTAGCAGATTCATTTCTTTATATTGTAGAGTGAAATTTGATTTTTCCCTTTTCTTTTGTAAATTGGTTTGCCAACAATTATTTCTCTAGTTCTTTCTATTTATTACAAGTAGTCCTGACCCGTTGTCCCCAAAGAATACTATCAGGTGCACGAAGTTGGCGCAGTAAATCGAAGTCTAATGGCAGTTTTCCATGCCAGGAGCAAACACATAGGTACGATATTATTTTCTGTGCATTCTCTGCAAGGATGAGGTATTTGACATGGTTCATTATCGAAGTGGAGATCAAATTGCAGATATAATGACCAAGTCGCTTAAACCAACAATGTTTAAGAAGCTAAGGAGTTTACTTGATGAAAGAATTTCAGAATTTGTCTTGTAAACTGGTGTGTAAATATTACCAGTTGAAGGGAGAAAATTGGGAATAAAAAGCTGTTAACAGTTTTTTGTGGAAGATCATTTTAGGAGAGAATCAGGTGCTGAACTATTCTCTAGAAAATCAACCAGCAATGCTATTTTATAGCAGATACCAAGTCATTAGGAAGTTGTTTATGCTATTAGCAATAATCCTAGCTAGTTAGGTAAGATTTTAATCATCGGATTGTGATCCCTATTTCCTTGCTTTCCTTCCAAGTTATGCACTGTTTATTTAAGAATGAACTTATTTGAATAAATGGTAAATTTCATATTCCTTTCGGTCTGCTATTTTTTCAATCTATTCTTGCACTAACATATGGTATCAAAGCCTTAAAATTACGAGGGGAGTGAGACACGAGAGAAAGCTTGTGAGGAGAGTGAATCACAAGTGAACAGTGAAGGAAAGCAACTCTGAAATTACAGTAGCAATCACCACTGGCATCTGATTACTTTGGGCAGCCTGCAACGCCATGCTTTGATGGTCATTATGACCTTTGGAGTATGTTGATGGAAACCTTTTAAGATCCAAAGTGAATTGGCATCTTGTAGAGTTTGACATTCATGAAGGAGAAACATCAACACATGCAATCACATAATAAGATTCATGATGTACAAAATCTGAAGGACCTCAAGACAAACAACTACTTGTTTCAAGCTATAAATTATTATATTTTTTAAAAAGATAGCTCCAAGTAAATATGAGACTCCATGAAGAAGATTGATAAATCTAGAATCAAATGCTATTGATATGATCGATATGGTCACTATCAATCTGAATAGTACACCAATTTGGCAAAAAGCAAGATTGAAAAGGAAAAAATTGTAGATCAATATAAGGAGAATCAAGATGAGGCTATATTATTGATGGTATACTAGGAAGCAGACAAAACAACCTTAAACCTATGGTATCTGGACACAAGTTACAACTACCATGTGTGTGGATATAAATCAATATTCATACAGTTGGATAAACAACTGTGATATTTAGAGATGATTCTAGAGTGGTTGTAATAGGAAGCAACTGTGATATTTGGAAATGATTCTAGAGTGGTTGTAATGAGAAAAAGATATACTAGTATCCAAGATAACAATAATCATCTGCACACCATTACTAGTGTTCTCTATGCTCCATAGCTAAAAGGTAATCTTCTTAGCTTGGGGTAGCTTCATGAAAAAGGGTATTCAATCATTATTAAAGATGAAGCCTTCTATATTGAGGATCAGAAGAAGAGTCTAATTGCAAAGGTTCTAATGATAGCTAAAAGAATATTTCCTCATGATATTCAAAACTTAATATAATCATATTACTTAGCTGAAGAAAGTACAACCTAGTCATGGCATGCATAATATGAACACCTGAATTTTAAAGGGTTTAAAGACTCTTCTCGATAAGCAAATGGTAGTTGGTCTCCCTTAAATAATCTATCTAAATACAATATGTGGAAATTGTATTGCTGGTAAGCAATATCAAGAGGTATTCCAAAAAAAAAAATGCATAAAAGCCACCATAGTTGATCCATTCTGATATTTGTGGTCCCATTCATCCAGCTTAAAATAGAAATAATAGACACTTCATTACCCATACTAATGATTTCAATAGGAAAACCTGGGTACAACTTCTACATGAAAAATTAAAGGCCTTGAAAGCATTCAAGTGGTTCAAAGCTTTTATGAAGAATAATAAAAAAAAAACATCATGATTAAAACTTTTCATAGTGACCGGAGGGGAGAACACACCTCAAAATACTTTGAAGATTTTTGTAATAAACATGAAATTTAAAGGCAACTCATGACATCATATACACCATAGAAAAATGGTGTATCAGAAAGAAAAAATCTTACCTTTTTAAATATGGTACTAAGCATGCTGACTAATGTAGATTACCAAAAACTTTCTGATTTGAAACATTCAATTGAAGTGTGCATATACTAAATAGATACCCCATATTTATAGTGAAAAATATGAGGCATAAAAAGGCACGAAGTTGTCATCACTGCAAAAAAACCAGGTTTGAAGTTGTAAAAAGATGCTAAAGGAAGGAAGGTAAATGCTACTATCTATAAACAAATTATAAGAGCCTAATGTACATAACCACTACAAGACCATATATTATGCATGCAAGTAGCATTATAAACAAATACATAGAACACCCTACATAAATTCATCTTGGTGTAGCAAAAAGGATATTTTAATATATAAATAGGACAATTGATTTTTAGGTATTACAATCAAAGCAGACATACCTGATATGAATGTAATGGAATAAGTGGATATACTAATAATAATTATGCAACTGATATAGATGATATGAAGAGCATTTCAGGTTATGTGTTCAAGATGGGTCAAGAAATATTTCATTTTCTGTAATAAAAACATAACTGGTAGCCTCAACTTCATGAAAAAATTTCAGAACTAAACTTGCAAATTGGTTTATGAAGATTACCAGTTTAAGGAAGAGTGTTCGGAATAAAAGTTGTTACAATCTTATGTGAAACATCATCAAGTTGGCTATACTTTAGGAGATAAACAAGTGTTGAACTATTCTTTATTTATGAAATCAACTAGCTATACTATTTTAGAAGCAATGTGTTTGACCTTTGACGATGATAATACTAAATAAAACATAAAAAAAATGAAACGTTGTGGTTGCTTTTGGTTCATGAGAAAAAGAAAAGGAAGAAGAAGAAACTAAAGTACTTGACAATTACTACGTAACAATTCCATATTTGTAAGAGAGGGATTGTAGATATGAAAAGTGGTAATAATTGAGGGAGGTTTTCGATGTGAGTTGGAATGGTTGGGTTCATGATTCAAGAAAAGTTCTTGGCCCATGTTTGTAGATAAATAGTCTTGGAAGCTGGGAAAGCTTAGAGCAATGGTTACTTATGAGCTAACTCCAAGTTGTTGAACCTTTGGACTTGGCTAATTAAAACAACTATCCACTCGGCGCATTCATTTTTCTTTTAGTTATTTTCCTTTTGCATTCGAGATTTTTAGAAATTAATAGATTAAAATTTTATTTAAGTGCATTGAGAGTTGTGAATTATCCTGGATTTTGTTGGGGGTAGGGCTATAGTTTTTAAGCCCGACCCAAGATCCGAGTTACAGGTTTTGATGGGATCATCGGGTCATCTTAGATCGACGCCTAATATATTTTTTATACAAAACAATGTTATTTTTGTTAAAAAAATAAATGGTCAATTGATTGCAATCAGATCTTGCTAGGTCAATCAAGTTACTAAGTCAACCCGAGTTTTCTGACCTGGTTACCCGAGTTTTTCTTAAACCCAGCCTAGTTTCGGTCCTGAATTGATTCGCCAAGCCAGGACGAGTTTTAAAAATATAGGTAGGACACTCCTAAAATTTTAAAATATACTAATCGGATCCTTAGTTTTAAAGATATTTCATATTATGAATTCATTTGGCACCTCTGAGTAGTTTTAAAGATGTTTCATACTATGAATTTATTTAACACATCTGAGAATAATTTATTTTCTCCCTAATCAGTCCTTATATTAATCTAACATTGACCCCTTAACTCCCATCTATATGTGTGTATGTATATGTCTATATATACTAGTTTTTTTTTAACATGTGTTATTATTTAACTTAATTATAATAGTCTTTTCTAATTTCTAATATTTTTTTATAATTATTTATAAATTAATAATTTATTTTATTTTATTAAACTAACATGTTTGATTTTCAAATAATTTAATATAAAATTTGATATTTATAACTAAATTAATCTCTTTTTAATTTTTACTATATAAAAATAATTTAATTGGACATAAGTAAAAATTAAGAATATAAATTGAATTATATCTCAAAATTTAATATAAGGAGTCGAGATAGATAGATATAACTCGTAAAATAATAATTACTAAAAAGATTTCATCTAACATCATAAACGTTCTATTTTGAATATTTCTTTTTAATTATGTGTAACATGAATGTCATAAATCATTTTTTATCTCTAATTTTTCTATATATCTAATTTATTTTTCAGTATTTAATTTTATTTTTGTTAATAAAAAGTTTTTTAAAAAAACAGTTTAGGGAGTGAAATAAGAAGAAAGAGACAACAAGGGACTAAAAATTAATAATGGAAGAATATGAAAAAAAAGATAAAATAAATTGAAGGACTAAAAAAATTGGAGAAATTATGGGAAAAAGATCATATACAATAAGAAGAGAAAATTTAATTAATTTGGAATCCATAATTAAGAAGAAAACATATATAAATTGCCAAACATTATTTTTCCAATTTAGTTTTTGTTGTTTTATAAAAGATCCCAAACAATATAAATAGAGGAAGAGACATGAATAGAACATACAAACATTAAAGGAAAGACCATTGAAAATAAACTAGCAAAAACACTAGCACAGGAAAAAAAACACTAAGCAACCAAAGTTTTCAAGTTGTCGATTTTTCTTCTCATCTCAAGGCTACCCACTATGATTGCCGCCACCACTTTTGATCAACAAGCACCACCCTACAACCATCATCCATTCATTGTCTACCCATAATAGTAGCAACCACCACAACAACAACAACAACAACAACAACAACAACAACAACAACGATAAGATAGAAACAACCTAGAAAAAAATCAGTGCAGAGTTAATGAGGAACAACAAAATCTTTTTGGTTGTCGATCTTGTACCTCAAGAAAAGGTGATTGACATTTCCCATACCAAAAGAAAAAGGAAGGAGTTATACACCTAGTGGAATGGGCCACATACTTCCCAAAGCTGGTGGAGTGGGCAATTGACGCTCACAATCCCATTAGTTTATTCACACGACAAAACTATTTGTCTCCATTCCAATCAATCTTGTTCAGTTCCAATTGACTCTAATGACTAGTATAGGTTAATTTTGAATCTCAATATATAATTTATTTGTTGTTCAAATAATTTTGTGATTTGTTTGTTAATTTTTGACTCATGAACGTATATTGATGTGGATGTTGTTTTGGATAAAGTTATGATTACATATGAATTTTTTTTTTGTGTTTGATTATTCTGGGTTGTATTAATTAAATTAGTTGAAATATTTGTAATTATTTATGGTAGAAAAATAACAAAAATTAACCTAAAACAATTAACCAAAGATTTAATTTAATAACTTCATGAATTTTGATGTAATTTAATTATTTTTAGATTTAATACCTTTTTTTAGAATTTTGTTAATTTAAATAAAGTGCTAATATAGTATTATATAATTTAAAAGTGATTTATATAGGTTTTTTTTAATGTCATTTAAATGTGTAAATAAAAAATAAAAATGAAACTACCGTATATTTTATTATTAAATATATCCTTTTTTAAAAAGAATTAATATTTTTCTTTTTAAAATCTTTACCATTATAGTTCTTTTGTAACTAGAGATTGAGTATGAGATTGAATTTACTTATTCTTATTGATGGTATATTATATTGAAGTTATGATAGTGAATCACATTTTTTTTAAAAGGGGTTGTACTTTTAATGTTACATAGTATAACACTATATTATTTATTCACTTTATGTTACAAGTTAGATAGCTTTTTCAAAAAATTAAAAAAATATCTAGGCATTGCTAACATGTTTTCAAGAAGGAAAAAAAAAATTTTAATTGTGTAAAGATTAATTCGATGTGACCCGATCAACTTGGCAAATTCAAAGACAACCTGAATAACTGGAAAAAATATAGTTTGACTAAAATTTCAAGTCAGCATCGTTTTTTTTTTCAAATATTGAGACAACAATTTATTGGATCAACCTGAGTCAACCTAAGTTAACATGTAAAATCCACAACCCGGGTTATGAGACTGTGATAATCTCATAGAAAAAAATAAAAAATATGTTGAAGATCAATTCTTAATCAACCCAATATTTAAGAATGAAATTAAAAAAAGTCAATTAAAAAAAGAAAAAAACGAGTAAATTCACGTTAACTTGTTAAACCTAGATCATAATACCGAGATAACCCAATATAAAGTGAATAAAAATAAATTATGAAGTTCAATTCTCAATCAATCAAACATTGAAGAATGAAATTGAAAAAAAATCAATTAAAAAAGAAAAAAAAGACTCGAGTCAACCCGATTTAACACGTCAAACCGTTGACTTGGATCATGAGACTAGGATAAAAGTAAACAAAAATAAATTATGAAACTTAATTCTTAATTAGTCTAAATGATAAAGGATAAAATTGAAAAAAAATTCAATTAAAAGAATAACAAAAAAAACCGAGTCAATCAGGTTAACCCATAAAATTTGTGACTTAGGTCATGAAACTATAATAATCTCATAGAAAACAACTTGAAATAAAATATGAAACTTAATCCCTAATAAATCTAATATTAAATGATAAAATTAAAAAAAAAAAATAAAAAAACTACAAAGCACTATTTTATTAAACAATACTTTATGAAGAAAGGACCAATAATTTTCCCTTCTTAATTAGTTCTTGTTTATAATAATTTTAATATTATGATGTGTAGCATGATCAAAACATAAAACTTCATATATAAGATAACTTAGTGATCTGAAGTCTAAGGATTACTTACATAACCGTCACGTAAGCCTTTCAATAGATACATGTGATATCTACATATGAAATTCTCAAGCGGATCAATTCAGTATACATGTCATCTGACAAACAATTACATATTAGTTTTAGGTTTTCCTCATACCTCAACTTATGAGATAAGCTGTTTCCTTTCATATAGGAAAGAACATAATATCTACTAGTCTCAACAACTTTAATAAATGTCATATTATTAAAAGAACATTGACCAGTAACATTTAAGAACAATACTTTGATGCGATACGAATATGATAATTATAACATTTTTATAATTTCCTTCACAAAGTGTTTTAAGTTGTTCCATATATTTTATATTTACTCTAGATTCATTTATCGAGCATTAAATTTATAAATTAAATATCAATGAATATTAAAAATAAATAATACCTTTATTTAATAAAATTAAATATATTCTACATGAATAAAATAATATCACGTGTAAGCAACTGATTGACTATAAGGTATACAAACTAACAATCGATACAATCACCAATTATAGAGAAAATAAAGCATCAAATCAAATGATGAAATCAAGGGTTTTAAATAATTAAAGATTGTAATTTATTTTTATAATTGTTTGGTTGTATTCCTTGTATACGATACCATTGATTGCTTATAATCACATCCTATAAATAAAAACACCCAATATATTAATGGTGAAAGCACTCGGATTAATTAGGCTCATATTTTGTACAAGTGACAGCTTCATAGAAGCCCCATCGTTGTTGTGCTTGCCATCATGTGTTCAACTCAAAATACATATGACACCCACCCACCTACAGCAATCTGGCCACCCACCCATCGCGCGAGAGAATGCGGGCACACAAACTTGAGCCTACAAGTACGGATTAAAGCTTAAACAAAAACCTTTTCCCTACACTAGAAGGAAAAGGGGAAGAAAAGAAACAAAGGAAAGCTCAACATTTTTTTTTATTGCATTGTCGTGATAAATGCACCATGGATCAGCAACAATTATATGAGCACTTAAACTCTAATAAAATCTCCAATACCCCACAGTAGTGTCAATCTAGTACAGCCTCACCGTTCAAAGAATCTAACAGAGAAAATGTGCTTTGAGGGAACAATGGGAACAGATAGGAATAGCACAAACAGAAGATTCTGTTGAATTTAGATCAATATACACCAAGGATAAGATTTCTCAAAGATTTGAATATGGTGGCTGTGATATTTGTGTTTGTGAGTCAAGAATCACAACACGTGTGTGGCTTGAACAATTCAACTAGAGCAGAAGTTTTTTGTAATGATGCAGGCATGTTGACAAACCTAGTTCATCTTCGGGTAGCATCAACTCACTAGTGAATTTGTTTGTGGATCATCACATACACATATAGTGTAGCAAATTTTCAATTTCACACTCCCACAACGCGACAAGCATCTTGTGTTGACTAGGGTAGGCTCTTGCGCCCATTTTTGTCATTGTTTGCTATTGTGAATAAGACTTTTGTGAGCAGACAAGCGAGTGAAAAGTGGGTTTGTATAGAAATGGTGGAAAACTACGTCATTTTGTAGATGACTTTGTAACGTAATATTCTTGAATCCATACGGTGTTAAACAACTGCTCAAACTGCTTCTTTCCATCTTGCAATTATGCTTCATTATTCGCCAAATTAAATAACATGAGATTGCTACCCTTTGATTAATTTCATCTTCGAGCTAAATGAGCTACTATTTTACTTCTTTATTTTAGCTCGGAGTAATATCGGGATGGATCACCTTGTTTCTATGGATGCTAAGGATAATGCCATGAAATTGATTTTAATTGTAATTTTCCTTTATATGGATCCCTTTACTTGTTTGTTCATCAATGAAGAGTTGTATAGAAACGAACCCATTATTTCTTTATAGGTCATTTTGATCGAATTGATGTAAAATCGTTTTTAATTCTTTACGTAACATGTATATGTTTTTTTTTATTATTATTATTAAGATATTTTTTATGATAATCGAGAAATATTATTGATGAGAGTTCTAATTAAGATTGTAATTTGATAGTTAAAAAGGTATAATATTCTATACTTTTTTTCTCCACATGATATTAAGTGGAAATTAACAGCTCTGGCCTGCTTTTGAAGATGAATCGCCATCAATCTAGTGCTCTTGCTTCATGATTCTGAAAGCAACCCAGCTTGGTACGGTGTGGGTTCGGATTTTGCCATTACCATGGTCCTTTTATTAATTTTCTAGCCAACGTATACGTGGCTGGGTATCATCACCTTCACACGTCAACAGTCGCACAGAAAAAACTCTGTCAAGAGGCCTACAACACCCATGTAAAATAACAAATTGCTTTCACGAAACCACATCATGAACCAAATTGTGGATTAAATAAGATTGCTATGTTTCCTTTTCTTAATCTATCATTCAACTAGAGAACTAATAATTTCCATGTATGATCTGCTGCGTATAATTATGGGTTTTTGTTTATAATAAGTTATTGATCTTACTAATCATGCAAGTATACAATCTATATAATCTTCTTATTCGGGAAGTAATGTAGCAGAAATTGGTAGTGGCCGGCCTAGATTATGCCATGTATACGTTGTACAAAGGTTATTAAAGGACAGGTTGTGTACGCGCACTTGTCTTTTACTCAATAAAGATGGAGAATAATATAGATTATGCCAAAGTTTCCAGGCTGTTCCCATACTTTTGATTTATTAACAAGAAAAAGGAGAGAGTGAGAGGGAGACAAGGGCCGATAACAAGTGTGAAATCTTGTGAAAAGTGGAAGTAAATTACATGAGAAAGGAATTTATCCTCAAAGTAATTATTAAGCTGGCGTTCAGATGCAACACATCCATCTCTCGAGTAATTATTTTATCCTAAGAGTTGCAGCTAGCGGACAGGCCGACATTACATGGGAAAGGAATTTCAATGGAACCTAGCAAATATTAAGCTGGCGTTGAGATGTAGCCTCCATCGCTTACGTAGCAGAGATGCATGATGCTAGCTCTCGCAGGGAGGAAAAAAAAGAAGAAAAAAACTATATATTAACTGCAAAAATGTCATGCGCATTCACTATGGTATTAGAGAGAAATGCTGGAGACAACATATCTCTCTGGTTGTGTCTCATATCAATTAATCCACATTGAAAAAAGTCGTCGGTGTATATTTTTCTGAGTAGACTTTGATAAGAGATTGACATTGCAGGAATTAATAGGGTGGCTGACTATGGAAGATCAGGAGTGTGTATGCAAGTCAAGTCTTGAGAAACTTGAACTTTGACTTATGCCGCAATTCGACTAGTCATAATCCCTTCGGTGACTTTGCTATATATATGCGTCCCTTCCGAATTCTGATCATCACTAGCTATTGCTACTGATTTCAGCTGAAGATTCTTGAGAAATTAGTGGGACTCGTTTGGTAGAGAGACAAACATGACAAGTGACAATTACACATGCTAGCTTCAGTGCTGTCAGATTACGTTGGCATGTCGTGTACATGATCATATAATACACAATTACAATCATCACATTTATATGGGTTGGTTTTACAATCACATTTATTTGGGTTGGTTTTACAGTTGAAATCATATACCCCCCCCCCCCCCCGGTTTCTCATTGCTTTCCAAACGGGGGATGGGTAAATTTTGAATTTAAAATTAATTATTTTTTATATTTTTAGATTATTTTGATGTATTTTTGAGTGAAAAAAATTTTTAAAAGCAAATGCTACTATACTCAAACATCCCCTAGATAAAAATGAAATACAAGGTTTGAATAATTTAACTTATTTATAAAAAAATTGAACAATTTATATCAAATCACCATGCTATGGAGGGGGACATGTCTGGCTCTCAAAATATGAAGAGTCTTGTATTTTAATTGTATAAAACTTCACCACTCATCTAAAAACACAATATGAAAAGTTTTGATTTGTTTCTTGTAATTTAAGATGGATAGTGAAAGTTTAAAAACAAGTCAGGATTTTACATCAAATAAAATAAGAAAATCACTAGCCACCAAGGAGAAAATGCATATTTCTTATATAGAACGAGCATGTTTAGCGAGACTATCTGCCATACCATTTCTTTCTCTAAGAACATGAACAAAGGAAACTAATTTAAAGCTTTTACAAATAGAAAGAAGCAGTAGAAAGTAACTTAGTAAGAATATTTGCAAGTTGATCCTTAGAGAAAATGAAGCGAATCTGAATATTCTTCTTGACAACCTATTGCATACAAATTGATAGTCAACCTCTACATGTTTACTACGAGCATGAAAAATAGAATTGTCAAACAAATAAGTGGCACCTAAATTATCACACCAAAGCATAGGCAGAGAAGTAGGAGTAATATGCAGATCTGTCAATAAATAATAAAGTCATAGGACCTCAGAAGTCCCGCCAGTGAAAGTCTTATACTCAGTCTCAGTTGAATATTGAGAAACTATACGTTGTTTGACCGATTTCCAAGCAATTAGTGTACAATCGAAATAGACAAGATAACCACTCATAGACTTACGATCATCAACACTACTAGCCCAATCAACATTTGTAAAATCATGTAAACTAAAGAAAGAACTACAGGTGATATGTAAACCAAAAAAAACTGTACCGTTCAAATAACACAAAATACGTTTAATGGCATCCCAATATGCATCTGCAGGAGCATACATAAACTAACATACTTTGTTCACGGTAAAACAAATATCTAGTCTTGTAAATGTGAGATATTGAAGAGCACCAACAATTTCACGAAATCATGTAGGATTAGAAAATATATAATCGAACACTATAGCAAGCTTTAAGATAGAAATAAGAGTATCAACTAGTTTGTAGGAAGACATACCTGCTATGTGGAGTATGTCAAGAATATACTTATCTTGTTGGAGCATGATACCCATACTAGTAGGATGAACTTCAATGCCCAAAAAATAATAGGCAACTCCTAAATCCCAGAGCTTGAATTATGAGCTCAACATCTGGATTAAATAGTGAAGCAAGATTAAATTTCTTCTAGTAAGCAAAATATCATTAACGTAAATAAGAAGATAAAATATATCAGCACCCACAAATTAGATGAATAAAGATGTATCAACCATTGAAGCATAATATCCAATAGATAAAAGATAATCACTCAGTCGATTGTACCATACCCGAGGAGCTTGTTTCAACCCATACAGAGATTTATGTAGTCGACACACATAAGAAGAAAGAGTAAGATCAACAAAACTCGAAGGTTGTTGTCAATTGCCATTGGTATACCCATAAAAGCCATGGTAACCAAAACCTGTGATGTTGTTGTTTTGGTTGTGGTTGTTGTTGTTCTGCAGCCACCACAAAATCTCCCCCTGTCATCATGAGTGTTGAAGCTACTATGAGATGAACCAGAGTGCTGGCATTTTGCAACAAAGGTTGATGGAGGTTGGGCTGGAGTCGGCAGTAAAGGAGCAGTAACAATATTAGTCATGGATTTGAGGGAACTCTTATGAAGAAACTCATGAGTGAGAAGATGACTATGAAGATTTACATATGAAAAGGGGTCAGCTTTGATGGAGAGACTAGTCACCAGGTTTTTGAACTCACCCGAAGTCTATAAAACAAATATAAATTGAAATGTAATAGTGAAAGAGGTCAACCAGTTGCTGATAATTCATCAAATAAAGTCTTCGCTTTTTGCAGATATATGGTGATCAAATCATCATCCTGACGAAGATCTTGAAAAGAACCATGAAGTTGCATGATGCAAAAGGTGGACGGAGAAGCAAGTGCTTGCTCAAGAATACACCAAACATAGTGCAAGGTTTGACAATCGACAACAAGATGGGTTAACTTGAAGAAAAGAGCCATCAATAGCAGTTGAGTTGGAAGAGGGACACAACAAAGAACCATCAATAGATTGGAAAAAGAAAAAGAAAAGGAGTTTAATGTGTTTTAGGACTTTGATACCAAGTTGAGAATAATAGAAAGTGCTACTTTATACCAATTTTATCCCAACCTTTTTTATTTATATACGTAGGACACTGTACAATAATTAGTTTAGAGATTACAACACACAATTAACCTATACACATGATAAATAGAATTACTATAATACATAACGTATAAAGTAGCACTTTCTATAATACATATAACTACACGACGTTGGGATAAAATTTAATCTTCATGAACAAGAAATTTAGTCAAGTCATGTTGAGTATAATAGACCCAAAAACATTATGGTGTATAAACATGAACAACGCGCTATAGGACCTTGGGTTCAAACGGTTCGCATGTATGAAAGAAATGATGTATTAACCAAGTGTGGGATTAAACTGTAGAGTATAGATACAAATTAATTAGCCACAATTAAGGCATATATATTTGTTTACCAAAAAGCAGCCAATCAATCAAATTTCATTGAGCCGAATAATTTTGGTGATACGATAAATGTGACTTTCCCTGGTTAACTAGAATTGATGTTGAATGTTTCTCTCTATTATTATAGTGTAAAGCCTCCGAGGGAGGGGCCACCACAAGAGCCACTGCTTGCCTAGCAAGTAACCTAAGAGACAAAGGAGCTATCATGTAAAATGTCCTGCACAACAAGACAAAGGAGAATGTCATACGTCTGCCCACCGCCCAAACTCGAATGTGTCCATCTTCTGAAATGACATGCATCAATTATGGTGCCTTTTGATTCCATGTTTTCAACTATGTCATCAACAAATTAAAAAAAAAAAAAAACACAATACCTTCATTAATTAATGCTAATAAGTTGCCGCACATGTAATTAAAAATTAGGGCTTGTATTTTTCTTCCTCACGTGAGCATGGCTAGCTAGCTAGCTTGCTAGCTAGGGTTGTTCCTGGTAATACATTAAAAAGAAAAAAGAAAAAGGTTTGGCAACCGCGCTGCTACCTGGTAGCAAGCACCTCCCCGCGAGCCATGCTCGGTCTTTTCCTTTTTTTCTTCTTTTTTTTTAATTCTCTCTCCCATCTTTTTCATTTCTAACTATTAACATTTTTTTTATATAAATTAACATGAGTTTTCGGGTCAATTTACACGCACCTCGACTAATTCCACGAGCCTTAAAATTAACGATCATATAAACTTCCAATGACCCTGAGTTTATGAGATTCGAACTAGTGAATCTTTAGGGAGCAAACTCAGGACCTGACCACTCAAGCTATACCTTTCTGGATTAATATTTTTTTTTGCTTGCATCTCAAAATATTTTTCTTAAGAATACATCACCCAGCGCAAATCACACCGGAGTCTCTAGCCTATAAATTATCTTCTTTAATTATTTCAGACCAACCTTTGTTTTAATTATTATCCCTAAGCCTGACTATGCATCAACTTTCCTAATCTAATCATCTTTTTCACTAATATCTTACTCTTAAATATCAATCCATTAACCAATAATAAGCATAATATACCAACCTATGACTCAACTTTTTAAGAATGCATATATTCCTTGTTGTTTTTTTCTCCACCGGGTAAACTTACATGACTTCTGGTATCTATAAATATCATAGATCCTCTAGATAAGAAGACAATCTCACTCAAGCATACTTATCACCATACATTACTCTACACAAACACTCTTTTCTCACACATTTCTCTTTTTATACTCATTCCTCCAATATTTACTAATTTAATTTTAGATGGTCTTCAATCTTGATAGAGGATCTATTTTGCAAATCAATCACTCGGCCAAGGAAAGACAAATTCTGTCTAAAGTTTTTTTTTATGAATTCATCAGTGGTGTCATCTATGGAAACTTGAGCAAAAAGCTAGTTCATTTTTGTTTAATAACCTTAACCAAAATTTCTTTTCATGGCCGTTGAAACTCCAAGACAAGGGAGAGTAACTGATTTGCCTACCATAGGGAGTCCAGACCCTTCAAATCTCTTACAATTCACTTATAGCAATTATGAATGCTCAACAATGTTGTTATAACTACACAAAAACTATTTCACACTTTTCTATTCCATCAAAAGAAAATACAAGCTCCATTACATGCATTAGGTGTACAAAGGCAACTCTAATTTTATAAGGTAGTATTTTGTATGTTGGACAATATTAATTGGACTTGACTAGATTGTCAGTGGATATGTGTTTATGAAAAGACTCACATGAAAATTATACAATTACACTTAAGATAACTAAGTTATCTCATATAGAAAATATTATATTGTGATCTTAAGTATATGTTGTATTAATCAAGGTAACAAATTGATAGATATTAATCACTAGAAAGATGACAAATTTTAATGACCCAAGCAAGCACTGACTTAACTTTAATTTTTATATGTTTTTATTTTATTTTTATTACTTTATTATAATATGAATACATGCATGAAATTACAAAAACATTCCTGTAGTTTGATCCGAATTTTGTTTGTCCTCTATATTTTTATAAATTACACTTTTCATCTTGTAGTTTATATTTTTAATAACAATTTAATTACATTCTCATTAATATTGCATTTTGTTTGATCCTAGATGGAAAATATAATTTATAAAAATATAGAAAAAGTGAAATTTAGATAAAATTATAGAAGGATTTTTGTAATTATTGAAAAAAAACAATAATCATGAAAGCATAAAGATGCTAACTTTTGACCTAAGAAAGGAATGGAGACTAATATTTCAATCTATGATTGATCACTTACCATTGAATGCAAAGGAGGAGTGGTGCTGTACGAGTAGCAAAGTATGTGACAATATTTCTCAAACTCTTTCGATCAATTTCTACGTTGTGTTGAGCATGCACGTACGTGGGGATTGCTTAACGATTTAATTCATGATATTATATGGCTCCTGGGCTAGCTATTTTAATATTTTCTCTTCAACATCGTCGATCGTATGCTATTGTGCATGAATCAACAGGGGTGAAGTTCCAAATTCACATGTTGAATTTTCTTTATTTTTTATTTTTTGGCTTGCTTTGCTACGTACTCTTGTGCGAACCAAATATAGACAAACTTTTAAGGTGTGGGAACTAGCTAGCTAGCTAGCTTGAATGAATTCTACAACATGGTGCTGGGCTTTGATTCTCTAACACCACCTTTACATCGACTCCCATTTCATGTACCTAGTCGAGAAAATATTAAATTTTGAGAAGTGACTGAACTTGCTGTGTAAACGCTGCATATATATATATATATACACGCAAAAGGGAGATTGAAATTTTTGTTTTTTAATGAACTAGAAGCGTGTTGTGTATCAAGAAACTCCAAAGTCAAGAAAGCTAAAATGGAGGCAGAAAACAAGGAGATATATAAAGAATTAAAAAATGAAAGTAGGATTTTTTTTCTTTTTTAAAAAATGACATATTTTGGTAAAAGTTTAATTTGTGATACATGTTGAAAAAATATTTAGAAAATAGCATAACTTTTTTGAATATTTATTTTGTATACAACCACATAACAGGATTGTGTAATAAGAAGCCAAAATGCATGTCGCATGTAAGTAATTAACATGTAAAAAAAATAACTAAAAAATTTATGAAGATTCAATGACCAAAAGATAAGATTTAAGATCTAATATCTAGAAAAAAAAGAGGAGATAAGTTAATAAGGCAAGAGAAAAAAAATGAGAAGAAAAGGAAGGGAAATAAATAATGAATTACCAAGGACACACCGAGGTTTCATTTTTTACAAACTCGGTATCGTTACAAATATTTTGATAAAATAATTATAATTAACCACATATTGAAAGACTACCAAATAAGATCGTAAGTGGTTAGGAGTTTTATTTGAAATTTAAAATTAATTACGACCTCATTTAGTGGTCTTATAAGGTGTGGTTAGAAATATCTTGTTGAAATCTTTGTAACAATATCAGTATATTAAAAAAGAGCTCTAGTGTATCTTAGTTGATCCATTCTTTCTTTTACTTCTTCCATTTCTTCTCTTCCACCACATCAACTTATCTTTTTTTTTCTTAGTCATTGGATATCAAATCTTATTTCTTGATTATTGAATTTTCATAAGATTTTGGATTGATTTTTGTATATTTTAATTAATTTGCATGAAACATGTATTTTGACCGATTATTAAACAACCACTATTTCTAATATTGATTGCATACAAAATTAATATTCATAACAATAATTGTGTTTAAATTATGTTCTTTTTTAAATAATTTTTTAATATGTATTATTTTCCAATAAATTTTATAAAAGTGTGCTAGAATGGTTAAATACCCTACACAGATCAAAAAAAGAAATCAAAGCGATAGCTAGAGCAGCTAGCTTGACTCCATTAAGTAATAATGGCGGCAAGCAACCACGGTGACAGCGAAAACAACCACAGAACATAGTTGGTTTTGCTTTTGATCTTCTCCATGGTTGGCAATGGCCGTCACCGCCCTTAAAAGGGAAGAGAACAACCTCAGAATTATTCCGCAGTAGCAAAATCGTCCCTAATGCGCCATTGTCAGCGGCCGACACACCTTCAGAACCACCTCATGCCCCGTCTGATTACACACTCTTTCACGAATCATTTGAAGCCAAGTATAAGACAATGAGTCAAAAAAATTGATGGAAAACATGTCAACCTAGAGAATCTGGAGAATGATGTGAAACCTTGCATAAAAAAATGATATCATTTATGAGCTGCCAGCCACAAAATCATATAGTGATGAAAAATGACTTCGAAAGTATAAATTCTTGAGAAACAGTTTAGATACTGATGTGAGACAATATTGATATTATTTTAAAGATTTTTACCATTTCTATTTTTTTTTTAATTTTCCTACCATTTTCTTTTATATAATTTTAGTTTTAGTTTACGAAATCCACCTCAGCGTTTGGGCACCGCGTTTCTTTAAACTTTAATTTTTTTTTGTTAAAAATTAAATTTTTTGATATATTTTGCATCGTTTTCATTTGCCGATCTCAAAAATAATATTTTAAAAATAAAAAAAATATTATTCGATGCATTTCAGTACGAAAAACACTTTAAAAACTATCTATAACCGCACTCCAATTAAAACAGAAACTAATCAATGAAATAGATAAAATAAAAAGTCAGACATTCAAACAAAACAGAAAATGAAAAATAAAATTACCTCTCAAAAGATAGTTTATAATTACTGGCTGGGAGGAGATCACAAATTCTCCAAAGATAAGAGGAATCCATTTCAATTGCAATTGAAATATCATTAATTGAACAATAATGCCAAAGATTGATAAAATTGAAAATGGACTGCACGTCTTTTCTGTCATTCTTTCTCCATGTTCTTCCTTTTAAAATGCAATTTTATCTTCAAAATGGCAACAACTTTGAATGCTAACCTATTATGTCTTAATCCCTTAGCTGGGCCGGCCTTACAATTAGGAATATATTAAGGACTTTCTGAATGCATCCCTTAAATATTATTTAAGTCTATATATTTCTTGTTAATTAGGGCTTAATTTGGCTATTAATAATAATATTTATTATATTGTTTTGAATTATTCATAAATAAATAGTTTTAGGATTCTTAAATTCAGATTTTTAGTTTAATTTTAAAAATATAATTTTTTATAGAAATCTTGATAACTTGTAATTAAAATTTTTGTTATAGTTAAAAATTTAAACTACATATAGACATTAAATAGTTACTAGTGTTTGTCTGGGCACGCATGCTTGAACTTGTAAAATATAGTATTTTATTTATATTATTTGAACTTTTAAAGTATATTAGGGTAGAAAAATCTGGTCATTCTAATATTTAGTTTGTTAGTATCTCTATTCTGATTCAAATTTTATTAAGGATTCCATACTTTAAGTAAGCAAAACTATCCATTTTTTAATTCAATTTTAAAATGTTAAATTTTATTGCATATTTTTATAGTATATGTATTTTGTTTGGGTGTTTACTTGTTTTATAGTTTTTTTTTCATAGAAATTTGTTATATGAATGTATGATTTGTACATGTTAGAGTTTGTTTGAGATTTTATAAAATTATATTTTTTTGCAAATTGATGAAATTTATTTTGAATTTATGACTTAGGTGTTTTTTGATGAAATAAATAATGGTTTATTTAGTAGGTTTGTTTTATATTTTTTTGTTGAAATTTTTGGTAAATGTATAAAAATTTGAATTTATGTAGATAATTGATAATGAATTAAGGGTACTATTAAAATAGATTGAATAAATTTGAGTTAAACCAATATTTGTAAATTTATTTAGTTTACGTAATTAATTAATACATGTTGTCATCAATATTGTATATAGGTTTGACATAAATAATGAATGATCATTCATGAATGTATCGAGATTCATTCGAAAGAGTGCGTAAGATAGATTATTATAATGAAGTTTAAGGTTTTATTAATTATACATCATCTAATCTGAGAAATATTAGTGGAGACGATGTTAGATGTCCATGTAAGAGGTGTAAGAGTAAAAAGTTTCTTGATCCAGGTGTTGTAACGATGCATCTTGTACAAAAAAGATTCATAAAGAGATACATGTACTGGTATGCACACAGAGAACCATATATTCCTCATGAGACCATGGTAGAAAGAATAGTTGGGTTAACTTCTAGTTTTAGCAATGCGCATGGAGTTGTAGATGACAATAGTAATCCTTATAAATACTTCTTAATCACACCTAGATTGCAGAGGTTATTCATGTCACTAGAGACTGTTAAGAACATGACATAACATCATTCACATGATATTGTGGATGGAGTGATGGTATATCCTTTCGATGGTGAACTCTAGAAACATTTTAATAGGGTGCATTCTTAGTTTTAAATGGAGTTACGGAACATGCATCTTAGGTTATGTGCAGATGGATTTTATTTTTTATGACATCAACATCACAACCTTGAAAATTTTTGATATAATTGAAAATTTCAATTAAATGTTACAGATGAAAACACATACGAAAATATTAAAAATATTAATATCTAATTGTTCATCGGTAGGTCGTCGATAAAACAACTTGGAGTTGAATCAAATGTTTGTTGAAACATTTGGGGTTAGAGACATTGAAACTTTTTACCTCTCAATTGCACTGTTCATTGCGTTCAATTTATATAATATCATTGACGGCGGATTAAATCAAGCGGTATATTTTAAAAAGCATTAAAACTTTTCATTTCTTAATTGAACTATTCATGTTGTTCATGTGGTATTACCTAGAGGAAAAATTAAGACATTAATTTTTAATAATATTATTAAATACTTGGTCAAAAAGATTAGCAATGGGATTTGATCATGTTCACATTGAAATTGAACCACATTCAAAGAAGACATCCTAGCATCTATATATTTCAGATATTTTTTCTAACAACCTCAATTTTTTCTTTGCGGAAATCATCGTATAGTTGGTCCAATCCTAAGAGCCAGAGAATTACGAAACTAGGAGTCAAAATCCCGAAATTCATAATTTATAAAACAAATCAAAACCTTAGCTGCATCCATCATTTTGTAGTGTAGTGGTTAATACAAATAATTGATTTTCTCGAGTAAAAATCCCTCCACAATGACCGACAGAAATGCTGGAACTGTGGGCCCAATAAGATTAATTTCATGGCACTATAGTCCCAAGATCGAAAACCAGTGCATGACACATGCTGAACCATGAATGATTTAGGCAGTTTTCACTTTTGTTCCAATTTTTTTTTTTTTAATGTATGAATTTATGTATAAAGATATAAACTCCCAACAGTATACCACATATACTATACATCTTTCTGGGCACAAAATAACATGATGGGTGACATGAAAATGACACCAAGGAGATAAAGTTAGGCAAGTGGGAACTCACCAACTCATTAGAAAATAAAATAAAATGGTAAGTTGACTTTGTGGTGAGTAGTCTCTTTTATTCTTTTACATGCTAGCTATTTTAGAAAAAAGTTTTCTCAGGTCATAGGTGTGTGTGTGGTGGTATCCCCTCTATATAAAGCACCGCTCTATGTGCTTTCTCTTGCCATCACTACAAGTTGCTTATTTGCTTTCACATCTATCAGTATCTGGTGGGATTGTCTTGTTTTGATCATTTCGGTTCAACATGGCGGGTTCTCTAAGGCTTCTGGCTCTCCTTCTGGCTCTCTCTTTTGTGCTATCTTCAGTAGCAGTTCCAGCAACTAGTGAGTTTCTAAGAGGGTTTTGCTTGTTAATTTCATGATGTTAACGCTTATCTCAAATTATTGATCTTCATTGACTTTGCTTGCTTTCATAGGAAGCCTCAAGTCAAATGAAGAAATCCCATCAGAAGTCCAAGATTTACTGCCTCAGGTCCTCCCTCCCTCCCTCCCTCCCTCCCTCTCTCTTTCTGTGGGATGTGTTAGTGAGTGGTTTTAAGGATTAAACTGGTTGTTATTAATAGTCCACCAATCATGAAAGTTTTCAGAAGCACCAACAATAATTCAGCATGTAAATGATTGTTTTCTTTCCTCGGTTAAGTGATGTGCTCATGTCTTCTTCTTCTTCTTCTTTTTTAAAAAAAGTTTTTTGAGAAGGGAATTAACATTTATTTACCATTACGAAGGTACCATAAATCAAACCAAAACCACCAAGATTATGAAGGTAAAATGAATGAAACCAGCATCATGTTGTAGTTGTCAACTGTGAAGCGATAGAATCTTGTTTCTATCTCTTGTCTTCTCACCACCCAACTAGTATCATTCCACTCAGAAAGCCCTGTGTTATCTCCCTCACACAATTATTTACTTAACGTACACGACCCTCTCTCTCTCTCTCTCTCTCTCTCTCTCTCTCTCTCTCTCTCTCTCTCTCTCTCTCTCTCTGTGTTCTTTTCATGGAATCTAAACCTTAATTGCACAATATTCATGAGGGAGTTTTATTTCTTCGCAGGATGCAGTGATTTCGACTGATGGAGAGATGCTAATTGATGCGGGAGAAGGGTATATTGAAGGGAGGATGGACTTCGAAAGCACAGACTACCCGGGAACTGGAGCAAACAATCACCATGATCCGAAAACCCCAGGGAAAGCTTAGAGTGACAAATTTTAAGATTTTATATTTGTGCATGAAGATCGAGAAGAAAAGGTGAGGTGTGGGTGTCGTTGTTGGTGGTTAGCTTGTTTTATGAAGGATATTTGTTTGTCCAGAATAAACCCTTAATCCATTGCTATGAAGGGATCTTTATAATTTGTGTATAATCTATCTTTAATTCGAAGTTGACGTACGGTTTCGTTTTCTACAAGGGAATGTTCTCTGTATAAAATATGGTTCTTTAACTCTCTTGATCTTTGTAATTTCTTTGTATTTGCTGTTACTTAGTACTCACTAATGGATGCATGATAGTGCAATTTACGGCCTTTATATATATATAAACTATTGGATTTCAACTCCTCCTTAAAGCAAATGCTCCAAAAAGCAACTTTGAGTTTAGGCAACGTAATTAATTTTGCCTGTCATATTCCATGATCCGTATAATTGTACCCCATTCATGTTGATGCTGTCATTTCTTGTACGACACCGAAAAACAATATGGTAAAAAAAATTACAAAAACATGAAAACACACAGATTAATTTTTTAACATTTTTAAAATTATTTTTTAAAAAGATACTTGATCTTATTTGACACACAACCGGTTCTTGTATATTTCTGACCGGATAATCATCATGATTGTTTGGAAATATAATTATAGTTGTTTTTTAAAATATTTTTTATACTAAAATATATTAAAATAATATTTTTAAATATGGTAAAAAATTAACAAAAACATGAAAACACATAGATTAATTTTTTAGATTGTTTTTTTTTTGTATATTTCTGACCGGATAATCATTCTAAATTGTTCGGAAATATAATTATTATTTTTTAAAATATTTTTTATGTTAAAATATATTAAAATAATATTTTTTTATATTTTAAAAATTAGTTTTAGAACTAACGAATCAAAACGATTAAAAACATAAAAAATTAATTTTTTATTAAAAGCTGTTTGCATGTTCCAAAATAGTGCTTTAAATTGCATTTGTGGTTCATAATTTAGAATGGTAAATTCAATATTGTATATAGACTTTTATATACAATATAGAATATTTAAGTAGATATTTAAGTAGACTTTTATATATAATATAGAATATTTAATTTAAAATGGTAAATTTTAATAGTTGATAATTAGTAATATGATCACACTTATTCATAAATTAAACATGAATATGTTACAGGTCAATAAAAGGATGAATTATCTCAACTTTCCTTTCAAATCTTCAATATGTCAGTCAAGTCTAATCACTGCTAATATTTTTTTATATTTTAAATCATTCTTCAATCTATCAAGTAGATAATGTCATACAAAATACCAAAAATATCCTCTTATAAGCTCAAACTCCACCTAATTTAAATAATAAATTAAATTATTGAGCTGCCCCAATCAATTGTTTTAATGTAAAAAATTTGAAGTGATAATATATTTAATGTAAAAGAAATTTATCGTGCTTTCTAAAAAAAAAAAATTTTAAATTCAAAATATGATAGATATTAAATGATATATTTTTTAAATATTGATATAGTGATATATTAAATAATATTTTTTCAAATATTATGACATTAATATATTAGATCGATCCGAGTTAACATGTTAAATTTACGAATTAAATCATTTTACCGCGATGATTTAATAGAAAGAAAATCAAGAAACAATTACAAAAATTAATTCCTAATAAATTCAATATTAAACAATAAAATAAAATAAAAATAAACTAAAAAGGAAAAAAATATCCAAATCACCACGGGTTAGTCTGTCAAACCCGTGACCCAAGTTATAACGACTCCATTTTTATTTTCTACCAAAAATTTGATAAAATTTCCCTAATGTTTTTTTATGCAAAGTTATCGATTCAATAATTTTCACATTCTTTAATCAATAATCTCAACATTCAGGATTTCCTTAAAATGGTCGTAAAATCAAGTTCCCATTTTTCTCCAACATCATAGTTATAATATTCCATTATTATTGTTGTTACTCAATTTTAGACCCCACGTGCTGGAGACGGTGTATACCTCTTTTGAACAGAGTATAGGAGTTTAGCTCATATTCGCCAGAAGATTGACAAAAGCACAAAAATAAATATGTTATTTTTTAACCTTGTTTGAGTTGTTTTCTGCTCTTTTTTTATCCTTCCCCTTTACTACCAAAATCATCAGGTTTTCTTAGGTTGATCAGGAGTCTTCATAATGCTAAATTTGTTCTTTTTTTATCTAGTCTTTAAGGTTGAATAAATCCCTCAAAATTTGCACTAAAACAATAGTTTTGCTGCTGTCGCAATTTTTTGTTTCAACTTAGACTCTGATTCTGACTCAGTTTCGTACGATATCTGACCATTCTAGGTATATTCTGTCACTCATTACATGTTGAAAAATTGACGTACACCTTTATTAGGTCCTAGGGATCATTGTTCTTAGAACAGATTCTCAGTCAGATTTGGATGCTCAGTATTGTCAGATCAAGAACCTTTTTGACCAACTAGATTACTACCAGTTTCTGTTATGTAAAAAGATTTTATCTCACTTTGACTCCTTCATCAAAGTTTTAGTCCTAGACGCGTAGATGAATTTGGGCTTTTGAATCACTTGATTTCGATATCAGAAGCTCAAGATATTCCCATTTGAATATCTAACGTGAGGGCAGAAAATTCTGCCGCGGGAAGATATAGCCCAAGTTCGCAGGCCTGATTCGAAGGATTTTTTTTGGACCAAGGACTGAATTGAAAAGTGTTAAATGAGGGATTGAATTGAAGAATGATATTGAAAGCTGGAGAGGGGGGTTGGATCATCATAAATGACAGGATTTTTACCACACGGAATAAGGAAAATAAGACTTTGCAGCTGCACCCTCCATCTGATTTCTTTCCTTTTTTCTCTGCAAATTCCTGCTGTTTTTCCTTTATCATCACGCCTGATTTTTGGAGCTGCAACCACGTTTTTATTGCCTCATTTCAAAGGGAGCAGCTGGCCCTATGGAAGGATAGAAAGAAGCCACACTATCCTCTAAAAAATTGGAAAGAAATCACTAGAATCAGCACATAATCAATGAGAATATTGTAGTTTCCTCATTTGTATTATTTGGCTGCAAATTAGCTGGGATTTGCATCCTAGATTAATGCATTGAATCTTTCCTAATAAGAGCTGTGTATAGACTATGTATACTCTGTCTCTGCTGACCTAAAAGGGGGAGAAGGGGAGGAAAAAAAGAGGAGATAGAGGCAAAACAAGGGGAAAGAAAGGAGGCTTTTCTTTGATACTAAAAAACCTGCACTGGAACGTGAAAGAGAAGAAAAAAAGCAGGAAAGGGAGAGAGCAGAAAGACGAAAAAAGGAGAGAAAGAGGAAGAGAGGAGGAGGAGAAGAAACGTTTGGTCTGCACCACAAGCTCTGCTGCTAAATATTGACAGAAACTTTCATCTGTCAAAACCAGTGAGACCTGCAGAAACGGGGGAGATCTGCAGCATATAGAGAGGAAGTTTGGCTGCTAAACATTGAGAGAAACGTTCATTTGAGGTTTTGTATTTCATCTTCTGCAGCTAAAACTAGTGAGACCTGCAGGTATAAGTCTCCACTTTCTCCTCCCTTGCCTCATATAAATCTCTGATTGTTTTGATGTTTTAAAAAAATACTTGTTTTGTCTTCTGGCTTTTCACTTTTGTTTTCTATTTCCTTTTTGCCATACAATTAATGCATGTCTTCTGTTTCTTCCCGTGGCTGTGAGTTTAGATGTTTTTTTTGTGTTAGAGTTGCGGTTTCCTTGTTTTGTTTTTTTCTTTCTGGTGCATGAGGAACCGAGACAGCCCCCTCTTTAGTTCAGATGTTTTCCTTTTATGCTTTATGATCTAGGATGGGGTATCTTTGATAAGTTTAGGCCGGGGAAGGAAATTGAAATTGCGCGGAAACCCCTTCTGCAATTGCAGTAAGGTTTTGGGTAGATTCTGAAGGGGAGGCTTTATTCTTTGTGCTGTTAAATGACAGCATTTGTGTTACTGTTCAAGTGAATTATAATTCACTTGAACAGTGACAAAGTTTAATTTTTGGGGTTTAAGAATGAACCGAATTTTATTTGAGAAAAGTTTGAGGGGCCATCTTTGTTTTATTATTTTATTTATTTTTGCAAAATTTTGAGAGTATATGTATATATGCATGGTTTGTCGTCTTTAATTGTGATTAACTGTGATGCTTATGTTTCGATAAAAAAAATCTGTTTTCTTGTGTGTTGCATACGGCCAATACCCTAACATGTTTTGAATATTTTTTTTATATACAAAAAAATACTTGAAGTTTTGAAAATGTGTTTTCGCATGGATTTCTTAAACACAACAAAAATTATTTTCTTGCATTTCTAGATTTTACAACATGTTTGTAAAACTCCAAAGGGTATTGGCCAATATTCCAAAAAATACAAAAATCTTATTTTGGGGGAATTCATCTATTATTCACCGTTAATGTTTAGATAAAGAAATCCCAAAGGGATGAATATCCAAAATATTATTGGGAATAACTTGTTATTATTCACCGTTAATGTTTGGATAAAGAAATCCTTAAAGGACGAATATCCAAAATATTATTGGGAATAATTTGTTATTATTCACTGTTAATATTTGGATAAAGAGACCCGAAGTGGTAAATATCCAAAATAATTTCTAGGAATAATAAATCCACACATATTCTTGAAAGAAGCCTTGATTATAATCGATGACATTTCAATTTTTTACTCCAGGTTTACGAGCCGTGAGAGTATAAAACACTAAGAAAAAAAATAGGTTTTTTAAAGCGCTCTGAATTTCCTTAGATTTCTAATTTTTTATCTTTCTTCCTTGCGATTTACGAGTCGTAAAACTCTTGAAATACTAAGGGAAAAATGAGCTTTTAAAGCACATGGAATCTCCTTGGATTTCTATCTTAATAAATTTAGTCTGAATCAAACACAGATTTCAAGAGATCTGCATTTGTTCCCCTTGACACTTTGTAGACATATCTAAAGGTATGATCTATATTGGCCAAGGATTCTTGCTTTTAGACTTTGAAACCAAATCCATTCATCATAGCAAACCTATCATAGGAAAACTAATTAAGAGAACACCAACACCATAGCAATTATAAAGCAAACCAAACATCAAGCAGCTTACCTTAGGTAGGGCGTACTAGGGGTGCTAACACCTTCCCTTTACGCAACCAATCCCTTGCCTTAGAATCTCTGAAAGACCAGTCAGGTTTCCTAGTGACCATGATACTAGGTGGCGACTCCCTTTTACACAAATAAACAAAAAGACCCCGAAATCAATTGAGGGATCGGCGCTCCGCCGCGAGAGTGCGACAATTATGACAAACCACATCACAGTTAATTAGCCACCACATAATTCAAGACACAAATAGTACATATGCAGAATAATAGGATATTTAAGATAAATTGCAACAAAATTATAACATACTTAAAATAGACAATTTCTTTAAGTACATCATCCATTATTAAACTATATAAGTAAATATAATTTTTGATACAAAATTATATTACAACAAAATATACAGTATTACATCATTAGACAAAAAAATATAAACTTATTCAAACCCTTATTATCAAACAATTGTGTATAAGTAATTGCAACATCTTTTATCAAACAATATATTCTTATTCAAACCCTTATTACTTATTAATCAGGGTACTAATCCCATTACACATGGACTTAGTTTCTCTAATCGTCCATCAACCAGGACATTGATCACATTAACCAAAATATTAGTTTCTTTGATTGCCCATTCATTAGGGCAACAATTTCATTAACCAGGGAATTAGTTTCTCAATCCACCTAGTAATCAGGACATTAATCCTATTAACTAGAGATTAGTTTCTTGATCCACTCAGTAATTAAGGCATTAATTCCACTAACTAGATATTGGTTTCTACAATCTACCTTTCATGCTTCTCGATTTAAACCAAGATACAATTAAAGAAATTTTCAACTATTATTTAAACAATTAATTAGTTTCTTTCAAGGTGTCGAACACCTACCTAACATCTGCGTACGCAAAATGATTTCTTACTGCTATTTGGGTCCCGCAACCTCTCCTGTACTAAAATAATCAATAAATCACTTATCGTTCATCTACCATAAGGATCAATCTCATTTTCCACATACATTTCAATTTCTCACTTTATTTATATTGAAACTTCCACATTCTCGTCGTATATAATGTTTATTTCTCTCTTTCTTTCATTCAATTTGATTTTTAATCGACATGACTTAATGAAATTTACATACTACTTAATTTAACCAAGTCCAATATTTTTACATATGCTTTTCTGAATATCTTGTCCATAAAAGGAATAAAATCCCATTTTTAATTCTTAGATCAAGATTTTTAGGTTTGAAAAGAATAAGGAATTCTTGTCATTTCGTTGTTTAAAAATATTTGAAGTCGTCGCCTAGTATTTTGATAACTAGGAACCCTAGATGATTGTGCAAAGTGAGGACAATATCACCCATAATATATTCGACCTAAGTTAAGTTGCATTGTTTATTTATCTGATTATTACTAAGGTTATGTTTTGTTTTCTATCGTTGTCGATTAGTTAAAGCAGATCTATCCCAGTAAAGTAAACCATGACTTTATAGGTCAAGCCTAACCATTAAAGCCAAAATATATTTTTGCATTTATTTCTTTCAATATCAGGAATATGTCTTATATATAAGTTCATGATCCTTGGTGTTAAAATAAATAAATTGATGTGTTTTTGAGATTTAAACCAAGTTTTCATGACATTAATAAATTTGTTATTAAATCTATGATGCATGCAAAATATTAAAACTATTTCTTTGATTTTTTTATGCTAAATCATGCAATGTATTCTTTTCATATTTTTGTATTTCTTTTCTTTTTTGTATCAAAAATACAAATATGATTTTTTAGAGAAACTTCGTCATATACAACTTAAAACATATATTTATTTTTTAAAAGAAACATTTTTCTTTAAATTTGTTTATTTAATATCAAAAGAGCACCTTACGTATAAGTCCACCATCCCAAATATTAAATATAAAAGAGTAAAAAAAATGATATAAAAGACCTAAAAATTAATTGTTAAATGGTCTTCCAAAACTTTGAAAACTTATTAAAATTAGACTAAGATCATGTTTGGCAAAACACAAAAAAAATAAAGTAATTATGCTGACTATTTTAATTTGGATATCAACTCAATGCCAACTAATCGATCATCAACTTAATATTAAGCAAAACACAACACAAACCTTGTTAGTTTCATGAACTTCATTCAAATCACATACTAATTTAAACGAATCAACACAAACCCATGCATAATCCATGAATCAAAATTTAATGTTCAATTATCATAAATGCAAGTATAATCCATAAACCAACATTTAATATTGAATTAGCAATCATAGCCCTAAAAATAAACTTACAATTTGACACAAATTATCAAATCATTAAAAAAAACACATATCAATCCAAATCAATAATGTCCAAACAATCTAAAAGTTATACACAAAAAATAAACATTTTGTCCCAAATTTCATAATATTTTAGCATTTTAAAAAAATTGAGGTTATAAATCATGCTAAAAAAGGTTATTGAAGAGTGCTTCCACATGTATTATGGATCAAATAATTTGATGTTGGCTGGTATTGTAAAGATAAGGTTTGAGTTTTTTTTTTTTTTTTTGTGCGCGTGGGGGAGAGAATGTGAGGTATTATGTATTTTGAATTTTTTTTCTTTTTTATTTCCTTTCTAACTAATTTCCCCTCTACTTATGAGATTTTATTTCACTATTTATAACCAAAATCACAAGTAACTTAAATTCATTTTGATCTTTCGTTTTTTTTCTTTGTATTTTTAGTCTTTGTCCATTTATTATTATTTTTTTTATTTTGTATTTTGATTAAAAAAAGATAACATTAATGTCGACTTTGTTACGGGTGCGACGTCGTCAGTGACAGCGAGCTTTTTATGCCTCCTGAAGAGGTATTGTGTTGTTGGGGAAGAAAATGAATTTGGTTTTAATCATAAAATTATGATTAAGGTTCAGTGGTTGCCACCTAGTATTATGGTTACTAGGAATCTATGGTCTGCGAGAGTCTGAGTAACGGACTAGTTATGCAAGGGGAAGACGCATCACCCTCAGTGCACCCTATCTAAGGTAAGTTGCTTTGTTATTTGATTGTTTTTCTATCTCAGGTTTCTATTTGTCAGTTTCGTCTAAGGCTCAAGATATATCTTCATTCATGAGAGAGTCTCTACCTCATCAGGTTTAATCTTAACCATTCTAAAGTCCAAACTTTTGGATCATATTTATTTTACACTTTGTATCTCTAATACCTGATGGTGTACTCTATTGTGTAGTTTTACACCTGAAAATATTAAAATCTACATCTAAACCCTAATATGAGAAAAAAAAACGATTGGTAAAGGGTTTTTGATATTTTGGTCAAACCCAAACGGATAATCATAAACTAGTTATGGTATCTATTTTTTTTTTTAAACAAGAGAAAGATGTAATTTTTTGTCTCTTATGAACATATGCTTGTAAAATTTTTAGGATTTAGCCTTATGCCCGAAAACAAAATATGTTTTTTTGTTTTTTAAAAAGGGAAATTAATTTAAAAGTTTTGAATTTTTTTATTGAAATTTAAAAGAAAATCAGATGTTTTAATACCGGATTTATATCTTACAATGTAAAAATACAACCTAATATTAAGCAAAATTGGTAGGAAAACATGCAAGAAAATCACAAAATTTTGAGATTTTTTGGAAATTTTTTCTTTTATATATATATGGGGGGGGGGGAGCCCAAGAAAATTGAGTCAACCCAACATATCTCTCTTTTTTTTCTATTTTTGAAGGTAGGCCGAACCTAGCCCAACCATTTATGATGGGCCAAATAAGGTCTGGCCTACCAGAGAAATGAATCACTTTCAGAATGTGATGTTCTGCATGCAATTTTGCAGTTGCAGACTGTAGAGAGAAATGGAAGGAAGTCATGCGAAGAGGAAGGAGCTATTGCCACTAGCCTGGCGTGAACTAGATAGAGGTGCTGGCAGAACAAATGATGGCTTCACTGGCGGTGTTAGCCGCTTGTGGCAGAGTTGGTGGTGGAGATGGTTGGGGCACTCTTGGTCTCGGCGGTGCTATAGTGGGAATGGCAGAAGGGGTGACGGAGAGAGAAAGAAGAGAGAGAGATGAAGGATGAAAAACAAAGAAAAACCTGACTTTTTACTAAGTCTGAACCAGATCTTTTTCACCCTCAGGCCATGGAATCCACCCCCATTTATAGGAGGTGGAAAAGGGCAATCTTGTCTTCATTGGAGAAATATTTCGGCCCTTGATTCAGCTGAGAAGGATTACAACCATTGGTTTAAAGTAGGCAATTTGAACTGTCAAATCTGACAGTTCAAGGCTGCCTGAGTTGGCTATTTTAGGTAGATGTCGCGGCTGTTGTGGTATCAATTCACCTAAGCGGACCATACTGAGGTGTAATGGGATGTCAGGTGATCATTTCCATGCACTTTTTATCAAATTTGGTGAAGATTAGATGTATTTAATGCATAGACAAAGTAGGTGACCTGAACAGCTTTTTCGGATAAAAGAAGAAGACAATGAACAAAACCTAGACAACGTATCATATAGTTCCTTTTGTTTTTTAACAAAGCGGCGTTGTTTTAGGGTTTTGTAGGGTTTTAATTTAAGGATTTAGCCAAAGTTCAATTTTGTCCTTCAACTTGTGATTTATGTTAATTACACCTATAATTGACCCTAAACTTTCAATTAAATGCAATTTAGTCCCTAGAAAACTTCAATTTCAAACCCTAGATTTCAACATCTTTTTCCTTTTAGTCCTTGGTTTTGGATTTCTTCAATTTAACCCCTAATTAACCATTAAACTTTTATTTTCTTCAATTTCACCCATGATTTCAATCAATTAGGTCTATATATATAGTTAAGTATTTTTTGCAGATTCGTCCTTGGTTATGAATTTCTTTAATTTAACCCCTAATGGACCCTAAAACTTTGATTTTCTTGCTTTTTTTACTCTAATTTCAATCAATTGACTTGGAAAAAATTAAATATGATCTCTTAAAATTCCAATCTTCTTAATTAAGCTCAAATTGGGCTCCAAAACTTTATTTTTCACCAATTATGCCCTTAATAAAATTAATGTGACTCATTTAAAGTATAATTAAGTCCTTGCAACTAATTAAATCCTTCGATTGAATCCAAATTAATTCTTAAAAATAATTAAACTTTAATGTGGGCCATGATTAAATTAAATTGCCCTATTAAAGATTTAATTATGCCTTTGGACTTAATTTTTATGAAAATTCATCCAATAATCATTTAATTTTGACATTGAATCTATATTGTTTCTCCATTTTTTGGGTACAATGGAGTATAATTAGGCCTTAAATTTCCTTCAAAATTACAACTTGATTTTTATGTTTTTTTAATCCTCCACAGCGTGCTTTCTCCACGTTGCCAACCTTTATTTTATTTTTTATTTTGAAAAAAAAAACAAATTTGAGGATTAACTTAGAAATAAGTTATGACAGACTTAATGAGAAAGATTAATCAATAATTTTGAAATGAATGTGTTAATAGCTGAACGCATTAGAAACAAAATCTTGAGTTTTAAATTTTTTTGAAAAGATGCTTAAAATACCGAAAATAATGCAAATGCATCAAAAATATACTTTTTGGATTTTTTTTTTGTTTTTTTTGCTATATTTGGATTTTCTTTTGAAAAATTCTTGAAAAATGTGGTCAACAATTGGGTTATAATAGTTCTTTTATTTGCTATTTATTTTTTTAAGATAACTTTTAAAATTAAATTTGTTTTACAATTTCATCCTCATTTGATTTTTTTCCTAACAAATTTATTACTTATTCTTTTAATTATTATTTTTTTTTTACTTTGGCAAGTTTTTTAAATTGATAATTTATTTTTTCTGATTTCTCGCTTCAACATTAAATTGGTTAAGAATTAAACTTTTCAATTAAGCTCAAGTCTAGGATTTTACAGGTTGAGAATGTAATAGACTGACCGAGGTTTACGCGATTCGCTATGGTTTGCTTTTTTTAAACTTATGCTTTTTTTGTTTCATTCTTCTCCATTTATTTAATTGGAGATTGACTTTATTTTTCTATTGGATTTAACTTATTTTTAATATGATTTGAATTATCTTGCCTTTTAACAGTCGGCTGTTTTATAATTAAGCTTTAAGGTTTTATTTAGTTTGCTTTTGATGAGGTTACCCCGATAACACAACCAGGTCGTAGATTTTGCATGCTCATCCGGCTGGACTCGGTACAGATTTTTTTTTATACTTTTTTTTTCATCAATATTTTGTTTACTAGGAATTGAGCTTTGAAGTTTTTGTATTTTTCTTTCAACAAGGTTATCACATTCTTATTTAATTTTTTCATCGTTATCGAATAATATCCTTCAACATTTGATTTTTTTTTTAAGATTGATTTTTTATTTCAATTTTATCATTTGACATTTAATTGATTGAAAATTGATCTTAGTGCTTTTTTTTTCTTTTCTTTCAAGAAGGTTATCTCAATATTATGTCGAAGATCATAGTGTTTAGTTGGTTAACCTGATTTGATTTGGGGGGTTTTTCATTTTTTTTTAAAAAAAATATATTTTTTTATAGTTTTTTCCTTTAACATTGATTTATCTAATAATCGAGGTTCCTGATTTTATTCAATTTGCAAAAATACTTTATTGTCATGACCAAATTGCATATTTAGAGTGTTGACTCGAATGAGTTCAGGTCATATTTTTTTTAATCTTTTTTCATTGCCATTTTTTTTACTTTACCTACTATTTTTATGTTTTTTTATTCATATTATTAAATTAATCAAGCTTATTAAACCTAATTGTGTCATACACTTGAGTTTCAGATTTATTTTTATTTTTTTTTAGAATACTTGCATCATCTTAGTAATTTTTTTGCATTCAAAGAAAATTGGGTTGTTCACAAGCGATCTATCTAGTCTTATCCAAAATATCAGTGAGAGATATTTTACCCATAATTGAAAAAAAAAAAAAAACCTTCGACGGTCAAGTTTATAGCAACGGGAGAGCGCTTGGCTAATAATCTGATGAGCTCTCTAGGCAACGGACATGCCCATATTAGGTCCTCTGTCTTGGCCATAGCCCGTTGATATTTGTTGAGGCCAATCACATGGCACATCATTCTTTTCATTGCCTTGAGATCTCTCACAGCCTTTTTTTCTTTTCCGGATGATGATATTTTCACGAGGTTTCTTTTCACCGAGGGCCTCGGTAAAATATCATTCTCCTTTTCTCTTTTTTTTTTTTTTAACAACTGAGGGGTAAAAATCATAATTAAAAAAGCATCTTGAGTTGCCTCGGTACATTGGTTGGGTTTAACCTAGATTGAGCAAGGCCTGGCCTGCTATAAAATTGAGTTGACTATGATCCTTCTACAATGCATGTTTAACCTAGATTGAGCAAGGCCTGGCCTGCTTTAGCATCTTTTTCTTCTTTTTTTTCCCACTCTTTGAAAAAAGCGTTCCTTTTCTGTGTTTCATCTCTTCAAAACTATATCAACAAAATCCTTGAGGATTTTATCCTCTCTTTTTCCTAAGATCTTGTTTGTTTGCGAAAAAATAATTCAACTAAAACCTTCTCATCTCTTTTCTATGAGATTTCAAAGAATTAATCTGCAAAAGTCACTTTTTGGATCAAAGAGCAGTAAATTTATCTTCCCATTTTGAACAACAAAGAACAATTTTTATGATTTAAAGCGTTCTTTTAAGAAGCAGAAAACACTCTCTTTAATGACCAAAAGCTTTATAGAAGGCATCTAAAAAAAACTCGAGAGAGCTTTTTAATGATGTTTGGTCAATATGGATTTCTTTTGTTTAAGTCGTGATAAAATTATCTTCTGTGATTTCTTGCCATGTACATTCTCAATTTAACCGCAAATTTATAACTTTTTGGGTTTTGGTTGATGTATAGATAATGTTTGAATTTTCCTTGTTAATTTGTTGTTTTTGATATCTTTTTTATTATTATTAACGAGAGTGTCCGGGCAGCTTGCGCGCACCTCGACTACTTTTATGAGCCTTGAAGTTAACGACCAGATAATGTTTGAATCTTCCTTGTTAATTTGTTGTTTTTGATATCTTTTTTATTATTATTAACGAGGGTGTCCAGGTCAGTTTGCGCGCACCTCGACTAATTTCATGGGCCCTGAAGTTAACGACCATGTAAACCTTCAATGATCCTGAGGGGACTCGAACTCATGACCATCACAATCATCGATGATCAATGTTAGCACCGCCTTCTTCTTCTAAAAAAAACACAGTAGCACAACCCTTATAAACTCTCTATTAAACAACCAAAAATTAGTCTTCCCATTCATGATAGCCATATAGAACACCACCATTAAACCACCATAACAACATAACCCTTACCATCCTGTCCTTCACCTCTAGAACACTAAAGATCTACAACAACTTTCCACTTTTTTTTCCAGCCAAAAACAACTACCTCTCTCTTATATTTCTCATATCGCAAGCAACCACACCCAATACCGCTGACCACTATGACCTCCTTTACGACATCTTAACAACACCAACAAATATAAACCCCATATGAACTAACAAATAGAGAAAGAAAGAGAGAGAGTGATGAGAAGTCAAAACTTTATAAAGCCCAATCTTATAGATCTCACCACCAATGTAGAAGAAAATAGGATGAAGACTAGCTACTAGTCTTCAATAAACATGCCTCAATATAGGCATCAAGTGAGTCCAAGTGCCAGTAGCTATGGTTACAAATAGGACCATATACGGTCATTGTTTCAGCCTAATTCCAATAGTTTCTCGACTTTTTCAATAACTACCAGTCAATTCTTACCACTTTGAAAGGTCAATTTTAAACCCCAAATAATTCTTAAATACTTTGCATGTTATTGAATAGTATGATATAATGTTAGTTATTTTTTATGATTTTATTTGATTGTTTATTAACATGAAATATGTAAAGTGTTGGGGTCTATATTGATGTGTAGCAATCCTAGGTGTATGATGTTATTGAAGAATTTATTTTTAAGGTGGAAAAAAGTTGATATTAATATCCTGTGATGAGGTTGGAAGGGTTAGGTTGTAATAAGTTTATCCAAGGTGTAATTATTGGTCTTGGTGTAAAATGTGTTGTTTCTAATTACTTTGTTTTTTGTGGAATTATATTTTGTGTTGAAATTAACTATTCTAAGTGCTATTGATTTTATATTTTTCCTTTTTTTAATTTTGACTTTATTCAATTTAGTCTTTAATTGACTCTTAAACTTTGATTTTCTTGCAATTTCACCCTTGATTCCATTCAATAAAGCTTATAAAAATTAAATTTAGTTCTCTAAAATTTTAATCTTCTCAATTAAGCCCAAATTAGGCTTTCAAACTTAATTTTTCAACAATTAAGTCCTTAATAAAATTAATTTGACCCATTACAAATCTAATTAAGTCATTGCACTTAATTAATTCTCTTAATTTTGGCCTAGATTAATTTATAAGCTTAATTAAACCTTTAATTAAGCTCATGATTAAATAAAATCAACCTATTAAAAATCTAATGAAGTCCTCATAATTAATTTTTATGCAAATTTATCCAATATTCACTTAAGTTAACCTTGAATTTGCATTGTCTTTTACATTTAAGTCCTTAAAAGGTGCAATTAACTTTACTATATTGTTGAGGATCAACCTATTAAAAATCTAATGAAGTCCTCATAATTAATTTTTATGCAAATTCATCCAATATTCACTTATATTAACCTTGAATGTGCACTGTCTTTCACATTTAGGTCCTTAAAAGATCCAATTAACTTTACAATATTTTTATCGTTTCATCTCTCATTTATGTATGTAGATCCTCTTTAACCTGTTCTTGCCAACCAAGTTGTTTGTCTTCTTATATTTTTATTTTTGTATAAAAGAAAAATATAAATTTAGAGGAACTCAAAATTAGGTTATGACAATAATCTTGCTTATACAACTGTTTAGAAGAATCTTAATAAATCCAAGAAAAATCATTTATTGCTTATGAAATTTATATAAAATATTGATGATAAAATTTATTAATGATGTAACTATCAATTTAAAATTCAATTTTTTATTCAAAATGAGTTTTAGTTAAAACTTATTCAACCTAAATTACTTTTAATTCCACAAAAAAAATAATTTTCTCAAATTCTCAACTTAACAATTAAATTGATAAAATGTTGGTACCTATTAAATAACCTATCATTTCTTCAATTATAACACACATAAGTTACAAAAAATAAACGTAATTTCATCAAATGAAAAATGAAATCAATTTCCTCCAAATATTAAACAAACGCTAACATATAAATCATAAATTTATTATTGATAAATTTAGATAAACCCCAGCGGCTTGAGGTGGATAGATTTGTGAGACAATAGGTTATTGGGTTTTATTTCATTTAATTTTTTAATAGGATGTCCATCTGCAATTCTATTAGAAAATACTTATCAAATTTTCGATGAAATTTTTATTATTTTTATATTTGATTGGAATTTCCATAAAAAATTATTGACGGGAAAAATTTCATCGCAATTTTTGTTGACAATAACCGGTGAAAATGTTTTGTTACTAATTCTATCGAAAAGTATATATGAAATATTTTTCATTATTGTTTCCATTGTTTTTTTGTCAATTTTTTATAATAATATTGACAAAAAAACAATTATCACAAATATCTTTTTAGTGTCCCCTTTAATTTGATCGCTGTCATAATCTTATTACCACTATAAATATCAATAGAATCATCTCTCGATAGTGTTGCATAGTCCATCACAATCAATAACATCACCTTATTCTAAACATTTATTTTTAATATTTTTATTAAATAAAAAAATAATTGAAAGACTATAACGGCCTAAATAAAAATCTAATCTAATTTATGTACTATAATAAGTTTCCATCAACTTAAGAGATCTTGAGATGGAGTGACCTTAGTATTTGATACATACATCTTAATCTACAACTTATAATATAATCTCTTATTTGATTTAAGCTAAAATGATTAACAAATATATTGAGAAATCTTCATTTAAAGATTCTGATAAAAAAGATTTTATTAATTTATCTCTTAATGCAATTTTTAAATGTAATATGCAAATAAAAAAACACTTATATTTTTAAATCAACGGATAATGGAATTTTCATTTAGATTTCATATAGTTAAATAAATTATAAAATACAAATTATAATATCTTAAATACCTTCTGTACGCTCTGAGTTTCTATTTCAGTCAATGAATAGTGTTTTTTAATTTAAGATTTTTAATAAAAAAAATAATTGTTCGTATGAAAGCCAAATTATTTAATTTATATTAAAAAAAATTATCACAATACATGAAAGCCAAATTATTTTCATAACAAAGAAGGAAACATCGTGTTTTTGACATGAAAAACAATTCTTCAAGAAATTGTCAAGACATAATTATGATGGCCAAAAAGGTTTTTCTATGAATAGTTTTCAAAACTTTCTCTAGCTAAATCATACTTCTTTGTTTATGTATTTTTTATATAAAAATATAATATTTCTTATTTATTAAATACTTTCTTAATAAAGAATTATTATGATTTGAGTTCAAACAAAAAAACAAAAAACTATGCTTCGATAATTTTATGCTACTGTATACAAAAGTAAATAATAATTAGTTTGAGACAATTGTATAAAACTTTCACTATAAAAAAAATACTAGACATTTTATTCTCATTAAAGTTTCTTGAGAAATATTTTAAAAAAATTACACGTGTTAGTTTCATATATAATTATTTATAATGTACACTACTAGAAAATCGATAAATATAAACAAAAATACCAAGGAAATATTTCCGTCGGTAAATTTTCGAGGGATTTTACCGACGGAAATATTCCCTCGGTATATACCGAAGGAATTACAGTGGGAAAAAATTAAAACAAAGCAAAAAAATAATGACGTGTCATTTTTACCAACAAAATTACCGACGGACAAAAAATTACCGATGAAAGATTCACCGACGGAGCATTTCCATCGGTGATTTTGTTGGTAAATTAATTACCAACAACATATGTGTCTTACGTCGACAAAAAAATTCCGTCGGTAAAACTGTTAAATGTTGTAGTGGTACCATTAAGAACTTTTAATCTTATTTGATAAAGTAAGTTATCATCATATAGTTTTTATAATATCATTATAAAAGTTTTATTTGAAAATAGTTTTATTTTAGAATATTAAAAAATTTTAAAAATAAAAAAGCTAGCAAAGTTAAGCCTAAATGTTTAGGCTTGTCTAGACAGCTAGATCTGCACGCTTGACATTAAAAAGAAAAAACAAAAGTCCAGGTATGCCTTTTTTTCTTATAAAAATGAATGGATTACATGTTGTCTTCCTAGACAGTAGACAGAGGACGTGTCATCCACTATAATAAATTTTGGTCACCTCTAATGGTTCAAAAATTAGGATATTTGGATCCTAAAATTCAAATTTCAATATATTTTTATTGAAAAACACTAAAAAAATACATGATAAAAACCTCAATGATCTCATTTTCAAATAAAAAAACACTCTACAATTAGTCTTAAAACACAAAACTCAACAACCAAACCGAATAAAAAAAAACTTACGGGTTCGATCTATTTTTTTTAGCATGATTAAAGGTCTAAACTACCTTCATCAAACTCCCTTCTTCAAGATGAACACATTGACTCTAATATTAGTTTTTGTTTAGTGTGTGGCTAGAATGTGGCCAATCAAATGATTCTCTCTCCTCTTCCTTTCTGAAAATTTTATATCTCCACTTAAGAATTGAAACGTGAGTAAAATAAAGTTTTAGAATCAAATTTTACTTATGTTTTAAGAATTCTGCATAATAGACTAATACATAATTCTCCAAAACATAATCAATAATAATATTATAAAAGACCAAATTTTTTTTAAAAAAATGACATAATTAGATGATCACATAAATATCATTTAAAAAAATTAATTTAAAGAGATTTTTTTTATCAAAAATTAAAAAAGATATCTAAGAAAAAGGCCAATGACCCCATAAATAATGCTCGGGCACGTATTGTCCTAGAACTTTATACCCATACACTTGGTTTTCTTTTCAAAGTGTGAATGACACATCATTCACTCCTTAATTTTTTGTATGTATAGCAAACAATGCGTCGTTTTGTTGACTTTCAAAAACCCAATTTTCTACTTGTGTTTTTGCCTGAAAACACAAAAAATTATATTTTAGGAATCTCAATAAATTCATTTCAAACTCGAAAAAAAATGCTTTTAATAACTCTAAAAAAAATCAAAATCCAACTGAATTAAAAAAAAAAAACTTTAGCAGTCTTGGACTATGTTTTTGTGATGTGTTCAAAGAAGAACACCTTCTCCATTGAGCTCCTCTCTAAGAAGAACTCATTAATATCAAAATCAGTTTTTTTTCGTAGCCAAAATGTAGTAGAACAAACACTTTTTCTCTCCTCTTATATTTATAAGGACTTTCTCTATCTTCCTAAATTCCAGTAACTGAAACACATAATAAATAATTTTAGGTTTGAAACGTAAAATCTTAAAAACACGGGACCAAAAATAATAAAAAAAGAGTAAAACTTTAGGGGCCAAACTATAGTTTTTTTCGCTCAATGAACTATAAAATAGAAAGAAGGGTTTTTTTTTTTTTTTAGTATTACATATGCTCCCTATTGTTTTAAATTTTTAATTGACAAAATTAAATTCTATCCTGCAACATCAGAATCAATTGAATGTTGATTTTTTTTTTTTTTTTACTTTGAGAACACACTATGACATGCAAACTAAAACAAATAATGGGGCTTAAAACCATGTCAACATAATGTGGGAGAGTGAAATAAAAAAAAAAAAGTTTAATGACTGTAATTATATAATTTTTCAAGAAAAAAAAAAGACTAACTCAAATACACTATAGCAATTCATCGTATAATTATGTTTGTCTACCTCCATGGTAAAATAAATAGTAAAAAAAACCTTTTGTTTTATTTTTTTTATAATAATTTGTGCTATCTAGAGGATTAATATGTAATCTGACGACAAAGAAATGATCACTTTTTTATGTTGACATTTTTGGGAAGCTCTCACTTTACTTAAAGGGCAACTAAATATGGAAAAGGGAAAGAAGGACAATTACAGTATCCAAACATAGAAAATGATCATTTCTGTAAACAAACTTTTCAATTGGTAGCTAAGCTAGTCTTAGGATAATGTTATTTGCCTAATTGAACATTAATCTGCATGCGAATTGCAAGGAATTGGGCCCATTTGCCTGCAATTCCCTTGCT
>Ga0325410_1000080_pt1 | contig 88143 bp, 59 predicted proteins | sample PopdelMetagenome_16_FD_206182 | JGI IMG/M metagenome (GOLD analysis project Ga0325410, IMG submission 206182) | Populus deltoides microbial communities from Bellville, Georgia, United States - Xylem-PdIQD-R3 | ecosystem: Host-associated > Plants > Phyllosphere > Stem > Wood/Secondary xylem... | reverse complement strand
GCTTCTCCAATCTCCTTTGCCGAACTTGTCAAGACCAAGTAGAAATAACCTGCAGGGAAAAGAAATGAGAGAGAGAGAGATTAGGCCAGTACCGAACCAATTATTCAAAAAAAAAAAAAAAAAAAAACCTTGTACGAAATTAACATGTGGTTTGCGAAGAAACACAAGATTCTAGTTCCACTTAAAGTTTGCAACCAACCAATGAACTGCTACACCAAAAGCAGTCACTGTCTGCTACATTAAACTAATCAACTTTGTTCGTTTATATTGGTAATTACCATAACATGAAGGAGAGTTTAAATATAATCCGAAGAGAAAGTAGATAGACGTGGACTTACCTATGCTCTTCTTCTGTCCATGGAATACCTTTCTTTCTTTCTTGTTCTGATCTTGATGCTCCTTTGCCTCCATGTCCGGATGACTCATGACCTAACCCCACAAACCCACTTCCATAAGCACAATTCAATTTCTTAACGGTAGTCATCGTCCCAGAAAGTCCATGAAGATCCTTAGTTGAAGATGCGGTTTCCTCTCCTTCATAATTTGGTATTGGTACGTTTCCTGCCTCTATAGCACAAACATCTTCTACTAGTATTTTGTAGTGTAGTTTCAACTCTTCAAGACTTTTGCTAGGCACCATTGAAGCAATCTTTTCCCATTGCTCATTTGAATCCTCATCAATCCAATGCATCGCTATTGCATTCTCAAAAGTTTTCTCTTCATCTCTTGTCCAAGTAACTACACTTGCCATAGTGTGTTTGCTCCACAATTCTTTTAGGTCAATATATGGTATGATATGGTGATAAAAAGTATGTCAATGGATGCATTATGATCCCTCCCCCCTCTAGTTATGGGGTTCTGCTGGGAAAAGAAAGGGTGCGTAGGATAAGGAGGAGAAACATTGGCGTGTAGGATAATTGGTGGGGTGTCCAACTATCTATTTGATGAGGACTCCTTTGTATACATTGTAAGGGCAAGTTTGTCATATTTATATCATACTTCGAGAAGTATATAGAAAAATCTCTCCCTTGGGTGATCACGCTTCACTTTTTTCCTTGCAAAGTGCCACATTCTCAATCATGGAAGAGTTCGAATTGAGAGGGAAAGGTCCCTAAGAGATTCCAAATCTCCAATTACATGTAATTTTAGCCACACTCTTAAAACTATGATTCCGACCCACGCTCCATTATGATTTGCCATTGAGTCCATGGCCTTGCTAACTCTTAAGAGTTGATCTTTTTGTCAAGTGAATAGTGACCGATTGTGAAAATGTAATTTCTTATGAATCTTTTTACATGAGCTGGTTTTAGGGTTTCAATTGATTTGTCAAATAAAAGTAAAGTCTATAAGCCCCCAAGTTGTTGCATTTTAATTTTAAGGTAGATTTTCTGAGATGAGAAATACTTTCAAGAGTTGGAAAAATTATTACACAAATTTTTTTTTTTCTTTGTAGGTTTTATTTTTCAAACAATAACTGACAAAAGTATTCAAGGAAAGAGAAAAGGAAAGCACAGGCCACCCAACTATCTTTTCAAATTTGCACTTGTTATTACTTAATCAATCATCTATGTAAGTATTAACTTGGGATTCAATACATCCTGGTGCTGTTCAACTACAAGGTCCCCTTTTTTTTTTTTGCCATGTGTTCTTTTAGTTTCTTGTAAATTAAGTCAATGTAAGTTTGAGACAAGCTAACCGTATGCTTTTGTAGAAATATTTCTTTCAATATTTTCTACCAATATGTTACCTCAAAGGGTATCTAGCAATCACCAACCTCTCTATCAATAATAACACAACAAGGCACTGTAACCAATGACAAGCACCACTTTATTACTTATCTAACAACCATCAACTTATTTTTCTCCACTTATCGAGGTAACGCTCTATCATTTCTCCACTCTCTATGAGGTAAGCTCATGCGACTAGAGTATATAAATACCTTGGGTCAATAGGTAAGTTAACATAAGCAATAACACAACTTAGAAATAAGTCCACACAATAGGACTCCACACATAAAATAGATCATGTTGCTCACCTATTACACTACTCATCTTCTCCATTATTTTCATGCTCAACATACTTCTCTTTTTTTACATTTACTAGTTTAAGCATCAAAGAGCCCTCTTATTCTAATGGAGAACATGTTTTTGCAGATGAGTAAGGAAGTCACCCTGTCAACCCACAAAACCAGTGGTCAAGTCTAGTCATTCCAAGTAGTGGACAAGTCCATCATCACATCAGCTCGTCAACCATGTCAATCCCATCCACTTTATAAGCATAAGATGTGACCATGGAAAGTCCAATCTATTTTGAAGTCTTTACGACTTCATCAGTGGGGCTGTAAGTGAGAACTTGAACAAAAGTTAGTTCAATCTCGTTCACACTTATCACTAAAAAGTTATTTTCATGGCCGATGACTTAGAAAATCTAGGACACGAAAGATTAACTAACCTCCCTACCACAAGTACTCCAGATCTTCACCAACTCTCTTATGAAGTGAAAGTGCTTATTGATATTGTTTTAGCTATACAACAATAGATTTGGAAAGATGACTCTAGTTTCTTAAAGGGATAGGAAAGAACGACATGCAAATAAGTAGGTACAAGAACACTTGTATGCTAATTCTTTGAAGAAGTTTCTCCTGTTATGAAGAGCACTCCTCAATAAGTCCTAGCCATAGAGGTGGCTACTGCTATCAATCTCCTTATGAATTTCATTTGCATACTCCTCATAAAAAAACACCTAGATAGGAGACAAGATTAATAATTGTATGAGCTCCTAAGAATGAACATTGTTTTTACTTAGTGAGAGATTCTCCACTTTGTCATTAAATGCTATATACTCATCTCTCCAAAGATTGCATCTTTGTAAAGCCTAACTTAGACAAAAACCATAGCCTTACAAGCTTAAGAGAGTGCATACAAAAAGTGTGAAGCATTATAGAGTTTATAACACAAGACAATAACATTGTGTGCAAAGTTTTTATGACTATTCCATGGTTCTATTTGGACTTGGCATCATAGATTAGAGTCTAGCTTCATCCCTAACTTTCATAATCTTAGCGCCAAACTCATCTTCCATTTTAGTAAAATTATATCAGCTAAAAAAAGCATCATTAAGCTCTTCATCATCACATAATGAAAATATTAGAGTGTCAAAGTATATCTCCAAAGGTATTAAGAAAGACCGCTCAACTTGAGAAGTTTACTCAAATTCATTAATATTGAAGCCTCGATTAACGAGGTCTATAACTACTCTTTCTGAGAACAATTGTATACTCTCCCTGATCGAGCTCTCTTTGATATGAAATAGGTGATCAAAAAACCATATACGAGTAAAAAAAACAAGCATAACCAAACAAGAACACCACTATTTCCATCCATAAAGAGAAGAATCTCCTAACCACCATTGATTTCCTAGGAGCCCTAAAGCATTTAAAAGGAACACCAACGGATCTATTTGTGATTGAATGATGTTCCTTGATTTTATAACCATATTTTTTTTTTTACCAACATAAGAATTTAGGTATTATTTTCTATTAAGAAAAAATAATTTATGTGATACTTATCTCCTATGAAGAGTGGCATGAATATAAAGAACCTTAATAAATTTTGTTTCTTCCACCATGATAACAGTCATAGTACTAGGAATGTCATGTTTTGAAAAAAGAGATAAAAATATTGATCTCTATAGATCACCTCTAACAATTTACAAGTAAAGACAACCTAAACAAATAAGAAAATATTCCCACGATGCATTACTTGAGATTAAATGATTTTTAAAAATTGTATCTTTACTTGCAAGATAGAATCTTTTGAGCTTTTTAGTTAAAGCAGTATTGTTTCCCAAAGAAATTCTCCATGTCCATAATGAAATATGTATACATTTATATCTCCAATTAAATCTTCACATATCCGTGCCACGTCTCCATACACAATACTTTTTAAGGATTATAACATTCCCAAGCAACAATATATCGATCGACATTACGTAAAGAAAACTATATGATACACGATTAAAACGCAAGACTCATATGTCCATACATGAGGAAAGATCGGCTATATTTTACAAATCACTCTACTCAACAAAATTAATACAAACAAATATGATCTAAGAGTAATCATACACATGTTGCAAGAAAAAAGAAGAAAAAATCAATCACTTATCACAAATTAATCAACATGAATTCAAACACTTATTGTAATTTAATAACACGAATGAACCAACACATGAGATTTGAACTTGACCTTCTGAAGTAGCTAGAATTAGCAAAAGCATTGGAGCAGAACGTAGCAGCAACATGGTGCTAGAGTGGCGCATGTGCAGTAGCAGTATGGATGGTCACGTGCGGAATTGAATGAGTAAAACTAGAGACAGAACTGAGCCAAAATGAGCTATGATTTATGCTGGATCTCGAGGCATACTTTCTGCTAATTTTTGGAGAGGAAAATTTTTGATTTATGGGTTGATTTTGCTTGGATCGTTAGGTTAATTTCTTGCTGGAACTGCGGGCTGTTTTGGTTGTGTTTTGGCATGGATTTATTATAACACCTTTAACTTTTTAATGCAATTTTCACTTTTTTCAATAATCATGAATGTATAAAATAAAGTATTTTATTTTTATAAAGAACTTCCCTATACTCAATCATTTTCATTGCATAAATATTCTTCTTGTGAGAGATTTATATTTCTTTTATTTTTCATTTAAACAAAAGATTATATTATTTAATTTTAATAAAGTTTCAGTAGAGTTTTCTTTATACTAGAACTCTACCTAAAATTTTATTATGCTTTAATTTACCTGCAATAACAAACAACAACAAACCTCGAGTTTTGAGTTGACCATATTCCTTGATTTGTTTCAATACTCCTAACTTGGGATTTACATAATATATGCACTCATTGATATATATTCCAATGATCATTACTCATGTTTTATATCAAACTTATTCATTAATTCATTACAATATTCCTAGATCATATTTGAATTTTGTTTAGTGTTTCATTAATATCATACCATACCCCAAATTCATACTTTAATTAAATTTCAAATTTATTGATTCCATGCAATACCTTTAATTCATGCTTGAATTCAACTATTGGATTCATTAAATTCATTTCCTTATAGATGGCTAATGCTTAAAAATAATCATATTTATTTATCCAATTCAATACTTTTTACTCGGGCCTTAACTAGGTTATGGGGTTCATTAACTTAATTTTCTAATCATGTATTTTCCCTTCAGAATAACCATATCTAATTACTCTAATATCCTTAACTCGTACTACACGTTGGCCAAGTATTCACTATTCCATTTCAATATTCATAATTTGCATATTATTTCGGTTGCATATCTGTAACCCCTTCCAATTCTCATGTATAGTTCTTACAAAGCACATCATCATAACTCGTCAATTTACATATCATACTCTTTCCATTAAGGCCAACTTAACACTTCCATAATATGCTCGTTGTTATGGTTAGCCTAGATTTTACAAATTAGTCCCGTTGTTATGGTTGAATTAAATTCCACATATTTGTCTTGCTGATGCATATGATTTCAATTTCCCACAATGATCTGGTCGTTGTAGTTAATTCAAATTCCACATTTTAATTTTGTTGTTTTGGTAAATTTAATTTCACATAACGGTCTTGTCGTTACAATCAATTCAAATCCCACATTTTAACTCTTTCATTGTGATCAATTTAATTTCACATAATAGTCTTGTCGTTTTTATCAATTCAAATTCTACATTTTAATTTTGCTGTTGTCGTTGATTGATTGAATTTGACACAATGATCTTGTCATTACTGACAATTCAAGTTCCATATTTTATTTTTGCCATTGTGATCAATTTAATTTCACATGATGGTCCTACCATTGCGGTCAGTTCAAATTCCACATTTTAATTCCACCCCGAAAGCATAACAATTCTATATCCTACCCCATAGGCACATATATCATGCCTTGCAGGCATAACAATTATATATCTTGTACTTCATATTGAAATCATATTCATATACAACGTGTCAAATTCATTGATTTTTTAACATAGTCCACATCCCGCTCATGCGACCGACTTAATTCTTTTTAAATCAATAGCTCCTATTCATGTGACCGTCTTAATCCTTTTTAAATCAATATCCCTTATTCATGCAGCTGGCTTAAAATATTTTGATCAATATCATTAGTAAGATATGCAGGAATACCATATGCAAGTATCCTGTGAGTTGCAGTTACCCTTTGAAGTCAAGATAATCCAAGAACAATAAGAGCCATATATCCTTTGTTTGAAGTGTGGATTGTGAGCTTCCATTGCATGTGGATCCAAAGAAAAAGACTCATCTTAAATCTCCTTCGAGACTTACTTCCACTGAATTTAGGATTTTTAGCAAAATAATCATTATATAGCCTCAGTTCACCTTCCTTTCTATTATAATTGACGATATTGTCAATAGAGCCAAGAGACTCTATTCTCTGCCGTTGATGATTTGATTATTCTTTAGCAATCACTACAATAGAAACTTGGAAGGTGAACACGGGAGTGCATTATTAAAATCAAAAGCATCATAAAAATTAAGATTAGAATGATTTATGATGAACTTTAAGGAAATAAAATGAAGATTGGAGAGAAGAAAATGATGAAGAAAAATGTTCAAGTATGAACGTATTATAGATAATTTTTCTCTAAATTTTGAAATCTTAAAATTTGAATGTTGGTAGTTATTTTTTCAAAATTTGAAATGTCGGCGGTTTTATTAAAAGTTTGAATTTTAAATTTGCTTTTCAAAAATAAAAAAATTGGCAGTATCATATAAAACTGAAATTTGAAAATATTCATATAAATAAAATTTGATTTTAAAAGTTTAAAATTTGAAATTACAATTATATCTTTTAACTTTCATATTACTTTATTAATTTTATATTTAATTGTATAAATTATTCATAATAATTGCATAATTAATAACATTATTATATTATATAAAAATTAATTAAATCAGTTATATAATTATATGAAAATTAGTTTAATATAAAATATATTAAAATACAATGGCTTTTTTTTAATGACTTTTACCATTAAAGTGCACATATACAAAAACAAAATTATACTATTTAAAAAATCATTTTATTAATTTGACTTTTCAAGATAGCATCTCCTGTTCCCGTTAGAAATGCTCTAATTGTTAGAATACTTGAAATTTGTAAATGCAATGAAAAAAAATTCATTTTTAATAAAATTGATTTATATATATATATATATATATATATATATATTATGTTTTTATATTTGAAATGTTCATGATTTGTGAATGTAGTTTGATATTATTTTCAGTTAGCTTAATCATATTACATAAACAATATAAATATAAATAATTTTATATATAATAATTTCAACCATATTAAATTAATTTGTTGGCACATAAAAATTTCGATAAACTTTACATTAATAGGTAGACAAAAGTCGACTTTAATGAGTTAGGCACGTGTACTTCTCCAAAACATTGTCGTGGTTGATCATCCACAAGATCTACTAGTTGTTTTTTATATGTCGTGTGTTTCTAAACTTTTTGGCTTAAAAAGAATAGATGGTAACATGTTTTTTTTTAAAAAAAGGTTAAGCCAAATTATCCAAGTGACACATAAGCTTTGGTTAAATTAATTGAATTATTGAGCAAAATCAATTCCAACTCAAGCAATTATTATTATTATTATACTAATTCGTTGAGGTTCGTGAAAAATGATTTCTACTACCACAACACTTCTTAATTATGTGGTTTTATATAGTTGTTTGTTTGGATATTTGAAGACTTTTATTTTTAGACCTTTTGAAACTAAAAAAAATTAATGCAAGAGAAAACTATGTAGGATAATGACAATACAAAAATCACAGGAAAAAATCACAAAGTTTAACTAGTGAAGAGAGTTGTGGATGTGAATCCTAAATTTACAATTTTATTATCTGAAAAATAAAACATATAGTTGTTGTCTCCTTAATAGATTTACAAGACCTTTAAATAGGCTAAAAAATCCTACCTCCAGTAGGAAACAACTATGAATCCACATTAAGTAAATAAACAAAAAAATCAAATTAAAACATAGAGTCTGAAAAAACATAGAAAAATAATAAAAATTATCATATCAAGAGCATCAATACTCAAAACATGATTCTAAAAGATCTGATAGCTCATTCAGAATTGTAGTGGCTGCCATATGAATAATTATCTGTAGAATCACATATAAAAATTTTAGTCCGATTCAATGGTCGGATCTCCTATTATCGTATCGTTTAAGGAGCTAATCAATCCTGGTCATTTTAGATCTTTTCTTAAACCTAGACCTGTCCCAATTATCCATAAAAGAATATGTCAGGCCATCTACATAGTCTGTTTGGGCTATATATCTACCTAGTAATGTCAAATCATTACTTGAGTTTCTCCCTAGGTTGAAGAGAACTCGTCCTCGAGTTCTATTCTTTCTCTAGATAGAGTGTCAAGTGCTTAACATTAAAGACATTAGAAGTCTTTAAATGACCATGGAGATGATGTCTATAAGCATTGTCACTTATTTTCTACAACATCTCATAGGGCTAATTTTCCTTTTTTTAAGCTTGTTATACACCCTAAAAACTTGTCACGAGTAAGGATTGCTCATACTAGATCACTAACATCAAACACCACTCTCTTACGATGAGTATCACCCAAGGCCTTATATCGAGCATTGCCGTAAATGATTATCTTCTTGTCCTACTCATAAATATTATGTAAATAATGTGTCATATTGTCAACTTGAACACTTAATCATCTGATACGAGGAACATGCATCGACTTTAGCACCTCTCAAATGGACTCAATTAGGTAACTTGATTTTGATATCTGTTATAAGAAAACTTTGTCTATGGCAAAGTCGTATCCTATTATTTTGGAATGTCTCCCACTAGACTCCATAACAAGTTGCCAAGGCTTCGGTTCCTCACTTTTGCCTACCTATCTACCTGAGGATGATATGCATTATTAAATTTCAATCGAGTCCTCATTTTACACTATAAAATCTCAGAAGTTACTCATGAACTTCACATCTCTATCCAAAATGATGGATCTAGAAATACCATGTAAATGAACCACCTTGTTAAAGTAAATGTGGGATATCCATGATGCATCTGTAGTTTTAGATAGACTATTAAATTGGTTATCTTCGAGGACATGTTCACAACAATAAAACTAGATATCACATTTGATAAGGCTCCCTTAGACCTCTGACAGATAGCATATCTCCTCACAAAACTAGATACATGTTCTGGAAGCTTAGGCTAATAATAATCAACGAACATTAGGGCCAATGTCTTGTCTCTCCCAAAGTGTCCTTTACAATGCTTCTCACAGATAATATGCTCTCATAAGGAGCAATCTGGAATACATAATTGCAAGCCATGAAATAAATAATCATTCATAAATACAAAGTGATCTTGTTTATCTCCATTCATTAACTCAATATAAATATGCCTGAAAGATAAATCTCTCAAATAGAGCTCCATGAAAGTATTAAACCCTATCACTTGGGCACACATAATATATTAAGTAGAGCAACTCATTTATTAAGAGCATTAGCCACCTTATTTAAGCTGCTTGACTAATGCCTTAATGAAAAGGTAAACTATTGCAAAAACAAAACCCGTTTTACGTGATGACTTTACTTATATTGTCCATTTATATTTTTCAGTGCCTCATGATTTATAATGAGAATATTTTCTTTTACAATAAGTAATGTCATCAATGTTTGAAACTCTAGAAAATAACATAAAATTCCAAATCATAGTGGAGTAATTTGAACTAGATAGATTATCACTGAAATAGGTAATGAGCCTCCCATCTTGGCTAAGAACTCCCTCAATGCCTATCCTAAATACATCACAATTTACCTCAAACAATTTTTCAAAGTCTAGAAGTGATAGCAGATAAGCTTCAATCATTTTCTGTTTAACAAGCTGAAAACTGGATTTAGCTTTATCTATCTACCTAAAAGGATGCCCATCTAGACACTCCATAATAGGCGTAATAAAAGAACTAAAGCTTCGAATGAACCTTCTAAAGAAGGATGAAAGTCTGTGAAAGCTCTTAATATCTCGAACACTCTTTGGAGTCGTCCACTCCACAATGTTAGAAATTTTAGATATATCAGCCTAAACCCGATTAACAAACACAATAAAGTAGAGAAGTAAGTATCAGTATTAATGAAGAACTTAAATTTCTTGCGATTCATATATAAATGCTCATTGTTTAAGGTTTCACAAGCAACATGTAATACTCTAAGTAAGAATTCAAACTGGGGTTGTAAATTATATTATCATCAAAATAAATGAAAAAAAATTTGCCCACGAATGGCCTCAATACCTAATGCATGAACCTCATATAAGTGTTGGAAGCATTGGACAAACCAAATATCATAACCATCCATTCGTATAACCCTTGTTGATTTTTTAAGGTTGTTTTCCACTTACTCCTAACTTGATTTTTATATGATGGTAACCATTCTTGAGATCAATCTTTGAAAACAACATGAAACCTGCCAACTAATCTAACATGTCATCTAGTCATTGTATTGGAAACTTGTACTTCATTGTAATCTGGTTGATGGCTCGACTATCCATACACATATGTTATGAACTACTTTTTTTAGGACTAGAAGAGTTGGGACTGCACATGGACTCATGCTTTGCTGAATGTAACCCTTATCTAACAACTCCACAACCTATCTTTATAAGTTTTTGGTTTCCTTGAGGTTAAGTCTATAAGCTGGTTTGTTTGGGATACTAGAACTTGAAATTAATTCAATCTAGTATTGAATGTCTCGTATAAGAGGCAATCCCTAGGGTAATTCATCTGACATTAAATCTAAAATTTTTGTTAGCACAACTTTTACCTTACTGGGGTTGTCATCAACATCATCATCCTCCTTAACTGTTCCATTACTAGGAACTAGGGCATACACTACTCATTCGTCCTGTATCTCTTCCATAAACTATGATTAAAACAACAAGCTCTTTCCTTTTTTCAGTTCTCATTTCCACCTTCTCCTTCATTGGTGCCAACATTATATGTTTCCCCTTTAGGCTTTGAGAGTACGTATTTTTTCTATCATCATGCATTATATTTTTATCAAACTATCATGTCCTCCCTTACAGAACATAGCACATATCCATAAACATCACATCACACCAAACACTATCAAAGTATCTTTATCCCATGAAATAGGACACAAAACAAAATTTATCAACAATTAACTCGTTATCTTTGTTTATCCATGTCAACTTATAGGGCTTAGAATGATTTTCAATCGTTAATTGAAGCTTTTTTACTACCTTTGCCAAAACCACATTCTCGTAGTTACCACTATCTATGATTAAAATATATACCTTACTTTTAAAAATGCATATAGAATAGAAGAAACTAGTACGCCGCCAATCTTTAACAAGGATAGTACCACCATTTTCATACAAGATCTCTCCATCATTTTCTGAATCATCATCATTCTTAAGATCAATCATATCCATAGGCTCCTCTATCATTAAAGTGTTTCCAAAGTGTTTATTGATTCTACTAAGCTGGCCAAGGTTGTATAACAGTAACCCTCTAATTATTGTTACGCCCATATCTTATATTATTTTGATCTGCTTGGAAACTTGAAAACTTCTAGTAACAATCCTATCACCCAATAACTTCTCTATTGTCAAAGCCCTTTAATAAGCTTAAAAATTTGTCCTTAAAGGCTGGAGACACGGTGCCTTATATATGGATTGCTTTCAGACCACTTAAATACCTTACAACTATTTGTTCTTTCATTTCTACCAGATCATTCTAAGCTACTAACTAGTAGAAATCATCAGTGTAATCATTAATAGACTTACCTCTTTATCTCTACCTATGAAGCCTCTAGTATAATGTTTGGGAATAGTCAAAATGAAGGAAGTGTTCCCTTATCTTTTTCTTCATCTTATCCCAGTTATTGATTTTTAATTTTCTTTGCTTCTTCTATGTCTTCTTGAATTGTTCCCACTAGGTAGATGCCTAACCTTTCAATCTGATACAATTAATTGAACTTATTTAGGCTTAATAACCTCTTTATACTAAAAAAAAAATCCTCTCAACTTTATTCAATCAATCTATGAACTCTTTTGCTTGTAAAGTTCCAGTAAACTCAAGGATTTTGAAGCGAAAGCTAAAATCCATAGATCTGACCTCTTCCCTTTCATGAGGTTGTCTTCTCTGATTGCGCCTGTGGTTTCAGTACTAGCCAAGGACCCATGGTCGCTCTCCTAGTTCTATTTCCATTGCCTTTTCTCTTCTAGCCTATGAGTCAATTATGAGATATGTATTTGCATGTCCTCCATGATGAGCTCTTGAATGTTTCTCTCCTGAAACGAATGCTCCTCATCCTCCCATTGGACACGTCTTGCTCCACAACCTTTTTCTACCATGGTTGTTTAATGACACACAACACGCAAATAATTATCCATATAATTGTAGCGTATAGCAAGCAATATAAAACCTGGGATCGTTAGGCTCTAATACCAACTAATGCAAGCGGAAAATATATAGGACAACGACAGCATAAAAATCACAAGAAAAGGACACAAAAGGATTAACGAGCGAAGAGGATGCAAATGTAAACCTTGAATTTATGATTTTATTCTTTGAAAAAAAGAGAGCATATGATGGATGCTTTTTTAAGAGGTTTATAAGACCTTTAAATAAGCTAGAAAGACCTATCTTTATTAGAAAACAACTAGGAATCCGAAAACATAAAAAAAATAAACAAAAAATCTGAATTAAAACATAGAGCCTGAAAAAACGTAGAAAAAAACAATAAAACCTGTCATATCAGGAGCATCGATGCTTAAAACACGATTAAAGAAAGGTCCAATGGTTTGTTTAGCGAAACAGTGGCTGCTCCCAGGGAAAATTACCCATAGAATCACTTATAAAAATTTGAGTCCAATCCAATAATCGAATCTCTTGTTATTGTAGTTTTAAGAAGCTAAATAGTCTTGGCCGTTACAATAATTTTCTTGAACATAAACTTATCCCACTTTTCCATAAAAACATATACTAAAATATTCACATAGACTGTGTGGAATAATTCCCATCCAGTAACATCAAATCATTACCTAAATGTTCACAATCAGATACAATATCATTGTTTTCAAAGCTTGGACTTTTTTTTTTTCCCTTAACTAAGCGAGACCATTGATGAAAGATATTTGTCTTATCGAGTCCATCAACGTCCCACTGCATTTTATTCCCCTCGAATATTCTCCTCCATCTTTTATTACACGGGAGCGGCGAAAAGATCATAATTAAGTTTTCTTCCCCTTTTCAGGTGAAAGTGATAATTTATGACAAATGATTTTTAACTTTAAATCATAATTTAAAAAAGTTGATAATTCATGACAAGTAACTTTTAATTTTATTTCATAATTTAAAAGTTATTTCTCATAAAAACTTTATGAAAAAAACAAATTCAAATTATTTAAAGTTATTAAATATATATGGTAAAAATGATTCAAATCAAATTTTAATTTTTTTTACGAAGAGATGTAGTATAAGTGTATGTTCAAAGATAAAAATTTTAATTTTTTACCATATCAAGATTTTACTTAATTTGATGACAAACATTTAAATATTTAAGTTAAATTTATTTTTAATCAAATATATTTCTAATTTTTTTATGAGTCAAAAGTTAAAAAATAATTTACAAAAGTCATATAAAACAAAATCGAAGTATAACTTGACTGCTGAATTTCAAATATATCTTTACTTCTATAAAAAAAAAATATATGATTCTCAAATTCATATATTTATACGACTTTGTTTTCACCAATCTTCCTCTGTCTTACTGGGACGATGAGGTTATAGGTGAATATTTTTAATTTGGTTTGATTTTTATAAAAAAATAATTAAATTGAAATTTTTTTAAAAAAACTGAAACCGGTTCAAACCGACCGGTTTGGTTTGGTTTAGTTTTTTGGACAAAAACCGGTTCAAACCGGTTTGGCTTGGTTTTTTTTCTGGTTTGAGTTCTGTTTAGTTTGATTTTTTCAGTTTCAGACTTATAAAACCAAACCAGTCGATTTTTTTAAAATTTTAATCGGTTTAATCAGTTTTTTTTCATGGTTCGGTTTTTTTAGTTATTATTTTTCCGGTTTTCTTGGTTTGATGAGTTTTTCGATTTTTTTCTCACCCCTACATATTATATTTATAAACATATTACTATACATCTATTTTGAATAAAATAAAGCAATAAATTTTTTAGGGATAATTAAAAAAAAATCTTATAACTTATTTTTATAAATTATACTTTTTATCTTGGGTTAAATTTTTTTAAAAAAAGAATAAAATAACTAAAATGACCTCATATATAATATAATGCAAGAGAACTTAATCACCTCACACACTCATTCTCTTCCTCCCGACCACTCGAGACTCTCTCTCTCCCCTGTTCTTAATCTTTTGTAGATTTTCTCGCGCTCGCCTGGAACTCAAAAGCCATGAATTACATCGATATCCATGAATCATTAAAAAAAAAAAATACAATAAAATCTTAGTTTGGTCAAGTGCTCAATAAATACTAGCGAGGTGAAGCAACTCCTACTCCTACTCCTACTCCTACTAATCCGATCCAACTATGACGGAGGAGGAGACGAGTGACAGATTGAGATATTCTAAGGTGCAAATAGATGAAGCAAAATCTGACTCGAACTGGATCCATTTCCAACTAGTAGAAGGTTTACATTCCAATCTTGAGGTAAAACAAGAACTATAATTATTTTAGCAACAAGATTTGGAGTTGTGTTAGCAAATATGATGTGATCCAAACTACATCAAAGAATTCATTAGAAATTCTAGATGAGCCAATTACAAGATCAAGAGTAAAGAAGCTGAGCATATTTACAAGGATGAGCTTGGAATGCTTCTTGATGATGAAACTGCATCGAGTAGAGATGCAATGTAAGAACTCGGTCTTTGCTTTCCTTTTGCATTCACATGGTTTGCCTTCTGTAGGCCTAATCTACCCTTCATATTCTGACCTTCTCCTCTGCTTCAAAGTTTAATCTCCCTAAGTAATTTTTCTTGGTCCTCCTCCCTCAACTCTCTCTTATCTTCATTCCATCACTGTCTTCTAATACCTCCTCCTCACCTCCATAAGAATAATACCCGCCATTGTCATCGGTGTTATTGTTGTGATAATCATCATTGTCATCCAAAAAAGTAGACTCGGAATTAGAATGATGAGGAATGGATCGGAAGTGAGAGAGAAGGCAAAGATAAAGTTGAAGATTTGTACAGGAAAGGAAACAGAAAGAGACGGTGCAGGAGACAAAGATAGAGTTGAGGATTTGTACAAGAAAGCAAAGATACTATATCAAAGAAAGCCAAAGCAAAAATATTATTACTAAAGAGATAGAACAGTTAACTAAGCTAGACACAAGGATTATAACCTGTGCAGAGTCCAGTTCAAACGCGACATTTTGGAGATTTCAGGAATCAGCTTAGTTAACACCCTTTCTTCAACTCGTGGTTTCTGCAACTAAAACCGAAGAACTTCTAGCAAGAGCTGAACCATGCACCAAAGAAGCTTGTGACCAGTTTTGGCAATTTGTCATCTCTAATCTTATGAAAAGAGGTGTAATCTCATAGGAGAGCTTTTAGAGGTGGGGGGATCTGCATGCGAGATTCCAAGATTATACCAGAAAAAAAAAAATTGGAAGGAAAGGGCTCGTATTTCCGTCACATCCTTGCTAAGTTGCCATATTAACTTGAGAACACAACTTAGATCAAAATTTATAGCACTACTTCATTACTTTGAAGATTAAAAGTACCTCTCTTTAACTACCTACGCTCAACACAAATTCTTTATTGTCCAGCTGAATTTTCTAGTAATCTAGAAAGGTCTGATAACAGACTTCGCTCACTAGACAAGCTTGCATCAAGCAGGAAAACCCTCCTCCTGCAGCTACACTTTACTGTAAGAAAAGAACTAGTGGAAAAAAAGAAGAGAGGGTGTAGTTAACTCTTCTGCTTATGATAAAGAATTCTCTCACAATGTTCATTTTCGAAACTAGAGACTTTTTTTTGTGGCTTTGTTATCTTGAACACATTTTAGAAAATGTGTAAAAAAAATGCCGTGCCACAAAAACCGACAAGTTTTTGAAAGATGATAGCTACAGTGGTAATCTGGCCTAGGTTAAACGGCCAACGTGATAGCTGATGCCTAACACACTGTTGGTGAACAAAAACATCAATGCTCATCGTTTTTTTGGATATTCAAAGACCAATCTCCCCCAAAAGTTACAGCAATAAAATGTGTAGGATTGCAGAAGAAGTGATCTAAAATGAGGAGTGAAAGACCGTCTTTGATTCTCACACCTGGAACAAGATTCAAAACAAGGGAAATGATAAGCAAATTGGAAGACTGTAATAAGACAGAAATATAGTGAGGATGAAGTGATCTCACCAAGAAGAAGAAGCACGTCCCAAGTGGGAGAAAATATCCCCAATCCAGTTACTGAAGGACACTACAACATAGTTACATGCGATGCCGGCCTTCAGCAGTGTGAGAAGATTCCATATAACAGAAGCCACCAAGTTCCAATCCATGGTTTGCATTTATCTTGGTGATTTGGAAGATACAGCCCCAATTTGTAAGGATGGGTGGCCAGTAAGTTTTGTTGGCTCCCAACTTACTTTTAAAAGAGCTGCTCTTTCAGGGTTCATAAGCAGAAGCTGCTGCATGTCTTTAGGAAGGACATCGAACACTGCCTGCAGATCTTTCTTCAATTTCTGGCAAGTTTCTGCAAAGTCTACACCAGCCTTTCCTGACTTCTCCATCTGATTGCATTATGAAAAATCAAATCATTTCTCAACAGATCAATGTTTTTCTTTTATTTTGATTGATAAAAACATGGAAAATATTGCAATCTGCCATTCAATCATCGGAATGTGTATAACCTTAATAAATATGTGACCAGAGTTTAATAAAGGAGCAGCACTGCAAACAAATATTTGCTCTTCTGAAAAATAGAATTCCACTAAAGGGATAATCCTGCTCAAAGAGGTCCAAAAGAACAAGAGGGAATTGCGTGGAAGAATAGGGTCCCTTAATAAGTAACAAACACTTGTGGCCTAGTTCATATCCACAATAAAGGACAATAAGCAATTTGGTCTACTTTTAGTGCTGGTTCTCAGCATTCATCTTGACTTCATTGCACATCGTGTACTTTGTCTGGTTGTTTGTTTCCTCTAGCCTTGTTATCACAGCTATTGAACCCGTACAAAATGAACCAAAGTTGTGCAAAATTTGCTGGCAAGAAGTTTTGCCAGAAAAGCAATCCTCTGATGCCAGCAGCACTAATTACACTGCATTGCAGCCTCCAAACCATGACACACTTCCTCTTTCTCAGCCAATCTAGAACTCTCACTATTTAGGCATGCATCACAGTCTCGATTTTAACTACAGTAAAATGAAAATTAGGTTTTCGAACCTCCATTAAGTTATAAATATTTTCAGAGTGATAATTACTTCCAGACGCTAATATCATGACGGTGAACACAAATGCAGAAACTTACTGTTCAAGAAGCAGCCAAAAATACACGCATATACACGTGAAAACATCCCATCTGACCACTATTCAACACAACACATTACATGTTATAATCTTCAGGACAGATTCAAGAGCAAAGTGTATTTTCATCTCATAGAGGCTCTAAAACAAGACAGTCTACTAACCATCTAGAAGAAATTGCAATATACCTCTACTTGGACATTTAAGAAACTAGCATGGACCACTTTTTGACAATGAATTTTTCACGAACCATGAACTACAAAATGCTTAGATCTGCAAATACTTTCAGGCTTAAATCAATTCACTTAGAAACAATAAATACATGAGCTGGTTCATTAACCTCTTGTACAAATAGATCGCTGCTGCCTTAACATGTGCCTGAAAGTTATAGTAAGTACTGGGGGGAGGGGGAGGTGTCCTGTGCCTAAATCCAAAAAACACCTCCTTCACTTAGATGTTTGCAGGCATAGCAATTATTACACAATTGCAACAGATTGAAAAAAGCTAAGGGCATACTGGTTTTCGAAGTACGGTCATTGGAAATAAAGATTTTAGAAGAAACAGAACAATTTACCAGAATTTCTCCATGGAGATGTCTTTCAATAGAATTGAAAGAATCAACAATTTCCAATTCTGACATTTTTGACATGAGAAGCTGTATGTCAGCTTTCATTCTTGCCTGCCTCCAGAGCCTATGTTGTTCTTGTTCAACAACAGTGCGCCGCCTTTGAAACCATGGCATGAAGTTGGGCCCTTTCAGGAACCTCCTGAACAGCAATGTAAACCATCTTTATCTTAACAACAAGCATTGAGAACTTGACCAAAATTGAATGAAGGACTGAGAAGCAATCAAACAAACTGAAAAAAAGAAGTCATATGCAATATTAATAGCAGTTTAACAATTATTACTTGTATAAATCCAGCCAATTAGATTTCATCCGCTTTGACAAAAATTTCCCTACACCTCTTGCTGATAAGTTTGCCAGAAATTCTTCGACGTTGAATGGAGGAAGAGGGGGAGGGTCAATGAATGGAAGAGATCCTTCAGAAGGAGTGCTCGCCCTAAAATATGGGCCAAAAGGAGCCAAGAAGTTTGTGGTGAGCTCCAAGAAATGACGGCGCAATATTTCATTGTTAACAACTGACATTGACTCCTCAACCCTCGGTGACTTCCCAGCATCAATGAGCCTATTCAAGATAGAAGTGTCAGGCTTAGTTGAAGCTACATGGGTACTCCAAACGGCTTCCTTGTGTTCTGTCATGAGGCATAGCGGACCATCTCTCCTCAACTTAACAGCACTCAACAAACTTGAAGGAGAGAACTTTTTCAAGGAAAGCTGCTGAAGACCAAATCCTTCTGGTCTTCCAGGAATTCTGCTAGCAGAAGACCTACTTGCAAAGGCAAACTGGTTTGAATTAGAAGCAGGGCTGCCAACTGAAATAATGTGGGGAATATTACGAAGTGCTTTAAGGAAAAATAGATTTGTCACACCCAAAACCATTGGAGGGAATGCGTCTCCTTCTTTAAGTGAATTCAAATGCTTAAAGTCAGGGTCATGAATGGTGAAATATGGCCTAAAATCAACACTACATGGCAGTGGTGCAACCAAACTGACTAGACTTGCAACTGCCTCACAGCACTGGGGAGGTGTAGGTCCTATGATAAGAATAGGTTCACCGATAAGCAACAACTCCCATAACAACCAGAGCTGCAATAAGATCCCCCGGAATGCACCAAAAATATCTGAATCATGAAAAAGACCCTGTGGAATTAACTGATTAGATGGAAGAAAAGGTGCCATGGCAGAAGCAGATTCTTCAAAAATCCCAATTTCAAAGGGCAGACTATGAGCGGGTGGCAGGCTAACTTTAAGCATGGCATTCCCAATATGAAGCTCCATTTGTTTACCGGGTACAGGAGTAGGCCACATTGAAACATAAGCAGCAATATGCTCAAGAGCTTTCGTTCCTACATCAAAATATAAAGGACCCATAATTTGTAACAAAGGCCTAAACACACTAGAGTAAGGATTATGAGACAATATCACCACAGATTTCTGTTCTCCACCTCGCTTTAGCTTCTCATCATGCCGCTGCCTATTAAATACAAAACCATACAAGTATTTCAAACCTTTGGTACCATTTCTAATTTTTCTTCTATTAATCACCTTCCCTTTCATGGACTTTGAAGATTCTTCTTCATCATCAATTCCTACTACCTCAGAAGAAGTCACATTTCCTTGTTCAGAGTTCTTCCGCCTTTGGATGCGAAAAAAGAATATGCAGTCATGAATGCTTGAACGGTTCTGGTTCTGGGAAACAGAATCTGGAAATGAACTAAAAGCAACATCAAGTTCCTCTTCATTTGAGAGAGAACCAGGTGGATAACACTCTTCAATGAGCTGACCTTGTTCAAGATCAAATCTAATAATGCAGAAGGCAACAGCCCATTGCTGCAGAGATTCCAGATCAGTCTTTAAACTAAGCTCCTGTTTAACAGAAAATGAAGGTGATCGACTCATTTCCGAGATAATCAGCATCCTTTTACATCCATCAAAAAGGCCAATTCACCTCATCTAAGAGGCACACTTGAGCTACCCTTCCAGTCAAAATCTTCTGGGATTTCTGGCTATTAAACAATTGCGGTAACAAAATCAAAGCCTACGAAAGAAAACCAAGAAGCAAACAATGAATAACAGATCAAAAGAAGTCAGTTTAAAACAAACTTTTTAAGAGCAACGACAATAATTTGTTTGGCAACCAGGAGAATCCATTAAAAGATAAGTAATAAAAATTGAAAAATCTTAAAATTAAACAGAAATCAATAAACTGAATCCAAAAAACCAAAGACTGGCCACTAAAAAGCAATAAAAAGAAAACACAATTTCGCAAATCTGAATTTAAAAGAAGATCCAAGAAAATGGGTAAAAAAGAAACATTTGGCTTACCTAAACCGAAAAACCCAACCAGATTCAGTTCTTGCAAGAAGATAAACCAAAATACCAGCACCCAATTGGCCAAAAACAAATGGGTCTCTTTAGAAACCAGAAAAGTTAAGATCTTCTTGGAGTTGCCTCTGTAACTGTATGGATAGCAGAGAGTTTATATGCAGCTTTGGAAGCAACTACAGTACTATAATTCTAAAAATTCTAACGTGATTGGTAAGGCTATAGATTTGTGGGAGAAATAAATGTATGAAATATATGGCGAGGAAATTATTTGTTAATAAGGCCGCTTTCAATTTCAAGCTCCTCCTGTAGTGTACGTTCTTGCTTGAATTGGGAAATCATCTATATCTGGTAATTAATTATTTTGAGTCCTTTGTCCTCTCCTGTTAAATTCCCTCCCTCTGTCTGGGTGTCACAAAGATTATTATTATTATTTTTTTTTATTAACGTATGCGTGTACAAATTAATTTATATTTATCTTAGTTAATTTTATAAATTTTAAAATTAACGATTTTATAAATTTTTATTAATCCTAAAATTTATGGCACATGATCAATAAAAAACAAACTTAAAACTTAAATTACACCTCTTAAAATTAATTATTATTATTATAAATGGTTGTATTTGGTTAAATATATGTTTAGAAAAGTCATATCATAGTAATATCAACGTTTTTTTTTCACCCTGTAAATGTGTGTTTGAGAGAATGGTAATGTTTAATTTTTAAAGTGTTTTTTATTTCAAAACACATCAAAATAATATTTTTTTTATTTTAAAAAAATTATTTTTGATATCAGCACATCAAAATAATAAAAAAAATCAAAAAATATTAATTAAAAAAAATAATTTTTTTCTATCCTATTAGTCACAAATCATCCATAGTAAAATTACAATTAAAAAAAAATTAAATTCACCAGCTTTTCACGATTAATTACACAATAAAATAATTATTTTGTCTTAAAAAAAAAAGCCAACCATCTTGCTATCAAAGTAAAATAATTTTTTAAATGTGAGTCATTAGTCATTTTTAAATATACTTGAATAAATTATTTTTATTGTATTTTTAGCAAAGTAAAATAACTTAATTACCATTAAAAATAAAAAAAAATAATTGAATTAGCATTGAGAGGTTATTTTTGTCTTTTTATTTTTTTAACGCAATGAAATGATTTAATTACCCATACAATAATTTTTTAAGAAACAATTGGCATCCAAGGGTATTTTTGCCTTTTTATTATATATATATTTTTTGTTATAATCAAGTTCACTTAGGATCTATTTGATAATTTTAAAATATAAATATTATAAAAAAATATAGCTGATATATGTGTTGCATGCTTCTGCACATGAGCGACCTTCACGCCCTTCGGCATTTGATTGATTGAGAATTGATATTTATAGTTTTTTTTTTCTTTCTATGGAGTTATCCTAGTTTTATGCCCATGATTGTAGGTTTAGCAGGTTAACCTAATTTGAATCAGATTTTTTTCATTGCTTTTTATTTTTTTTCCAGTTTCATCATTCGACATTGATTTATTCGATGATCGAGCTTCGTGATTTTATTCAATATACTTTCAATAGGGTATCCCGGTGTCATGATCGAGTCACATATTCGACATGTTAACTCGGATGAGCTTGGGTCAAGTTTATTTTTTTTACTTTTTTTTCATTATCAAGTTTTTTTTCACTTTATGATAAGAATTAACAAGTATTATTAAAAGATCAATTAGAGGTGTCGATTACAAGGTCAAGGAAAAAGAAAATTATAAAGACACTCAATGGGTTTATTTATGATATTTGGACCAAGTTAAGCTTTAAGACTACAACAATGGATGATTAAGCTCTAATTAATGTAAATCCATATAAGAAAAGGAGCTAGGAAAGAGACAAGGACAAGGAGAGGCAATTTGGGCTTGGTTTCCTCATGGTTTGCGGATTCCTTCACAAGTTTAAGTTGGTTTTGAGCTTATTTTTACAAATACACAGTTTTATGCTAATAAGCTTACCTTTTAATCTTAACATTGGATCGAGTAAGAACTTTTACTAAACATTTCTAAATGTTTTTTTTTCTTCTATAGGGTTAAAATTTCATAATGATCAAAGATTAGAAAGGCTTTGCAATAAAATTTAGAAGCTACTGTGTGAGATTTACATTATTTTCCTAGTTGGTTTAAAATTCTTTTTCCTATTTGGATTATTACTCTTTTATTATTTTTTCGTACTTGTTTACGACCTTTTTACCTATTATGAATAAGATTATTTAACTTGTATTTTTTTAGAGATTGGATCATCTCATAATAATATTTTATGTGTGGAGGGGTTGCTCATTCTTTTGGTTATTCATTGAACTTTTCTTGGACTTATCAAATATCAATTGTCTTTGTAGCTTTCTTCCTTTAAACTCTCCATTTGTGATTCATTATAGTCATAGGGCTAGGGTCCTTTTCATCTAATAACTCTAGTGCCTTAATTCAAGTAATTATTATATAAGGTTCTGTACCATAATCTAATTTTATATTTTTTTGGTTGTTTCTATCTTGTTTGTGGGTTCAAGAGCTCTTTTAGGCTCGTATCACTTTATTTACTATCATTGTATTTTTTTTATTCGTGTTATTAAATTAGCTAAGTTTATTAAATTCAATCAAATCAATAACCCAAGTCTTAGAATTTTTTTTCTTTTTTAAAAACACTTGCATCACCTTAGCATCTTTTTTTTCCTAGTAAAAAAAACAGGGTCAGCCTATAACATAGCACGAGTCACCTATCTAGTTGAATCTAAAACAAAAACGTCAAAAATCAATAATTATAACATATGAAAGAACCCGACTTTGAGAATTGAATTTGTATCATATCTCTACATTAATCCCATGTAAATAATTTTACAAAATTAACTTTATGTTTATTATTAACAAAAGCTAAAACATGAGGGATTCTTACTATAACATGTAAGTGAAAATATTGTTCACTGGAATAATATTTTTACTATTTTATCCATCCTGTCAAAAAATTAAAACTAAAGGGCATTTAGGTTTTTTTACAAGATCCATTAATCATTACCAAATTGATTGGGAAAACATAAGTTATTTTCGCATGTGGAAAGCACAATTAAACAACCAAAATATCATTGAAAGAAAAAAAATTAAACTAACCTCAATAAGCTTTTTTGTATTTTCAAAATATTTTTCATAATTATTGATTCAGTTGAAAAGTAATTATATATATAAAAAAACAAAATGCATAGTTAAATGACCAAAATGCCCTTAAAAACCAAAAAATTAAAATTGGCCTTAAAGGGCTTTTTTTTATTTTCACAATTGGTTTTCCATTATTATCAGGAAGGTTGATGGGAAATTGGTCTTTAAATGAATATAGAAAAAAAATAAAAAGTAACTGGCACATACGTGGCACGCATCAATGTGTGGGAGGTGTCTGCACTTTTTGGATGACGTGTACAACACCTCCTGGTAGCTAAAACCCCCTTCCATCATGTCATTAGAAGTGTAGTTATGTCTTTTTCTTTTTAAGGTAGCGTGTGTTGGTAGTGGTTAAGCGGTTTGTTGCTAGTAAGGCTTTGTTTTTTTTTTCTTTTCTGTCTCCTCATATGAAAATGACACCTTGGTTCTTTTTGTTGTTGGTATTTCAACTTCAATTCTTTTTTTTTTCTAATTTTGCTTCCTAACATTTTGGTAAAAGTCTTGTTTGTTCTCAATTTCATCCTTCAATGCCAATATGTCATATATTATTTTTTTTAAGTAGGTCCTTATTCTTTTGATTTCTAATTTTTTTCTTAACCTCTTTGTGAAAGTTTTATTTTTTTTAATTTTATTCTTTAATCCAAATTTATGGTATATTATTTTTTTAAATTTCGTCCTCATTCTTTTGATTTTTTTTTCTTTTGTTAAAGTTATTTTTCTTTTTAATTTCACCCTTCAATCAAAAATCTGTTTTTATTTTTTTTATGTCAAATTTGATCCTTATTATTTTGATTGTTTTGCTAAATTGAATTTTATTTTCAATTTCACCTTTCAATCAAATATAAAATTTATTTTGTATTTCAATTTTGATCATCATTCTTTAATTTCTATGTTTTAAAATTCTTTTGTATATTTGAAATTCCTTTTTCAATTATATCCTTTAATATTTGATTGATTAGGAATTGAGTTTCATGGTTTTTTTAGATAGGGTTATTTGGGTCCAATGACTCATGTGACGGGTTTGAAAAGCTAACATGGGTTAACATTTTTCTTTAATGGGTTTTTGATATCATTTCTAGTTGTTATCCCAACTATTAAATTATGATTTATATCTCTTAATTTCTACTACAATCTTAGCAGAGTCTCTTATGTTGGAGTCCCTAAAACAATTCTTCTCTTTATATAGAACACTTGTTTATTAACCAATAGATATATGAATCCAACAACGCATCAATCTTATTCTCAATAATAGACCTTAGGCTTCTCAAGCAACCAATCACTTTAGCAACATATATATAGTAATATTCATAAAACCTACCAAATTATAACATGTGATTTACATTAAAGGTAAATTATACAAATAAAGAATTTACAAGTTCATAATCAACTAATGCTTTTGATTCCTTTTATTGTAATACAATTTAATCATAAAATTTGTCTATTACAATCATTTTAGTATAATATCCCATCTGATCACTAGCTATGTAGATGGCCTATCTATCAAACTGTGGGAGTGCATATAGACCCTTGCAAAACATAATATTTATATTAACTCTTTCATATTATGAATCAATAAAATTCATGCCATAAACCTCCCAAGTAAAACGGGTTAATTACCAATATCATAAACCATACATCACATATGGTAACCCATACATTTACCAATATAATTCTTTTTTCCATCTTAAGCCTTAGCAAGCATTTCATTCTTTATAACTCTTACTAAGGGTTTTATATACCATATATCCATCATCCTATATCAAAGGGTAGACATATAACTTGTCTGAAGGCATTATTATATATGGGAAGCCACCTTGAAAGCTCATCTCTCTAAACCCCCACCTCACCAGTTTATCTTTTTCTTACTTAGTTTCATAGCGCTATCTCTTATGGATCTACAAAGGTAAAGTTGAGTTCATAGTGAGAACTTTTTCCATGCATCCTTCTAAAGTGAAAGTACTATATCGTGTACCTTTACACCTTTATATATCAACACCTGTTGTCAAACAATCCCCAGTTATATTATATACACGTTATCAAAAATAAAGTTCATAACACCCTACATTCATCTTGTCGAACAGCTCCAAAACATGCCACCTACATGCTATTAAAATAGCTTCGAAGTGCACATCATACATGTTGTCAAAATAGCTTTGAAATGCAGTATACACATACTGTAAAAAAACATCCACCAATCACCACCGGACTTGCTACCAACACAACCCTCAAACATACTTCAGTACACTGTCAAAAAAGTCCTCCAAGCCCTTCAAGTTATTATTCAAAACAGCCTTTAAACACACTTTAATATGCTACCGAAACAACCTTTAATCTTGACACATTACGTTGTCGAAAAGCCCTTAATCTCAATCCTTTTATCGTGTTATCAAGATGGCTTCCTTTCTCATCATAATTTTACATCCCTCATTTATCCTTCCTAAGAATAGAGCATATCATTTCTTTGGAATACTCAAAATCCCACCATGGGTATTTCCTTGATAAGTACTCCTTAATTTACCATCTTTACATATGGTCAGCCTTATAATTTCAGTCGTTAGTAAATATTAATGGCTCTAGCCTCCACCTCATAGCATACTAGTCAAATAATTTTGGCTAGTTAGTGAAATTAGTGCCTCTAGTATACACCCCGTGGTGAACTAGTCAAATAACATCGACAAGTTAGTAATACTAATGCCTCTAGTCTCCACCTCGTGGTGAACTAGTCAAGTAACACTAGAAAGTCAGGAACATTAACGCCTCTAGCCCTACCTCGTGGTGAACTAGTCAAATAACACTAGTAAGCAATAACACCAACGCCTTTAGTTCCACTCCAAATAACTAGTTAAATTAAGTATCCTGACAGTCAATCACATTGACACCACTAGCCCTACTCAAGATAACAAGTCAATCTCATATCCTGTCACTTAGTCATATCCTTTCATTTAGTCAGTTGGAAGCCACTAGCTCCACCTAGGATAGCTAGTCAATTTACGTATCCTAACAGTCAATCACATTGATGTCACTAACTTCACCCAGGACAACTAGTCAATCTCATATCCTAACATTTAGTCACCTAGATGCCACTAACTTTACTCAATACAGCTAGTCAATTTAAGTATCCCAATAATTAATCACAATGACACCACTAGCCCTATTTAGGACAGCTAGTCAATCTCATATTCCGGTATTCGGTCACTTGAATACCACTAGCTTCACTTAAGACAACTAGTCAATTTAAGTATCTTGATAATCAATCACACTAACACCATTAACCCTACTCAAGATAGCTAGTCAATCTCATATCTTGACATTCAATCACTCGGATGTCATTAGCTTCACTTAGGACAATTAGTCAATTAAACACCCTAGCCATTAGTTTTACTTATGCCACCAACTCCATTTAGGATAGCTAGTCAAATCTCCTTCTTTGACATTCCATACCAAGTTCATCACACGTTCTTCGTAACATACCCATCATCACATCCTGTTTAACTAAATTTCTACCCACTAGTCTTACACATTTTGTTTGGTTACCTTAATTTGAAACCCATTGTTATCACATCATTCTTTATTCATTACCTTTATATGTTTATACTTACACAACTTCCTCAATCTTAAATCCAAATCATAAATTACAGCATTGTATAGCCAACACTCCTTTCAAATACCAGTCGTAATCATTCACTTTTGGATACCTACCTTAATTACCAACATAACATTTAGTTCTGAATTATCTATTTTGACTACCAAATAGAATGCTTTTAAAGTCTTATATCTATTTTATGGATTCATCATCTTATTTTGTCATGTATGGAAACATTTTATTTTTATAAATTGACTTTTTTTTTCACTTTTATTTACTTACTTTATTATTCATCCCATTGAGATTACAATTTTAACTCTATTTTCTAACTTCTTATATTTCACACTACATGAACATTGTATTTCAATGTTTCACATCACATCTAATACAACCATTGCATATCATATTATGCATTATCTTGTTTTTTATGACATGATTATAATACCACAAAAAATAACTACCATACAAGTAGTATTTAAAGATTTGAAGAGCCAATGTATTAAGCACCTACTTGTAGCATGAGAATGTTCTGCTACTCTAACTCATTGTCCAGCTTTAGTAGTCTCCACTATACCAACAGGTTTTTGAAACCATTATAAACATATCAAATCAACTTAGAAACTTTAGCTTGGTCTCTATTTAACACATGTTTATGAATTAACAATATGATAAATTCACAAGATTCAATACACACCCATACTTTCCAATGTTCCTATCATCTATCGAAACCCAAATGTACCATTTACTTAAAGAATATTCATTTATTCACACAACAACGCATAGCCATGTATTTAAACATATCAATTAACATTCATATACCTAATTTTAGCCAATTCCCCCTAATTTTAGCCAATTCCCCCGCCTTAATATGTCCTTTTTATATAATACTTTAACCAATTTGATATAACCTTTTTTATAGATGTTATATCAATATATAAAATTGATATTCGGCTCCATTTCATTTAATGCAATGACTCATTTCCTTTCTTTTCTTTTTATCATGTATTTTTGGTCGAAGATTAACATTTAAATTTTCAAGGTACTGATTTCTATTTTCTTCATTCTAAAATCATTTTTAACATGTTCAGGTCCAAGTTTCAACAATAATCCAAGGCAATGATCCACTCCAACACCCTTTTTCCTACCATTTTCCTAAAATGGTCAAAACCTTCAAATCATTTGCTCTATAGTTTTCTCTTCCATTTATTATTTTAAGTTTTTTACTTAAATCATCTAAAACACACTTTAAGTTTATATATTCAATTGACAAAATCTTAAACCCTTTTTCTATGTATTATGGCTGAAACCTTCACCCAAAGAACATACAGTGTTTTTTTTTTCAATTCCTTGTCCCAAACTTATCTAATGTTTTTAATTATATGATGAATAATCCTTTTCAAGTAAACATTAATACACAAATCAATTTCCTCCCTAAATTGCTAGCTTGGCTAAACCTCCCCTTTAACAAACCAAGGGTTGCTTTTCTAATTCCAACATTATCCAACTTAGTTTAGCATGTTTCCAACATAAAACAACAACTTTACATGTACTAAACTCATCATTAACATCAATTCTTTTCCAAGCTAGGTTTAACACAAACCCATAACCAACCAATTCATGGATATCATGTAAAAACTTAATAGAACTTGAAAAGAATGTTTATTATTACTTACCCACACCAAATCAAGGAGAAGTTTCGAGCTTAAACTATATATCAACATAACTATACATTTAAAATCCCTCCTCCACCATTTCCTATTTTGGCCGAATATCCTCTATGGTATAACCATGATTGTCACTTCAACTTTTATCATGCATTCCATCCCAAAACAACTAAAACACGCCAAATCAATCAACAAAACCCAAACCCTTCAAGTACCCTTTTTTGGCTGAAAGCCACCATAGAACAAATCCATGGATTTTCTTTTAACTTTTCCTATAATTTCACATTAACCATTCCTAAAATACTTCTAAGAACACATTTTACCACAAGTTTAACAACAATGATTCATCATTCAATCAAAACTCAAGCTTAAACATATACCCATTTTATACCCATAACTAAAGCCAATTAAAGATTGCATATAAATGAAGGAGAAGGCTTGCTTACGATTTTAAACACCATATCTATAGAGTTTGATACAAGAAAACCCAAACTCTTTTTTCTTATCTTCAAGATTTCTCACTTTCTTTCTCTACACATTCATCTTCTTTTCTTGATTTGTCACTTCAAAACTTACTTAGATCATGTTTATTTTTCAAGAGAATGATTAATCCTCACAAAAATCTCTCAATTAAGCAAGAAGTCACTCAAAATTTGATCATGTTTTTTGTTCTCCCTATCTACTGGAACTTTATGCCAACTTTCACTTGTTTATAAAGAGGAATTTTTCTTATTTTACCATTTCACCCCTCATAATGCTTTCATGTATTTTTCCTATAACATACTCAGATGGTGATCTAAATCATAAGGCCTTCCCAAACTCCGATTGACTTAAAATTTGACCTAATATATAACAGTATGTTAGGAGACTCCTCATAAGCTTTTAGCCAAATCCAACGGTCTGAATTAAAAGTTACGCGCGATAGCATAAAACTAGGTAGTAGGTGATTTTACACCAAAATCCAAGTTTTCTTGTTCAATCCTTGCATGAATTGTATTAGTTATTCCATTAAATTCTCAAAGCCAAATATATATATTAGACTTATTATTGTTTCACAGTAACATTACCGATTTTTAACGAGTGCTTACACCATCACTTGTTTGTACCATCATTTCTTATCTTTTTTTTTTACCATACTAATTTTGTGGAATCATTTTCTCATTGTTTTTATTCTTTTATCCGTCAACACTAGTTAGCGGTTTCATCGACAATACAAATTTTAAACCTAAAATTCATAATTCTCTTTTCAACATCATCAATATCCTTTACTCAATGGGGGTCTTGTTACTTTCATCCCTAAATTTACGTGGGGGTTTATAGCATATGTGCCACTTTTTATTGGGATTGTTTACCACGACCACATTCACAAGCCATTTTAGGTATATCACCTCATGAATGGAATTAGCCTTTAATAACTTGTATATTTCTTCAAAGATGACATTTTATCATTCTCCTCTACAATTTCTCTTTTTCAGGCTAACCATGAGAAAATAAGGATGAACATTTAATTGGGAAGAGGCCATGTCTAGGATAATGTCATATATGTATGGAGGCTTGAAGGAAAAATTCTCTTTTGAATATTAAGGAGCTCTATCAAGGCTTTCTCTTGCTAGAGATCCAAAGTAGACCCAATTATTATAGTGACAGTGTTTTCTTATTGATAGAAATTAGCTTCTTTTAAAACATTTATGGCATTTTTCTGTATTTCAGGTGTTTCATTTAGAGATCATCCTCATTGATCTGTCAATAAACATTGTTGCTCTTTAGGCAAGTTAAGAAGCATTTCTTGGAAACTATCTAATTCCCCCCTTACTATTGCTACACTATTAATGGATAGTTTCATAGTTAGATACGTGTTACTAATCATCGTGTTTATCTCATGAAGAAGTGATCTCCTAAGTATGGTGTTATAAGAAGAATTCATCACAATCACCATAAATATTTGCTGGAGAGTATGACATCTTAGATTAGTACCAATGGTGATCAATATATTTAGCACAGCTTTTTCTGGTACACCCTTGGTCTCAATCTCAATCAAGGGAGTTTTCATTAGTGTTAATTTAGAGCGGTTAATGTCTATTTACACCATATCTTATTTAGCATTGGATATTCATAGTATTCTATCATCCACCAATACCCTATCCACCTTCTAATTAGAAAGGACAATGGTGATTACCAATGCATCTTTATGAGGAAAGGTCACCCCCTCTCCATCTTTTAGGGTGAACACGATAGGCTCTATGTCAAAGGTTTGAAAGGCGTGGGGTAAGTAAAACTTGCTTTCTATCATCTTTTTTGCTTCTATTAGAGTCGCCTCCTGTTGAATTTTTGCCTAACATCTCATTAATTTTAGGTAAAGGTTTCTAATGTATGCTAGTTTATTTTCCCTGTTATTCAAGTTTTGTCTTATTTTTTTATAAACTATCAGAGGTAGCCCTTAGCAATTAACCTTTCTATTTTTTTCCTTAGAGCACAACAATCTTTAGTTTCATGATTTGTATCTTTATTAAAAAGGTAAAACTTATTAGGATTGCATGTTTTAGCATCTCCCTTTATTAGAGGTGAATATTGACAAATTATCTTCCTTTAATAGCGATAAACATATCAATTTAGGTGGCATTAAATGAGTGGTAATTAGTTTAGGGTATACTAGCCTATTGTAATTAACCCTTTTAGGTTATTCCTAAATCTTTAAGACTGCTAGGAAATCGACCGTGCTTAGGAGATTTTTCTCTCTGTCTATGAGATAAAAGGTGTCCATGCCTAGCTACACTCACCTCCTCTACATGAATATGTTTCTCTATTACCTACTTTACCTTGAGGAGAAAATATAATATTTCCTATAAGGTATAGTTATGTACCCTATTAATTAAATCTTATATGATAATGGGTTCAACTAAACCCTCTACCTTAATTATTTTATCATTAAACATTTTCAAATAGGCTCTAGTGCTTTCATTTTCCCATGGGATAATGACAAAAGAGCTTAGTTGAGCTTTTTTTTAACTAATATACTTGTACTGAAATGAGCAACAAACTTGGCACACATATCAGTGAAGTCAAAGATGGGATCAAGCTCTAAACTATGGTACCATGCTTGTACAGATTCATAGAACATGGTGGAGAAGATTTTACACATGGCATTGTTATCCTATATAACTAGCTCAAGGTTGTTTTGTACATTTTATACATTTATCTCATATTAGTGAGCCCGTCGTAATTGTCCAGGTTTATTTATGTAGAGACAAATTCTTTTAGAAGACATGTATTACATAACGGGGAATCTCCTATTTTATAAGGATGGTATTATTCTCTAGGGTATGCACAATCTCCTTATATTATGTTTTTTTTTTCATTTAGGACTATTTGAGTAGGATTTTGAAAGGGAATGATGGCAATGGCCATTACTATGGTTGTGACTTCTTGATACTTCACTTTTTTTTACTTTTAGAGATCATGTTTACAAAACCTAGTTTAAGAAAGTTTGTCTTGGCTATTATAGTAACTTCTAAATAGGTTTGGAGTACAATAATACTCTTGCTTACTTTTCTATATGTTGTTTTGCTTTGTTCCTTCAGGAAATTGAAGTTGTATATATATCCAATCAGTGGCATAGGTTGTGGGGTTACTAGTTGCACAATCCACTATGGAAGGGGAATGGCTCTTAGCTATTCTTTATTGGCTAGAACAACCTCATAAAGTACTCTAATTTAATGTGCCATATGGTGAAGGTCTTGAAGGGCTAATGTACCAATAATAGGGAGATCGATTACTCTCTCGTGTCGTAGCATTTCTAGGTTATGAAAAAACTTTGAGAATATGTAAGAAGAGAAATGAACTAGTTTTTGTTTATTCCTTTATAGATGGTTCCATTAATAAAGTCATAAGTCTAAACCTCAAATGAATCAGGCCTTCCCATATCCATTTTGGTGGGCTTTGAATATTTTTTTCTACTTGAGCTTGAGTTGTAGTTTGTATTTCTCTAGTGAATCAAGTTCCCTCTATTAAACTATAGACTTTTTGATGTTTAAGTTAGTAAAATAAGGGAAGAACATATTGTATAGGAAGAGAGGAAATGAATGAAAATGTGGGAGAATAATAATCAAGTAGTTTTTATATGTGTTTTTGTTTTTCAATTGTCTTTTATACCTATTAATCATTGGAATTTGTACATTTTAGCTCACATGCATTACCTAGAGGGTTAGGATTGCAAACCTACTTATAGGAATAATACTGGTGAACTCATATTTTATTGTGAATGATCATATGGATCACTTGTCATGCAAAGTAGGTTTGTAAACCAATTTGTAGGAGAAATAATGGTGAACTTCTACTTTAATGTGAACCACCACATAATTATCTTATAAGTCACCATGTAATTATTATATAATGACCATACACCTATCCTGTTATCTTGTAAGTTAGCTTTCAAGTAGGTGTTGTTATGTGAACTTGTAAAAATAAAGATTCAAGCAGGTTTCGTACTCACAACATATGAATTCATGAATTTAGTTGGTGGTTAGGCATAACTAAACCTCATTTGGAATGCCACATCTGTTAAAAAGTTAGAGCAGTCATTACATATCATCACCAACATCATTTTTTTATATAATTTTATCATTCTCTATAACTGAAGCTAGAAAGGGTGTCTAAGTTATTCTTATTTATCTTTTGCAACGTTAATAGCACTTCAAAATTTGAGAATGAATAAGAAATCCCTTCTTAAATTGTTCTATTTTTCCATTCAATATTTTGGAATAAAAAAAACTAAAAATAGATCAGGATGATGGTGGTATTTTTTGTTGATACCTTAAAGTCATTTTGCAAATTTAGTTAATAAAGTTAATGATATTTTTTGTTGTCAACGAGTTCCATTTGATAAGAGAATTTCAATGGTGGTGTTTTTTCTCTCAACAAGCCTGAAGAAATAGATCAGGATCAATTTAATTGAATCGGGCTTCATAATTTATTTTGACTTGCTATCTATAATGGTCTCAAATAAATATCTCAGTATTTAGTTTGAGCTCAATTTTATAAGTGTATATTTTTGTAGCCATATAATTAAGTAAACAATTATTAAAATCAATAGAGTCCATGACTCAGGTTGTAAGTTTAGTGGGTTAAGTTGCGAAATAAGAGTGATCCGATGTGTCATTGTCTTAATATTTAAAAATGAATGTCATCTTGGATTTTTTTTTTAAGTCAAGTCACATTTTTAATGGTTGTTTGTGTTGCTTTTGGACCTATAAAATCAACTAAGTCATGTTGAGGCAACTCCAAACAATTTAATTTGAAGTCTGAGCTAGAAAAAAAGTCGGGTCAAAAGGTTTCAAGGTTAACCCGTTAGACAAAGTTCAATGACACTATCAAAGATTGTGAGAATTAACAAGTAACACTACAAGATCAATTGCATATGTTGATTGGACTAATTACAAGGGCAAGAACCAATAGGATGAAAGAGGCATTCAATGGACTGATTCATGACATTTAGGTTGAGTAAGCTTCGGGAATTCATTCTAAATTAGCGTAAAGCATGAATATGAGTTCAAATGAGGATCAAGTCTTAATCAATTTGATCTAAGTAAGAGATGAGATTGCTTAACATGTGCTAGGGCTTGACCACATAGATTAATGTTAATGGTCATAACTTATAATCTGATTGTTGGATCAAGTTTAAATTTTTATAGAAAATTTCAAAAACCTTGTTTCCTATAGAGTTATAATTTCATATAAATCAAACATTGGAAAGACCTTCTGATAAGGCCTAGAATACGGGTTGGGATTTTATTTATACAAGTCTTAGGCTTTGTATTTTGTTTTACCCATACTTTTAAGTTAGTTGGTTGTTTGAGATTAATTTTTAGCTTATAGTTAATTATAGTTTATTTTTGTTCAAGTCAAACATATAAATATGCGAAGACAAATTAGTTTTTAAATAAAAATTATAGGTAATTTTACTTTTAGTTTTTTATTGAATTTTTCAAGACTTATCAAGAAAATCATCTTCATAGCATTCTAACCATATATTTTTTATTATTGATTTAAGCAATCAACGGGCCTTTATAATCTAATTTTATTTTTTTTGGATAAATATTATAATTCTTGATTATGGGTTTTAGGTTTTGCCCTCAAGATTCACAACAAAAAAAAGTTTTCAGTGACTTTATAATTCTAGAGTTATATAATTCTTGATTGTGAGTTTTAGGTTCTATCAGGAGAGGTGACTAGAGAACACAAGATTGAGTGCGATATCAGCTGTTGGTGATAAAAGGCATAGCAGAACAAGTCACGCTTATTAATGCTATTAAGATGTTGTTTGGTAATTGGTAACAGAAAAAAAAAGTAATTTTCCTTGGTAGGGCTCACCAATTTTCGCTGTCGTGCCACAAGTTTGATTTTGCTACTTCTCGTGGTAATAATAATAGTTTTCGTTGTCGCACTGTTAACGTGAACAGTTTTTTTTTTTAAAACCAGTACAGTTAATTGATTTCACTCGCACTATTCACGTGAACGTGAACAACAAATTTTTTTTTGTTTTTAAAAAAAATTAGTTTAAGGTGAATTAAATTTACTCGTAATATAATCTCAATTTTATTCCTGATAATATTTTACCTAATTTATTGCACGCTCAAAAAATCACAAAAACTGTAGTTCTTGTCGAATGAATTTTGTACGTAATGAAATTGTAATTTTTTTAAAAAATTGAGTTATACTCGAAAAACTAGTATTTAATATTATTTAATAACACTATATAAATTAGAAGGATATCGCATGATGACGTAGCATTTGTGGAATTTGATTGCAATTCCAATTATGTTCTTGTTGGGTCCGACCCAGTTAAAAAAAATTAGTTTTTATTTTTATTTTAATTGTGTTTTATTTAAAAAATTAAAAGGATATCGCTTGATGACGTACCAAAAAATTCAGTTTTTGTTGTTGCGTGCTTAAGAAACCATGAAAAATAGTCATTGTTGGATAGATTTTGTATGTGATAACATTGCATATAGTTTAATGGAATAAAAAAATTTGATATCAATATTATTTATTTCATGATGTAATAATAGTAGTTAAATCTACATATTTAAATTAAAAATATTTTTTAATTATTTTATAACCTCAATTTGAAAAACATTTTTTTAACCAAACACATTAAACTACTTTTTGTCCAACCTCAATTTGAACTACAGTTTTAACCAAACATATTTTTTCAAATCAATCTTAACTAAAAATACTTTTTATAAAATATTTTTTTTAAAATTAAAATTATAATAGCAATCGCAATATCAACCATACTCTAATTCTAAGGCAGCTGGTACTGTAAAGGTAAAGGTAGTGTCTATACTCTCAAGGGGAAGTAGGCTGTTAAAAAGCATAGCGCAGAAGTTACCATGGCCAAAATGGTTTGGGCTTGTATTGACAGCTCCGAACAAGTCACGATTATTTAAGAAGCCCTCCGAGCAATCTGCTGAGCATTAATGAACCTGCCTCCTTATGGGAGGAGAAACTTCGATACAAGCTTCCTAGAGTCACCATCACAGAAGACGATCTACTTGCTGCCGCCAAAGGTTGGTTTTAAATATTAGTTTTTTTTTTTTGGTAATTCTCCAATCAGTGTTGAATTGAACTAACAAAGCGAGTGAACTTGGGCCTTTCGTTTTTACCAGAGTCCAATGTCCATCTATTTTTGTTGCCCCTGATTAGAGCAAGCACAGGAAGTATATTGGGCAAGCATTCTTACACCAAGTTTTCATGTAAGCAGAGATGAGGATCCCACAGAGCATAGTTGCTGCAATTACTCAAGACATTTTCATAAAGAGCTACCAAATAAACTACGGCATGGATCAGCCAACCGCTGTTAAAGTGTGCATAATCTATCCAGACACCATTTTGAACCGTTGATGACTGCTTCAATGATTTTGCAATTCGGCTAACGGGCAATCCGAAACTAGTTAACAAGCCAGCTACCAAGAATGGCATCATAATGCCAAATCCTAAACAGAAGCTTTATTTGTCACAGCATGATATATGGGAGAAGATTTTCCATTCGCTCTCGTGATTTCATGTTTGTAACGGCAAATCTATTGAAAATTCTTCCTAGCTGCTAGGATAGGAAGATGCTGTCAACTCTAGCAACAATAACTACTTATTGCAGAATTTTAATTGCGAAACGAGGATGCCGCATTAGCAATAATACTGCATATTTCTTGAATTACCTGGATTTCTAAAAGTTGTGAATCCTTCAAATTGGCATGCTTCAGATTGTTTACCAAGAAAGACATGTCCCTGTCGTCTGCAAATAATGTGATAGGCAACCTCTGGACTTGCTGCTAAATAGTAATGGCACTTGGGTAACAAATTGGTAAATGCAAATGGTATAGGTTCCAAGCAGCAGCTGATAGTACAGATTAATCAAACACAATAAACTCGTGCTAAATGCTTCAAAATCAACTTCCAAAATCTACGTTAAGAGTAAAACAAAGACTAAACCTCTGATATTACAGGAATGCCTGATGGCACATCTTTGGCTGTTTTGTAGAATAAACTCGTATAGGTGTTATGATCTCATTTTCTGACATCCCTGAAGTCGTTCTTTAACTTATATCTCACAAGTCAAAATTAGTATCACTATAGAGAGTTATGTTGAAACTACGATGGGGATCCTCAAACTATCACTTGCAAGGTAATATATGTATCTACATTAGAACGTAAAGGTGTATTTCAAGCCTCCAATGCCAAGAGAAAATAGGTCCCAGCCAACTCAACACTCACTTCTATACACAGACATACAGCTCTTAAATGTCTAGAGGGTATATGTGGCATGGCGAAAACATATCAGCATCTTCTACCAATAAAAAACTAAAAACTACTTACATTTGTTTTCTTTGAAGAAAAATAAAGGTACAAATACAAGTAAAGCAACGGTGTCCCTTGTATGTCCCTAATGCATGATCATGTTAATTTGAACAAGCAGGGCATGCAGAAGTAAAAGTTATGATCAGCTGCAGAAAGAACTTCACTGTTAAAACTGTTATACCTTATCTGTGGGACTCAAATTGATCATTCATATTACAAAACCGCTGAGTTAGGAGCTAAACGTCGTACACAGATAAGCACTCCTCAACAGAGACACGACAAATTGGACATTTTTTACACTTCTCACAGCAGGTGCTGCAATAAATTTAAGAATCAATGAGCATGACTAAAAGTGAAGGGACAAGAACAATGAGCTGTACATTTTAGCAGATACCAAGTTACGACCATACCTGCAAAGGATACGATGTCTACAAGGGAGCAGAACCACACTGATCTCTCCCTCAAAGCACACCCTACATAAAACTTTTTCCTGACCAGTACATCAAAATAGTATTTAGATATCTCATGCAGACAACAGAATAATGCAAACTCAAGCAACAGAATATCTCAAGCAAACTCCCATCATTTATAGACAACAGAACAGACACAGCAGGATCTTTTGCTATGCATTAAGCTTTTCTATGACTTATTTCAAATAATTATAGTGTGATACTGTGATACACTGATCTCCTTTGAAAATCTATGCTTAAGAAAATTGCATTGTAGATCTAAATTCCAAGATATTAGTGCATTATGATGTATTTCTGTTTAATAACTAATTGGACCTTTAGCACTTTTTTCAAGTATGTGTAATGTTGTGACAGTATTATTACAGTTATTGTATAATTCAACATGCATATTTTACGTTGCAATTGACAAATTGGAGACTGAGTTTCAGGTTCTTGATTAAAATATCTTTCTTTGAGATAATCAAAGTTCAGTTAAACATGTTTATTAAATACAAATTTTCTAAAATAGAAAACAAGAGCATTATTTGGCTTACATTCAAAACAATAGAAGAAATGAACATAAGAAATTGGATAAACCGAAGGAAGCTCTTAATTTTATAGTGAGTAATTGGGAAAACAAACTTTTTGAGTTTTTCAGTTTTCCACAGAACTAGAAAAATAGAAAATGCACGTTTTCAAGAAAAAAAACATTTAATTTTCAATTTGTAAACATGTTTTCTTTAGTTTTCTGTTTTGTAGAGTAACTTTTCCACAAGTAAACACGGCCGAATGTTTCTTCCAGGCTCCTTTCCATCTTCCAATTGGGGACTAACAGATTTTCACATGGATATTATGAAAAGTTCAGAATTACTTTAGATTGAAAGTTAACCATTCTGAAAATTATTTTACTTCATCAATAAACCTAGAACACTGGCACGAAAAGTTAAAAAATTTAATTTTCAACCCTTGGGTAAAAATTGAATCAACCTTATCCACAAGTCAGAAATGAGTAATTCAACTAAGAATGTTCAAATTCATGGAACAAGGGTGCTATCCTTATTTTTTTTTTAAATAGATGGTTTCCAAATAACAGACATTATAATATTCACACATTCAAACCGTGTCCCTTGATTATGAGACCATCAGCAAAAGATGAGAATATTACATTTGTAAGTCTTTCAAACTCCTGCTGGCTGTATTTTGTGATTTCTGTCTGCTCACCAAGAGCTGCCTGCAGCCTCCACACCTGAAATATAAGAGAATCGTATACTAATGCAAAAGTGGACAATAGAGGGTCATCATCAATGTTTGCATTGGCCAATAAAATCCATGGTTGAATCAAAGATTAAACAAATGCCTAGAGAAAGAGAGAGAGTATGCTTATATGTATATGTGAAATTTTGCCATTGCAACAAAAAACATTCAACGAACAAAAATGAAAACTAAATCACCTCCTCAGCAAGATCCTTTTTAGGCATTTTCTTCACTATCTCAGGAGGATAACCACAGAAAGTATTATAACTGCAGATCAATGAAACAAATTTACAAATATTAGCAAAGAGCACAAATTTGTACACCTAATGGAGAAAACTCAAAATGCAAAATTAAGGATGCTTGATCAAATGACATTAAAGAATATCTGGTGTCAACATGGATAATTGAAATTGTAGGAATGCTTCCAGAAAAATTGTATTGCTTATATACTACTGAATCCAGGTTCAGAGTTCTTTGCTTCTATTAAGAGATGGAGAAGGGTTGGATTGGAGCGGAGCGGGTTTTTAGTGTACCTGCACGGGCTGAACCTTACCCAGAATACCTAAAACCATTATCCGTTCCACATTTGATGTGATCAGGTTAGGTCAGGTGGAGAGCTTTGTCCACCTGTTGGGTATCCGATCCAACCCAAGTTCTTAAGAAAATAAATAAAAAGAAATAATTTTGGAAATCACATCCTAAAAATTTAAAGCATGAAAATTAATAAATCTTCACTATAAGATAAAATCCTTAAGAAAAAAAGGAAGTTCAAAATGCAAATTCACAAATAAAAAATTATTTATGTATGAAAAAAAAATCTAAAATATAATAAAAGTACTAAGTTGGGTACCCCTGCTGTTTTGTATTTGTTTAAAAGTTAGAGAAAGATACAAGAAGGTGAAGGAGAAGAAGGATGTGAGAAAGCAAAACAAGGAAAGGGAAATGAGAGATGAAAAGGAAAGGAGGCAAATTAGGTTAATGCCCAACCTACACCGCAAAAAAAAAAAAAAAAAAAAAAAAAAAAAAAAAAAAAAAAATATATATATATATATATATATATATATATATATATATATATATATATAAAAGAAAGAGCAAGAGATTACATAACTATCCTTGACATTATAATATAACAATTTAGTGGAGCATAATTATATTTCATGCCCATCTACCAAGTAAAGTAAAAGAGTGAAACAACAAGTCCATTGGTAAACATATTGGCTAATTGATTTTTAGACATTACAAAGGGAATACAAATAGTCATATCATTCAACTTCTCTTTAATAAAGCACCTATCAATCTCGATGTTCTTCATCCGGTCATGTTGCACAAAATTGTGAGATCATCAGAGTGATATAAGATCATCATTTGTTATTCCCAACTCATAGATCAGGTTTTTAAACCATAAAATTTCACACTTTATGAGACTAGATTACCACAAATGAAAGTATAATATCCTAATGTAGATCTTCTATCATTTGGTAATCCAACTTAATTAGCATCAAAAAAGGCATCTGCCTTTAAATGTATCACTGGAGAATAACAATCCATTCCAAGGACCTGATTTTAGGTACATAAGATGTGATAAACAACATCTAGGTGATATGTATAGGGATCAAGCATAAACTGACAACTACAATAACTAAATAAACTATATCAGGACAAGCGTGAAGGATAAATCAATCAACTAACCAACCTTTAATATCTCCCTTTCTCCACCACCTTGCCTTCACCCCCTTTAATGTGATAATTTGCTTCTATAGCAATGAGGCTTCTACTAGTTTTGCAATCATTCATACCAATGTATACACATTAGTCTTGTTATTTCACATGCTCGGTTTAAATATTGTGATGTTTATTGATGATTATAGTCTTTTTGTTTAGGTATATTTCCTCCATTCTTATAATTTTTCTCTATTCTAAAGCTAGTGTGTTTTTAGTTTTTCAAAATTTCGTTCCCTTTGTTGAAAATCAATTTTCTACTTGTATTAAGACTCTTAAGATCTAATTCTGGAGGAAATATATGTCCAATGACTTTCAATCTTATCTACAAATGAAGGGTATTCTCTCCCAACGTTCTTGTCCATATACTCCTCAACAGAATAGGTTGCAAGGCATAAGAATTGTCACCTTTTAGATGTTGTTCGTACCTTGTTAATTGAGTCTTATGTACCAACTAGATATTTAGTAGAAGCATTATCTACAATTGTTTATTTGATTAATCGCTACCATTTCAAGTTCTCAAATTTGATTCTTTGAATTCCCGTTTATTTGGTGTTGCTCCAGAGTATAACTCTCTTGATATATTTGGTCACGTTTGTTTTATTCACTTGCCACCAACTGAACGACACAAGCTTGCTACTCAATTTGTTCAATGTGCTTTTCTAGGATATAGTAATGTCTATAAGGGGTTTGTGTGTTATGATTCGGATGCTAACAAACTTTGTATTTCTCAAAATGTGGTCTTCTTTGAAAATCAATATTTCTTTTAGTCTTTTACTTCTCATGATTCCCCTTCAGTTTTGCGTCCTAATTTTGATGATATGTCGAGTTATATTGAATATTTTAAGTCAAGAATTGTGTATTAGAGACATCGTCCATCAATTCCATTGCATGACCTAGCTCCGACACTTGATCTTGTCTCGACTAAACCTCTTCGGTCATTCGGATTTCACATCCTCCAGATAGATATTGGTTCTCTCATACAACTCTTCAAGATACTTTAAATACTAATATTGTACTTAAGTTTTACTCTTGGACTTCTACTTAAGCATGTTGGAAACAAGCTATGCATAGAATTTCTAAATCCTTAATCAAGTCTGAATATCATGCTGATAATCATTCTATTCATGAAGTCCAAGAATGGTGTATTAGAGACGATTACTCTAAAAGCATGTCTCCTGCTTTATTATGTCTGAACTCTGAAGCAGTACAGAGAAACAGCAATTGGAAAGAAAGGATCAATACAACCTAACCTAAAGTTTATGAACAAGTCCCACCAGCCAAGTGCACCCACATTGAAGTAGATTATCATTCTATTCATGAAGCACTTGACCAACATGTGATTACTCCTTTATTTTTCCACCGAGTTCCAAACAACTGATGTGTTTACCAAGGCTCTATCTCGTCATTGACATTAATTCATGATTTACAAATTGATGCTTCGTAATCCACCAATATCAATTTGAGGTGGATGTTAGTTATAATATCTTGATTGATTTATATGCAATTACTTGATTTAGAGAGCTTAATCTAGGGAGATTGATTGATATGTAATTACTTAATTTAGGGAAATTGATTGATAGACAATTGTAATTATGGTCCAGTAGTGATTGTAGAATGTAATTATGGTTGATACTTCACTATTTAAAGAGAAGAGATCCTCCATCGAGAGGCATCCAAACCATTTTGACCCCCAAATAACTAAACACCACAAGAGCCCAACCAGCCAATAACTACATAGCACCTTACTAACTCAATCACATGCAATCATGCTTAATTACTAAAACAAACAGCCCTATAATTCTCAAGATTCAAGAATCGTCATTTTTCCAAGTTTGTCACCTAACTTGACAAATTGGCAGCTAAGGGAACAATGATTGACAGTTGAACATTGGGGCTTTTGATCATGAAGCCGAGGCATTTCTAAGGCGACAACCTGAGAAGTGTGATGATGTCATGCTGATATAGCTGAAGTCAGCGAGGGAACTGTTGAGGCTGTTAGAAGAGTTTTGAGATTGAACTCGCTAAATCTAGACTGTTATGCTCTGATACAATGTCGTTTTGTAAAGATTTATTTAAGAATTAGAAAAAGATATGAGAAGGAGAAGAAAGATGTGACAAAGGGGAGAGGCAAATGAGGAAAAGAGGCTGAAGATTAGGTTAGTTCCCAACCTACACCACAATACCACACACATATTGTGGTGTAGGTTGGGAACTAACCTTGACATAATAATATAAACTAATCACAACACCCCCGATGAAATTCCCATCCCTACTTTTCCACACTTGGCAACTTCCAAGGGTGTATATATATATAATCTATCAGCTCCTCAATTTCATATTGCAGTCCATTCAAATTTAAGCTTACAGATTCCTAGGTTTAAATGTGCAAAATCCAGTTTCAAATATCTCAATTCTATTGTTATATCCTTGTCCTTGTCCTTGTCCTTGTCCTTGTCCTTCTTCGCTTGACCTCACCAAAGGATGTCATCCAACATGACACATGCTCAAAAAAGAAAGAAAATACTTTTGCAATTTATGGGCCATTATTAAATGTATGGAAAAAAAAATGATATACTAACCCAGCATCTCCCCCATGGTACAATCGAGCCTGTTCCTCTCGACTTCCCTCATCAATTGACCACCAGCCCAGCAGCCTGTATTAACAAATTGGAATGTGCAGAACAGTTTCTTCTGTTAGTAACCATACCACATCAAATACTCACAATGGTTCAGTGGAGTGATAACCTTGCCTGAACAGGTTAATTTTCTGATGGAAAGGTAGTGATTACCTGGAACCATGATGCAAGAACCCCAAGCAGTCATGAGCTCTTGAGGAAAATCTAAAATATCTTCCTGTGCCAGCTTCGCTCCGCAATAAAAGAGTAAGCTTTTCTGCCAACTTAGAAGCAGCAAACAATACACCAGCTCCTTGAAGTAGGAAAAGTGGAGAGAAAAGAACCAGAAACGGTAAATTTCTAGCACCAGCAGGTCTTCCCTGAAATAAAAAAAAAAGAAGCCATTATCTGCTAATAAAAGAATCCCATCCAGCAGCCATGATCACAAGTCAATTACACAAGTACCTCTAAATGCATAAAAAGGAGAACTTGGAAACCAATTAAAGGAATTTTCATAATATGGCCACCAATTTCTTGCAGACCGCACATTCTGTCCTGGTGTTGATTCTCCTCGGGAGAAACCATTAAGCCACCATTCCAATCAAGATATCTAATGGTCGTTGAAGATGAACTAACTTCTCTTGTCCGAGAATTTCTGTGGATCGCTGGATTAGACCATTTAGTACAAACGAGAAAGGCAAAGAACTCTGCAATGCTGCAGAAAAAAATGTTGTTATTTATCACTTTGCTGTGGCACTAAAAGCATGTCTCCTGCTTTATTATGTCAGAACTCTGAAGCAGTACAGAGAAACAGCAATTGGAAAGAAAGGATTAATGCAACCTAACCTAAAGTTTATGAACAAGTCCCACCAGCCAAGTGCACCCACATCACCTGAAATGTTTTAAGAAAGAAACAGAAAGCAGTCATATTGGTAGGAACCATCACATGCAAGGATTCGGTATAGATAGGGTTGCCCTCATTACAGAAAAGGACAAGTTTAGCTGTTACAGTGTGATCAATGGCAAAGAAAGTACATAAATCAATTTCCACTATTCAGGTTAGGAACCAGGCCCCCAAAGTGACTTTATATTAGACAAAGCAAAGACATCACAGCATTACTCCAAGAATAAACCTACACAGCCTTCAAAGTATCAATTAGAAAATTGAAAAAATAAAGTAATTTTTTCTCTAAAGTGGAGTCTCATTTATAGTACATGATCGTATTCTGCCGCCAAGCAGTTGACCACCATCATATGATGGGAAGGGATATCTGAATTATGATATCCAATATAACAAAAACAGGAACCAAGTAAGGGATGTCAGTGAGGAAGAGCTACTATCCAATGAAGGGAGGAATGCCATATCTTATGCACAGCAGTGCGCGCACAAAAATGTTAATGACATGTAAAAATATGCATCCCATGAGCTGCACAAAATTTGTATTTTTAAGCTATGTTTTGAAGAAGAACAGCTTGTCTATACATTTAGCATTACAAACACAATTCAAATCACTGAGATGAACATTCAACCCTATCAAGCCACTTAATTTGGGGTGCTAATTTATATGGAAAGTGATCCCCCAATGTAACAAGTATAGGAACCAAATAAGGAATGTCACTGAGGAAGAGTTGGTATCCAATGAAGCGAGGAGTGCACTCAGACACAATTTTAATGACATGTAAAAGCATGAACTACATGAACTATGAAAAATGTTGGTTTTTAAGATATGTTTCAAAGAACTACTGTTTCACTATACACTCAGCATTCTGCAAGGACCGTGAAGTTTTTCATTGAAAAGAACCTTCAACCCTGTCACACCACTCAATTTGGGATGCTAATTTATCATGAAATATGATCCAATGACATTTTCACCAGATAAATGATCATTTGCTGAGAAAAAAACCTTCACTGCAGATACACATGACTTTCAGACCATGTAAATAGGATCCTTTCTAATGGATCATTTATGTGGTTAGCATTTTAAGAATATACCTCTAGAAACTGAAAATTTAGCTAGTACAATTCCACAGCTCCATATTTCTTTATCAAAAACCTGCACTTGCCAAACATTCAATTCCTCTACAAAGCCTGAAATGACCCTAGTGACACACATAGCTCCAATATGCCAACTCACGAAGTTGTCTTTAGCCCATTCCAGAGGAAGTTAGATTGTGCTTTCTCAAGAAACAGCTTTTAAATAATTAATCACCATTACTTGTGGAACCAAAAAGAGGCTTTTTGATGTCCAATTACTCCATTTCCATTCCACAAAAGTAAAATAGTAGCAATAACGACAACAACGATGATGATACTAATAATAATAACAACATGATGCTGACAACTACGATGTATACATGTAAGATAAAAAATCAAATTAATAGAAATTTGGGTGGTAAACATGACTATCTGAGAAGATGAAATAAATGTTATAGTACCAATTCTGGAATCAAAACAAGGTAATAGGAAAAAACAACAACCCTGACTACTTTGAATGCACCAATGTAATTATATTTAAAAATAATACAAAGTTAAGAAAGATTACCGCATAGCTTTAGGAGGGTAAAGACTGTAGCAGCCACAAAGAAAACCATGGAAATTGCAACCCAGAAGTGCTACAAAAATAGTATGGAAGTTCATTAATCCTTGAACAGATTCATATACAACCTAAACCATCATAGGAGTTGCAAACCAAAATGAAAATGTCAAATTTGTGACAGTGGCACTTGATCATAGGTATATCAAAAATGCTATTAACTTGCAAACATTGCATGCAGCATTTCTGCATGAAAATAGTGTCTATGGTAAGATAAACATTTTGGAATTATGCAAACCACAGAACACAAAGACATCTCTCTTTTTTCCAAAAAACCATAACTTAGCAAAAACTTATTTACTTTCAACAAATAAGTTGAGTCCTTGAAGTTTAAACAGTTCCAAATCAATGTGTTTGTTAATATTTCCAATACCTACTCTCAGTCAAGAAAGTAATTATGTTTGTTTTTGGGAAAGAAAGGGATAAATAAATTCAGTAAATGTTGCTAAATAAGTTCCAAGCTACGGACAAAATAATAAACTATGGCATGCTCTGAACAGCTCTCCAAGTTAGTACCATGACAAACTTACAGGCAATGTTTCCCATATCGCTTCATCACTGATGCTTTCTTCTTCCCCTGGCATTAGAGCCTTACACATTCTGTAGAAGAAATAAAACTCCATTAACAGTATTACACAATAAATGAAATGGGGCGCACAATAGTAATTACCAATTAGAAAGAAGACTTGGATATGGGTGGAGGAAGGGAGGGTAATTGATGTGTTGAATGTAAACTGGAAAAACAGTACATCTACACATGGCAATGATGCTACACTAGTTACCAACAGAGACAATATGATGACAAGCATAATTGTGAACACAACTTACAGTTAGTTGGAAATTCTGGACATGATCTTTTATTAGTACAATTGGTATAATTATCTTTTCTTGGTCTGAAAAGGTTGAATTCTATGGAGGAAGAAGTGTTTAAGTGTAAAAGTACAATCAAGGCAAGCATAGAGCATATTGTGCTAATTTAAGCCCTCGTAGCAATAATTTGACATTCTATTTGTCCATCAAAAATGAAGGAAAAGTTAAAATTTGACCACTACAGTAATGCATACTTTTTAAGCTTGGAAATGACTTAGAGCTAACTTGTTAAAAAAGAAAAAGCATGGCCAGTTACAAAAAGTTCTCAGTGCCAATTTGCACTATGCAAAAGCAGTGTAGGATATTAGCTGCTTATTTGTAATTTAAATTACTGAGATGAATTAATAATCCAAAGAAAATACCTGAAATTGTCAATTAAAATAATTATTTCAAATGCCAACAATGGAATAAAGACAATCTTCAAGTTTACAGCTGGAATATGATAAACTGCAAAAGAGGATAAAGCATTAAGAAAGTTTGAAGGCCTAAGGACATACATGATTATATAATGACAAATAGAAAAACTAAGAGACTTGAAAAGGTTATTATCACGTGTCAATTCTCAACAGCATAAAAATACCAGAGGGCGTTTGGTATATATACCATAAACGCTTTCGAGATATATACAAAGAAGCAGTTCAAATGCAATAAGCAATGGTGTTGCCACAACCGCATGGCACGGCGCCCACTGTTCATGAAACAAAAGCTCAACACTTCATATTCACAGATAATGATAGATTTAAAAATTTCATGAACCCAAAATAAAACAAGGAAATATTACATGACGATTATGTGGAACTGATGGGGCAGGTAATGCAAATCTTCCTCGAGCAACAACTCCATGGAATGTCCAGAGTGGGAAGAATATTAACCTGAAAATAAAATTATCCATATTGTAAACTTTAACATGCAAAACATTAAATACTTAGCATCTAAATCAGAAGATAGTAGGAACAAATTTAGATGCTGAAGAACCATATATGTTTAAAATAAAATCACTTCATTAAGCTAGGAAAAGAAAATCTTGCATTCCCCAACCCACCTCATTCTGTTATGTTACTTTACCTAATGGTGCCCATCTTCTCTGACAAAATTCTCTAAAAATTAACCAGCTAAAAGCACAAAATCCAAACACTCAAATATTCAAACTTCTTTACTTTGACTAATACCAACTTTGACTTTCGTCCCTGATGGAGCGCAAAAATTTTATAAGAAAAAAATAGGTTGTGCGAGCATGCCATGCGCCAACATTCCAGTTGCTTGGGCATGGCCCAAACAGCTGGCCTCTCAACCCAAACAGCTAGAAATCATAGTTGTTTGACCCTGAACGACTAGAATCTAGGTATTTCAAGTCCCGAGTGGGACAACACATACCTCTATGTATTTTTTCAAGTTCCCAGGAGTCACACACACACAAACTTTCCATGCATACAATTTTTTTCTATACACAATTTTTCTATGTAGAGCAGGCACTCTTCTACGACAATGACACAACTCATCACCAACATCTCCACCAATAATGTATGGCACAACAACCAACAACATGCCACCAACATCTCCATCAATGGCAAGCACACAATGACCTAATTTTCCATGAAAATAATTTTCTTCTCCATGAAGTAAGTTCAAGGACTAGATGTATAAATACCTAGTCACAGGTAAGAATAGAAAAAAAGTCGTCAGTCTTGGACTCCAAACACAACCATTAAAGGATTGGCCATACAATCTCCTATAACAACAAGCAACCTTTCATTCCTAGAACCTCCATCAACCACCCTATATTTTACAAACTTAAGACAGAAATACATGGCATATAGATACACACTCCCTATAGTTTCACTTATTTTCAAGTACATTGTTTACTTCTCCTATATTTTACTAACTTAAGCATTAGAGTATCTCTTGTGCCCACAAGAGAACTTATTTTGCAAAAAAGCTCACGGACCAACCTAAGATCACAGCCTGAAAGCCCAATCTAAAGTTTTCACAACCATCCCTATTCCATTAGAATTGATCAATTACCAAAAGAAATAGACAAGAACGTTCTATATTCATAAACACGAGACTGTAACTTAAAATAACACCCAAAAAGATTCCATTGCCTCATCAGTTGGAGCATTTCTATCTGAGTTAGAAATAAGCACCGACATCAGGAATAACATGGTCGAGGGTATAATATAGAGTTTCTACTTTTCATTCTTTGTCTCTCTGTTATCCCCTGAAACACGCAGCGAAACGACAGTAAAACTTGGAAAAAACAGAAATTTGCCCTGGTTTGTAACACTAATCGTAAAATACAACTGAAGGTTCATTCTTTTTTAAGAAAAAATAAAAAACAAAAAAAAAAGACTTTCTTCCCAGAAGAGAGGTTGAGATTTTGAAAGGGTAAAATCATTTTCCACTAAACTACCATGTATGCAATTCAAGTTTCGCAAACAAAAAATTACCCGGAAAAAAACCCACAAATTTGAGAGATTCCTTGAATCTAGACTACTACCAATTTCAGTAAAATTCAAAATCCATAGGTGAATTCATCCAAAAAAAAAACTGACCACCAGGAGTAGGAGGCGACGTGATCAAGCTTGAGGACGAGGAAGAGAGTGAAAGAAAAGAGAAGACTGTGAGCGGCCAGTGCCTGTAAGGATTTCAATACTCTTCTCCAGCCCATCATCTTTTTTTTGTGTTCTGCAGAATTGAATCCTCTTTGTTGGTAGAGCAAGTAAAAGTTAAACAACGAAGGTTTCAGTTACAAGTAAAAGTCCCTTCTATTATTTGATTCTTTCTTTCATTGATGAATAAAATACAAAGCGCATTTACTCTCACTATGCTTTCACGGCTAAGGAACGTATGGTCTCCTTTCTTTTTTTAAAAACAAATCTATTTTCACAATTAAATTAAAATAGATATTTATAAAAACAAAGATAATAATTTAAATTCTGTTTAAAAAAAACACTTTATTAAATAAGTTTTTATTTTTTATATTCATGTATCTTTTAATAAATATATTTTTTATTATTAGCATGTTTTTTTAAAAAAAACTAAAGCAATTAAAATAAATATTTATAAATATTTTAATCATTTAGACTAAGGAGAAATAATATTTCTTCATTCAAAATATGTTTTTATATTTATATATTCGTTTCTTTTAACAAAAAAATTTTTTTATCTTAAGCATTATTATTTAATAAAAACTTATTATAATCTGGAAAATAAATTTCAATCAAAAACAAAAAAATAATAAAATGAATTTAATTTAATTAATGATTAGTTTAAGTCAAGCGTAATTTCATGGCCAAGACTTCATAGTATTACTCTATTTTTTTCAAGAAAAATAGATAAAAATATATATATATATATATATATATATTATTCCTGGTATATATGTCTCTATCACACAACTCTATCTCTCACCCTTCTACCTTTACACTTTTCTCGGTATATTTTTGTTATAAATAATAAAAACTATCTTAAAAAAATTATTTAATATTTATACAATGAATCTTAATAAGAATTGAATGATACAAGAATTTGGATTTCGCGATTATATCAAACCTAAAAAAATATAAATCTAATGTATATATCAAATCTAAAATACTTAAATTTAATTATTATGTCAAACTCAAATTAATATGAGTACGATAAATATGAGAACTTGTTGGATCTTGAAGGATAGTCTTGAATTAAAGAAATATATTAAAAAACAGTATGTATACACGTCTGAAATTATAATTTGTTTTTATTTATTATATCTATTATTTACAACAGTTTCTTTCTTGTTTGTGTTAAATTATATAATTTTTATATTTATTAAAAGTTTGGTTTTGATTTAGGGATATGATTGATTTTTCATAGGGTATTGTGATATTAGGTAGTTTGTTTTTTGAATTAATGGTTTGGGATTATGTTTGTGCCTAATTTTGGGCATTGTTAGCCCACATAATCCCATGTCTTGTTCAAACACCATCTTGCTCCATCATACATTAGAATCTCTCCTTGTTACAACAACCACCGTTGCTTAACAGCCATCCACAGCACATGTTAGCAATGCAAGCGACGGCTTTTTTGACAATTTACATGATCTGTTGTTAAAAATGTAAGCAATGGTTTCTTGAGAAATTATTTTATTTGTGCTGGATGGTTGTTAAGCATCGCTTACATTTCTAGCATATGTTGGATGCAATAAAGGTAATTCGGGACGAGCAGGAGCTGGAGGTCTCATTCGGGACAGTAATGGTAACTGGATGGGAGGTTTTGCTATCAGCACAGGGATTTGTTCATTTGTCAAAGCTGAACTGTAGGCAATGGTTTGTGGCCTAGAATTGGCTTCGGAGCTGGGCATTAGGAAATTACTTCTTGAGTTTGATTCTACCCTAGCTGTTGAATTTGTCACAAAGACTCAAGCGCAAATTGATTCGAACTATGCACTCGTTGCCATGGCTAGAGGACTATTAACTAGAGACTAGGAAGTGCAAATCCAACATGCATACCGAGAGGCCAACGTAGCTATAGATTGGTTAGCTAATTGAGGAAATGATTGATTCTATACTTGTTATACTATTATTTGGATATCTGTGCAACTTTCTTTTGATGTTTCTGCTGCTAAGAGTTGCGCTTGAGGTAATTCATTTACTTTCTGGTGAGTTAGCTCCTCAAAGTTTTTGAAGGTGTCTGCTCTGATTCTTTGAGCTGGCATTAATCTGGCTAGCTCTCTTCTTGGTAGTTGTTTTATCCTCCCCATAACTAGTAGCATCCGGTTTATCTTCCTTGATGCACATCCCTTTTGAAGCATGCATCATGTCTTTTCAGATTTAGGTCTTGTTTTCATCTTTCTGTGTGCCAAGTTTTCATTATTATATTAATTGTTGTTGTTTATCTTTATCATCTACTAATTTACATTTATTTGCCCCTGTTTTTCAAGCTGCCATTCAGTTCAGCTAAGTTTGCTGATAACCATTGCTTAATTTGAGTTGTTTTTACATCTTGATCTTTCAGCCTTTTACTGGGTTTTGGCATGTCTCCCCTCTGCCCAATGCTTCCAATTAGTTAACTACTCTGGTTTGACAAGGAACCAACGCTGCCTCTTTTTATTCTTTTTTCGACGTAATCATGCTGCCCAGTTTACCTATCTCTTCTATCCTTGTCCCTGAAAGATTATGTCTTGTGTTATACTTTTTTTTCTTTGCTGATTTGCATGGGCCTATTCTTACAAATCACTCATGAAATCCTACACCTGCATGAATCTAAAGGTCTCAATCCCTTAAATCTTTAATAATAAAAGTTGGCCATTTGATGCGAGAGATTAATACTATATAGTAATTGTGATACGAACCTCGAAACCTTAAACCAATATACCAAAATAAAAAACAATCTAAAAAAACTAAAATTAAATAAACATATATAAAAAAAAATAATCTATAAAAGCTAAAATTATATTACAATAAAAAATTTGATGCAATAATTATCTGAATCTAGACATCGATATTATTAAATAAAAAATACCTCAAACCCCATCATTACAATTGATATTTGATATGTCTAAGAAAAATTCAATAAAATGTTTCAAAATGTTCTCTTTAATCTTTTTGTCCCTTGAACTTATAATTGACTTAATGGATTCTTTACTTGCTGGTTCTCATCACATTGAGTGCATTTTGTTTCTACAACAGGAAGTAGCGTTAAGAGATGCTGCTCATATCAATATGCATGGAAAATATGCCACATTTTAAAATTTACAAATTAATCATGCTTCTCCCGTATTGGTTTGCAAGGAGAAATGATTGGTATATACAAGCTTGATGGTTTGAATAATGTAAATTAGGCAGAACCAAGAAAAAAGCAGCCTTTGACATGGTACAAAGTAAGTAAGCATTTTAGTGAACATATTTTTCTGTTATGATAGAAAATTTAAGTTGGAGGCTAACATTATTGTTGATGCATGTCTGAGTATATATTTAGCCACATATGACTAAATAATTTGAATTCCACCATTCGGGAATGAACTTGTTGGACTGAATATGCTTCACGTGGAAAAATGTCTGGTTTGGTTGAAAGGAGAAGAAATTGGAAGTTACTGACCTAGGAACAGTTCTATCCATGCATGAAGAATGTGTTCTAGATTGCGGCTTTAGAAGCAAATTCATGCCAGACAAATGCAGAATGGATGCGCATGCGTGGCAAGCCAATTCAAAGAAGGTAAAAAGAAGTTGATGGATGTTTAATGAGAAAGTTGAATATTTTGCAATGTCTGCCTTTTTTTTCAATTAAAATTTGAGAATTTGATAGAGTTGCTATATATCTGTGAAACTGTTTGCCAACATCGATTCAGCTCGGAGGACTTTCCTTGTGTTTATATCCAAGTAAAATCTCAACTTTTATACATCTCAATTGTTGTTATTTATGGAATAATTCAACATTCTATTTAGTTTGTCCTCATGAAAGTTTATCAATTATTTTGTGTCTTTTTTATAAGAAAGAAAAATTGTCATAAACGCTTGAAGAAACAATAGCTTTTGTTGTTGCAATGTCAAAAAGTTTACACTCTTTGTATGCTAGCTAGGAACCACATTCCACGTTCTTGGTGGTGATTTTTTTGGGGGGAAGGTGGAGATCCAATAAAAGTCCTATAAATGTCATTGCCCCAAAAATGACATCGCCGAGGATTATCCCTTAGCTGACGAAAATCATTGCCCCAAAAACACCCGTATATCTACTGAGAAATTCGCCAGCTTCAGAACTCGTAATGGAAAATATGGATCTTACAGCAAGGGAGAACGCCATGGCTAGAAAGGTATGAAACCTACTGCCTTCCTTCCTCGCTTTGCTCTAGCCTTGTTGTAGCTTCTTTGTCTAACATCTGTCTCAAATTAACTCTTCCAATACAAAATTGAAAATACAGGAATACTGTATTTTATCTAAGCATATAGCGTGGCTACTCACTTGAAAGATTCTATGAAATGGAAATATTGCAGACATGTCTAAACAAAACAGAGTGCGTTGTAGAACCGACAAAAGATAGATTCAACAAGGGTTTGTGTAGTGACATCATCAGCGTGCAGCTAAAATCAACAATTCCAGCCGAGTAAAAAAGTATTTACCCATGGTGAATTGTCAGCCTACTAGCCAGTAATTGACTATGTGCAGATGGAATGTAAACAATGTATAAAAAACTCGTCCTTACATTACCATTAACAAAAAAAAAAAAAAAACAAAAACTAAACGAGATCTCATAAGTATTTGTGGATTGAAATAGTATATTTTTCTCAACAACAATCAATTGCCTTGCTAATGATTGAATATTGACTTTGGATTTTTTTAGGTTTTTTTTTTAGTTTTATCATTAAATATTTGATTTATTGGGAATTGATATTCATGCTCTTTTTTTATCATTTTTTTTATAAAGTTATCTCAATTCTATACTCACGGTAGCGAGATTAACAAATTAACTTGAGTTAACTCAAATCTTTTTTTTTAAGAAAATGGGTCGACTCGGGTTAGCTCAAATTTTTTTAAAGAAAATAGGTCAACCTAGGTTGACCCTTCTAACCTATGACATAAGCTTTGCCTCGGGTCAGCTCTCGAATTGGATTTTAAACTATGATAATAACTATTTTTATTTATATATTGACTTAGGTCAACCCGAGTTTTACCCTCTTGACTTGTGACATAGGTCATGCCCTAGGTTGACTCCCAAGTCAATTTTAAAATTATAATAATAACTACTTTTATTCTTGTGTGATTAACTTGAGTTGACTCTCCCAACCCGTGACCAAGACCTTGTCCTGGGTCGATTCCTGAGTTAGATTTTAAAATTATGATAATAACATCAACTTGAGTTGACCCTCTGAACCCGTGACCAAGGCTTTGCCCCGAGTTGACTCAAGAGTTAGGTTTTAAAACTATGATAATAACTATTTTTATCCATGCACTGACCTAAGATGACCCTTATAACTCGTGACCCGAACCTTGACCTAGATTGACCCCAAATTATGGTTTTAAGACTATGATGATAATAATTATTATTTTTTTTATTATGTTGACCCAGAAAAACCAGGGTTGACCCTCCTAAATAGTGATTGGGGCCTTGGCCTAAATCAACTCCCGAGTTAAATTTTAAAACTATGATAATAATTATTTTTATTCTTATATTGACTCGGGTCAACCCATGTTTACCATCTCGCCCCGTAACTCTTATCTTTCCCCAAATCAACCCTCGAGTTGGGTATGATAATAACTATTTGTATCTTTACATGTCTTAGTTGGACAATTTTGAAATTAATAGTTTTTTATAAGGATATATTTAAGGAATAAGAAACTAATAAATATTTTATTTGGAGGCATGTCCTTTATGCACCTCATGTCTTAGAAGTACATTAATTTACTCCAAAATTATCCTAGAAACTAATTTATTTTTATATCTTTATTTTTATCTTTTCAACTAAACACATTTCTACATTCACTATTTTTGTCTCTTTTATCTTGATACAATAACCAAACACTACCTTATAAATCAGTCCTTAATCATTAAGCGCCTGACAAATCTGTGGAATATACATGTAATGCTTAAGATATCTTTTAAGATAAAGGGGGTGAAGGGGAGGTAGAAGGAAATAAAAGGAGAGATAGAGAAAAGGGATTATATAACAGAGTATGACAAAGAAAAAAAGATGGAAGTGAGAGATAAGGAGGTAGAAGGAAGAGACAGTTGTTGTATTGGTGGAGGAAATAGCAAAATAAAGAAAGAAAGGTAGTGAAAAGGGAAGCAAAAATAAGAAGAAAAAGAAAGGCTATTTAGTGTTTTAAGTCTTGTTTAGAAGTGCAGAGCTTCCACTTTTAAGTGCTTTTTAAAAGTGCATTTGCTTTGGAAAAACATCAAATTGATGTTTTTTAGTGTTTTTTGATAATTTTGATGTGTTGATGTTACAAATAAAAACAAATTAAAAAAATCATTTTGACATACTTTCAAGTGAAAAACACTTTTGAAAAGTACTCTGCACCATAATACCAAACAAATATAAGTTTTTAGTAAAATTAAAAATTTTGAATGGAAAAGAAATGTAAAATCCCTAATAAAAAAAAATGGGCTAAATTTGTATAAAGAAAGAGGGATTAAAGCCAAACACTAAGTTTGACCTAGTAGGGGAGGATCATAATTGGAAAATAGAAAACTTAAGAACTAAAAATCAAATAAGCTCTCTTTTAAAAAGAAAGAGAGGAGGCCGACAATTTTTTTTTAAGGGAGGAGAGGGAGAAGTTTAAACCTATAACTTATATTCTCACATCTAAAGAAAATTATGGTCAGGAAGGATTGAGAAAAGAGTACATAGAATACTGTGTGAAAGAGAGTGTTTTTTATTAAAAAAAAACACATCTAATCAAGAACACAATAGAGGAAAACAAGAACTTAAAGAAAGATCAAGAATAGAAGGGAAAAGAATATTTGATCAATAACTTGTTCAAGATAGGTTCAATTGAGTTCAAGAAATAAGGTAAAGTATCCATTAAACTCCAATAATGTATTTTGAGGTGAGATTGTTGGGTAAAAAGCAAAATCCTTAATCCCTAAGAAAATTAAGGCTTATAAGAAATTAGAGAAAACATATTCTTTGCAAAGATCACATGGTATGACTTCAGGATAAGACTTAATTGGTAGAAAGAGGCAAGCATTTTGAAGATAATTTTTAGGTGGGAACCTTAAAGAGGTTTGACCAAGAAGAAAAATTTAGAGAGGAAGTGTTTTGTTGGAAATCTTGATGAATTAACGATGCTAATACAACCTAGAAAGGTGTAGGATCAAAGAATTTTCATTACCTGGAAACATAGAGGAAAAATCATAATTTTGATTATAGGTTTCATATTGAGAATTTAGAGAAACTAAAAAGTAATAAGAAAATTGATCAATAGGCATAGAAAGGGAGTGGTGTTGAGTAAAAAGTTGTTTAAAATTGAAGACAAATCTCTAGGAAAAGAGGGATATGTTCGGTCAATTAGAAAATTTTTCTAGATGTAATCTTTGTTTGAAATTATGCATGGTTATGGTTATATAAATATCAAGAATGTGATAAAGTTAGTTATGCCTGGAAAATTAGAAGGAAAGATGAGTTTCTTGAATTCTTGAATGCTAGAAGTTGTGGTAATTAAGTGTTATTTTTTAAAAAATCATTTTTTGATGTGTTACGTATGTCACTTATATGATGCAATGATTGATCTTGATGATAAAACTCAAATTTATTGCAAGGGTGAAGATTTTGGGCTAAGAAAAAGAGGAGAGAAATTTTCTAATTGTAGAAACGGCTAGCTATTTTGAGAAACAACTAGACTAATTTAAGAAATGATTAGACCATTTTGGCTACTGTTTTGTAATAGCCTAATTTTGTGTTTTGATATTTTCTTGGTTTTTTTTTTTAATGTTTTGGGCTGTTTAAGAAATATAAGTGATTATTATGTGAAAAACAAAAACATAATGCATGTGCGCGCGCGCGCACGCACACACACACACACACACATATATATGCAAGAAATAAGCTTACATGATAATATTGCTTATATTAGAATGTTAAGAGCTATAAACCTTAAGTTTAATGTGTCATAATGTAAGAGTATATGATTAATTAGTAGAAAGTACTCAAAATTTTAAAGGAATATTGAGACATATATTCTTGATATATAAAACGTGAAGTTGATGTAAAACTTTGGGTATGCTTGAGGCATCGACTGCGAGACCTTAGATAAACGGGACAAGATCAGTAAAAAGAACATGCAGGTGCTCGTCATCTCATCCTTTTTAATTTTCAGTATTATATATGTCTTAATTATTTAAGTAGCATATTGATAATGAATTTCATGTTGTGTGGCAAGAAATTGGTAAGAGACTAATGAGATTTTATTGTAATATGTATCATAAAATTTGTGTTGTGGTATAGTAGGCAGCCACATGAATGAGGTTATGATTGATATATGATAATGTTATGTTGAATGAGAGGTTGTATAGAAGCTAATTCTAAGAAGGGATTTAGTTGTAAACAAATATTAAAGATACAAACAGGTATATGTTATAAACATGGAAGCCAATTAGATGAGTGGGGCTAGAATTGAGGTCCCTAGAAAGACATTTGAGATGCATAATTATACATAAAAGTAAGCTACAAGAGTGAGACTCTCAATGGTTATTTCAGGTTGCCCATAAGGAATTGAGGCTTGATTTTAATTTTCTTTTACCAACCACATGTGTTGGGGTAGTTATTGAATAATAGTCAGCCGTATGAGTAAAGATTAAGAAAATGATAGGTATACATCTTTGGCATTTATATGGGTGGATAAGGACAACTTGTTGAGTATGTTATCAAACCTTTAAAGGATGATTAAAAGGGTCTCGGAGTGGAGACATTTGTGCTCAAGGCTACTCATTGGTGTTAGTGTAAGAAACGCCATTATAGACCTCGGTCTTATATAAAAAGTAGGCCAAAAGATTAAGGGTTATGTGATTTATGTTAAATCCTAGAGCTAAGTGGATAACATATAATTTAAACACAATAATGAATATGTTAAGGTATTTTGAATAATATCAATAGTTGGTAAAGGTAAGGTGTGTTGTAATTAAGGGTAATATTATGTTGAGAAGCTAAAGGGTTTAAAAGTAGCATGTGTATACGTAAGAAAATGTCATTTTTTATATGTTGAATAGTTAGTATTGTTTTATGAAAAATAATTATCATTCTTATTGCTTAGCCTGTTTTATTTCTGACATGCTCATCACGTGCTCCATGAAACTAGATGACTTGACATAAAGTTTAGCTATAGAAATTTATGAATATTTTCATCTAGTAGTAGGACTTCTATGTTTATGTTTATTGTGATAATTTTGAAGGATTGTACTAAATAAATTATAATTTAATATTATTTCCTTTATCATGAAGTTGTAATGATTATAATGACTATAATGACCTTAACATTATACAATTAATTCAATAATTTATGGTTTGCTTTTTTATTTAAGTACGTGATATTGATTGTTAAAGTTTATTGATCTTACATGGTGTTATTCTATCTAAATTGATTGTCTTCTAATTCTATAGTCAGGTATGGCTAGGGATAAAGGTGGATATGTATTCACTAGGGTTAAATAAAAAACAACACACGCTATTATAATAGTGTTCTACTAGTTTATAATGTGTGACCACATACGGTTTATACGGGGGTTTACAAAAAAAATACCTTAGAGATAAAAATATTAGCAACAAGTGATCTGATATGTAATGATAATTTTGACAAAAAGACTATGTTATGTACTAATTAATTCCTTTCTTAAAGCTATGAGTACTAACTTATAATTTATGCTTTTACAACCACAACATCCACAATAAAAACTACAACTTTTTCAAAATGACAAAAAAACATAAGTGATTTTGAATTGATGCACAAATAGGTTATCATTCTCTTCATTCATTTTTAACTTAACCTTTTGAAGTTGGAAAGCATGTCAATTATATTGTAGATTCACTTAGTGTTATTTTTTCTAATGATGATGTTTTTTTTTTATATAATTTTATTAACAAAACACCTAAAGAGTTTGGATTTTTTATATTCCTTTTATTGCACGCCCATATCTAATGACATTATGGATACACATAGTAAATTTTTTTTTTGCTTGTTTTTTTTTTTCAATCATGAAGTTTTTTTTTTTCAATTTTATTCTTTTACATTGAATGAATTCAACATTGGACTTGATAGTTTGTTTCGATGAATTTGATCTTAGGTTCTGGAGATGTTAAAAAAATCTGACATTTGAAAAGCGCTTGATTTTGTAGAAAATTATTTAGAATTTTTGTTTTCTAAAAGATTAAAATTATGGAACTAGAATTGAAAATTAAAAAAATGACAACCACCTTTGAGATTTTTGTCCTTGAAGGGAAAAAAAATGAAGAAATCAAGCGCGAAAAATAAGAAGACAAGAGAGGAAAAAGATATTAAAAGAAAGAAACGATAATTAGATCATTAGAGCCACACTAGAGGTAAAACATCAACACACATCGCCGTAGAAGAAAGCCCTCACTGAAATGATTCCAACGATATTAATTACAACCTTCATCAGAGCTCAGAGGAAGTTGTACGTGGACTCCTAATACGACAACCTTCCTCACACATTAGCATGTGTGTTACACACGCCATAAATTTATGTCTCTCTTCATTCAATTCAACCCTCGATTCTCTAATAATTCTTCAATTTAGTCACAAATTTCATCCCACCTAGACCCATTGAAGGCCCAACCAATTGTTTTTCACTTCGAGTGCCAACCTTTTTTTCACTCAAAAATGATTTTTTTAGTTCAATTTTGTGTGTTTTTGGACCGATTTAGAGTTGTCTTAGGTTGAGAAATTGTTCTTATGAGATTTTGAAGGGTATTTTTGAGATGTTTTTATGTTAAAATAGGTTGAAGAACAATTCTTTTTTATTTTTTACCACAAGTTAGCTTTTCAACCCACTATCTGTAATTTTTTAGAAAAAAAATAAAGGGGTGGATGATACCCAAGCTAACTACATGACCTCATTTTACCCTTTTTTTCTCCATTCAATTCAAATTAAGATTAATTACAATAAATTAGTTAACAATATGTTTGAGATGTTTGTCCAGTGGGTATTCATCAAAATAAATTAATTTAGATAACTTTTTGGCGTGTTATTTGATAAAATATCTTTCATTTTTTACATGTTTTTGAATAAGACTATATCTAGTTTTTTATTAGCAAATACTTTTTTATATACAATTCTTCATGTTATTTTTTTCCTCTTAAATTTAATACATATGTGTTTATTTTTAACATTATATAATTAGAATAAAATGATTCCAAAAGACAAAGTTAGCAAACCTAAATAGATCTATAACTCTTATAATAGGTTTGACATATTGCTATGTATAGATCTAAAATATTATTTCTTCAAAAAAAACATTATAAAAAAGTTCAAACAACAACATAATTTTTTTTTTTTGTTAAAACAAGTTTCGACCAAATCAATGAACTTGTTTGCTTTAGAGGATGTTTGGAACTCTTGGAATTGAATTCAATTTCAATAGTTAAATCAATTATTGTGTTTAGAATTCTTTTAATGGTATTAATTTGAATTATACATGGAATCAAGATCATAAAAATAAGCAAAAGCACATAAGAGAGACTTTTGATTTGCAACAAAATTTCAAATAAAAAATATTATTCCAAAAATACTCATCTTCGTTTTCTCAAAAAAAGAACTCTATAACTTATCTTCACCGTCTCTTTCTTTTCCTCAACAAACTTGTCTCTTGCAATCAGCTCAGACATAAACCCCTCCTCGCTTCATTTCCAGACATTAAATCAGAAGAAACGATGCATCTTGTGGCACAAATCTCCGTAGCTGATTGCAAGAAGTACGAGCAATGATTCAATGGCCATAAAAGTTTTGCCATAATTTCTACCAATGAGAAAAATAGGGACAAGGATGAATCGGTTTAGGAATTCTCCCACACGTATGATTTTAAACTAATGGGTCATTCAGAAAAGCTTGATGCCGTTGGCAAGGTCATGGCAATGGTAACATAAAACACGCTTTGAAGATAAAAGAAAAAAGAAATAAACAATCATCCCTTAAGGAGTGAGAAAAGCACTTCAACCAACCAAAAAAAGGGATGGGGAAAGCTCAGATTTTAATCCTACATGAGAAAAACTACTCAAAAGCTAATATTGTTTGAGGCAATGCATGAACTTGGTCGGATTGCTAAATGCAAACGAAAGAAATCCTTTTTCCATTTTCTTAGAATAGCTCATAAATTATATACGTAAATAAAAGAAATTGGTTTGAGCCCCAACAAGGATAAATTACACAAGCTCAGATACAAGAGACCAATCCCCTACATGACCTAAAATTGATCTGAGCCCCAACAAGATTTTAAGAGACCACTCATCCAGCCAAGGGATGATTACAAAACCCAATACCTGCGTCAAGCATAATGTTCAAATATTGTACTCGTTGAGACTTTGCAATGTCTAATTCAAATATTCCATCCAAGGACAACTAGAAGAATTGCTGGAGCCAATGGCAATTTACTGCATCTTTCTCCAAGTCATCTTTCAGTTTGCCTATCTGTAGCAGAGCCTGCTTCAAGTCCATTGTGTCTAATGGCAAATCAGAGAAGTCCTTCAGAAACCGGTGAGCCCGAGCTGCACCTTTTGACATATCATCCATATTGCACTCTCTCTTTCGTTTGGATCCAACCTACAAATCATAAATGAGTAAGTCAATATTCCAACCTAATAGAATGCTTTGTGATAGTATGGCATCATTTTACCAAGTTCAGTTCACGTGAAAACTTTGCTATCAGAAACAGAAAAATGTTTCGAGAATGCTATACAGCATGAAAGTTTTGGGACTGCCAAAGAGTGACATGATGTTCCCCTCAAGACTGGCTCAAACACTGGAGATTACTGACAGGAAATCTATACTCCATAGTGCTATCTCAGTCAATCAACTTGAATTCGAAGTTGTTTTTCAAACTACAGTAGTGGAGCATCAAGCCAAAGGTCTTGATACTCTGGCATGTAAACTCTGGATGGCTTGCCTAAGTAAGAAGGAGAAGTCAAACATCCCTTCAAATGTTGACACTAACTGAAACGTCAAGGCTTGTATAACATTAGCCTAAATACCACTGTATCAATCTAAGGCTTATCAACAGAAATTATCAGAAAGCTCATATAAATAGAAGGCTATACAGATGGTATAGAGCCGATGCTGAGCTAGAAGCTTTTGGATTCATTAAAGACGAACCTCTTCTCTAGCATCATCTGAAATGATTGCAGCAGGTGAGAAATCTTCCAATTCAGCTGCCTTTTCTCGGGCAAGGGCGACAACACTTTCAGGAAAGTTTGCAAATTCTGCAACATGAATACCAAAACTTTGATCACAAGCCCCTGGCTCAACCTGGAATTCAAGGTTGTAAGAAGGTCGTTAGTGTAAGCATTTTAAACTTATTTTTGCTAACCCAGTCACTCAAAAGCAGAAGAATCGCATCTAGTCAGAAACTAATCCTAAAATTGCTAGTCCAACAATGATATATGCCCCACTATTAAGAATAATGATTGAAGACTGTTGTTTCTGTGTCAAATAGAACTCATATCATAATAGAAAATACAAAACCCAAAAAAATTAAATAAAATAAAAATTGAAGTTCCTCATTTTCCTTCCTTTTCCTCCACTAGTTTTTTCATTATGTAAGCAAAGCTTGCTAAACGACAAAGAGAGGAATTGAAAGGAGAGAGGCAAAGGAAAACTCTAAAACCCTCTCCCTCAAAGGTCTTTTCTCCTTCACGTCATTTATAGTCCTATTACTCTTACACTAATCCAATCAGTTAATTACAAAGATCAAAGGTAAGGCAGAAACAACAGCTACAAAATTATGATATAAGCTAGTCTTTGAAAAAATAAAAAACAAAAGGCATACAATCAAGCACCTGTAATTCTAGGTGCTTAGGCCATGCCTCAATGCATTTACCTTGTACAGCATGGTCAACTTGTGATTTGATGAGTCGATGTGTGCACTGACATGATAGTTTGCAACACCAACAATTTGCTTCGAATGTGGCTCATGGTCAGCTTTTTGATGAGCTAATGCAGTCAGTTCGTGAAAGTGGGTTGCAAATAAAGTAGGTGCTTTTAACTCACGAACCAGGTGTTCACATATGGCCCATGCCAAGCCTAAGAAACAGAACAAAACATGATAAACAAAATTATGTTTATCTATGAGGTTTAACCAAACCAAACAATAAATTCCAATATGGATCAAACAATAAAGCTACTTCATCACTTCCAACCAAAGGTGAAAAGAGGCTCTAAGCAATGTTTAAAAGCAGAAAACTCCACAGTCAAAACTACAAATAAATGAAGAAAAGTAGTTTCCCCGAACTCATCAAGAAAAAGGAGAGCAGACACGGTTAATTTTCAGAAACTCTCAAACCCCAAAGAAGTCTAATTAGATGCTTGTAACTTCAATAGGAGAACAATTCTTTAAACCATAATGATTTAAGTAAGGAGAGCAGACATAGTTCATACCTTTCAAATAACAGGAATGAAAAGGGGAAAAAAAAAAAGATAGAAAATTTCATAACATCCATTTAACAGTTTTAAAAAACTTTAACTGATACTTTTTTAGGTTAAATGATTTTAGAGAGCTTCAACCACAACTTCAAATAAAAAACCCATAAAAACCAACTATCCCAAGGCTCTGGAAATTGTTGAAACCTACCAAATCCATCATAAGTTGATGTCCCGCGGCCTAACTCATCAATGATTATCAATGACCTATCTGTAGCTCCTTTAAGGATTGAAGCAGTTTCAAGCATTTCTTGCATAAAAGTAGAAACTCCACGCATCTAAAAGAAAGGAAACAGAAGCATAAACTTCAATAGCAAGGAAACATGTAACATCCACCCTTTCATTGTAAGCAAGTAATGTAATCTACTTTACAGAAACAAAACAGTCAAACAGTCGAGTAGTGAATGTGATACTCAAGACACAGCACCATACAGAAGTGAGATCTAATTAGAGCTAATTACAGGGGACACCAAGTAATCACTAAAATATGTGGTTCAGTTTCAAACTCTCTGGACACAATTTACAGGTTAAAAAAAAAGCAAAAAGCACAAAAACTAAACAGGTAAATTTTACAGGCATAAATCAAATTGGTCCATGCTTATCACATGGTTAAACTACTTTAAGTGTACTAGCAAATATACTAGTAGAAGTTTCCTGATACTATCAGCATATGACAACAGAATGACTTTTTTTTTTGGAATTAAGTCGTTATCAACTGCATCTATTATCTGACAGGCATTTTGTAGCATGTTTTGATTAGGTCCAAAGATTTTATATATCTTGAAGTCTATGCTGCTAAAATAATCCAATATCTAATGGTATTACAAATACTTTACATGTTCAAATTAATGACTAATGCCAGAAAAAAAGATCTAAAGAGTAAGAGGGTTTAGCTCAAGTTTTTCAACTAGTCTAGGATGAATATAGATTTAGTTGGATAAGGAGATGAGAATCAAATTAGTGGCTTAATAAAAATATTGAACTAAGACAGTTTTATACCAAACATATTTCAAATTGAATTTTTTGCTGTCGATGCATTAATAGACTGCTATTTGAGATTGAAATCTTATTTTTTACATCCTCAGAAGCACAAATGGAAAGGAGATCTATTTGCTCTGTACCTTAGCATTTGGATGTAAATGGTATCAACAATTCAGGTATTTATTTTTTTTATGCTCTTCCTGAGATGCACTCTAATTTATTTCTACAAGTAGTTAAAACTCAATGCAACACATACATCAGGCTACAGCTGATGTTTACGATTGTATCTCGTTATCAAACATTTCCCTATCAAAACACACAAACATATTACATTTTAAAATAGCAGAGCAGGGAAAAGTAGCTAGATTTAATCTTGTGCATTGATACAACATAACATAGGTTCACAGCTACATCCTGCAAAGGTGACCTTTCCTAAGGCAAATAATAGGTTGAGTACATGAGCATTTCAACAGCAGACATGAAGTGTGTAGGAACTTTGAAATTGGTGATTATTGAGCATAGAGCTTTACAATCCTGGAGTAAAAATCAAGATAATAAATATGCAGAAAAGAGCAAAAGGTAATTAGAAAGCAAAAGCAGATAACTTCCAAATTTGTTGCATCCATGCCATTCATTTTCAATAGTTTGAACTTTAAAAGGCTATTCCACTGACTCACTTGACAATCACCAGCACCCACACGTGCAAAAATGCAATCACGTACAGAAATGGTAGCCTTGTCACAAGGAATGAAAGAACCAACTTGGGCCATGAGAATATTCACACCTATCTGCAAATGAAACCAAAATATACAGATATAGCAATCCTGGAAAATTGTCGATTAACTTGATAGATTGAAGATCTTGTGAAACAAGAAATTGAGAGGAACTTTGGTGTCTCCCATTGATGAACATCAACTCAATTTGTGTTGAGTCAAATGCATTGACAGACTGAAATATCAATAAGATCTAAAAATTCTAGCGGTGAGAGTGATATAATGAAAGACAGAATAAGTGACGAATAGAGGCATCAAACCGAATCATAAAAACATCCATACTTGCCGAATAAATGTGGATTTCCCACCCATATTAGGCCCTGTGATTATTTGGAACCAACTCTTTCCCCTGACCTGATTCATGGAAAGATAACAAAGAAACATTAATGGGGCTCTTGGATATTAGAAGTCCAGAAGGAGCATGCTCTCCTTCATCAATTGAATACTCACAAGTTTACAATCATTTGGTATAAAATTCACCCAATCCTGAGCTTCCACACATGGATGTCTACTCCCTTCTAATATAATATCTCCCACATCCTATAACAGCAAAGACGGTAAATATCATACCATAACGCTTTTCCAAAACAAGAAGATAGATTAAAGGAAGGGAGTGAATGAAGCAAATAATTACAGATGGAGTGATGTCAGGCCTTGTGTATGGAGTAGGACAACTAGAAGCCAAATCAGCAAAACTAAGTAAGACATCCATTTCAGAAAGCAAGCCAGATAATTTCTCAAACACCTGCAGCATAAAACTTGCATTAATCAAGAATAAGAGCTGTCGAAGTCAGTACATGATAAAGGATGAATACCTCAGAGAAAGTTGCTGTAATTTGAACCACTCGACTGACAAGCTCCTTCTGATGACCCTTATACTTCTCAACTATCTTTTGGTACTGGTCACCTAATTTTTTAAGTTTTGTGTTTGTGAATTTTACCCCATCCTTACGAGTTTCAAGGACAATAAACTGGGTGGTTAGCTTTTTCCGTATTTTTGGCTCTTCCTTCTTTGTAATTCGGAAGACATGACCGTATTGCGTTCCCTTATCTAACTTCAATCCCTTATCTAGAGGAAGGTCAAGATCGGAAGCAGTTTGTTTATGCAAATTGTGTATCTGGTGCTCCAATGACTCCTGTTCAGCTTTTAGTGCACCTAAGGCAGCTTCATAACTAGGTGAAATCATGTATTCCCCATTGTCAAGTTGATCTAGGTCAACAGCGGTTTCCACAAGAGCACTGAACTTATTCAAGTGGTTATCATCAGTCCACACCTCAAGGAACTCCAAATACTTTTCCTTGATAAGGGATGAAAATTGGCCATCATATCGTTCCAGAGCACCTTTAATGTATGGCAGTCTTATGATGGACTGCATCCCAAAAATGTATCAAGTTAAAAAGAAAAACAGAGGCACATTAACTGAGAGATTAAAATACAATTATTGTATAAAAATAGCGTAGAACACAGTGCATGTGATAATTAATTAGTTAAAAAAAAGCAACATGAATAATTATTTAAAGGATAGTATGAACTTCACAGCATGGACACTACTACATAGCATAAGAAGAAAAGAGCAAAAGAAGCTGAGAAAGAAAGAAAACAAACAAAAAGTACAACTGCAGATGACACCAGCAAGTTCTTTTCTGAAGATTGATCAGCATTTCAGTTCCATAACAGGTTGCAACTCCACTCTACAAGTTCCATGTAACACTAGGCCACCTTCGATACTACTTCTCAGTAGCATCAAGGGAAAGAGAGTGCCAAAAAAGGAAGAATACAAACACTAGCAAGCTTTTCAGCTGAAAACAACCTACACTTTCCATACCAGGACCTACTCTACTCTAAAAGCACCATATAATTCTCCTCAACCAAAGATGGAGAGTGAGAATAAGCAGAAATAGGCATGAAATACTAAACAACTTGGTAGAAAATGGATCAGAGACAAAGTTTTAACTAATTGTCTAGTCAAATAATCACTAACCCGGCCATCCTACATCAAGCACATGCATTAAGGAATGAGTACAGGAAACAGAAAATTGAATTTCACCTGATAAAGTTTCACAATATGGTGCAAGCCAGCTCTTCCTTTCTCAACAATGTGCATCAGTCGTTCAATATCTGAGATTCTTTTCAGATGCTGTCTTAGATCTTGGCGAAGCCCGGTATCCTCCACAAATGCCTGCACCAAATCTAGCCTGGAGTTGATTGCATCTACTTCCAATAAAGGCTGTTTTAGCCACATATGAAGCAATCTTTTTCCCATTCCAGCTGTACAAGTTCTATTCATGAGACCAAATAAACTAAAATTTTTGTTTGCATCAGTTTTGCTTTCAAGGACATTCAGTGCCCTCGTGGCAGCAGAATCAAGTCTCATGTAGCTGTCAAGATTGTACTTTCTAATTCTATAATTACCATAATTGCTCTCGTCTGCAAGTAATTCTGCATAGGACAATAATGCTCCCAAAGCACCAGGTGCAAATTCAAAACCAGAAACTAAATCTCGGACTGGTTCAAGGGGACCTTTGACAAGCCTACCAAGATCCTGCACCAAATCTCTTGTTTTGAATTCATTTTTCTTTCTCTCAGTTAACATCACACCGCATTTGGTCAAAACATCATGCAGAGTTCTACAGTCATTGGACCTGCCACTCTCCATGGGCAAAAGGCATTCCTTGCAACTGAGGGCAACTAAAGCTGACTCCACATTTGTAAAGTGGCTATCATCTAGAAATTCAGCCAACCCCAGAACTCTTTTTGTTAAATCAACATAACTCAACCCAACAGTGCACCCTTTTTCACGGAAGTTTAACAAGAGTGCAACAACCACAGGAGAATCCTGCATGTCATTGTTTGCAAACAAAACATCTTCAAAACTGCCAAGATTTCCAGGAGTCCCACTTTTCACTAGTTTCCAATTGGATCCACTCCCTTCATAGAGCTCAAGAGTATGGTCTGTTCTCTCCAAAAGAAGATCCCGGGCAATTGATTCAAACATGTTCTTACTAATGCTCACACTAGAAAGACCATTAGATCCACTCCCCAACTGGCGCAAAGCAGTCGTAGTGTGGTAGTATGTCTTTGCAATGAAGGTCGCATTTTCAGCATGAACTGTATAATAGTCCTGCATATTTAAACAAGATTAATAACAAAGTTGACAATTGTTAAGACAAACAAAGAAACCAAAATGAAATACTTATAAATTCTACTTATGAAGAACAATAGCTGGTAATTTGTGAGATCATAATCATCACAATAACAAAAAAACAAAACATGCATGTTATAAGAAAAGGGGTAGCATTTACAGAAAACCTTATAATTCTGGCTTGCATTTTAATAATCTATACATGCGTGTATCTGAGCTAGTTTGAAATAGCATCTTTACTTAGGAAACAAACTTCTTCGGAGATGCCACCAGTGGTGGACATCAATATCATTTCTAACACAGACATATTGTTTTCCTTGTGAATGACTTGGTGTTGAAATATTGATGGCAAAACAAAATTGAATAGGTAATAGAATGCAAGAAACAACAAAGATAAATTTCCTATAAAAGCAGTATCGTCATTGGATTGTAAGAATACTGAATTCCTCAAAAGGAAACAGTGTTCATTGATCCCTTTAAGGGATTCCCTAAATCATACTACTAATTCCGTACTAAAACAGTAAAGTTTCACAATTAAAGATCAAACCCAACACGTAATGCCAAATGGAGATGAACTCATTCCATATCAGATCAAGATAGAAATAATTCAGAGGTTCAATAAGAGGCCAAACATGAACTGACCCGCCTATCAAAGACCCGAACCGCCCTAGGGTCCTGCAACATCAAACGCAAAAACGAAACACGCCCAAATAAAATAAGTAATTCATAAAAAAGTCAAAACACTAAAACAAAACTATAAATAAATAACCCAGAACTCAAAATTATTTTCTTTAAGAAATGCTTAATTTTCCAAGCAATTAAGAGATTAATTAGGACTTACATGGGGGAGGGTTTTGAAGAAAGAGAGAAATCCTTGAGCCTGCTTAGCATCTGATACAAAAATTTCAAGAAATCAAATCATTTCTCAACCCCGAAAAAAAAAAAACAAAACAAAAACATTGATTATTTTACCTAGCTTGAGCTCAGGGAGCTTGTTCTGTTCATCAAAATTGTTATTTTCACCCATATTTGATTATCAAAAAATTAGGGTTTCGTTGTTGGGGTTTATAAAAGCTCAAGAAACTGAAGTGTGGCCTTATATAATCTGGTGTCGTAATGGCGGGAGAGGAAGGGGCAAACTGGCGGGCTTTTGTGGGCGCGTGTAAATCACGCTCGGAATTGGCCCTAATTTTGTTTCGTCTTCCAAACATTAATTAACAAGAACCTTAAAAGCGTGGGAAAACACGGTTTCATAAACACACAACATTTTAGATTGGATTGAATCAATGTTTTTTTTTAATTGATTTAAAAAAAAACATTTATCTTTACACATTACATTGAGTAGTAAGGATTAGATTTTGATAGTTTGTTTAAGTTTATATTAATAAACAAAATTTTTATTTTTACAAAAAACTGAGAATAAGAAGATCAGAATTGGAAAAATAATGATTTTCCCTTCTGTTACTATTTTTACGGTGCTTGTCTTTTTTTATATAATTTTTTTATTATTCTTATTGTTAAAAAAAAATTCAATTTTATATTTGCAAGTTGTGTTAATGGAAACTTGATAATTTATAATAATTTTTTTAATAAAGTTATTGTAGTGTAAAAAAATATCATGATATTGAATCAATATTTAATTTTAAAAAAATTATATTTGATTTTTTTCGTGAAATTAAAAAAAAAAGATCAAAATAATAAAAAACATGAGATTTTTTTTATATTTTTCATTCAAAGTTTTTTTTTTTAAAAAAAATAGCATGTAGCTTTTGCCAACTTTATTTCCCTTTATATTTTAATCTAAAACTTTATATTATTATTCATGTATTATTTCTTGAGTTTGAGAAAGAAATTCGCTAAAAAAAATAAAAGAAAAAGAAAATCATCATGTGGTTATATTTTAGTTAAAAAAAAATTAATTTTGATGTGCATATATTTTATTCACTAAAAATATTTTAATTTGTTATATTTTAGTAACAATAATTATTGTTAAAAAATAGACGGAAGAAATTTAAAAAAAATCAAGAAAACCTATATGTACGGGCCTTAATTTCCTTTGTTAGGTCCAAATTGTTGTAATAATTATCATGAGAGGAGTCGACTGAACTAGAAAAAAAAATGCATTTTTCGTTTATTTTCTTGTAAAAAAATAAAAAAATTGAGTGGATAAAATTTTAAAAAAGGAGAAGGCCCATACGTACAGGCCTTTCCTTATATAAACAGATGATAAAAAATAGAGTTTTTCATGACTTGAACTAAGTTTTTTTTTTTTTAATGGATCAACCGCAATTTAGTATGAGCAATATTAATCTAATAGTCGAAAATAAGGCATCATTTTGTTAACAATAATTATTGGGCTCTTGGTTGTCTCCACAAACTTGTGGTAAAATATGGCAGCCCACGAATTGAATGTTTTTCCAACTAAACCAGGAAGCAACCTAGCTAGTTTAGTTGGAAAAAAAGAGAGAGTAACATTCGTATCATCTCCATAGCAACAACTTTTTTCTCTTTTTTTTTCCAACTTTGTTCATAAGATATCTCAGTTTTGAACAATCTAATGTTATAATAACCATTTAATGCACCTGTTTGATGTCTATGGAGTAGTTGTCTAGGTGCTTTGCCAGCCCGAGCTCCTATATTTCGACAGCCAGCATCACTAGAACTTGCAGTCTAAAAGAGAGGTGGATGAAACAAGTAACGTGTCTCGTAAAGAGTGATCATTTTCTAGATGATTAGATTAACAAAAAGAAAAAAAAAGAAGAAAAGGAAAGGTTTTGAGCATGAGTTCGAAACCAACGAGATTTATATAATTATTAATTTTAAAACTTGTAGGATTAATTAATATATACATAAATAAATTAATTTGAATACCAACATTATTAATAAAAAAAAAATAGCATGCTTACCGTGTAGGGTCTGAAAAGACATGCCCCATGAAAAATCTTGCGAACACATTATCTCAAAGCTTTGCGTAGAAAGAGTTTTCTCTCGTAATGAAAGTAATCTGAGGCCTCAAGTCCCTAGCTAATCCCAATTAAGTCCATGCAAACAGGCAAGCCCAGAAATTAACCACATGCATGCATAAACAAAGAGTTTTTTTAGTTTTCGTCGAGTTTCTGAGGTGCTCTACTTGATTGTTTTAGCTGCTTCAAAAGGAACCATGCATCTTAACAACATAAATCATGCATTTTCTCTTATAAGCCTTTAAAAGAAGTAGAAGCACAAGCACCATCTATCCAAGGCAAAAAATCTTATACTTCTTTAATCACTGCTCTAGAAGTTATAGACCTATATATGCATGGGCTGCTAGAGAGCAAGAAAGGGAACAATTTATGTCAACTTAAGCAATTGTGCAGAAAAAAAAAACCAGAAGAAAAAACACAACACGCACTTCTAAAAGACCTTGAAAGATTAATGAAAAGCAGTGAGGCCGGGGAACAAAACAACCCAGCGCTGAAATCCTGTGGAGGACACACCCCTAAAACAAAAAGAAAACACATAGCAATTACAGTTTCTTACCAGATCAGAGATGAAAACCAGACAGCAACAGCGTAAGATGACTGCAAATTTTTATTAGCTATGGTTAATCTTATTACCAATCATATATTATGTTCTTTTAATTTGAATAAATTAATATTATTATGTTGTCTTAAGTCTTGAGCTTAGTGAACCAGCTTGGTCGTACACGCGCGCATGACCTGTATAAGATTACGAAGTGGGTATTTGTTAGATTCCAAAGTTCATGGCCGCCTACATAAGATTACAAAATAAAAACTCTCGAATATATATATAAAATAAAATAAAATAAAATAAAATCTCAGACACTCAAATAAAAAATAAAAACACAAACACTTAATTAAAAAATTAAAGTGAAATGTTCATGCACACGTACGCAATAGCGATGTCAGCAAGCTGACGTGTTAATTTGACGTCTATGTTAGTATTTATTTGACATAATTTCACAGAGATATATACTTGATTATAAGGATTCCTAAATTTCACATGCTCAGATAGAAAAAAATCAAGTAAACAAATCTGAAAAGTTTGCTGTATATATTCTCTCAATTCATCCACTAATTAAGATGAGGAAAAACAATTAAAAATTAGAAAAAAAGTTTGTTTTAAATATTTAATAAAGAGAAATGCTAATTAATGATTGTTGCTTTTGATGAATTCTGTCAACACACCATCAATTTAACAAAGTTTGTTTTAAATATTTTCTTTTGTTTTTTTTTTTAATTGTCAACCAAAATTGAGCACGTCAGGTAAGAAATTTTCATTCATTTTTCTTCTTTTTTTTATGTTTTGTGTTTTGTTTTTTGTCATTATTTTTGTTTAATTTTGTGTTTTTAATAATTTTATGAATTAATAAATGTGTTGACCTTTAGTTGTTATTGAAATAATTTTTCATTATTTTGTTGAATTTTAGTTTTTTTTTTCAAATTTTTGTTCAATTTCAAAATGTATAGGATTAATTTTAATTATTATTTTTTTATTTATTCCATTTAAAAATATTATCACTTACAAATTAATAATTGTGTTGAATTTTAATTGTTGTTGTAATACGTTTTGTAATATTTTGTTGAATTTTAGTTGTTGTTTTTTTTTAATTTTGTTATTCAATTTTAATTAAATATATAGGATTAATTTTAATTATTATTTTGAATTTTTGTAAATTTAGAATATTTTTTATAAATTTAGGATTAAAAATATCATTACGTAGAAAATGAGAATTTTCTATGAAATTGAATTATGCTAAATTGTTACAATAAATTGAATAAAATCAACTAGTTGGTGGCATATATGTTGTGTATTTGCAAGTTTAAAATTTTTGAGTAATCTCCTGTATAATAAAGGTGCTGCTGAACTTTTTTTTAAAATAGAAATTGTTTAATTTTCTTTATCTCTTAATTTATGTAGATATTTAGGGGAAAGTCTATTGCATGTCGTGAGAACATGATTGTTGCTAGTTCTTTTAATAGCAATGTTGACGTTCACGAGTCATTAGGTACTGACCAAGAACTGGTATTTGAGGCTCAAACTTCGACTCACGATGCAGGTTCATCTAGTGCGATGCCGCAACGTTGAGGGGGGTCCCTTCACAGCGGGATCTATTTACCTATAAGTACGAGGCCCAGTGGAAAGAAGATCTTTCATTGTAAGTTTGTTTTGCTTTTATAACAACATGTTTAATAATTTTTGACGAATGCAATTTCAGATTTACAAACATTGAGGTTGCGAGAATAATAATATCGACCTTTAAATCATCAATTGCAATTTCATTGTTTCAATGAAGCCAAGTTTCCAAACATCCTGAATCGAAACCGCAGGTTGATGCATGGTTTTCCAGGTTAGTATTAACTTACATATTTTTATGTTAATTTGGTTAGTTTATTAAAATTACTGAAATTTTTCTTTTATAAATTTTTACTTCAAGGGAAAATTTGAATATAAGAGAGATGATAATAATGTCGCGATGAGGATTTGGGAGAATCACGCTGCAATTAGGTAAGATCGAATTCAAGATAATTTTTTTATTCTAAATATTAAAATTTTATTTTTCATTTACTAACAGATAATTAATTTGTATCATATAGGTTGCATGATTTTTGGTATAAGACACAAAAGAAAATCAACAAAATATGAAAAAAAAGAGCTTTCATGCTGGAATTACATAGCGGTTTGGAAGGATTTTAGATTGCCATATGTCTCAGAGATTGTATGGGCAAAATACATTCAGCATGTGACATCCACGTGTTTCATGCGACAGTCACAGTCCGGTGTAGAAAATCAAAACCGACATGTTCTCGGTTTCATTACTACACACACCGGTAGCTCCGTCCTATTCGTTTCGCATGCGAAGAAAATGGCAAGATTTTTTTTATTACATCAATATTTTTATTAGTTATTTTCTATAAATATATTTAACTAACAACATTTTTATCTTAAAGGCTACAGTTCTTGGACCCGCGATCCAAGCCTGATGGAGTTTTTGTTGAAATGCATGTAAGGAGTCTACGGTTCTTGGTGCAACAGTTCGTGGATAGCGAAACTTAGCTCTTTATGGTATGTTGGTTTTCAACTATTTTTTTTCTTAAGTTATTATTTCCTTGATTTTGATTAATTTATTTTTTTGTTTCTTGGATATATATAACAGTCAGTTGAAGGAGAGATATAGAGACGATCATTCGATCCATCCAAACCTCGATCTAGATTTTTGGTTGGAGGCAAGATTGTCTGGTGGACCCGATAGAAATTGGGTGTACAAACTCTCTAACACTACGACCGAGAACTTGCGGGCGACCTATAGTGTTTCGATTGTTGGATGCTCGCAATCGATTCCAAGCACTCAAACTAGGCTCAGACGACCCATTTTAGTGAAAAATATAAACTACCCACTGTTGATTATGAAGAACTCTGCTGATTGGTAATGGAGATGAGATCACAGATGAGTGGTACATGTGCACCTCCTAATTGGCCCCGCGATCCCAGCGACAACTAGCCTCCTCCTTCTCTAGCGCCTCCTCTATTTTAGATTTATTGTATATGAACGTATCATTGTTTAAATTTGTAATAAATATTTGATTTTTATATTATCTTAATTTATTTTAATTATTTTTCTACTTTTGTTCAATATATATTTTTTTAAAAATATTTTTAAAATATTACTGACAAGGTTACTGATGGATTAACTCTGTCGGTATATTCCAAAGAGAGTTGGAAAAGAATTACTACAAATATCACTGCTACTGTTAATTCACCGATGAAAATACATGGTATTATGTCGGTGATATGTCATATTTATCGATGGATATATCAACAGACAAATAAAAATACCGATGGCATTACATACGGTTTTCCTATCGGTGATATGTTAAATTTACTGATGGAGATATCAACAGAATGAAACAGGTATTTTTTTGGCATGCTTTGTCTATTTGTAAATTCATCGGTATATTTATTACCGATAGACTCACCAACATACCATAAATTACTGATTAGAATTTTTACAATGGATTGTTTCCGTCTATGAACCTATCGGTAATATACGTACCGACAAAATATAAGTGTAAATACTGATATAAATTTTTATCGATAAAACTATTAAATCCGGTAGTGATTGTTTGGACGGAGAGTATGAATACAAATATATGGATATGTCAGTCGATTGAAATATGATATGAATCATGCCTACAAAGCAAGAAATAAATGTTAAGTGAAAAATATGCCTACAAGGGCGGACAACAATGATATGAAAAAAAAATGTTATTTCATAAAAAGATTTTAATATTTTATGAAGTAAATGGAACACAATGGTGGAGTGTAATGTATAAAAATTAAATTGACATAAATAGTGGAATTTAATACGAGAAATGGAAATAAACCACAATGGTAGGGATTTAATAAAATTGATCGCAATGAAAAAAAATTAATATGAACATTTGATTCAGTCACAACGAAGGTCCTAGATAGAAGAAATATTTAAAATGAAAAAAATAGACAATGTCAAAATAGGTATAAGAGCTTCTTAAGATGGAAAAATATTTGAATTTGCCAACATAATAGACATAAGATATATTTGAGACTTGAAATATATGATTTAGCCAGAAATTTAGTTATAATGGAACAAAAGAATATTTGTATATGAGAAATATATAGATGGGCCATAAATGGGCCAAAATAATATTTGTGTATGAATAATATATAAAGAGGTTATAAATAAGCAAAATAAATAGATGAATATGAGAATATATAGATGAGTCATAAAGGAATATATTGAATGAGGATGAAAATTAGACAAATAAGCCATGAATGAGCATGAGTAATAATAGAGAACAAAAAAATAATATGGTTGAGATTTTGATTGAGATATTATATAAAGAATTGAAAAGTGATATTAACAAACCATAAATGACACAAGGAATGTTAAAATAAACAAATAGAAATAAATGGGTAAGAAATAACACTATTAGTGTTAAATGAACATACAAAATCAGTTGCTTGAAATGAGATTTATAGACATGGAAATAAGTGAAGTAGATGATGAATCAAGATAATGACTCTAAATGTTAAGGGTTTTATGATAGTCTGATAAAATAAATGATTAAGCTAAGATGTGATCATGAGTAAGTAAAGGGGAAATGAAATTTTAAATTATTTTGGATTATAAAGTAAATGTATTTGTGATGATTTTATGGAAGTGGTTAAATTAAAATGGAAATGATGATTGTAATGGAAATCATGGTATCAACAAGAAATTTGATTAAACAATACTTTTGTTATATTATTCCTAGATGAATATTTGTATACCGAAAATCTTATTTTAAGTTTCTATGTGTTATATAGGTGTTTTCTTATCCATGCATGGTATCTCGAGATCATGTTCAAATCTTTAAAGATTATTTTATTTTGAGAAAAAATTTGTAAAAATAGTTAATATTTTATAATAAATTATTGTATATTTATTAAGACAGCAATGATGCATGGATTATAAAAATAATAAAAAGAAAGGATGAATACCTTATTAAGAAAATGATGTATTAAAAAAGATGTCATAAATTTATTATATTGTATTAAATATTACATGTCTTTATTATGCATCCATGAAAGTGGTAAGTTTAAGGTTATCTTATTGAAGAAAAAAAATCCTTAATTTTTCACGTATACAACAATGACCTATGTATGATGACCATATGAAAAGTTCAAGTTCAAGTTCAAGTTCTTATAATGACCCGTGTTTGTGGAAGAAAAAAGGAAAGATAACATTGAGTGCGACACCATCATGAATGGTGGCGAGTAATATTGTGACCTATCATGTAAAAATATCTTGGAAGCCTCCACGTGTAAGTGTGATTACTTACACGTGGAGTGTAAAAAAAGAGTGGATGTCTCGAAAGTTGATATTGAGATGGAAATAAAATGCATTGCCAACAAATGACATATGCTTGAATCATGAGGTATAAAGAATTAAAGATATATTAATTTTATGTATTTGAATTAAGAAATTATATTCCGAGAGAAATTGAAATTCAAAGAGGTTATTTTATAATGAACATAAAGGATTTGAGCAACACATGCATATTTTTCCAGTTCTCTATCCATATTGCATGCTTTCTCGGTGAAATTTATCTGCAAATGCAATATCAGTTCATTATTTCAGCAAGCCAGAGGAATTATATATATATTTGATAATTACAATTCCGGGTTAAGGAAAAAATGACATGGAACTTGAAAAGTAAGTTAATTACCTGAGGATAACACTAAGCTAATCCTTCTAGGATCATCAATTGAACTCTTGAGGGGGCAAATTCATGTTGAAACGAGCAATTGACATATGGGTCACAACTGTTTCAAGAGCGAAAGTCACTGCTCCAGTCCCTATAAACTCAAGTTCATCTTTACTTTCGATGAGCTCTTTTGTATACAACAAAGATCCATTGGAGGGGAAAACACCAAAATCTAAACCTTCAATGTTTGGCAAACAAACATCCTTTCTTGACAAAGTTTATTGCATATCGATACTTTTTTGTTCTGGTAATTTGGATCCTTGAATCCCACTTTGCTGAACTTTATGAATAGATTGGCATAAAGCAAACTCTTTATGAAAATTTTCAAGATAAAAACAATGTCGAGGGCATCAGTAGAGCAATTGAGCTTCTCCAAAATTCATGTTAAGGTTCTTAAAATATGCATTTAACCATGAGAGAACATTCAGAGAAGCAAATATGGATAGCATTAGTCTACTTCATATAAATCTCCTTAGGGGGACACCCTTCCTTTGATTAAATCTCGAACCTTGAATAGTAATTTTACTTCACATCTAAAGTTGCTTTCCGGTCCTACTGATGCTCCATCACTAATATTTAAACCTCCTTCATTTACAATCTAAATTTATAAAGAATTATTAAATCTGTTATAGGCAAAACGAAGACCAACCAATAAGTTAGGAGCATCATCTTGCTTGCGCATTACCTAGGGAACACCAGTATGAAGCCCCACAATCATCTTTGCTGCCCATTTCACATAAGGTGGCCTTTTCTCATGAAATGCTGCCTCTACATTTCCATATTCATTTTCAATCTACATGTTTACAAATATCATTAAAATGGATTATAAAGATGTTACAACATGAAAACAAGAAAAAAAAAACTGCATAAAATCATGTAATGTACTTGAAAACTGTGAGAGTATAATTGAGCTTCCTTGTGAAGCATATAGCTTTTATGCTCTCAACATTTTCACTCTCATTTTTGCTTACCTTTCCACAAATGATATTGCTAGTTAACATATGGAAATGAGCTTAGTAATTTTATTCTTTTAATCACCGATTGATATAAATAATTAGTTCTTTATAACACCTTGAATGGCTTATTATCATAACAAAAATCGATTCCTAGTACATCATGCAATAAAAAACAAAAATATCAATGTCATAAAGCTGTCAGAAAACAGTATGTTGGTCAAGCTGAATGAAAGGGTGTCAAAGAATAAACAAAATAAAAAGAAAGAGAAACAAACTAGAAAAACATTAGGAAAAGCAAGAGTGGTAGTTGGGAAAAACTAATCGCAACATTAGCAAAACAAAACCAAAGCAATGAAGCAGAACAACTTTAGAAACAAACCTCAAAGAATGCTAGAAAAGTAGTGGAAAAAAAGAATAGAAGGACATAATGACTTCGAACTACAAACTTATGCTTAGGCAGATGGAAATAGCAGACTGTTAAAATTGAAAAAAAAAAACATCAAAAAGTCAACTACTAAGACAACGCTTACGAACATGGCAAAAAAATTTAGCAAATGACAGGTGCATAGACATCGTGTGGAACACAAAGCTGAGGAAAAGGGCGGGAAAGGAAAGAAATACCAAATGATAAAAATAGGTGAAGTAGAAAAAACTAGTTAAAATAGTGGAGAAAAAACAATTTCAGAAGCTTATATAAAAAAGAAAAATAATCTAATTTCAGGGATAAATGGCCTGGCACATTAAGAAAGGAAATTTCAAAAAAAGGAGTATGAACAGAGAGGGAAATAAAAACAACAGAAAAAAGAGATTAAAAGCATTGCAATTTCACAAAGGTAAAACAACACAACTAAGGCCATAGAAGGAGGGAACAACTATGCATGCAAACCAAATCTTGTAGCACAAACCGAGCGAAAATTTTCTAACTGCAAGATGAATTGTACAAGTGAGTGAATTGCAAGCAAAATTATAAAGGAAAGAAAAAACATATACGATAAGTAAAGAGAAACCACATTAAATAAAAGCCAAGTAAAACTAGAAAAAAAATTGAACAACTATAAAAGATAGAATGAATTGATACCAGAAGTGTAAGATGTCAACTTCGAACCTAAAGGGAACAAAGAGTAAAGAGAGAAGTTAGAAAGCTCACAAGGAAGAATGAATGATATATATAAAGAAAGAACATGCGTGTTAAAAAGGAAAGCATCGAACTAGAAGGCATAAAGAATTAATTGATTTGTAAAATAAAATGGGAAAGAATAACTTAGAAGATAGAGACAATATGAAATTAAGAAATGATTCAGCTAAAACCGAAAGAACAGTTAATGTTGTTGGAATGAAGCGAAGGAAATCTAATAGTGAAGAGTTGTAAAAATAAGCAACAAGGCAAAACCAAAAGAATGTGAACCTGTAAGCGCAGTGAACACGAAAGGCTGTTGGATATCTTTATACCAAGGAAAATTGTAAACATGCAGTTCATGAATAAATAGAAAACAAGAGACAATATAAAGCAAAAGGGAATAAATGTCAAGATATAAAACACAATCTACAGATTTAAAAAATAAAGCTTAGAAAAAGAAATCAAGGAAGATCTTTTTTTTTTGTTAAATATAGGAAAATATCAATTTTCCCTACATACCTAGTTGATGGTGGATCATCCACCCATTAAAATCGACTACCATTGCTGCTTTAGCTTTTGCTTCTACAAAAGCTAGGCACAATCATACCAACAATCATCACTAAACAAACTCAATAGAGAAAATCCATAATTTACGAACCCAAAACCCAGCCTCTAGCCACAATTCAAAAAAAGATGCATTAAAACCATCAACCCTAGAAAAGACACAACCTTTACTGTCATATTAAAATGCATACCAAGGAAATCAGATATCACATATACCTAACACAGATCTAAGTACAAAACCTTCCAGCTAAACATCATTAGCAAAACCATCGACATCGACAAGCCAAGACAAAACAAAACCAAGACGTATCATAAAAGAGAGAATAAAACACAAACCTAATTCAAAATCATAAATAGTAAATCACTTAAACAATGTCGTCCAATAAAGCACAAATAATAAACTTATTCGAACACTTAATTTAGGATTATAGATAGACGTTAAAAAAATATAATAAAAAAATAATAAGTCGATGAGTTCGAGGTTCCAAGAATCAACGTCACACTCAGAGCTTTATTTTTGTGGAGAAGACAACCACAACAACTTCGATATCATAAAGCACAAGAATATCACTCCAGACCTCCTTCTTTAAAAACCCACATGTCAATTTTCCTTTCTTTTGAACACCCTTCAAAAGAAACCTATCTTTCCTAAGACTCTATACCAAATCTCCATAATCAATTCTCTAAGAAGAGAGACAGAGTTTCAAATCGTCCTTTGATTTTGATTTTGTATTTTAAAATTGTTGTAAAAAAATTAATTTTTTTTATTTTAAATTAATATATTTTTAAGTGTTTTTTATTTTTTTAATATAATAATATTAAAAATAATTTTTTTAAAATAAAAAATTATTATTTTAATACATTTCCAAATAAAAAATACTTTAAAAATAAACCACACTTCCAAACACTCTTATAATTAAACTGAATAATGTTTTTATATAGTGTTTTTTTTTAAATTCGTTTTTCTTATGTTTTTTTCTCTTTATGCTTGTTATTTTTATTTATCACCATTTTATTTCTTATCTTTATTTTGTTTTGTAATATTTTTAGTTTTTTCATTTTTTTCTTTATATTTTTTTGAAAAAAATTATTTTTTATTTTTTATATATTTATCACTTACACATGACCAATTTATATTATTCTTTTTGTTCTTGTCTTCATTTTTTTTAATTTGTTATTTTAGTTTTTTCTTTTAATTTTTTTTGTTTGAATGGCTCTCTCTCTAGATTAAAAGTTACAGAAGAGCTCTCCCTTGCCTTCTCTCTTGAATTTGAAGTGTTGGTTCCTCTTTTCTTCCAAGAGAGACTTTTGCTTTCTTTTTATTTCTTTTTATCATTATTTTTTTTTATAACCCTTTCCTTACACTCATTTTACTCCCCATTTTAATTTGCATTTCTTATTTTCAACTCCAATCCTATTTACTTAACCATTTTGGTCTATATTTTTTACACCTTTCAAAGTAAACATTATTTATTTTGTAATATTCTTCTTATAATAAAATTCTTGGGTTTTATATTCTCCACCCTAAAAGAAATTTCATCCAAGAAATTTAATTTTCTTACCTTATCCGCTAAATAAACTTGGTTTTTGTTTTCATCTCTTCTTCTTGCTCTTATATTTCTTCCTCGACTTGGGAGTTCGTCTATAACACTTTTACCAAGGGAAATTTCTTAATTCTTAACTTCTTTTCCTCTTTATCCATAATCATTACTGGCTTCATTTCTATGCTACATCCCTCATGAATCTAGCATGGCTTTCTGAAGTAAAGACACATGAAACACATCATGCTCCTTTGACATTACTAAGGGAAGTGTCAATTGATAGGCTACTGGTTCAATTCTTCTTGTGACTTCAAATGATCCTATATACCTCAGTGCTAACTTACCCTACATTCCAAATCAAATGATATTCTTCCACGATGCAATCTTTAAAAACACCGAATCCCACACATCAAACTCTAAAGAACTTCTTTTATTATTAACATAACTTTTTTGTCAATTTTGAGCCATCTTTATTATTTCCTTGATCACTTTAACCTTATTGGTAGTAATCTGGACCAATTTAGGCCCCAAGAATTCTTGTTTCCTACTTCCTCCTAGGATACCAAAATGCGGAAGTTCCTTCCATCCAATGCTTTAAAAAAAGCCATTTATATTGTAGTTTGATAGCTACTATTTATTTTCTAATATTCTTCTTATAATAAAAGCTTGGGGTTTTACATACATGGTTTGCCTAAGTAATGAGTGAGATGCCTGATTTGAGAACTGATGTAGCTAGTTTTCAAGATGGGACAAATCATATGGGTTTTGGAAGGAAGAAGGTCTGTAAGATAAACTAATTAACTTTCACAAGAATCTATAGCTGAAAATACAGATAAGGAGGCCAATGATTTTGATGATAACAATGGTGGTAGGTTTCAACCATATAGAAACCAAAGAAATATAGAGTTCAACCTCTTGAGCAATTAGACCATAGGAGAGTAGATAAGGAGGATGGATTTTAGGATGGTTTGGATAGAGATTTGGCCAGTATTAGGATGAAGATCCTGGCTTTTCAAGGAAAAACAATCCAAAACCTTATTTAGAGTGAGAAAATACAGTGAAGTTGATTTTTAACTGTCACCATTACTCTAAGATAAAGAAAAGAAACAAACAAATCACAAATCAATTTTAAAAGGCTGTTACAATTGGTTATTTGTTAAAATTACAAAGTAGGTTTGTTGACTCTTAAAATCAGTTTCTTCCATTGTAATTTGGTTCTGTTTTGGGTTGTTATAAGACTTGTCACCTGAGATCAGTTTCAGTTCATCGAGTTAGATTGAAAATCTAGGTCAATATTCCTTAGTTTTCTAATGTTATTTCATTTATTGTCTCATTTCATCTCGTTTTGTTTCATTATCCAATTGAACGCTACCATTCAACACCTAAATTGATAGTTCCTTAAAGGGATTTATGAGTGAAACATGAGTAGAGTGTAAACATGTGAGAAAGCGAGTGAGGATATAATTTTTTCTTTTTACCATCAACATGAATTTTGTAAGATTATAAAATGTATTCTAATGAAACATTATCAATAAGGGAGAGGGACAAACATATAAGGGTTCTAACTAAAAAACACAAAAGCCTAACCTATATTCTAGGGGTGGTGCAGAAGGAACTTTATTAGTTAAAAGAATTAATTAATTCTAGGCAAGCTTTAGAAAAAAAAAGAGCATTAACATTGAAAGAATGCAAGATGACAGAGAAAGGCTACTACTACTTTCATACAATGTTGTTGGAAGTGAGTGTTGGCAAGAAAAGAACTTGGAAAGCTTAACAAGAAGCTCATGAAGTATCCATTGTTCCTATTAAATACTTGAGGATGAATTTTCTTGAAGAGAGAAGGAATGATACAACCTATGCAAGGGTTGAACAATCAAATTCGAGTTTTAACGTAATGTTATCTATTGTCCAATTTTACACTAACAAGTATAACTCTTAATCTGACTGTTAGATCGGGTTAAAATCTTACTAGAGATTGCAGAAGGTATTTTTATATATTGGATTAACATTTCAGGTCAATCAGAGTTTGATAAGGCATTACAATATATGTCAGAAGGTGCTATATAGATTTTGCTATTTGTTGCTTTTTGACTTGTGGACTTCTTATTTGAAAATGATTTTTTCCTAATGATACAAGGATATTCAACAATTTATTTTTGAGATTTTTCTAATTCTGCAAGGATCTTTAATGAGTAGTAACATAGTTTTCAAGTGTGGCTAGGATTCTTTTAATGTTCCAAAATCATTTTCTTACAAGGATTCCTTAATTATCCTAGCTACACAAGGATATGAGGGCTGATGGTATTTAATGGTAGATCACCTTGCTTGTTTTAGGCAATTTTCTTGTTAAAAAAAAAACTAAATGAGGTGGCAATAAAGGGAATTAATATGTGTCATTTTCTTTCTATGAATTGCAATGATTTCATGCTGTATAAGAAAGCTAAAAGCTGACAAAATAAAGGATTTGATTCAACAATCAAAACAAGAGTTTCCTTAGCTAATTTAGGATATTAAAAGAAAACTACAATTATCCTAGGTCTTCTAGGATGCTAAATTCAACCATAAAGGATTCTAGGAAATAAAGGCAGTTGATATGAGTTATTTAAACTAGTTTAATGAAGAACTATATTTATTATTTGTGTTTTGTGTATTTTCATTATTTTGGACTTATTTTAGTTTGAATTTGGACTTTTACTTAATTTTGGTTCATGACAGTCCATTAGTCATTGTTTAGGGTTATTAAGTGTTTTGAGTTTTAGTTTTTATTGTGCTTTATTTTGGGCCTTGGATCCATGATTCGTTAGGGTTATTTGGGGAGTATAAATACTCTATCATAACAACTTATTTCAGTTGAATGAATATTGTTATTTTTGCCACAACCTTGTGTTTGTGTGTGTGAGGATACTCATGTGTTTTCATCTCTTGAAAAAACTGAATTTGACTTATCAAATAATAATTGTTGTCGTGATGTCTTATAATTCTCATGCGGGATTTGCTAATTGATAGATAGGGATTTATATTCCAATAATATTGGTGTCTTAGTTCAAGGTAATTATTATGTCACACTCTTTAATTAAATTTGATTTTTAACTTTCTAGAATTGTGTCAATTTTACTTATGATTCTCTAGATCTTTATATCCATGTATTCGTATCAATAATACTATTGTTAATTTTGATGAATTGTTTGACTCTGCAGTGCATGTGGAACGCTCTCTATCACAACTACAAACCTATATATGTTTAGGCAGATGGAAACTATATATAATTAAAAACCATATCTTATAATTAATTTGAACGCACAAGACATCCGTAATAAATTTGAATGTGTTAACAATAACACTAAATATTCTATCTAATCATTAAGAAGGTATAAGTGTTTAATTCTTTAATTTTCTAGGTACAAACTTGGTGGTTAAATTTCTCTTGATTCACCATGATGGAGGAGATGTGCTCTTAAAATAATAATAATAAAAAAAAAACAAATTTAATCTTAGTTGATAAACAAGTTTACCTGAAAACATAAAAATAGCAATTTAACTTCTATATTTATCTTTTAGTACTTCTCTCTATTTTGAATATTAAAAAAAAAAAAAGTTTTGAAACAAAATCAACTAGTGACCATCATTACCTTAGTAGATCGAGAACCACAATACCACGACTGATCCACCACCATCAAAATGAATTAAACCCATGTTCACGGTCATAAATTGATCTCAATTGGGTATTGATTTGGGTTTCAGTCAAAAGTTAGGAGAAAGGAGGTTTGAAAATGATCTCTTATTTCTAACATTAATCATAATTTACCTACATTTTATTTTATTTTATTTTGAATTTCTTATGATTAGATTTGTTTTTGACAATAGTAATTCTTCCTTTTTAGACCCATTTATTTTTCCACATGAAATAAAATAACAGCCATGTCGTTACTTGTTCGCTCACTTTGTAGTTTTTCTCGGTACGGAGAGGACGCCTTTGAATATTATGGTGAACACGTTCAAGTTTCTTATATAATTAAATTAAGAGTGGATGCTTATTACATGACTAACGACAACTTGTGCTAGAGAAAGAGAAAAGATATCACAAGAAAAAATATATTAAAAAACAATTATTAAATATTATATTCTTCGAAATACATATATAAATATTATATTTTATATATTCTTAAAAATATCCATCATGGCGACCATAAATTGACGAAATAATTAGGCAGACAGACATGTATTTTTTTTGTTCTTTTCTAATTATTCTTTCTCTCATTCAACAAGAACTTAGCACGATGAGTCAATTATTTGCATTATCTGGACCTGCACTCCTGTCCAGCTTGTGTAGAAAAGGTGGTTCGATGTTATGTTGTGTGCTAGTAAAAATAATAATAATAAAAACAAACACTCCCAAAAGGTGTCCTCCGTTACCCTTATTCGACCTTAATCGCCCACAGGAAGCAGGCATGTCGATGTAGAGTATATAAATGATTCAGAAGGAGGCACACGCATATGGCCGAGCAGTGAGGGGTCGTAATTCATTTCCTTTTTCTTTTCTTGCATCATAGGATATCGGATAGCTCGTGATAGACGTATGTCGTATTGGACCATCCACATCAGTGAAACGACATTGTGTGTGGCAAGTATGTATTCATCTCGCGTGTATCGAAGCATCAAATCAAGGGCCCCCCCAATACTGGCATTAAAAAAGATTAAAATAGTTACCATGTTATGTCAAAGACTTTATGGGATATCTAATCAAATCATAACAAAAGGATTAAATAATGCATTCGGTAAAGCTATCCTGTTTCTTATCATTCACATGAAGAAAGACATTTCTCCCAATATATGTCACGAATTCGGATTTTCTGTTCTACCAATATTTGTACTTCAGTAATAGGAACATGGAGGGGAGGGGGGAGGTGGTAAAACGTTGGTAAATAAATAATGGGTACTGTTAGGGCATCATTACTGGCTCGATAGTGAATAGATACGATGGATTTGTCGCACCAAATGTGAAAAACAAATAATAATAATAATAAAAAAAACTCGAAATAAAGTCTTGCTTTGAAGATAGCTATGATCATGGCACTCCCATATCTTAGTTTGTAAAAACATATACTCTATCTAATAAATTCTGCAATTCAACGTTCACCTAGCAGTATAAAAAGGGAAAAAAAAGATTAGAAAAAAAAGGGAGCTTAAATAATTAAGGAGGTAGTTTCCAAAGATTTCTGAATAATTGATGATTTTATGTTGGGGAAATTAATAACTAATTAAGCCACAACATAAGAAAGAAAATATAGCCAAAGAAG